>Ga0187880_1000840_pt1 | contig 25269 bp, 19 predicted proteins | sample June2016WEW_19_4_FD_132998 | JGI IMG/M metagenome (GOLD analysis project Ga0187880, IMG submission 132998) | Peatland microbial communities from SPRUCE experiment site at the Marcell Experimental Forest, Minnesota, USA - June2016WEW_19_40 | ecosystem: Environmental > Terrestrial > Soil >... | reverse complement strand
CTGGCCGCTTCCATCCGGAGCGCGGTGGGCGACCCGATCATCATCGCCTTGAACACCAGCGCCGAGGCGAACCCGATCCTGGCGTCGCTGCGCGCGGGAATCAATGAATACCTGGTTCCTCCGCTTCGCGACCCGCTGAAGAGGGCGCTGGAAAGACGCTCCGCGGAGCGCAGCCGGCGGCGCGAGTCGGGCACCAAAAGCGGCGGCAAGGGATTTGCCTTCTTCTCCGCGAAGGGCGGATGCGGCGCCAGCACGCTGGTGTGCCACGTGGCCGCGGAGCTGGGGCGGCTAAACCAAAAGGTTCTGCTGATGGACCTGGACATGGACTCGGGGATGGTGGGGTTCATCACCAAGACCAAGTCCGTGTACTCCGTGCTGGACGCGGTCAACAATCTGCACCGGCTGGACATTCATTACTGGAAAGCCTTGGTCTCGAATGGGATTCCGGGGGTGGAGATCATGGCGTCGCCGCTGGTGCTGGCTGCCAGACAGCAGCCCAGCGGCGACCAGATCCGGCACGTGGTGGCGTTCGCCCGGCCCAACTACGACTGGAGCCTGATGGACCTGGGCCGGGGCCTGAGCCGCATCTCGATGTCCGCGCTGGAAGAGATCGACGAGGCCTGCCTGGTGACCACGCTGGAGGTTCCGGCGCTGCACCAATCCAAACAGATTATTCAGACGCTTCTGGACAGCGGATATGGAAAAAACCGCATCCGGCTGATCCTCAACCGTACGCCCAGGCGGCTGGATATTACGCCCGATGAACTGGAAAAGATGCTGGGCGTCCGGATTTTCTGCATGATACCGAACGACTATCAGCGGTTGTACGAAACATACGCGGAGGGCCGCATGTTGGACGGCGGCTCGGAGCTGGGCAGGCAGATAGCCAAGCTGGCTACCAAGCTGGCCGGCCTGCAAGAAGAGCAGAAGGGCAAGAAACACTTCGGATGGCTGGGCTAAGGAGCCGCAAACGTCATGTCTGCCTTACCGGATAGAGTAACGAGAATGGGCGATGGCCGCGATGGCCGCGATGGCCACGAGATGGGTTGGGTAAACCGTCTCTTCAACCGAGAAGGGCGAACGCCGGAATACCAGGAGCTGAAGTTCACGCTGCACAGAAAGCTGCTGGACCGGATCAATCTGGAGGCGCTCTCATCGATGGCGGGGGAGCGCGTGCGGGTGGAGATCCGGGCGGCGGTCGCCAAGCTGGTGGAAGAAGAGAAGACGCCCCTTTCCCTGGTGGAAAAAGACCGTGTCATCGAGGAGATTCTGGATGAGGTGTTCGGGCTGGGGCCGCTCGAGCCGCTGCTGCAAGATCCGACCGTGAGCGACATACTGGTGACCACGCCGCGGCTGGTGTACGTGGAGCGCGCCGGCAAACTGTACCGGACGCCGGTGGAATTCAAGGACGACGCTCACCTGCTGCGCATCATTGAAAAGGTGGTGTCGCGCGTGGGGCGCCGGGTGGACGAATCGTCGCCGCTGGTGGACGCGCGCCTTCCCGACGGCTCGCGCGTGAACGCGGCGATACCGCCGGTGGCGGTGGACGGGCCGCTGCTTTCCATCCGCCGTTTCGGACGCACGGGGATGAGAGGCGAAGACCTGGTGGCCAAGCTGGCTCTTACGGAGGGCATGCTGGAACTGCTGAAGGCCTGCGTGAAGGCGCGCCTGAACATCCTGATATGCGGCGGCACCGGGTCCGGCAAGACCACCCTGCTCAACGCGCTTTCCTCCTACATTCCGGAGGACGAGCGGATCGTGACCATTGAAGACGCGGCCGAGCTGCGGCTGCAGCAGACGCACGTGGCGCGCATGGAGACGCGGCCGGCCAACGTGGAGGGCGTCGGCGCCATCCACATCCGGCAGCTCGTGATCAACGCGCTGCGCATGCGCCCCGACCGCATCATCGTGGGCGAGGTTCGCGCAGAAGAGGCGCTGGACATGCTGCAGGCCATGAACACGGGCCACGATGGATCGCTGACCACGGTTCACGCCAACACGCCGCGCGACGCCCTGGGCCGCCTCGAAGTGATGGTCGGCATGGCCAACTCGAACATGGGGGTGCGCTCGATCCGCCAGCAGGTGGCGTCGGCCGTCAACCTGTTCGTGCAGGTGGCCCGCTTCAGCGACGGGTCGCGGCGCGTAACGCACATCACGGAAGTGGTCGGCATGGAGCAGGACATGATCACGCTGCAGGACATTTTTCTATTCGAGAAGACGGGGATTGTGGAATCCGGGAGGGTGCTGGGCCGGTTTCGGGCCACGGGCATCCGTCCCCGCTTCTGCGAACGCCTCAAAGCGTCCGGCATTAACATGCCGCCGCAACTGTTCCAGACGGTGGTGGAGATCAACTGATGCCGGTAGTCGCAATATTCTTGTTCGTGGTGATCTTCGCGCTGACCATGCTGGCGGTGAGCTTTGGGTTGAAGTTCTTCGACACCCGGCGCAAGGCGCAGATGACCGCGATGCTGCACACGGCCACCGGCGAGCCGATGGTGGTAATGGAGAACCTGCTGAAGGAGATCCGTGCGGAGAGCCCCTCGGGATTCAGGGCCGTGCTGGCTTCATTGCACTTCACGCGCCGCGCCCAGGAACAGATCCAGCAGGCGGGTTTGAACTGGTCTTCCACGCGGCTGCTGGCCAGCATGGCGGTAACGGGGATGCTGGGGATGGTTTTGGGCACGATGCTTCCGTTTCTGGTGAACGGCCCGATTACGGCCGTGACAGCGGGCCTGGCTTGCTCGACGCTGCCGTACCTGTACGTGCGGCACAAGCGGCAGAAGAGGCTGGATACGCTGGAGGAGCAATTGCCGGAGGCGCTCGATTTTCTTTCGCGTTCGATGCGGGCCGGCCATGCGTTCTCCATCAGCCTGGAAATGGTGGGCGAGGAGATCTCGGACCCACTGGGGCAGGAATTCCGCGCGCTCTTCAACGAACAGAACCTGGGCGCGCCGCTGGATGTGGCGCTGCGCAATTTCGGCTTGCGGGTGCCGCTGCTCGACGTGCGCTTCTTCACTTCATCGGTGCTGCTGCAAAAGCAGACGGGCGGCAACCTGAGCGAGATTCTCACGCGGCTGGCGTACGTGATCCGCGAGCGCTTCCGTTTGAAGGGGCAGGTGAGGGCGGCCAGCGCGCACGGGCGGCTCACGGCGAGCATTCTGACGTTGCTGCCGGTGGGCACCATGCTGGGCCTGCTGGTGGTAGCGCCGGGGTATTTGCAGAGCATGGCGGCGGATTCCGACGGCAAGTGGATGATCGGCGGCGCCATCGTCGCCCAGATTCTGGGCAATTTTTTCATCAAGAAGATCATCAACATCAAGGTTTGACATGGCACATCCACTGGCGTTTTCCGCTCTCACATTTCTGGCGTTGATGTCGGTGATGACGTGGGCCGGGTACCGCGTGTTATACAAGCCCGGCCGCTTCCTCAGACAACTCGGCAAACCCGTGATCGGCGACGATTCGCGCCAGCGCACCATAGCGATCGACGAGGAGCCGGAGGCCAGCACGCTGATCACGGTGCTGCACCAGATCGGCGCCCACGTGCCGGCGTCGGCAGCGGAGGCCGCGGATCTGCACACGCAGTTGGTCCGGGCGGGTTACCGTTCCGAGAGCGCCCCGACGGTGCTCTACGGAGTGAAGATCGTGGCCGTCCTGGCGATGCTGGTGCCGTGCATGATGCTCGAATCCCGCATGGAGCCAAACCCGATGATGAAGCTGGCCCTGCTGGCTTCCGGGGTGGCCGCGGGGTGGATTCTGCCGCGATTCGTTCTGGAAAAAAAGGTGGCCAAGCGGCAGAACATCATCCGCCTCTCGCTGCCCGATGCGCTGGACCTGATGGTGGTCTCGGTGGAAGCGGGTTTGGGCCTGGACCAGGCGATCCAGCACGTGGGGCGCGAGCTTCAGGAGAGCCACGCGGAGCTGAGCGAAGAGCTGACGCGGGTGACGCTGGACACGCGCGCCCGCAAGCGGCGCTCGGAGGCCCTGCGCAATCTTGCGGACCGCACCGGCGAACCGGAAATCAGCAAGCTGGTGGCCATCCTGATTCAAAACGACCGTTTCGGCACGAGCATGGGCGAATCGCTGCGCAACCACTCGGACTTTCTGCGCACGCGCCGGCGGCAGGAGGCTGAAGAGCGCGCCGGCAAGGTAGGCGTGAAACTGGTGTTCCCGATTTTCTTTTTCATTCTGCCGTCGATGATGATCGTGGCGGCGGGCCCTGGCATTTTACAGATTTTCAAATATCTGTTCCCCATGATGAGACAAGTGGGCGGGTAAAGCCGGGGGGAAACGAAGAGGAACGGCACCGTGGTGCAAGGTTGGATGGAATTGCGGGGCAATCCCCGAGGCGCGGGGCGGCCCCGGCAAGCGATCACGAATGAAAGGAGAACGATATGAACCTCGCGATTCAAGGAGCGATGTGGCTGGGGGCGGGTGTCACGCTCATCATGTTGTTGTCGCGCCGGCGCAGGCGTCGAGTCTTCCGGTAGCACCCGCGAAAAGCGGCTGGCGGGAGATTTCATGCCCAGCGGGTTCTCCCGCCGGCCCTGTACCCCCTATGGCGATTGGGATTCTTGCCGGCAAACAGAATCGGGATGGCGGCTGGCCATACGTCCGCGGCTCGTCGTGGACCGAACCCACGGCCTACGCCGTACTGGCTTTGCTGGCGGCGGGAGAGACGGAGCCGGCCAAGCGCGGCCTGCGATGGATTGTGGCAAGAGAGCGGCGGGACGGAGGGTGGCCTCCGCAAGCCGGCGTCGAGCAGAGCACATGGGTGACCGCGCTGGTGGCGCTGCTGCCTCAGGAGCAGCTTGGCGCGAGGGCGCACGCTCGCGCCATCAGATGGCTGCTGGAAACCACGGGCCGGGAATCCACGCTGACGTATCGGTTGCGGGAGTGGCTGCTGGGCAACCCGAGGCCCCCCGAGGAGAAGTTCGCCGGCTGGCCGTGGATACCGGATACGGCGGCATGGGTTGGTCCGACTTCTGTGGCGATTCTGGCGCTGGATAAGGAGTACCGGCGAAGGCCGTCGGCGGCGATCCGGGAACGAATCGATTCGGGCCGGCGGTTCCTGCTGGCGCGGATGTGCCGTGAAGGCGGATGGAATCACGGGTCGGTGCGAGCCCTGGGATACGAGTCCGGCCCTTACCCGGAAACCACGGGAATGGCGCTGGCGGCCCTGCGCGGAGTGCGGTCGCCCGGCACGGAGCGCAGCCTGGCGGTGGCCCGGCGCTTCCTGGGGGAGTGCCGCTCGGCGGACGCTCTGAACTGGTTGCGGCTGGGCCTGCTGGCGCATGGGCAACTGCCGGCGGGCTACTGCCATCCGGTGGGGATCGAGAACCGCACGCTTCCGGATGCGTCTCTCGGACTGCTGGCCGCCGAGGCGGAAAAAGGGCGGGACTTCTTCCTGGATTGAGCCATGCGGCGCACACTCACCAGACGCGAATGGCTGACGGCCTCGGCGGGGACCGCGGTGCTGACCGGCTGCGGCGACAAAAGGCCGATCGTTCCGTCGATGGTCTCGATTGTGCGCGCGCCGGCTTATGACCAGCGCATCTATGAGACGGTGCGCCGGATGGTGGAAGAGCACGGGCTCGAGGCACGCGGCCGGCACGTGGTGCTCAAGCCCAACCTGGTCGAGTTCGAGCCGGAAAGCAGCATCAATACACATCCCCTGCTGGTTCATGCCGCCTTGGAAGCCTTCCGGGGGATGGGCGCGGCCAGCGTGCGCATCGCCGAGGGGCCGGGGCACCGGCGCAACACGCTGGACCTGGCGGACGCGGCGGGATACTTCAAAACCGTGCCGGGCTTCGAGGACGTGTTTGTGGATCTCAACCTGGATGACGTCACGCGGGTGCGCCCCGACCGCCAGTTGTCGCGTCTGAGCGCGCTCTACCTTCCCAACACGGTCTTGGGCGCGGACCTGCTGGTCTCGATGCCAAAGATGAAGACGCATCACTGGGCGGGCGCGACACTGGCCATGAAAAACCTTTTCGGCGTGGTGCCGGGCGGTATCTATGGATGGCCGAAGAACGCGCTCCACTGGGCCGGCATCCACGAATCGATCGCAGACTTACATGCGGCCTTTCCGCGGCAGTTCGCGATCGTGGACGGCATCGTCGGCATGGAAGGCAACGGTCCCATTCAGGGCACGCCGAAGCCCGCGGGGGTGCTGGTGGCGGGGCGCGATCGGGCTGCCGTGGACGCCACTTGCTGCCGCATCATGCGGATCGAACCGTTCAAGATAGAATACCTGCGGCTGACGAGCGGCGGAGGATCGCACATCACGGAGCGGAATATCCACCAGATCGGCGAAAGCCTGTCCGCGGTGGCCACACCGTTTGCAGTGATACCCGAACTGCGGTGGATTCGGATGGAGAACAGTTAGAGCACCGCCAGCAGCACCACCAGGTTCCACACCACGAGTCCGCCGTACCAGTAGGTGATCCAGCGGATCAAGTGTTGCTTCCTGGTATAAATGCAGATCGCTCCAATGGCCAGGGCGAGCACCTTAGAGGCTATCACTCCGGCGGCCGGACCGATGTGCATCAGCACCTGAATGAAGGGGCTGGCTTCGGCCGCCCCCAGCTTGAACCCCACCAGGGTTGTCAGCACATCCAGCAGTTGCAGGTAGATGAAGATTTGAATAAGAGCCATTCAGTTTTCCCGGTAAATTGTATCGACGCTTGCCTGAAATGATTGTAACCGCAGCCGGGCCGAAAAAGACGCCTGTTTTGTACGGTTTGTACCAGTAGGAGGGTCCCGGCCCAGTACCAATTCACGTTTTCGGTACTGTGAGGAACGGGGGGAGACGGCAGACTGAGAGCCTGCGCCACGCCGTGTGATAATTCAGGTTATGAGCGTCGAGTGCGCGGCCGGCCCCTTCCAGATGTGCGGATCCTGCAAACGCGCGTGGACGACGTGGGAGAGCTTCGTCCGGGATCCGGCTGTGCGCCTGCTGGGCCTGCAATCCGAGATCGCCATTCCGGATGTCAACCTGCTGGTATTCGAGCACGGCTGCGGCAGCTCGATCTCGATCCTCTCGAGGCGGCTGCGGTACCTCCTGCCCGAGCCAGAAGCGGGCGACCCGACTGTCAGACTGATCGGCACAGCCGAATGCCGGGGGCACTGCCGCCACCTGGGGGACCTGGAAGCGTGCGACGCGCCGTGCAGCAACGCGCGGGACCGCAAGCTGATCCTGCTCGTACAGCGCATGAAGAGCTAAATGAAACACTGTCATGAATCTCTGATCGACTTTCCCGTCGTGGTTACCATCCCCCTGCTATGGGGGGACCATGACGCTTTCGGGCACGTGAACAACCTGGCGTACCTGCGCTGGTGCGAGACGGCGCGCGTCGAATACCTGGCACGCATCGACTTCTGGCCCCCGTTGCCGCCGGCGGGCGTCGGGCCGATACTGGCCAGTGTTTCGTGCGACTACAAGCGGGTTTTGACTTACCCCGATACGACCTACACGGGCGCCCGGGTGACAAGGATCGGGAACCGCAGCTTCCAATTGCAGCATCGGGTGGTGAGCAAAGCTCTCGATACGGTGGTGGCCGAGGTAGAGTCCGTCATAGTGGTCCTGGATTACCCCACGAACAAGACGGTTCCCATCCCCGAGCATTGCCGGAAGGCCATCGAAGAACTGGAATCCAAGCACGCCGGCCGCAGCTTGTAGCCTGTGATCGCCGGCGAGCGGCCCAGTTCCACCTTAGCGGTTACGCGATCATCGTTCCGGTTTCCAGCGTATCGTAGCCGGCAAGGACCTCCAATTTCCGGCGGAGCGTAGCTCGCTGCAAGACATCGAGGAAGGCCTTCACAGCCGGCAGGTCGGCTGTTTTCTTGCGCATTACCAGATCGTAGCGCTCGCTGTGCACCGGGATGAAGTCCAGGCCGAACGTGCGGGCGGCGGACCGAGTAGCGAGACATACGTCCGCATCCCCGGCGACGACGCAATAGGCAGCCGCGAGGTGGCCGTAAGCGATCCGGTCATAACCGTAAATCTTCTGCGCGTCCATTCCGGCTTTTTCCAGAAGTTTGTCTAAAAGAGCACGGCTTCCCGAACCGGGCTCGCGATTTACAAATACGACATTTTTCCGTGCCAAGTCATCAATCTTCCGCACGCTTTTCGGATTTCCGGCCGCGATCACGAAGCCTTCTTCCCAGCGCGCGAACGTAACGACACTGAAGTCTTCGCCCGGAAACTGTTTGCGGATAAACGGAAGATTGAATTCCCCGGTCTTGGGGTCCTCCAGGTGCGAACCGGCGATATGCACTTTGCCTTGGCTTAACCAGGTGAGTGCGAGCTTGCTTGAGGCGGGGGCTGACACGATTTCCACGCCGCTAATCTTCTCGACCATTCGGGAAAGCAGGCCGGTGGCCGGATCGCACCCGGCGAGCACAAGCCGTTTGTGGGCCGCTTCTTCCCTTGCAAAGACCACCAAATCCGCCCGCCCATTCGCCCGTCCAATTTGCTTGATGATCCCGTCGGCTTCCGGCATGTAATAAGGAGAGGCGCTGACCGGAACGCCGACCCAGCGCGACCCGATCAGACAGATGCGGACGGGCTGACCTCTTGCCGGAGCTTCGGCGCTGAGAACCTCGGCGGATAGAGCCTCCGGCGATGTCAGGGCGGCCACCTGGAGGGAAAACAGCTCATCAACGGTTACTTCCAGTTCGCGCGCAAGATTGAGCGCAACCTCGGTGTTAGGAACGTACGTCCCAGCCTCGATGGCATAGATCGTCTGGCGGCTTACGTTGACGCGGCGAGCCAGATCGGATGCGCCCACACCCCTGCTTTTTCGAATCTGAGCCAGGCGGTTCTCGACGCGCGTCTTCACAAGCGCCATTTCCTCACCTGACGGCAATGCCCAAAAGTATTGAGCGTCGTGTGTTCATGACTACCTCACATTGTAGGCCGGCGACCTCGCCCCTGCCGGTGCAGCCAGGGGTTCTGTCTTTCTTGAATTACTCTATCATGTATACTGGACACATGGCGAAAAACGCTTCAGCGAAATGTCTGTTCTGTGTGTATGTCTGTCTTTACACGATGCCGCCCGCGTGGGGACAGGTTGGCGCGGCGCTCTCCGGAACCGTCGCGGACCAGTCCCAATCCGCGGTTATGGGAGCCGCGGTGACCGTGAAGAATAACGGCACCGGAGCCGTTCGCGGCACCACGACGGATGGCGCGGGCCAGTACCAGGTGGTCGCTTTGCCGGTGGGCGAGTACGAGATTCATATCACGAAGAACGGCTTTGCCGAGGCGATTCGCACGGGAGTCCATTTGGTAGTCGGACAGGATGCGGTGGTGGATGTCACGCTGAGTGTGGGATCGGTGAGCCAGCAGCTCACGGTCACCGCGGACGCTCCGCCGGTAAGCCTATCCACCACCGACATCTCCGGACTGGTGGGAGAACAGCAGGTGAGGAATCTCCCGCTCAACGGGCGCAGCTTCGACGAACTCCTGACGCTGAATCCGGGGGTCGTCAATTTCACGTGGGAAAAGACGGGCGGGATCGGCGTTTCCAATTCCACGATGGGAAACAACTTTGCCGTCTCCGGGAATCGTCCGCAGCAGAATCTGTTCCTGCTGAACGGCGTCGAATTCACGGGCGCGGCCGAGAACAACATGCAACCGGGAGGCACCAGCCAGCAGTTGCTAGGCGTCGATGCGGTGCAGGAGTTCAACCTGCTCCGCGATTCCTACGGGGCAGACTACGGAAAGCGGCCCGGCGCCCAGGTTTTGATTGTCACGCGCGGGGGCACGAATCAGTTCCACGGATCGGCGTACGAATTTTTGCGCAACAGTGGCTTCGACGCGCGCAATTTTTTCGACGGCAATTCGGTCCCGGGTTTTCAGCGGAATCAGTTTGGGGCGGCTCTCGGAGGGCCGCTCCAAAAAGGCAAGACGTTTTTCTTCGCGAACTTCGAAGGGATGGAGCAGCATTTGCATCAAACCGGCGTGGACACGGTTCCCGATAACAACATGCGAAACGGATACCTGCCTTGCGCGCTGATCAGCCCGGCGCCCACTGCTTGCCCGTCTTCGGGAGCGCAATTTGTGGGGGTCTCGCCGCTGATCAACCTGTGGCCCGCGCCCAGTCCGGGAGCTCCCGATTTCGGCGGAGTTTCGGAGGCGTTCAACACCCCGCTGCAAACGATCCGCGACGATTTCGGAATCATGCGGCTCGATCGTAACTTTTCGGAGAAGGATTTCCTGAACGCGGTCTTTACCATCGACGATAGCAGCGACTTCACGCCCACCAACTTCAATGCGTACGCCACCGATGTCGATACGCTCCGCCAGCAGGTGCTGAGCCTCGAGGAAACACACATCATCTCTCCCGCGCTGTTGAATACCGCTCGCGTGGGATACTCACGCGCGGGCTTTTTCTTTACCGGGGAGCCGACGCCCGGAAGCCCTGCAGCGAGCCTCCCCGGCTTCTTGCTGGGGGATCCGATCGGCGTTGCAGTGGTAGGAGGGAGCGCCGCATCGAATCCCGCGGCGACCCTTAGCTCCGACGGCAGCAACAACGGGAGCAATCTGCGCGTGGCGCGCAACATCTTCACGTATGAGGATCGCGTCTCCCTCATCAAAGGACGCCAGCAGTTCAGCGCGGGCGCGTGGCTGCAACGGCTGGACTCGAACGAAGAGCTTGCGCTGAGCCAATACGGCCAGGCGACCTTCACCAGCCTGCAAACCTTCCTGCAGGGAACGGCCAGCACTTTTCTGTTCGACCCGACGCCCACTCCTTTGGGCTGGCGTTCCTGGTTGGGGGCCTTTTATGCAGAGGACGCCATTCGCTTAAGCCAGAACCTCAAACTGACCCTCGGTTTCCGCGATGAGTTCACCACCGGCTGGAATGAAGCGCACGGGCGCGCGGCCAACTACACGTACCCAAACGGCGTGATTTCGAGCGCGCCGCAGATCGGCAACTCGGATTTGACCGTCAATCACGCGAAATTCCTCCCGGAGCCGCGCATCGGCCTCGCGTGGAGTCCTCTCGGTTCCAGGAAAACGGTCCTGCGCGCCGGCTTCGGAATGTATCGCGACCTTCAGGATGCGCTGGGTTATCGCACAGATCAAAACGCTCCCTTCAATCCGACCTATAGTCTGTCGAACGCGGCGGTTTCCTCATTTCCGATCAACCCGCTCGCGGTGCCGTCGGCCGCCAAGTTGGCGCCCGGAGGGATTCAGCCGGACCTACAGACTCCGACGCTGGTCTCCTGGTCGCTGCGGGTGCAGCAGCAACTGACCGCGAACACGACTCTGAGCGTGGGATACGTAGGATCGCACGGATATCACGAAATCATCGGCGTGGACGCGAATGAGCCTTTTCCCGTCGTTTGCCCGGCGTCGCCGTGTCCGGCGACCTATCCGTCCAATTTCCCTGCCGGCATAGCGGGAACTCCAGTGCCCGCCGGAACTTACTATGTCCCGACCTCGACCAGAGCAAACCCGGCGCTGGTCGGCACTTGGACCTACTTTTCCTGGGGCGACAGTTCGTACCACGCCCTGCAGATCGACCTGAACCACCGGTTCAGCGGCGGTCTGGTTTTGCGAGGCGTTTACACGTGGGCCAAGACCATCGACGATGGAGATTCCCTGAACTCCACCACGTCGGGAAGCGAGCCCGCGCTGGTCTCGAATCCGTTCGACCTGGGCGCGGACAAGGGACTCGCGAACTTCGATGTCCGCAACGCAGCGGTAGTGAGCGCGTCTTATGCTCTGCCGTTCGGTGCCGGAAAGCAATTCCTCCAGAATGCGCCGGGGATGGGGAAGACTTTGGTCAGCGGCTGGACCGTCAATTCCATCGTCACGCTGCAGAGAGGATTTCCTTTCACTCCGCAGCTCAGCTACAACCCGTCGAATAACGGGGATGGAAAAGATCCGGTTCGCCCGTTCGTGAACCCGGCGTTTACCGGGCCTGTGATTCTGGGCAACCCGAATCAGTGGTTCAATCCGGCGGCGTTTCTGGCGTATCCGAATAACAGCGGTTTTTACGGGAATTTGGGCAGAGATACGCTCATCGGTCCCGGTCTGGCAACCTGGGATTTGTCTTTCTTAAAAGACACCCGGCTTCGCGAGAGTCTCGCGCTGCAATTCCGCGCCGAGCTGTTCAACGTCCTGAACCGGGCAAATTTCAATTTCCCCAATCCCGTGACGTTTTCGACGTCGGGAGTTTCCCCCACGGCGGGACTCATCACGAGCACGTCCACCTCATCGCGGCAGATCCAATTGAGCCTGAAACTGGTCTGGTAGCGGCAGCACCCAGATTCCTGTCGCCATGCAATTGAGTGTACAATCGAAGGCGGCCAGGAAAGTCCAAAACGGAAATCCTGGTTGAGAAACGTGCGGCACGGCGCCTGCCTCCCAGGCACGAGCGTGAGGGTTGGGCAGCGCCGGGGAGTGTACTCATGATGGCAGGAAAAATCTCAGGATACGAGGAAAATATACGATGAGGGCTTATATAGTTGCAGCCGTCCTGGTTCTTCTGTGCGGCACAGCGTTGCCTGCAGCCACGACCCTGGACGTGTATGTAATCGACGCGGATGGCGGGAAAGCCATGCTGGTGGTGACCCCATCCGGCCAATCCATGGTGGTAGACGCGGGTTACGCCGGGTTTATCAACGAGAAGTCGCAGGTTGTCACGCCCAATGACCTGGATGCGGATCGGATCATCCGGCTGGTCAAACTCGCCAAGGTGAAGCAGATCGACTACATGGTGGTGACCCACTATCACAACGACCATGCAGAGAACGTTCCGAAATTCGTTGCCAAGGTCGGCATACCGGTGCGCAACTTCGTGGACCATGGGCCGCCGGTGGAACAGGACGCGCTCACTCAGACCATATTCAAGGCCTATACCAACGCCATGGGCAAGGCAAATCGGATTACGGTCAAGCCGGGGGATACGATCCCACTGAAGGGTGTGCAGGTGCTGGTGTTGACCTCGGCGGGCGCGACCATCAAGACCCCGCTGCCCGGCGCCGGAACTCCAAATCCCTTGTGTGCAGCCGCCGCTCCGGCCCCGGCCGATAACGGCGAGAACGGCGCCTCGATCGGCTTGCTGTACACCTTCGGGAAATTTCGCATGCTCGACCTTGCCGATTTGACCAAGCCCAAGGAGTACGAGCTGATGTGCCCCAACAACCTGGTGGGAATGGTGGACCTGTTCATGGTGAGCCACCACGGCTTTGATTTGTCCAACTCACCCCAGCTCGTCTACGACCTCCATCCCCAGGCGGCGATCATGAACAACGGGGCGAAAAAGGGGGACGAGCGGCAGACGGCCACGGTCCTGGTGACCTCGCCCGGGATCGTGAACAGTTGGCAGTTGCACTACGCCGTGGACAGCTCGCCGGATAACAACGCGGCCCCGGACCGGATTGCCAACCCGCAACAGCAGCCCGATCCCCAGAGCTTCGGCTACGTGCTGGGCGACCAGGGAGATTACATTAAGGTCTCGGCACAGGAAAACGGGGATTTCACGGTGACCAACAGCCGGAACGGCTTCACGCAGACGTACAAGAAGCGCGAGTACCACCAATAGAAAGGCGGGCACCGAGGGGATCGTAACCGGCAGGCCGGCGGTTCAATAGAATCGGTCCCATGGAATGTGCACGGGGCCATCCCGGCAAACAATGTCGATGATGGCGTGCATGAGGGGCAGCGCGTTCGGATCGAGCGCCCCTTTTTGCGCCAGGGCATCTATGGTGGGTCCGATGGCAAACGCAGTCTCGGCGCCCTCAAGCGTCTCTTCGCTCATATATCGAGCCTTCGCTTCGCTGTAAGGCACGCCCAAGCCCAGCCACCGTCCCATGCGGATGTTTCGGCCGCCCTGGCAGGTAACATACAAGTCGCCCGCTCCTGGGAGCGTCCAGATCGAGCGTCGATGGCCGCCCATCAGCGCGACCATGTAGGCGATCTCGCACAGAGCTTCGGCGAACAGGGCCGCGGACACATTGTGCATTCCGAGCCCGTTCTCGACCTCCGGCGAGCCTTCCAGCAGGCCGGAAACAATTCCAACCGCAAGCGAAAACAGATTCTTCAGAGCGGCGCAGACTTCCACTCCTATCAGATCGGTGTTAGGCCAGACATGGTAGTAACTCGTGCGCAGGCAGCCGGCCAGCGAATTGAAAACAGACTGGTCCGGGCAGGTCAGGACCACGCTGGTGTGGCGACGCACCGCCAACTCACCGGCGATTGAGGGGCCGCGGATGGTACAGACTTGTCCGACATAATCCGAGGGCAACCGAGCCCGCAGCACGTTGGGCAGGAGATTAAGCCTGTCTCCTTCTCCCCGCAGACCTTTGGTCAACATCACGAGAGGCGCCCGCAAAGGCAGGACAGGGCGCAGTTTCTCCGCCGCCCAGTCCAGGCCCGCCGAGTTGACACCCAGAATCGCCAGGTCAGCGCCTCGCATGGCTTCGCCCAACTCGTTGTGGGCGTAAGCTTGGACCGTTTCCGGCAGGTGGACTTTGAGCCGGGGATGAAAGCGGTCCCGACGGAGGGAATCCACGATGTCCGCATCCAAATGTGTTCCTACGAGGCAGACTGCATGGCCATTGTCAGCCAGGGGAACAGAGAAAGCGCTGCCCATCATGCCAGCGCCTAGAATCACGATTTTTGCCATAAGACCTTTCTATCATCACATGGAAGGATTACGTCCGTTGCTTCGTCAAACTAAATGTGGTTTCTTATTATTCATGAAGAGAGCAACGAATCTCCAGCCGGCGTCGCGGTTGGTCCTGGCTGCGGCGCTGGTGGCTGGTTTATCCGGTCAGAACGTCATCGATACAAGAAACTGGACTGCTGCCGAAGATCACCAGAACATGATGGATCAGCTTGGCATAAAGGCTCTCCGTCCTGGCCCGAGCGGCGATGAAGGTGCACCGAATCACGCCAACTACGATGAGGCCACGGCGAATCCGTACCCGAACCTCCCCGACGTGCTTGCGCTGAAGAACGGCAGGAAGGTCACGACGCCGGCCATGTGGTGGAATCAGCGCCGGCCGGAGATCGTGGAAGACTTTGAGCGGGAGGTGGTAGGCCGCATACCGAAGAACGCCCCAAAGGTGACTTGGGAAGTGACGAAGACGGCCGAAGCGCAAGTGGCTTCGCGTCCCGTTATCGGCAAGCAACTCCTCGGGCACGTGGATAATTCGTCCGACCCGGATATTAAGGTCGAGATTCAAATGACCCTGGTGGTCCCCGCCGAGGCGAAAGCTCCGGTGCCGGTGATGATGATGTTTGGCGGACGCAGCATACCCGAGGTTGCGTTTCCCGCACCGGCGTTTCCCGGCCGCGGAGGAGCACCCGGGCGAGGTGCGCCGGGCGCCGGCCGCGGACCTGCCGCTCCCCCAGCAGATCCAGACCCTCCGGCCATGGAACAACTCATTGCCGATGGCTGGGGAGTGGCCACGATCAATCCAGGCAGTATCCAGGCTGACAACGGCGCCGGTCTGACGAAAGGCATAATCGGACTGGCGAACAAAGGCCGGCCCCGCAAGCCCGACGATTGGGGCGCTCTCCGCGCCTGGGGTTGGGGCGCTTCGCGGGCCCTCGTCTTCCTGGAAAACGAAAGGGCTGTGAATGCCAAGCAGGTTGGCATCGAAGGGGTATCGCGCTATGGCAAGGCTGCGCTTGTGACCATGGCATTCGATACGCGCTTCGCGGTCGTGCTGATAGGTTCGTCCGGTGAAGGCGGAGCCAAGCTTCACCGCCGCAATTGGGGCGAAGCCGTCGAGAACCTCACGGGCACCGGCGAGTATCATTGGATGGCCGGCAACTTTCTGAAGTATGGCGCTTCTGAAGCGAGTTTCGGAAGCAAGACCGCCGGAGACCTGCCGGTCGATGCCCACGAACTGCTGGCACTTTGCGCGCCCCGTCTCACCTTCGTGAGCTATGGTGTGCCGGAAAAGGGCGATGCAAGGTGGCTCGATCACCAGGGCAGCTTTGTGGCCGCGGTCGCCGCACAGCCGGTGTTCCGCCTTCTCGGCGCGAAAGATCTTGGCGTCGCGGCGGACTATCACACGGCGAAGATGCCTCCGGTGAACGCCGGCCTCCTCGAGGGGCAGCTTGCATGGCGCCAGCACGATGGCGGACATACCGATGCGCCCAACTGGAAGTACTTCATTCCCTGGGCCGACAAGTTCCTGCATCACGGGAACGAGAAGCGCCCGTGAAGATCCTCCTGGCCGGCATCACCACGGTTTCGCTGCTGTGGGCCCAGGCCGATCAACCAATTCCGCGAGCCGATAAGAACTCGCAGATCGCACATGAACAGCTCCTCGCCAAAGCCAAACAGGGCCGCATCGATGTCTACTTCGAAGGCGACTCTATCACGCGGCGGTGGGGGGCGACCGACTATCCGCAGCTCCTCGAAAACTGGAACAAGAACTTCTTCGGTTGGAACGTAGCGGATTTTGGGTGGGGCGCGGACCGTGTCGAGAACATCCTCTGGCGGATTGAGAACGGCGAACTCGATGGCGTCAACCCTAAGGTGATTGTGCTGCTGGCCGGCACGAACAACATCGGCAACAGGATTCCTCCAGGTGGTATCGACACGGCCGTCGAAGATGTGTCGAAAGGTCTTCGAGCAGTGGTGCGTGTCATGCAGTCGAAAGCTCCCGACGCGGCGATTATCGTGATGGGAATCTTTCCGCGCAACGACAATGCGGATGTCATGCCGGAAATCGACCGCATTAACGCGAATCTCGCGAATATGGCAGACGGGCGCAAGATCAAGTATTTGAATATCAACGACCAACTCGCGGACCCTGACGGAAGACTTCATGATGGCATGATGAACGCCAATGACAAACTCCATCCCACCGTCAAGGGCTATCAGGTTTGGGCGGACAGGCTGAAGCCGCTCTTGACTGAACTGCTGGGACCGCCCGCAACGGAGGACCACGCACCCGCGCCGACCGGAGATCCTTGCGCGCGCCGATAGTTCGCCAAAGAGCCGGCATCCGATCGCAGCGCCGGGTGACGCCACCGGGTTGGTCACCGGGGCTTCAGAGTCATGACCGTCAGCGAGAGCTTGGGAAAAACGTACGGAATCTCGTTCCCAGACACGGCTTGGGACGAGGTCACAGGTCGAATCGCGTCCGGGTGGTCACCTGTATTCTCCGTGAGCAGTGAGTCGGCCGCCAGCGTGTCCACCTGTGCCTGGGCGGCAGCGGAGAATCCCTGCAGCCGCAACGTCGCCGGAATAGCGTTTTTGGCATCGCGGTTGACAACGAATAGAACCAGATCGCCGTTGGTCGAGTTCCGGGTTGCCAACACGTCGAGATAGGGAACATCCGGAATCTCAGGCATCCTGATCAACCCGTTGTGGACATCGTAGTGGCGAACCTCGGTTTGGGTGGCGACCACCGTGTCCCCGGCGCGATGGGAGTAAAGCCAGAACATCCAGGATTGCGCACCGGCCCAGACCAGGCCTTGCGACTTGCGGATGACTCCCATCAGGCCCGACATGCTGGATATGGGCACAAAATCGGCGTGAGACAGCAGCATGTTCATCCAGCCCGCGCCGATAACGACTCCGCCGATGTTGGCCGAGGATGGGATCCCGCTGCCCGCGCTGCCTCCCCAGCTCCATTCCGTGTAGGCCAGCCCCACCCGGCCCTTGGTGGCGGGGTCCGCGTCGATCTGCGCCCGGACATGCGGCAAGAGGTTCGTCATCCCGACGGGGGTGGCCAGAGCGATGGCTGTCTGGGTGTCGGCATCGGGTGGCTTGGCCACCAGCGAAGTGAAACGGACGACGAAGTGCGTGCTGAGGTAGCTTAGATCCTTGCCGGCTTGTTTGATGAGAGCCGCGTTCCAGGCCGGGCCAAAGTCCGCATCGGCGCCACAGGCAACCAGTATGGCGCCAGGGGGAGCTTGCTGGCGGACCACCGGGTAGAATTCCAGATAACGGCGGGCATTGCCGGTGGGCGTCTGCCGCCCCACCTGGCCGCCCCCCCAGAGTTCGTTCCCCAGTTCCCAGATGGTCGCCGGATACGGATCGCGATGGCCGTTGGCCGCGCGCCGCGCGCCCTGGGGCGTCGTCGGCGCCCCGTGGACGTACTCCACCCATTTCCTGGCTTCTTCCGCGGTGCCGCTTCCCAGGTTCATGCAGATCATCGGCTGCGCCCCCACCAGCCGGCACAACGACATGAATTCATCGGTCCCGAAGTCGTTGTATTCCATCTCGCCCCGAGCCCGATCCAGTTGCGTGGGGCGCTTGTCCTGGGGGCCTACGCCGTCTTCCCAATGATAGGCGCTCATGAAGTTGCCGCCCCAGCGGATCAGGGAATAGTTCATGTCCTTGGCAATCTTGATCACCTCCGGATCGAAATATCCTTCCACTGCGTCGGCCGGGAAAAGCCGGATCATATCGAGGGAAAACCGCTGCGGGCCGGTCATCGACACAGCGAAATCCACCAGCTCATGCGACTTCACGGCTCCGGCTGGAAGCCGCAGGCGGAAGGGGAGCTTGGTCCATTTCCCGCCGTCCGGCACTTGGACATCGGTTGAAGCCAGAATCTTGTCGGGATTGTTCCGCGGCCGGAAGCTCACCATCAGGCGCACCGGCCCCTCCACCGACGAGGCGAACAGGGACCCCATATACTCCAGTTCCCGATGAACCGGCAGGTAGATGCCCTGGCGGATTCCGACCTCCTCGGTGGCGGGCATCTCAGGCATTTCCCGGAACCCCACCGGCTCCGGGTGCGGCAGGCCCATCAGGTAGATATAGCGATTGGAGTTGGCCGCTTCGTCGAAACGGGACTCATACCGCTTCCCGGTATCTCTCAAGGGTTGCCAGGGCAGTGGTAATCCTACGTTCAGGGAGTTGACGAAAGCCGGATCGGAAAACCGTGCATTCAGCACCTGCAAAGTGGCGTGGTAGTCCTCCAGGCTTGGGTTTTCGAGAAGTTGGGCCGAAATGCCCTCAAAAACCCCCTTCTCCGTGTAAATGCCGTACACCGTTCGAGGAATGCGGAACGAACTTTGCTGCCCGGCGCGGATTTCGATGCCGGCTTCGGGTTTGTCGGTGCGGACGTAGCTCGATAACGATTGCCCGGCAAGACCCCCTATGAAGAGGAAGAACGCCACCGATGCCGCTCCTAACCGCCTCATCCTCGTCTTCATTGGTGTAGCTCCTATTCTCTGGTTCCTTTGACCTCCCGTGAGTATATACCCGGCTGCTGCCGCTGCGGCCCCCTTTTCGAGAGCTGGCCGGAATCCAGCAGAGATGGTGGTTTTCAGCCATTCATGCCGGGCCGGGCTATGGGAGTAAGTCGCTGGCCGTCAAACACTTGAGGTTTGGTCTAGAACGTGCATCTTCAAGACCGAGGCGTGTGTTTGAGACATCGGCACCGCAGCAAGGGAGGTAGAAGGATGAAGGATACGAGGCTCCACGTGGTTGTTCGGCAGACGCTCGGCATGATTTGCGTCCTGCTCCTGCTCGTGTTCCCGACCGGCGCGCTCTTTGCGCAGGGGCCCACGTTGCCCGCGCAAGCTTCGCCTCCGGCACAGCCGCTCTCGCCAGATCAGTTGGACAGCCTGGTGGCGCCCATCGCGCTCGATCCCGATGCGCTGCTGAGCCAGATTCTGGTGGCGAGCACCTACCCGCTGGAGGTTGTGGAAGCGCAGCAGTGGCTGCAGCGGAACGGAGGCCTCAAGGGCCAGGCACTGATGGATGCGGCCCGGCAGCAGAATTGGGACGCCAGCGTTCAGGCCATGGTGGCCTTTCCCAACGTGCTGGCGACGATGAACCAGGACGTCCAATGGACCACCGCGTTGGGCAACGCGTTCCTCGCGCAGCAGCCCGATGTGATGGCCGCCGTGCAGCGGATGCGCGCACGGGCGCAAGCCAATGGCAAGCTCGCTTCCACCCCGCAGCAGACCGTCACCACCGAGACTCAGGGCGGGCAGTCGGCCATCGACATCGCGCCAGCCGATCCGCAGGTCATTTACGTGCCGGAGTACAACCCCGCATATATCTGGGGACCTCCGGCGTGGGGCTATTATCCGCCGCTCGCCTACTACGGATACGGACTTGGATTCTATCCGGGCATCGACATTGGTTTCTGGTTCGGCGGTTGGGGCGGATGGGGCTGGGGCGGCTGGGGTTGGGGCTGGGGCCCGAACTGGTTCGGCGGCGGCGTGTTCCTCAACGGCGGGTTCTTCAACCGCTACGGCTTCCATAACGGATACATGGCTGCCGGATTCGGCGGCAGAGCGGCGTGGCAGCACGATCCCAGCCACCGTTTGGGAGTTTCTTATTCGAACAGCCAACTATCCTCGCGATACGGGGCCGCATCGATGGCCTCGCGGAGCGCGATGAACAGATCGAGCTTCAGTTCGGCCCGCGGGACTACTGCGGGGGGTTGGAGCCGGTTTGGATCTGGGGCGTCCTCATCGTTTGCGAACCGGCCGGCAGGAATGCAGGGTGCGCGTGGCGCGGCCAGCCAGGGCAGCATGGCGCGCTCCAGCGCAGGGCAGTGGTCGCACTTTCAGGGTGCGCAAGGCTCTTCTTCCCCGGCGCAGCGGTCTCAGAGTTATCGGGGCTCGGCGCAGCGATACTCCGCTCCGGCCCAGCGGTATTCTTCACCCAGCTACGGCGGTGCGCGCAGTTACAGCAGTGGCGGATCGCGCAGTTACAGCAGCGGCTCTTCCCGCAGTTACAGCAGTGGCGCTTCCCGCAGTTACAGCAGCGGCGCTTCCCGCAGTTACAGCAGCGGCGGATCGCGCAGTTACAGCAGCGGCGGATCGCGCAGCTCCGGCGGTGGTGGCGGGCACTCCGGCGGCGGGCACAGAGGCAGGTAAACTGCCAAGGCCGGCCTAAGACTCCGCACGGGCTGAAGCTCTCCTCACCCGGCAGAGCACATCCCGCGCAGTTGTCCAACGAATACCGGGATAGCGATGGTTGTCGAGCGGCTCCAGCTTTGCCCGGCCGTCGAACATGTTACGCATGTACTGCATGCCCTGCCATGCGGGGTAAAGTTGCTTCTCTCCGGGAGCGACCGTGCGCGCGACCTTGATCAGCGCGCCGAGCATTCCCAGACCTCCGGCGCGGAACAGGCGGAACTCCTTTCCGGTCACCTCACTGACGACCGCCGTCAGTTCCCGGGCGCTGAGTCGATCGCCAGCAATTCGCAAAAAGCGAGGGGTGGACGGATCAAGAGCCGCGCTCGCCGTGAATGCGGCCGTGTCGTCCATCGTCGTGAAGTCCATGCGCTGGTCCGCGTCGCCCCAATAGAGGACTCGTTTCAGTTTGAAGAGAATGAGAGGCATCTGACCGGTCAGCATATCGGCAAACGCACCGTTGAAGATCGTGGTCGCCGAAATCGAAGTCTCATCGAGGCGCTTGTGGAAGTCTCGGCGCAGATCGAGATTGCGATTCTCTCCGGGTGGAAACCTGGTGAAATCGATCGAGTAGTCGGACGGAATGAAACGTGGCACGCCAGCGTGGATCGCAGCGTCGAGCAGAACCGTTTGGGTTTCCACGATCACGTCCCGCAATCCCGCCAGCGCGGACACCACGCAGGACGCACCCGAGCATGCCGGTATCACTTGGGAAGCACTGCTCAAGTCGACACTGGCAATCGTTACGCCGAGCTCCCGCAGTCGCTCAAGCTTGTCTCGCGCAGTGCCGTGGCGAACAAGCGCTTTTACGCCGGCTCCCCGTTCGAGCAAAGCTCTCGCGATGCGTCCGCCGAGATTACCGGTAGCTCCCGCCACGACGATGGTTGAGTCATTCAGGATAAACCTTCTTCCTATTTACAATCTTGGATTCATCAAGCTCGATGCCGAAACCGGGCAGATCCGGCAGCTCGATCCGGCTGTTCTTCGGCACGAGCGGATTCTTCTCGAAATAGCAGAGATTCGGTTGGAAGTTGAGCTGGTATTCCATAATGGGGCACGTGGCCCTTGGCTGGCTTGCCATCAAGTGAGCCAACGCGATGGTTCTTTGGTTATGGGGACTGACAATCAGGCCATGAGCGGAGGCGAGCGCGCAGATTTTCAACAGCTCGCTGATCCCGCCGCCCCACTCCGGGTCGACCTCGATGACATCGACGGCGCCGGCCTTGATGAGATCGTTCACCTCCCAGCGCCCGTAGTTGTGCTCGCCGGTTGCAATCTGGATTGTGGTCATCTGCCGCAGGCGCGCAAGACTCTCAACCTGGCCCGCTATGGGAACCGGTTCTTCGAGCCAGCGCGGGCGGTACTGCTCAACCGCTTTGCACCATCTCATGGCAGAGGGAAGGTCCCAATGGGCCGACGCGTCGATCATGAACTCGTAATATTCACCAAGGGTTTCACGGAGGACTCTGGCCATACCCACGCTCCGCTCGAATCCAACGTCCCCGTCCGCTGCCCCCATTGCGCCGGTAAACCACTTCTGGGATCTGTATCCTTCCTTCTTGACCTGGGCGGCGCGTTCCCCGACCTGGTCGAGTTCGATGGGAAATCCCAGGCAGGTGGCATAGACATCTACGGTGCTCCGTGAGCCGCCGAGAAGCTTGTAAACCGGAATATCCAGGAACTTCCCCTTCAGGTCCCAGAGGCAGTTATCTATCGTGCTCACCCCGAACATGGCGATGCCACTGTACCGATGGGCGCCGCCGTGCAACGTGTCCCAAATGGTATCAATGGCGAGCGGATCCATGCCGATAACCGTTGGGGCCATTCCCATTGCGGCATCGGCCGAACTCTGTTCGAACGTGCCATAGAATCCCTCCACGCCTTTTTCGTTGGTCAGGATTTTCATGTACAACTGGCTGACCGGTATGGGCCTATGATTTCTCGTCGTCCCCTGGCCCTCGCTTGCCTGGTACGCCTTCTGCCGATCCGGATTGCCAGTTAACCGCCAGATTTCGACAGCGGTAATTTTCAGATTGGCCGATTTGGTTGCCGCCTGAACTCTTGGTGAGATCATCGGCATGCCACCCAATGCCGCAGCAGCCGCGAGAAATGAACGTCTACGCATGGTGTTCGCTCCTTGGTTAACCCCTGCGCTAGGCCGTGGGGAGTTCGCGCAGCCACTTCAACTGCTGGTCCACCTGGTCGTGCAAGCGGTAGGTTCGCTTCACCGTTTCCGGCTTGCTTCCCAGCACGTCGATTTTTGCCAGGTCGTATTGGCCCAATCCGAGCTGCGACGCGTATTGCAGGTAACCCACGGCGTAAGCTGGAATCCCCATGGTTTCCAGTCCCACGCGGTCGGCGGCGAAGAAGTCGGTTGACGCCAGGGCGATGCGCGAGGGTACCGGGGTCCCTTCCGAAGGACCGTTGCCCTCCATTCCCTCGTATCCGTCAATCACCGCCACGCCCCAATGCGGCCTTAGCCGGGCGGCGGTGATGGCCATGTTGTAGTTCATCTGGTGCGGCCCGGCGTGATATTTCTGCTTGTCGTGCCAGGCCTGGGCGTCGCCCGGCGCGCTGTGCAGCGGCGTCCCGATCACCATGTTCTTCACCGAGAGCGTTGCCACCACGGCATTGTGCGTCTTCAGCATGGCCGAGGAAATCACGAAGGCTTCCGGGTCGACAAGGCGCGCCGCCAGACGCATCGGGACGATGTGGAGATCCTTGTCGAGCACCGCGATGCGCTCGAACTTGGCTTCCCGATTCAGATCGATCAGTTGCACCTGTTTCTTCTTGTACTCCGCGGGCAAGGCGTTGAATTTGAAATTTTCAAACGCCCGCATGGTATCGCCAGCCGACGATTCGGCGATGACGACCGGCCCATGGAAACGCTCGGACAGATAGTCCAGGATTCCGCGCACGGCGTCGACATGGTTGGCCGCCAACTGGTTCTCCGTGCTGACGAAGTTCGGCTTGATGACCACGTATTTCCGGGTCTTCAGCTTGGGCTGAAGGTCCTTGTCGACGGTCATCAGGGCGTTATATACGTTCTTGCGGCGGTCGTCTCCCTGGGTCAGCGCCACCGTGGTCCTGCGGTCCAGCTCGGGGAACGGCTCGGGGTTGCCCCCCATGGCAAAAAACCCTCCCGGCCCGCGTCCTCGCCCGCCTGCCGGGGGCTGACCTGGCGCCGCCGGCGGCTGTTGGGCCGAGGCGATGCGGCTGCGCAGCAACGCCGCGGCTCCGGCCAGTTGAAACAGACTCCTGCGTGGAAAGCCTTTTCCCATGACGTTTACCTCCCAGTTACCGCCTTTTTATGCCGGCCCCGGGAAAATGCGCTATCGAGGCCCTTCACCCGGGAATACAATGAGATGTTAGCATCCTTTTATAAATGGAGGTAGCCATGAGCAACACATCTCGCCGCAATTTTCTGGCGGCCGGCTTAACTTTGCCAGCCGTGGCGTCGGCATCCCGTTCCGCGGATTCCCGACCATCGCAACTCCAACCGCCCGCCTCGTCATCGGCGCTGCAATATAGGACTCTGGGAAAGACCGGCTTACGGGGAGAACTTCCTGCGCATGTCCGCCGCGCAACAGAATGTCCGTTGCGGCGACTGCGCGGCCTGCGCGGTTCACTGCCCGAACGGGGTGCATGTAGCGGCGCGGTTGAGCCGGGCTCAGGAGCTGTTCGCCTGATGCGGCTCCTGGTGGGGCTGGGCCGGTCGGCGAGCCGCTAGGAATGCTGCATGGTGGGGCAGGCGCTTCCGCCTGCCCGCGCACGCGCCGGTATTGCGCAAGCTAAAGCACGCGCCACCGCGGAATGGCTCTAAGGGGCCTTGGTGACCAGGGCGGTGAGCGGCGTGTTGCGCGAAGACCCGCCCACGAAGAACTTGTATTCGCCGGCCAACAACTCCCAGCCATCCTTCTGTTCATTGAAAATGGACAGAAACTTCGGCTCCAGGGCCAAGGTGACGGTTTTCTGTTCACCGGGAGCCAGGCGAACCTTTTGCCACGCCACCAGGCGCTTGGGCGGCTCATTGGCGGCGGGCGGCAATCCCACGTATACCTGGACGATCTCGGTGCCTTCGCGCTTGCCGGTGTTGCGGACGGTGACGGACACGCCGTCCATGGCGGCCTTCAGATTGGAGAAGGCAAAGGTGGTGTACGAGAGTCCATAGCCGAACGGGAACAAGGGTTCCTTGCCTTCGGCGTCGAACCATTTGTAGCCGACCTTCAGGCCTTCGGTGTAGTCGATGTCGAAATCCGGCATTCGGCCGCCGGCGCCGGACTGAGGGACCAGATCCATGCCGGGGATGGCCGGGTGCGGCAGATCGGCGTCGGTCTTGGCAAAGGTAACGGGCAGCTTGCCGCAGGGATTGACGTCGCCGAACAAGATGTTGGCCAGGGCTTCGG
>Ga0187880_1000838_pt1 | contig 25295 bp, 20 predicted proteins | sample June2016WEW_19_4_FD_132998 | JGI IMG/M metagenome (GOLD analysis project Ga0187880, IMG submission 132998) | Peatland microbial communities from SPRUCE experiment site at the Marcell Experimental Forest, Minnesota, USA - June2016WEW_19_40 | ecosystem: Environmental > Terrestrial > Soil >... | reverse complement strand
TGGCCAGCCACATCGCGGTGTGAAGATCGCGCAGCCCGCCTTCGCCTTCCTTGATCTGAGGCTCGAGCAGGTAAATCGAATCGCCGTACTGGGCGTGACGTTTGCGGCTTTCTTCGAGCTTGGTGGCGAAGAACTTGTCCTGGTTGCGATTGAGGACGTCGGCGACCAGCAGCTTGTCGAGATCGGCGTAAAGCGTTTCGTCGCCGCATAAGAACCGCGCGTCGAGGAGCGCGGTTTCTTCCTTCAGGTCCCCGTTCGCCAGCCGCACGCATTCTTTGGCCGAGCGAACCCCTTGTCCGATCGTGAGACCTGCGTCCCAAAGCGCGTGCAACATTAATTCGGTGACTATCTCGGCGTAAGGACCGCGCTTGTAATCGTGCAGAAACAGCAGATCGACGTCGGATTGCGGGTTCAGTTCACCGCGCCCGTAGCCGCCGCGGGCGACCACCGCAAGTTTCTGGTTGAGCTTGGTAAATCGCCGGCCATGTTCCGCGTCCGCATAACAGAAAAGCGCGCGCAGAAGATCGTCAATCGCCACCGTCATCGCGGTCACGATCTCGCTGCCGCTCGCGCCGGCGAAATGGCGCTGGGCGAGCTCGGCGCGGATCGATTCGAGATAGGCGCGGGCAATCGCGCCGGGCGTCTTGCTCGCGGTGAATTGCGCGAGGATGGCCGCCTGGCCGCGCGGCGAAGACTCGGGATTTGGCACAGGCTCGGCGCGATTCGCACCCGTGACCAGGCTCACAGATTTCCTACCGCCAGATCGGCGTTGAAGTAATGCGCTACCGCGGTGGCGACCGCGCCCGCGAGCACGTTCTGGTAATCCGCCGACTTGAGCCGCGCGGCTTCGCCGGCATTCGACATGAAGCCGCATTCGACCAGCACGGCCGGCATATGCGCACCGACCAGCACGTAAAAGGGTCCCATCTTCGCTCCCAGCGCGTTCACGTTCAGTCCAAATCCGGCATCGAGATCGGCGACCGCCTGCGCGTCGATCATCCTGGCCACAGAGGCCGCTTCCGACGCCTTATAGTTCTGGCGCAAGTCGGTCAGGATGTAGTTTAAGTTGGAGGCGTCCGGTGCGCCATAGCCTCCCGCGCCGGCGTTCTCCATTCGCGCCAGCCGAATCGTCGCCCGGTCGGTGGTGTTATTCAGGTAATAGACTTCGATTCCCGTGGTGCCGGTATTCGGACTCGAATTGAGGTGGATTGAAACGAACAGGTCCGCACCGGCGCGATTTGCAATTCGCGTGCGCTCCGCCAGGCTGATGAACACGTCGCTTGAGCGCGTCAGCTCGGCGCGGATGCCGCGGGCTTCCAGAGCGGCTTTCAGGCGCGTCGCGATTTGGAGAGCGAGGTCCTTCTCCACTGCGCCGGCCGACGATTGCGTGCCGGGATCATAGCCGCCGTGACCCGGATCGATCATCACCAGAAAATGACCCGGCTGACGATTGTCTTCACTCACATTCGCGGGCGCGGGCGCGATTGGTTGCGCGCGAGATTCGGGACGAGGCTTCGGCGCGGGCGCGAATGCGACGGTGCGCGCGACCGGCGCAGCGGGACCGCGCGGGGCGTCGTCATGAACGATAATCGGGGCCGCGATATTCGGGTCCGCGCCCGCGGACGCGACCCGCAACACTATTTCATTTCTGTTTTTGAACCGCGCGATCGCGTAGTCGGCCTTGCCTATAACCTCGATGATAATTCGCGACCTGCCGCCGGCCGACTCGATCGCGCGCACACTCGCAATTGGCGCCGTTTCATAGCCGAACAGCGGGCGCGGAGGGATCGCGATTGGCATGCGCCCGAGCTCGACCCACAGTTCGATCCCGTGGGTGCTGAGATCGAGTGGTGGAGCGGGGCCGCTGAATCCGAAATGGATTTCGAGAGTCGGGCCGCGATGCTCGATTCGCGCGGAAGTCAACGCTGACGCGGAAAGGCCGGTGCCCGCCACGACTGGGACAACCATCGCGCCAATCGTCGCCGCCGCGACCGCAACCGCCATCATTCTCCGCATCACCGCAACCCTACCCAGCATCCAAGAATAGCCGCTGGTGAAACCGATCGCCACGCCCCCCGTCGGCTACGAATCGCCGTCAAGTCTTGAGTAGTTAGATTTCTTGTTGGCAAACCTGACGAGCGCGACCGTGTCATACAGCCCATGGCACAAGATGACAGCCCACAGGTTGTAGCGGCTTACGACAAATAGCAGGCCAAATAGAACTGAGAGCTGAGTTATGATGATCGCGGCTCGCAGACCTTGGTATAAGTGAATCAGCCCTGCTCCTACTGCGGCGCCACATATCGCGATGCCGGTTGCCATCGGCGCGGCCAGCCAGGCCGACACGAATGCTCTTATCGATTGAAGGATGATCCCACGGAAGATGAGCTCCTCCAAAAATCCCCCGAGGACCCAAGCCACTACAATCCCGATCAAGAGTTTGGTTCCGGATTGCTGCAGCGCGCGAAACGCGTCCAAGGTTGGTGGCTTATCAACCCATCGGGTCGCCAGCCGGTCCGCTAATGGGCTATAGGCCAACATTAACGCCAGCCATGCCACGGCAAATCCAATCGTCGAGAGCCAGGATACGGAGGTGCTGAGTCCTAGCGCTTGCATCCAAGCACTATTACCAACCAGCGCAACCAGGGTATAGGAACCAATGGCAGGGGTGACTCCTGCTTCGCGATTCGTTCTCCTGAACTAAAAAACGTTTCACGTGAAACGTTTTCGCAAAAACCCCAGCAGCACAGCACCATATCCGACCACTTCTCAAGAATTTGACTGCCATTTCGCGATGCCGGAGCCGGGATTCTTCGCTTCGCTCTAGAATGACACCAAAAAAAAGGTAACCCCTGCTCACCCCTCCTTCTTGAGGCGCGCGGCCAGACGCGCGAGCGCGTTCAGCGCGTCCATCGGGGTCATCCGCTCGACGTCGAGGGCGCGGATTTCATCGAGGACGCGTTCGTCTCGTGGCGAGAACAAACCGAGCTGAGACGGCGGATTGGTGGCGCGCCGATCACGCGCGATTCGCGGCATCCCGGCTTCATCCAGTTCGCCCTGCTCGAGGTTGGCAAGGATTTCCCGCGCGCGGCTGATGATCGAATCCGGGATTCCCGCCAGCCGCGCCACCTCGATACCGTAACTTCGCGACGACGGCTGCTCGATAACCCGGCGCAGGAAAATCACCTCGGCGCCCCATTCGCGCACCGCCATGCTCAGGTTCTTGACCCGCGGACGCTCGCGCGCGAGATCGGTCAGTTCGTGGAAGTGGGTTGCGAACAGCACCTTGGCGCGGGTCTGATCGTGCAGGTATTCGGCTACCGCCCACGCGATCGCAAGCCCGTCGAAGGTGCTGGTGCCGCGGCCGACCTCGTCGAGCAGCAGCAGGCTGCGCTCCGACAGTCCCTTGAGCAGGCGCGCCGTCTCGCTCATCTCGACCATGAAGGTGGACTCGCCGCGGCGCAGTTCGTCGCGCGCGCCGATTCGCGTCAGTACGCGATCGATTAGCCCGATAGTCGCCTCGGCGGCGGGAACGAAGCTGCCGATTTGCGCCATGATCGCGATCAGCGCGACCTGGCGCAGGTAGGTCGATTTGCCGGCCATGTTGGGACCGGTGATCAACAGGATTTGGCGCGTGTCGGGCTCGGCGTCGAGGTCGTTGGGCACGAACTCGCCCGCGCGCATCCCGGCTTCGAGCACGGGATGGCGTCCGTCGCGCACTCGAATCCGAAGGCCGGTGTTGATCGTGGGACGCACGTAGCCGCGGCGCCGCGCGACTTTCGCCAGCGACATGATCGCGTCGAATTCGCCCACGGCGCGAGCGGTTTCCAGTATCGTGGCGGCGTGCGACTGCAAGTCGCGAAGCAGCTTTGTGAAAATCTGCAGTTCGAGTTCCTTGAGCCCCGATTCCGCCGTCAGGATTTTGCGCTCGAGTTCCTTGAGCGCGGGCGTGGTGAAGCGCTCGGCGCTGACCAGCGTTTGCTTGCGCTCGTAGTCGGCGGGCACCCGCTCCAGATTGGGCTTGGTGACCTCGATGTAGTAGCCGAAGATATTGTTGTAGCGCACCTTGAGCGACGCGATTGCGGTGCGCTCGCGCTCTGTCGCCTCCAACTTCGCGATTACGCCACGCGCGCCGGACGCCAGGCTGCGCAATTCGTCAACCTCGGCGCTGAGCCCCGGACGAATCACGTTGCCGTCGCGGGGATTGACCGGAGGCTCGTCGGATATCGTCGCCGCGATTTGCGCCGCAATCGCGGGCATCGGCGAGATCCGCGCAGCCTGCTCGCGGATAAGCTGGCTCTTGAACGCGCCCATCGCTTTTTTCAGTGACTCGTCCGCCTTGAGCGCGTCCGCCAGGCGCAAACAATCCCTCGGCGACGCGCGCATCGCGCCGATTCGTCCCGCCAGCCGCTCGAGATCGCCGATTCGTTTCAGGGACTCGGCCAGCGCGCCGCCCAGGTCGGCATCGAACAGCTCTTCGACGGCGTCGTGGCGCGCGTGGATCGCGTCGAGCGCGAGCAGCGGATAGGTGATCCAGTTGCCCAGCGTGCGCGCGCCGGATGCGGTCAGGCTTTCGTCGAGAATCGACAGCAACGAGCCCTTGCGCGCGCCGTCAGTCGAAGCGACGAGTTCGAGATGACGCCGCGTGGTCTCGTCCACCAGCATGTACTCGGCGATCCGGTAAAGACGCGGCGCTTCGAGATGGGCCAGGTCGTGGCCGAAGGTGCTTTCGACATAGAGCAGTGCGATTCCCGCCGCGCGTGCGATCGATTCGTGGAGATCGACGGCGGCGGCCGCGAAACGATTCGAGAACGCCGCGATCGCCCGCTCGGCGCTGTACGATTCACGATCGAGCGTCGTCACGGGACAGTTCAAGTCCTTCAGCAGCGCGCCCAACTCGCCGTCTTGCCCGGTAACCACGATTTCACGCGGCGCGATTCGCGCGATTTCCTCGCGCAGCGCGGCGGCCTCGCGAACCTGCGTGGCGAGAAACTCGCCCGTCGAGACGTCGAGCGATACCAGCGCGAAGCCGGCGTCCTGGGCACTCGTGACCGCGACCAGGTAACTCTTCTCGGCGGCGGTCAGCACCATCTCCTCGCCCACGGTTCCGGGCGTGATCACGCGGACTATTTGCCGCGGCATCAGCTTGGGAGACCCGGCGTCGGGCGCGCCCTGCTCGCAGATGGCGACCTTGTGGCCGGCTTTCAGCAGTTTGGCGATGTACGGTTCCGCGGAATGGTACGGCACGCCGCACAGCGGCACGCCGTCCTTGTTGCGCGAGGTGAGCTGGATGTCGAGCACGCGCGCGCCGACTTCGGCGTCCTCGAAGAACATCTCGTAAAAGTCTCCGAGGCGGAAGAAAAGGATCGCGTCGGGGACGCGCTGCTTGACGCTCAGATACTGCGCGATGAGGGGTGTTTGCTTGACTGCCACTGATGCGATTGCGGTCCACAATAGCCGTGGCGGACGAAATGGGCAAAACAGCATGGAAGGCGCGTCCAGCGAGTTCGCAATAGCAAGCGGCAGGCGTCGACTTTTCGCTTTGCCGAACACATCTCGATTTACTAGAGTGCGAGTGTTAATCAGGTTTTGTACCGGCCGCTATGTCCGTTGCCGCAGGGCAGTCGTTGCGGCCGGCACACGGCGACAAATCACCGACAGGAGATTAGGTAAAGATGGCATCAGCATCAGCGTCATTGGAATCAGCCACTCGCGGCGCCAAGTCGAGCGCAGCGCTTGAGTTTCTCAAGAGCTCGCCCAAGAAACTTCTCATCAACGGCAAATGGGTGCCGTCGAAATCCGGCAAAACTTTCGAGACCCTCAACCCGGCTAACGAGCAAGTCCTGGCGCTGGTTGCCGAGGGTGACAAGGCCGACGTGGACGAGGCCGTCAAGTACGCGCGCAAGGCCTTCGAGGACTTCAGATGGGCGAATCTGACTCCGCATGCGCGCACCCGAATCCTGCTCAAGATCGCCGACCTGATCGACGCGAATGCCGCCGAGCTCGCCGAGCTCGAGACGCTCGACAACGGCAAGCCCCTGTTCGAGTCCGCCAACATAGACATCCCCGGCGCCGCCGAGACCTTCCGCTACTACGCGGGCTTCGCGACCAAGATTTACGGCGAGACCAATCCGTCCGATCCCTCGATGTTCAACTACACGTTGCGCGAGCCGGTCGGTGTGTGCGGACAGATCATACCGTGGAATTTCCCGCTGCTGATGGCGGCGTGGAAGATTGCGCCCGCGCTCGCATGCGGCAACGTCGTCATCCTCAAGCCCGCCGAGCAGACTCCGCTGACGGCGATTCGCCTCGGCGAGCTTATTTGCGAGGCCGGATTGCCCGAAGGCGTCGTGCAAATCATCACCGGCTTTGGCCCCGGCGCGGGAAGCTCGATCGCCGAGCATCCCGATATCGACAAGGTCGCCTTCACCGGTTCGACCGAGGTCGGCAAGATCATCCTGAAAGCCTCCGCCGGCAACTTGAAGCGGGTATCGCTCGAGCTCGGCGGCAAGTCGCCGAACATCATTTTCCCCGACGCTGACATGCCGTCTGCGGTGTTTGGCTCGGCGCTGGGCATCTTTCTGAACCAGGGCCAGGTCTGTTGCGCCGGCTCGCGCGTGTTCGTGCAGGAAAGCGTGTACGATCAGTTCACCGAATCGCTGTCGCAGATGGCCGGCACCTTGACGCTCGGCAATCCGCTGGACCCCAATACCCGCATGGGTCCCCTGGTTTCCAAGGAACAGCACGATCGCGTCAAGGGATATTTGAAGGCCGGCAAGGCAGAGGGCGCGAAGGCCAAGATTGGCGGCGAGCCGGGCAAGCAGGAAGCCGGATACTTCATCCAGCCGACGGTTTTCACCGGCGTGAACAACCAGATGAAGATCGCGCGCGAGGAGATTTTTGGCCCCGTCGCGTCGGCGATCCCGTTCAAGGACGAGACCGACGTCGTCTTACAAGGCAATGACACGAATTACGGGTTGGCCGCCGCCGTGTGGACCAAGGATATCAACCGCGCTCTCACGGTCGCGCGCAAGCTCAAGGCCGGCACGGTCTGGATCAACACCTACGGCATTCTCGATCCGATCTCTCCGTTCGGCGGCTACAAGCAGTCGGGTTTCGGCCGCGAACTGGGCAAGTACGCGATCGATCTGTACACGCAGATCAAATCGGTTTACGCCAGGATCGGATAGTCGAGCGATAGGATTGGGGCGGCATTAAGTGGATGGTGTGCAATCGGCGCCGCCGGAGATCCGGCGGCGCAGCGGGGTTCACTGATGGCGGCCGACAGGAACGACGACGCGATGGAGGCGACGGTTTCGTCGCGAGCGCCGCGTCGCGCCCGTCAGACAATCAATCCCGCAAATTCCATCGCGATGCTGACCGAACAATCGAGCGCCGAAGCCCCGGATGTAAAGGCCACGACCAAACCGCGGGAGCCTGAATCTTCGCGGCTGCGTCCGCCGACGCATTCTGCCCTCGAAGGGCGGCTCGAAGTTCGTCCGATCGGCACTGCGCTGGGTTTGCGCGAGCTCGCCGCGCTGCACAAGCGGACCTGGAGCACGCTGAACGTACAGGAAAAGCGCGTGCACGCGCTGCTGTGGCCGCTTGCGATCCATTTTGGGCTCTACGCGGTGGGTTTGGGCAACGAGCAACGGCGCCCTCCGCTGCTTGGCGCGTTCTGGGCGCGATGCCTGGCGGACGCGCCGCTGACGCTGGGCCATCTGTATCCGCCGCAGTTGTTCAAGGGGATGCTCGCGTCGGAAGTGTTCGAGTTCGGCGGGATGGTGGTGGACCCGAACTACCAGGGCAAGGGCCTGGTCAGGATGATGTCGGACACCGCGCGGTTGTTTGTCTTTTCGCGCCGTCCGAAGTTGTTAATCACCAATCCGGTCGAGCCGCTTTACGAGATGTACAAACAGCTCGGGCTCAAGACGGTAGGCCGCGCGCCCGTCCAGCATCCACACGCATTCAACGTGCGGGTCTGGCTGATGTACGGCAAATTCGACGAGCTGGCGAAGCCATACTTTATGTAGGGTATTGCTACACCATCAGCGCTTTGCTTTGTGCTCCGGCTGGTCCGAGCCGCCCATAAGCGCTCCCGCGCGGCGCATGATACCGGTGCCGACGCTCAGCAACGCGTCGGTGACGCCCGGGAACAACGACGCGAGCTTCTCCACGACTGCGGCGCCGGGAGGAACGTCCACTTCCGTCAGCCCGAACGCGGCCGCCGCCAGCACCGCCCACGTCACCCATCGCGCCGGCATCGCCATCATGGTGGATACGCCTTTGAGCGAATCGTGCTTGAGCGCATCGCGCGCCATGGGCGTGTCGATCACTCCGGGCATCACCAGCGAGACTTTTATCCCGGTATTGAACAACTCGATGCGCAGAGCTTCCGTCATCCCCACCAGCGCGAACTTGGTCGAGCTGTAGCCGCCGAGCGGACTGACGCCGCGGCGTCCTGCCAGCGACGAGATGTTCACGATGCTGCCCGAGTTGGCTTTGCGCATCACGGGCAGCACCGCCTGCATCGCATTGAGCGCGCCGAAGACGTTTACCGCCATCATCTTTTCCAGGTCTTCGGGGCGCATCTGTTCGACCGGATCCGACAGGAGCAATCCCGCCGAGTTGATCAGGATGTCAACTCCGCCGAATGCTTCTTTAACCTGCTCTATCGCCCACAATACGCGCGCGCGATCGGTCACGTCGCAATCGAGTGCGAGCGCCTTGCCGCCTGCCTTGTTGATCTTTTGCGCGAGTTCTTCGAGTTGCGCGCGCCGGCGTGCCAGCAGCGCAACCTGCGCCCCTTGTTCGCCGAACGCAAGCGCGACGCCATGGCCGATTCCGCTCGACGCCCCGGTTACGACCACCGATTTGTCGAAGAAGTATCCGCGCACCGGTCCTTTGGATTGCCGCTTGGCTTCGCTCATAACCGTCACCTCGATCTGGGCGCCGTGACATGAAACTGATGGTGGGGGCGTCGCGTTTTCGGCATTGTGCGCCGCTGCCACGCGCAGGCGCAAACCCCCGCCAAGGCGGGTTGCCGAGGCGATACGCCGTGATTAACCTTAGTTTCAGGGTGCGACGCGGGAATACCGAAGGTAGTGAACTCAAGAACTGTCATTGCTGAAATCGCCGCTGCCGGCGCATTGATCGGCTCGTATCCACTGGATTGGCTGGTCAAAATGGGCGAGCCATATTTCTCCGCGCCGATCAGCGAGCCCGTGATCCTCATCCACGGATTTGGCGGCAGCCGCTCCAACCTGTTGGCGCTTGCAGCGTACCTGCGGCTGGTGGGATTCGACAACGTGTCATACCTCGAGTACCCGCGATGGCAGTCGATCGGCGATTCAGCCGCGCAGCTCGGGCGTATCGTCGAGGAAAAATCCGGCGCAAAGGGCGCTCATCTGATCGGCCACAGCCTGGGCGGCACCGTAGCCCGGCGCTACGCGGCTGGCGCGCCAAAAGCTGCGGTACGATCGCTCGTTACGCTCGGCTCGCCGTATTCGTACGGCCAACGGAGTCCCCGCGAGATCGGAATTTTCGGCGATGACGACCCCGTCGTGCCGGCGCCGGTCGAGGCGTTGATTACTCGCGCCGCGTTCGCGCGGATCGTGCGGCTTCCCGAGGTCGGGCATCTCGCACTGATCTTTCATCCCGAGGCTCTGCGGATCATCGGCGCCGAGCTGCGCGCAAATCGCGCGCCAGAGCACAGCGCCGCGGCGCAATAGTGTTGCGATGCCACGATTGCCGCGGATTTTGTTGTTAGACTCCGCGCCATGAGTTCGATCGTTGCCGCCAGTGCAATCGTGCTTGCGGGAGGGCGCAGTTCCCGGATGGGCCGGCCCAAAGCGGCTCTCGATTTCGGCGGTGTCCCGATCCTGACGAGAATTATCTCCGAACTGAAGCGTCGCTTTGCGGAGATCGTAGTCGTCGCGGCCCCCGAGTCTGAGGATTCGCTTCAAATGGATCTCCCGGCGATAAAAATAGTGCGCGACGAGACCGCGTATCAGGGACCCCTGGATGCGCTCCGGCGCGGCCTCGACGCTGTCAGCAACGAAGTCGCGTTCGCGTGTTCATGCGATCTGCCGCTGCTCGATTCCGATGTCGCGGCGGCGATCGTCGCGATGCTTGGTGACTTCGACGCTGCGATTCCAATCGTCGGTAAAAAGCTGCAACCGCTGCACGCCGCGTATCGCAAGCGATGCGCCAGCGCGCTCGCGGCGCTTGGCATCCGGGGAGAGTCGCGTCTGATTGCGATCGCCGATGCGGTCAATACGATGCGGATTTCTGAGAGCGATCTTCTCGTTCTCGATCCACAGCTGCATAGTTTCTTAAACCTGAACGCTCCCGACGACTACCAGCGCGCACTCAAGATCGCGGGGCTGGCCAAATGAATCCCGTCGCTACGCTTTCTTCTCCCACCTTAGAATCGGGTGGCGCGCGGCCCCGGCCTCGTCCACGCGCGAGACCGGCAAGGTCTGTGGCGCGTTTTTGACGCGCTCAGGATCGTTCAACGCTTCGTCGTAGATCCGTTCCATCGCATCGACGAAGCTGTCCAGGATTTCCTTGCTCTCGGTCTCGGTCGGTTCAATCATCAGCGCGCCCGGCACCACCAGCGGGAAATAAATCGTCGGCGGATGGATTCCGAAATCGAGCAGGCGCTTGGCGATTTCGAGCGTGCTCACATCGGCGCGCTTTTCCAGGTCGTGCGAGAGCACGCATTCATGCATCGAGGGCTCGCCGGTCGCGCTCGGAAAGTGCGGTTGAAGCCGCTTGCGCAGGTAATTCGCACCGAGGATCGCCAGCCGGCTCGCCATCCCCAGACCGTCGCCGCCGAGCGCGAGGATGTACGCGTAGGCGCGCACGATCATTCCGAAATTGTTGTGAAACGATCGCATCCGTCCGATCGAATCCGGCCGCTCGGCGTCGAATTCATAGCCCGCGCCGGAATGCTTCAAGCGCGGCATCGGGAGGAACGGCTCGAGATGCTTTTTCACCGCGACCGGTCCTGCGCCCGGCCCGCCACCGCCGTGCGGAGTCGAAAAACTCTTGTGCAAGTTCAGTTGGACGATATCCGCGCCCATGTGTCCGGGCTTCGCAACGCCGAGCAGTGCGTTCATGTTCGCGCCGTCGAGGTAGAGCATCGCGCCGCGCTCATGCAATGCCGCCGCGATATCCTGGATCTCCGGCTCGAAAATTCCCAGCGTGTTTGGATTCGTCACCATCATCGCGGCCACGTCGTCGCTCACCAGCCGGCGAACCTCGGCCGCTTCCAGGTAGCCGCGCCGGTTCGATTTCGCGACGATCACTTCGAAACCCGCCAGCGTGCAGCTGGCCGGATTGGTGCCGTGCGAGGTATCCGGGATGATCACCTTGTGCCGCACTTCGCCGCGCTTGCGATGATACGCGCGGACCATCAGCAGCCCCGTCAACTCGCCTTGCGCACCGGCCGCGGGATGCAGCGACACCGCGTCCATCCCGGTGATCTCCGCGAGCGCCGCTTCCATCCGCGCGAGCAGTTTGAGCGCGCCCTGGGCAAGATGCGCCGGGGTCGCGGGATGCAGTCCAGCCAGCCCCGGAAGCGCTGCCAGCTCGTCGTTTACCACGGGGTTGTACTTCATCGTGCACGAACCAAGCGGGTAGAACTGGAGCGCCTGCGCGAAGTTGAGCTGCGACAGACGCAGGAAATGCCGGAGCACCTGCGGCTCGCTGAGTTCGGGAAAGCCCGGAAGATCCTTGCGGCAAAGCTCGACGCCGATGATTTCAGCGCCGCGGCGCTCGCCGGCGGCACGCGGCGACAGGTCCGTTGCGCGGCGACCTTCGGATGAAAGTTCGAAAATAAGCGGCACACCCGCCACCGGCTCGATCTGGTGGGGTGTCGAAGAAGTTTCAGGGACCGCGACCGGGCCGATTCTGCCCGCACTTGCCATCACCGCACCTCCGCAATTGCCGCCGCAAGCCGGCTGAACTCGTCGTCGCGATTCATTTCGGTGACCGAAACCAGGAGCGCGTCGGAGAGTTCGGAATAATCGCTGCCGAGTGCGACGCCGGCAAGGATTTGCCTGCGCTCCGCCGCTTCCAGAGCGGCCGAAGGGTTTGCAAGCTTCAATGTGAATTCGTTGAAGAACGGCCCCGAAAAGCGCCGGCGGATGCCCGCAGCCTCCAGCACCGCGGCCGCTTGATGCGCCAACTCGACGTTTCGCTCCGCGAGGTCGCGCAGTCCAGCCCGGCCCATCAGTGAGAGATAGACCGTCGCGGCCAGCGCACACAGAGAATGATTGGTGCAGATGTTCGAGGTCGCTCGTTCGCGGCGGATATGCTGCTCGCGCGTGTTGAGCGTCAGGCAAAACGCGCGGCGACCGTCACGATCGCGAGTCTGTCCCACCAACCGGCCGGGCATCTGGCGCAGATGCGTCAGCCGCGCGGCCATGAAGCCAACGCCGGGTCCGCCGAATTGAAGCGGCAGCCCGAAACTTTGACCCTCGCCGACCGCGATATCGACGCCGAGTTCGCCCGGTGCGCGAAGCAGGCCCAGCGCGATGCCCTCGGCAGTGGCGGAAATCGCCAGCCCTCCCGCGCGATGCGTCATTTGAGCGATCGCGCCAAGCGGCTCGATTATGCCGAGCGCGTTGGGATAGCCGGTGACCATGCACAGCAGGCGATCGTTGGCGATACGATCGAGCGCGGATAAGTCGGTCGCGCCGGTCGCGTCGTCAAACGGAACCTCGACGATGTCGAGTTCATCGAGGGCACTGAGGTAGGTGCGAATGGTCGCGCGATACTCCGGCCACAGCGCTCGCGAGAGTGCGACGACCCCGCGCTTGGGCATCGACCGTCGCGCCATCAGAACCGCCTCGGCTGCGGCGGACGCGCCGTCGTACATGCTGGCGTTGGCGACTTCCATCGCGGTGAGTTGCGTGATCAGCGTCTGGAACTCGAAAATCGCCTGCGTGGTCCCCTGGCTCGCCTCGGCCTGGTACGGCGTATAGCTGGTCGCGAACTCGGCGCGTGCGATGACGGCGCGCACCGCGGCGGGCACGTAATGGCGGTAGTAGCCGGCGCCCAGGAAGCTTAAGAAACCCGACGCCCCCGTGTTGCGAGCCGCCAGCGCTGAAATCTCGCGGACTACCTCCGCTTCGCTGCGCCCGCGCTCGAGATTGATTGTCGCGCTCGCGCGCAGGCTCGCCGGCACATGCGCGATCAGGTCATCAAGATGCTTTGCGCCGATCGTCTCGAGCATCGCCGCGACATCGCTCTCGGTTTGTGGCATGAATCTCATTGAATCAACTTGTCCTTCGCCTCCACTTCAACCAACAATTCAATCATACACGCGCAGCTGATGCCGCAGGCGGCTCATTGCGCCGATAGAACGGTCGCGGCACGATGGTCGCCCGGGTCTTGCGTGCGCGAATTTCAACTTCGAGAGATTCGCCCACGGCGGGCGGATTTTTCGCCCCTGCGGCCGCCAGGTATGCCATCGCGATCGGTCGTTGAATCGACGGCGCGAACGTCCCGCTCGTCACCACGCCGGCCTCATCGCCGTTTCGAATCACCCGGTAGCCCTGGCGCGCGACCATCCTGCCGTCGTCGGTCTGGAGCCCGACCAAGGTTTTTTTCAGCCCCTGGTCGCGTTGCGCGGCAAGTGCGGCTGCGCCGATGAACGGACGGCCCAGCTTTACGAAGGCCGCCAGTCCCGCTTCAAGCGGCGACGAATTGCGATCGAGTTCGTGACCGTACAGCGGCAGCCCGGCTTCGAGCCGCAGTGTGTCACGCGCGCCCAGCCCGATCGGTTTGGCGCAGGTGCCGGCGCCGGCGTCGAGAATTGCTTCGAACAATTGGCGAGCGCCGGCGTTTTCCACGAACAGCTCGAAGCCATCTTCGCCCGTGTAGCCGGTGCGTGCCGCAATGCAGCTGATTCCCGCGATTAGTCCCTCGGCGACGCCGAAACGCGCGACGTTGGCGATTGGAAACTCCGCCAGCGCTGCCAATATCGCGACGGCCTGCGGTCCCTGAACCGCGACCAGCGCGGTGGCGCCGCTTACGTCTTCGAACTTCGCCCGCCCGCCGTTGAGTTCCGCGATCCATTCGCGATCTGTATCGATGTTGGATGCGTTGACGCAGAGCATGTAGCGCTGCGCTCCGAGTCGGTACACGATCAAGTCGTCGATCGTTCCGCCGTCCTCCGCGCACATAATCGTGTACTGCGCGTGGCCTTGCCTGAGCCGCGCCGCGGAATTGGTGAACGCCCGCTCGATTGTCCCCAGGGCGTGCGGTCCGCTGATTTCAAATTCACCCATATGACTCAGATCGAAAATCCCCGCCGAATTGCGGACCGCAAGATGCTCCTCGATAATCCCGCTGTAACTCACGGGCATCTCGAAACCACCGAAAACCGTCATCCGTGCGCCGAGTTTTTGGTGAAGGTCGAACAAAACAGTGCGCTTGGGCGCATTCATCAGCGGGAAAATCTTAACAGACACGTTTGAGGCGAACGAGACAGCCGCGCGTGATTTGCCAACAACCGCCCGGCTTCTGTCCACAGCGGCTTGCTCGGCGCGATCGGGTGCTATAATCGACTGATACCCGATGGCTGCAATCATCATGGATGGCCGGGCGCTGAGCGCGCATCTGATGCCGGAGTTGCGCGCCCACGTCGACGAGCTCAAGCGCGAGTCCGGATGCACGCCATCGCTGGCGGCGATCCTGGTCGGCGACGATCCTGCCTCACGCCAATACGTAAAGAACAAACAGCGCGTGGCCGGCGAACTTGGATGCGACAGCCGCACGGTGCGGATGCCGTCGGCGGAGGCGGCCACCGACGCGTTGCTCAGCGTGATCGCGGAACTCAACGCCGATGCGCGCGTCAATGCGATACTGCTCCAGTTGCCGATCCCCGATTGGGTCGATCGCTTCCGCCTGTTCGACGCGATTGCGCCCGAGAAGGATCTCGACGCCATCGGCGCGTCCAGCGTCGGGGGCTTTTATCGCGGTCAGTGGGGACGCTTCATCCCGTGCACTCCCCGCGGCGTGCTGACCTTGCTCGACTACTACCGGGTGCCCACCGAGGGTGCGCGCGCGGTGGTTATCGGGCGCAGCGATATCGCCGGCAAGCCGACCGCGCTGATTCTCGGCGGGCGGCTGCGCAACGCGACGGTTACCTGGTGCCATCGCCACACGCGCGATCTCGCCGTGATTTGCCGCGAGGCCGACATCCTCATCCCGTGCGTCGGCGCCGACACCGGCCGGCCCTATCTGATCACGGCGGATATGGTGAAGCCGGGCGCCTGCGTGATTGACGTTGGCTTCAGACGCGTCGGTCCCGGCAGGTTCATCGGCGATGTGGATTTCGAAGCCGTGAAGGAAGTCGCGGGATGGATTACGCTCAATCCGGGCGGCACCGGTCCCATGACCGTGCTTGCGCTGATGCAGAACCTGATCGACGCGGCGCGCTACCAGCTCGGCTTGCAACGCGCCACCTACTCCGTCTGAAACGATTCTGGCTGTGCGCGCGCCGCGCAGTATTAAGCCGTTGGCAGGGGCCGCGCGCGACAACGGAGCGCGGCCTTAGCGGTGGGAGTAGGGGTCACCCCTACCCGCAGGTGTGATCCGGTAAAACATGAGACGGTCGCCGCGGAATTTCTCGACCACTCTGAAGCGCTTCGGATCGGGGAGTTCGGAGATTACCGCGTTGCTATCCTTCCAACTCACCAGCCATCCACCGCCCGCAGATGACACCCGCTCCTCAATAGTCAATCGAGCTGTGTCAGGGTCATATCCCGGAATAGCTATTCGCGGGTTGGTTCCCTTGAAGTAGTAATTGAATGGAGCTGAGTAAAAGCCAAATGGAAATCCACCATTGGGGACGTTTGCCGTATTTTCGTTCGAAACGAACCCCGATTCAAAGAAGACCGGTTCCGATGCACCGCCTGCCGTTACTTGCCCCGCCAGATCTCGCCACGGCTGCGGCTTGGACTGCGCGAACGGCAGCATGAGCAAGCACGCCACCACGAAGCCTGCCGCCAGAAGATTGCGCCACTTGATGCTCGCCGCGCCGATGACCGCCGCAATCAGCAACGACGACGCCGCAAGCCCCGGCGACAGGTAGCGCAGATTGAGCATCGGATGCAGGATTACCGACCCGACGATGAATGCCAGCGCCGGCAGTCCGATCCACGCCACCAGCGCTCGAATCGGTTCGTCGCGGTCTCGTTCCACTGCGCGGCCGAATACCAGCCACAAGGTCACTGAAGCCGCGACCAGCGCGGCCGCCGCTTTAACCGCAAGCGGGTAGTTGTAAGCGGGCCCCAGGTAGTCCAGCCATTGGCCATAAATCATTTGCTGACTCTGTCGAATCGCGTAGGGGATGTAGGGGACGAACAAAACGCCCGCGAGAATTATCGCCATCCACGCGATCGTATCGCGTCTGCCGCGTGAGAGATCGCGCAGCAGGATCGCGGCTTCCGCACCGAGAATCAGGAGCCCGGCCATGTGCGTGTAGGGCATCGCAGCGCCCAGAATTCCGCAGCCGACGGCGCCCATGATGCCGGGCCGGGAGCGCACTCGCAGCAGCGTCAGCAGATGAGCCAGCGCGATCGCGATGAGCATCGGGTACATTCGCGCCGTGTGCGCGAACGCTACGGCGAACGGGTTGAATGCCCATATCGCGGCTGCCGCCAGCGCCGTGCTCTCGTCGAACATTTCGCAGCCGAGCGCGAACACCAGCGCCAGCGTCGCCAGCGAAAAGATCACCGACATCGAGCGCAGCGAAATCTCACTCAGCCCGAAAATCCGCGTGTAGTAATGCAGTGCGGCGTAGTAGAAGAGAAATTTTCCGGGCTCTTGCAGTACCGGCGTTTGTGCGATTGCTGCGACTCCCGGCTTTGCCGCCGACCATGCGCTAAACGCTTCGCTCGCGCCGAGCGCGTTGGTGCCAAGATGAAACGAGTAGATCAATCCGGCGGCGACGAAGATCGCCGCGAAAATTTCAAGCGGCCGGCGCGACGCTCTATCGCCGGACGACGATTCGATGGTTGCAGACCCGGCTTCACTCATCGGGATTCCCCTGTCCGCCCCTGTGCGAGATATAGCGGATTTCGCGAGCGTGCACGATCTCCCTTTGTTCGCGCAGGCCAGGCCGCCCCTGCGCAGTCCATTGACTCTCACGCCTGGTGCTGACGTAACTGTTCACAATCATGTCCGAGTTTCTCGAGTCGGTTCCCGAAGTCGGTGCACAGCGCGGGACCGCGATGACCCTGCCGCCGATCGAGCGGATCCGCTTCGAGGTATGGGCGCTCGCGTGGCCCGTGATTCTTTCGTTTGGACTCGATTCGATTCTCGGCCTCTCTTCGATGCTGATGGTGGGACGGCTCGGCGCGAACGCAGTCGGCGCGGTCGGGCTTGCCATGCAAATCCTGGGTGCGGTGCGCGCCGGCATTGCGGCGGTCGGTACCGGCACTGTCGCGCTGGTCGCGCGTTATATCGGTGCGAACGATCGGGACAACGCCGAGGAAGTGCTCAAGCAGTCCGTCGTTTTCGGCGTACTGGTTTCGACGATCATCGCGATTCCCGTCATCATTTTCGCCCATCCGCTGATCAAATTGTTCCAGGTCAAGGGCGAGATGGCCGAGATGGGTGCGCGATACCTGCAGGTCGTGATGCTGTCGGAGCCGTTCCAGGGGATCTTTCTGATGTGCGCGTCAGCGTTGCGCGGCGCAGGTGACACGCGCACGCCGCTGTGGATCGGCGGTATCATCGACGTGCTCGCAATCTTCCTCAACTACGTGCTCATCTTCGGCAAGCTCGGATTTCCCGTGCTCGGCGTGGACGGCTCGGCGGTGGCGACCTTGCTCGCGATTGCCTTCGGCGGGATTTTGTTCTTCTACGCGCTCTCGATCGACGGGATGGTGCTCAACTTCCGATGGGAGAGGCTATGGCCCGACCTCGGCCTCGGCAGGCGAATCCTCAGTGTCGGCAATCCCGCCGCCATCGAACAATTGTTGATCCAGTTCGGCTTCGTCGCCTACGTCGGATTCGTCGCGCGGTACGGCGCCAAGGAAATCGCCGCATATTTCATCGGCGTACGAATCCTGGCGCTGTCATTCCTGCCCGGCTTCGGATTCTCGGCCGCCTCCGCGACGCTGGTGGGGCAGGGCCTCGGCGCGCACGACCCGAAGTTCTCGCGCAAGGCCGGATGGGAATCGACCGGGATGGCGATGGTGCTGATGACCGCTATGGGCCTGTTGTTTATGATCTTTGCCCATCAGATCGCGGCGCTCTTCATCGACGATAAACAGGTCATCGATTACACCGCACAGTTCATGTACGCGCTCGCGGCCGCGCAACCGCTGATGGCGATCGATTGGACGATCACCGGCGCACTGCGCGGGGCCGGCGATTCGCAGTTTCCCCTTTACGGTTCGATAGCGGGCTTTTACGGAATGAGGCTCTTCCTTACGATTCTCATTTGGTACCACGGCGGCAGCATCATCTGGATCTGGTGGTCGCTGCTCGCCGACTACGTCGTTCGCTCGACGGTGAAAGTCTGGCGCTTCCAGAGCGGCAAGTGGGAAACGATCGAAGTTTGAAGTCTGATTTCGCCGGCGCCTGTTGACGCTCCCATCGCCATCAACTGGACGCGGCGCGCGCCGCGCGTAATCCTCTTTCCGTGGCACAAGCGCATCAAGCGGCCGAGACGCTGGAGGGTACCCTCGATCAGGTCCTGTTCGTCAACGAAAAAAATGGCTATTCGGTCGCGGTCGTGGTCGTTGCCGGCGAGCATGGCGAGCTGCGCCGCGTCACCATCGTTGGCAATCTCTCCGGTCTGGAAGTTGGCTCGACCATCCGCGCTCAAGGCGGCTTCGAACAGCACAAGACCTATGGCGATCAGTTTCACGTAGTCGATTTCGAAACGGTGCGGCCCGCCGGAGCGGTCGCGCTCGAACGCTACCTCGCTTCGGAAATAAAGGGCATCGGCCCCGCGCTTGCGCGGCGAATCGCCGAACATTTCGGAGACTCGCTCGGCGAGGTGCTCGACAACGCGCCCGAACGCATGCGCGAAGTCCCTGGCATCGGAGCCCCGGTCACGCGGGCAATCGCGGCTGCATGGCGCGACTCGTCCGGGCTGCGCGAGCTGACGGTCTTTCTGCGCGGGCACGGCCTGGCTGCCTCGCACGCGCGGCGCATCCACAAGTTCTACGGCAAGGATGCGCTCGAGGTCGTACGACGCGATCCATATGTACTCGCACGCACCATTCACGGCATCGGATTTCGCACCGCCGACGCCGTCGCGGAGAAACTCGCCATCCCGCGCAACTCGATCCAGCGCGCCCGCGCCGCGGTTTTATACATCCTCGAGCGCATGTCCGATGAGGGCCACGTCTATTCGCCCTTCGAGTATCTCGAAGGCCAGTTCCGTTCCGCGCTCGAGATGGAGCCCGAGCTCGCGCGCGCGGCCGTCAATGAGCTGGCCGCAACCGGCGAGGTGATCGTCGAAGAAGCCGACGATCACACCGCCGTCTATCTCGCGCGCTTGCACGAGGCCGAAGTGAACGTCGCGCGGCGAATCGCGGAATTGAACGCAGGCCGCGGGATGAACAAGGAGCTGATCCAGCGCGCCCTGGACGCGGCGGTGCGAAGCTCTGAACTCGACCTGTCGCCCGAACAAAAGAGCGCGCTCCGATGCGCCCTGGCCAGCCGCGTCACCGTTATCACCGGCGGTCCCGGCACCGGCAAGACGACCTTGCTGCGCTCGCTGCTGGCAGCGCTGGCCGAGGTCGGTTTGAAGCCGACGCTTGCCGCACCGACCGGGCGCGCGGCTCGCCGGCTCCAGGAGGCATCAGGCCGCGACGCAAAGACCATTCATCGGCTGCTCGAATACTCCCCCGAGAGCGGCGGCTTTGTCCGCGGCAAGGAATTTCCGCTCCGCACCAACTATCTGATCATCGATGAAGCCTCGATGATGGACCTCGAGCTCGCCTCCAGCCTGCTATCCGCGCTGATGCCGAATTGCTCGCTGCTGCTGGTCGGCGATCGCGATCAACTTCCGTCGGTTGGCCCCGGCAGCGTCCTCAAGGACGTGATCGCGTCCGACTTCGTGCCGGTCGTGCAATTGCAGGAGGTTTATCGACAGGCGCGCCGCAGCCTGATAGTCGCCAACGCGCATCGTCTCAATCGCGGTGAATTCCCGGATATCTCCAATGCCCCCGAAGGCGACTTTTTTTTCTTCGAGCGCAACGCCGCCGAGGACGTGCTGGCGACGATCAAGCAGCTCGTGCAGCAGCGGCTGATTGGACGATTCGGAATAAACGACCCGCGCGAAATCCAGGTGCTGACGCCGATGAATCGCGGTCCGCTCGGCACGCACATCCTCAATCGCGAACTGCAAAGCCTGCTCAATCCCTCGGGACGCGAACTCCGCGCCGGCGATCGCGTGTTTCGCGAGGGCGATCGCGTTATCCAGTTGCGCAACAATTACGACAAGGACGTCTTCAACGGATCGATCGGCCGGATTCTCGCGATCGACTCGGACAAGGCGCGCGTGAGCGTCGCGTTCGAAGACACCCGCGCCGAATACGACCTGTCGGACCTAGACGAACTGGCGCTCGCCTACGCAATTTCAGTGCATAAGAGCCAGGGCAGCCAGTATCCCGCGATCGTGATGCCGATACATTCGAGTCACTACCTGATGCTGCGCCGCAATCTGCTCTACACCGCGATCACGCGCGCCGAGCGGGTATGCGTGCTGGTCGGGACCAGGAGCGCGTTGCAGCAGGCGGTGCGCAATCAGGACGAGCGGCTGCGCTTCTCGCGCCTGGCAGCGCGACTGCACGTGAACTGATTGATCAGTGATGTCCCGATAGGCGACCGAATGCGAAGACGAAGAAACCGATGAGCACCAGCGCGATGAGCCCCGGTATCAGGGTCGCGGCCAGCGCGCGCCACGCCGAGAATCGATGCACCTCGCCGAGACACTTCAGCGAGATGATGAACCCCCAGAATCCGAGCACGCCTTCAGCGACCATGATCTTGTAAAACGCGGGATCGATTTGCGAAAGCGGAACATGTCTCTGAAGCGGCACCGGCACGCCCATCAGCACCGCGACCAGCAGCACGATCCCGGCGGCGATCGCAGGCACCTGCGACCATGCCATCGCGGCCCGCACTTCGACTCGGCTCGCGACGCCGCCGAGCAGGCTTCCCGACCATTTTAATACCACGCTGCCAATGTACAGAGAGAGAACTCCCAGCGCCGCCCAGAATGCGACGATGACGGCGACCCACAGCGGCCACAAGACCGACAGATTGGCGTTGTTGGCAAACGCCTTCGACCACTGGCCCGACAGCGCGCTGATCCCCGACCCGAAGGCTGCGAGCGCGATTACGTTGCGCGTCGGATCGGTATCCACGATGCGCCGAATGGTCGCGCGCGGTTCAGTCCATATCGTGAAAAAAGGTGCGATCGATCCGCCGGCCCCGTTCGCCATCGAAACCCCCGTCCCGCTGCGAATTCCGCCACGCTAGCATCTTGCCACACCACGCAACAGTGCGATTGACTCAGTTTCACGATGCGAATTACCATCGCAACGATGAAACCGATCAGCTCGATAATTCTCGCTGCGTTGCTTGCAGCCTGCGTGCAGGCCTACGGATGCGTCGTCGTTGAATCCAGTGCGATCTCCGATCGCGCCGGCGCCGGTAACCCCATCAGCTCGAGCGCCAGCGATCTCGGATTCCTTCGTCTGGTCGCCCCGCAAGGGCTCACGCAGACCGCGCTTGCCAACCTGCTAAGCAACTGCGCCACCGGCAAAGTGTCCGGAGTGACCACCGAGCTCAGCATGCGCGATTTCCTAATCGTGCAGTCGTACACCGTGTCGGTAAACGCGGTCTGCAACTAGTTTCCGGTCGGGGTCTGCTGGCGGCTCTTGGCGGCCGGCTTTTCGGCCGGTGGGGGGATGCGCTTGCCATGCACCGGTTGCAGCTCGCGAAGAAAGCTCAGTACGGCTTCGGCTTCCGATCGCACCGCGTCGGGATCGTGCCCGGCCTGCTCCAGTGCCTTCTCGACTTCCGCGATCGTCCTGGCCCAGTCGTTTTTGAACTTGCCATTGAGTTCCTTCCATGCGACTCCCGCCAGCGCGTCGGTCACGTTTGCCGGTGGACGATAAAACCCGCGCGCGATCAGCACCGCGATTGCCGGATAGCCGACGTAGCCCTGCCAGTACGACGCGTTGTCGTTCGACGCGATCTCTCGCCCGTCCGCCGAGGTCTCCACTTCGTAAGTTTTCGACTCGTCCGACGACACCACCGTCGCCCGCCGGCCGTCCTCGATTCGTACCCGGCCGTCGCCAATCGCCCCGAGCGCTTCGTACACTTTCACCAGCGGGGGCATTTTCCATTGCGTCCCTGACAGGGCCATGAGCTATCGCCTCGCGCCGTCAGGTTCGCATCGCGCCGCCGCGATCGTCAAGCCGCACGCCGCGCGCCTTAACATCGCGGCGTCTATCTGACACGATTGCTGCACGCATCCACGGCTTCACAGATGAAAGAACTGATCGTTTCCATTCTTCGCGACGCAATCGAGCGCGCGCGCGCCGCGGGTCAGTTGAGCGCCGGCATTCCTGCCATCGGGATCGAAGCGCCCCGCGACTCCGCCCACGGCGACGTCGCCTCGAACGTCGCGCTGACGCTTGCCAAGCCCGAGCGAAAGCCGCCGCGCGCGATCGCGGAAATTATCAAGTCGCAGGTCGCGATGCCCGCGGAAGTCAGCGAGGTCTCGGTCGCCGGCCCCGGCTTCATCAATTTCAAAATGTCGCCCGCTTACTGGCACTCCGAGATGCGCCGCGCCGTGGGCGCCGGTCGCGCGTTCTGGAAGCCGCGGCCGTGGGAGCTGCGTCCGGGGGCTGGAAAAAAAGTCCAGGTCGAGTTTCTCTCCGCCAATCCCACCGGACCCGTGACCGTCGGCCACGGCCGCAACGCCGTGCTCGGCGACACCATCGCGCGCCTCTACGAGGCGGCGGGCTTCGACGTCACGCGTGAATATTATTTCAACGACGGCGGCCGCCAGATGAAGTTGCTCGGCGAATCGGTCCGCGCGCGATATCTCCAGGAGCACGGCATCGACGCACCGCTGCCCCAGGACGGCTACCAGGGCGAGTACATCCTTGACATCGCGCGCGCTCTGAAAGCCAGGCGCGGCGACGCGCTCGTGTCGGTTACCGGCCTCGACGAGTTTCGCGAGGCGGCCGTCAAAGCCATCTTCGCCGACATCAACCAGACTTGCACGCGCCTGGGGATTCGCTTCGACGTCTATACCAACGAGCTCGATCTCTTCAGCAGCGGAAAGGTTGACGCCGTCCTCAAGGCGCTGCACGACCACGATCTCACCGTCGAAAAGGACGGCGCCATCTGGCTGCGCGGCGAGCCGCTCGGACTTCCCAAGGACGCCGTGCTGGTGCGCTCCGGCCCCGACCGCCAGCCGACCTATCGCACCCCCGACATCGCCTATCACATCGAGAAGCTCAAGCGCGGCTTCGATCTGATCGTGGACGTGTTCGGCGCCGATCATATCGCCGAGCATCAGCAGGTCATCGCTGCCGTCAAGGCGCTCGGCTACGACACCACGCCCATCAGCGCGATCATCTACCAGTTCGTCACGCTCACGCGCGGCGGCGAAAAGGTCAAGATGTCCACGCGCAAGGCGACCTACGTCACGCTCGACGAGTTGATCGACGAGGTCGGCGCCGACGTGGTGCGATTTTTCTTTCTGTTCCGCAAGTCCGACAGCCAGCTCGACTTCGATCTCGAACTCGCCAAAAAGCAGGCGCCCGAGAATCCCGTCTTTTACGTCCAGTATGCGCACGCGCGCCTGGCGAGTATCTTTCGCGAGGGCGCGGCCAAGGGCCTGATGCTCCCCGCGGATCAGTCGGCCATCGATCTCAATTTGCTCGGCGCCGAGGAACTCGATCTCGCCAAGCGAGCGGTTGGACTACCCGAGGTCATGTCCGCGGCGGCCGAGGCGCTCGAGCCGCATCGGATTCCGTTCTATCTGCTCGAGCTGGCCGGCGAGTTCCATCGCTACTACAACAAGCCCTCCAGTCGTATAATCGGGCCGGATCGCGAACTCAGTTTGGCGCGGATGTTCATGGCGGGGATTCTCAAGGATGCGATCGCGGGCGGACTCGAGTTGCTCGGGGTGAGCGCTCCCGAGCGGATGTGAGGAACGAGAACGGGATGCGATTCGAAGTCAGGGCGGGCGGCTGGTTTCTAATTTTACTCGGATTGGTCGGGCTGTCGGGCGCGGTCTTCGCGCTCGGATTGGTCGCGGGCTACGAGATGGCCCGGCAGAGCCAACCCGACTTGAATCAAATCTCCTCGACCTACCCGCTGCCGAGTCCCCCCGCGCCCGGCGAAAAGCCCGCGCCCGTGCCTGAGATGTCATCCGCGGCCGTCGCGTCGCCATCGCTTGCGGCTGTACCGCCATCGCTCCCCGTCAAACCGCCCGCGCCCGCCGTCGGCGAGATATCGCCGGCTGCGCGCACCTCGCCTGCCACCGTCGCGCGCGTGAGACCGCTTCCCGAGGCGCCTGCGGTCAGTCCTCCCGCGCCCGGCAATGAGAACGAATCCGACGAAGATTCAGAAACGGCCTCCGCTCCCACCGGATCGGCCCGCGGCGTTGCTCCCGGCGCGAAGCCGTACAACATCCAGATCGAAGCCGTGATGGACAAGAGCGGGGCGGACGAGATGGTCTCGCGGCTCAAGACGCTTGGTTACAATGCGCAGGAGATTAAGGTCGCGCTCAACGGGCAGACCTGGTACCGCGTTCGAATCGGGCCCTACGCCAGCGCCGACGAAGCGAATGCCGCGCAGAACAAACTCCGCGAGCAGTACCGCCAAGCCTACACGACCTCGCACTGATCCCGCCGCCCGGGTAGTGATCTAGTGTTGTGCCCTGCAAATATCTTCAAAATGTTCTGGTTCATTCAGGTACGACCAGCCAAGGGACTCACTGGTCAGGTTCCCCCTTTCCGGCCCGGAAAGGGGGCCAGGGGGATAGGACGGCGGAATTCACCAAAGGATTTTTCTGTTCCCCTTCCCCATTCTTTTTGGGGAAGGGGCTAGGGGTTAGGGGTTAGGGCTTAGGGCTTTGTTCTTCAATTTATTTACGGGACACCACACTAGGAGCCTCTTTTGTCATCTAAGCTTCTTAATTCAAATCGGCGCGATCACACTGCCAATTTCAAGCCGGCTGCCGTGGCGACGGCAGCGAAGTGGCGCACCCCCACAGCCAATCGCAAAAC
>Ga0187880_1000833_pt1 | contig 25342 bp, 27 predicted proteins | sample June2016WEW_19_4_FD_132998 | JGI IMG/M metagenome (GOLD analysis project Ga0187880, IMG submission 132998) | Peatland microbial communities from SPRUCE experiment site at the Marcell Experimental Forest, Minnesota, USA - June2016WEW_19_40 | ecosystem: Environmental > Terrestrial > Soil >... | reverse complement strand
TCGTGGACGCCCATTTTCGGTCCAGTTTGGACAGAGCTGCGACACCTCACTTACATACTTCTCGTTCTCGGAGTGGGCGTTTCGGCCATCGTCGCGATCAAACAGGCAAATGTCGCGTATCCGACCGTCGGTTACGACACGGGAGTGGCCTATCACGAGGGCGAGATCCTGTCGGCCTTTCTGTTTCTTCTGGGTGCGTGGCTCGCGATGCGGGACCGCCGCTCGGCCACGACCGATCTCATTGCGAGCTCGCCGACCAGACCTGGTGTCGTACGCGCGACTCGACTCGGCGCTCTCGCGGTCGCCGGTGCCGCCGCGTTTGGCCTGCTGTGGTTGATCGGGCTCGTATCCGCGCTCGCGCATGGAGGATCAGGCGTCGTCGACTGGGTGCTCGTTCCTGACGGGATGCTCGGGTCAGCACTCGCAGCATGGCTCGGTTTCGCGCTCGGCCTGATCGCACCGGCGCCCGTCGCCGTCCTCAGTGCCGCCCTGTACTCCGGCGGCACTTACTTCATCAACACCCAGTACACGCACTACAACACCCACATCGGCTTTCAGTGGTTGCTCCCCTTTCCGCCGCTTCCGCAATGGTCCGCTGACTTGGGCTATGTCCCGAACATCTTTGGGCCACATCTTGTCTTCCTGCTCGGATGGCTGCTGCTCGTTGGTGGTCTGATCGTCGCCGCGCCTTTCCGGAGAAGCCTTCGGACGATCGCCTCCCGAACAGCATTGATCGGGGCCGTCACGGGCCTTGCGCTGGCGACCATTTTCGGGGTGCAGTTGCAGGCAGAAGCGAACCGCTACACCGTGAACGGCCCGAACCCGGTCTCCTGGGTGCCCGAGTACGGGCAGTACTCCACCGGGCTTGGCACGCCGGACCCGCTCATCTACCCGAACGACCACCGCGCAACGACGTGCGCAACGTCCTCAGCGCTTCGCGTGTGCGTCTACCCCGTTTACGGCAGGTCACTCGCCACCTCCCTTGTCTCGATATTGGATCCGGAGGCACGGGCCATCGAATCGGTGATCGGACGGCCGACCTACGTCCGGATGGTGCCAGTGGCCGAGGAGAACTGCGGCGCAGGCCTTGGCCAAGCGGTACTTACCGAGCAGTATTCCTTCTCCTACCACTACAACCTCAGGGGTTACCTGATCAGCTGCGCCTTGCCACAACTAGGTCAACGGCGATACGCCGGGTTCGGCGGCCTCCCACATGACTTCCCTGCGCAGAGTGCCGTGGCACTCTGGCTAGTGATTCGAAGCGGCGAGCTGACCCCCCGCGCCGTTCGGCAAGGAGTTGCTTCAGGGACTTGGGCGAGTTGTCTTGCAGACCTGCCGTGCACGCCCCAGTACAGCGAAATATTCGGTTTCGGGTCCCTCGGCTGGACACGGGCGGAAATCCGGGTCGGCCTCGCGATGGCGGCGATCCCGCCTGCTCGAGTCACGAGTGAGCTACGGGAGCTTTGGCCGCGCATTGTAGCCGGGAAGCTTCTTCTAGCAAGTCTTCCCGGTTACCGACAATGAGGCTTTTCTGGTACAGGCTCCGGCCGGTTTCCTGGCCCGTTCTGGCGACCGTCTCGGTGCTCTGGCTGCTCGTGATCGACCTTGCCGGCCCACGGCTCGGCCCCGTCGTCATTGTTTACGCGACCAGGGCCGCGGGCGCTCTTGTCGGAATTCAGGCCGCCTTCCTCGTCTCAAGTGAAGTCGACCCGCCCCATCCGCTCTTGCAGGGGGCACCCGTCCCTTATTGGCGTACGGCCGCGTTACGTCTCGTCCTCTGGGCCGTGTTGATGGCAAGTGTGCTCGTGTTGGTTGTCAGCCACATTGGCGCGGGTCCGGTCGGCCGCGAGCTATTTTACGATTCTGGCCTCCGATTCGGCCCGAGTGCTCCGCACCTTGCCGAGACCGCAGTCGCTGCCTTTGTCCTGGCGACAGGTCTCGCCTATTGCCTCGCCACGGTCCTCGGGAGCCTTCTCGGAGCATCAATCGGACTAGGAGTGCTTGCTGTGGCAGCAGCCGTGTTCTTCGGGCGATCAAGCCCTGTTCTCGCGTACTTCTGGTGGGAACTCGGAATCGGGGTCGGAACGGTACTCACGGCAGTTGTTGCGATTCGTTCCGGGGCTCCAGCGTGCCTCGGGTTCAGCAGTCCCAAGAGTGCGTATCTACTGCGCTGGTCCTGGAGCCAACGACTTCGGTCACGAACTCGCCGGTAGTGCACTGGTGACCGCCCCGATGTGACCATTGTCGACTGCGCCGAAGGTCAGTCGTACGGTCGGCTAAGTGGGCCGACCCCGCCGCTTGAGAACCGGGCAAGCGTCGGCGCGCTCTCGGGCCGTCCGACTCCTGGCACCTTGTGCATCAGGCGTGATGCGATGCTCGGACGCCCCTTGCTGTGACGCCGATGCAAGCCGTCAGCACAGGTCCTAGACGTGCCCCGAGGTCGATCCTGCCGCTCACCCCTTCCTAGTGGCGCAATCGTGCCTCACGCGCAGGCTAACGGCAGGCGCCGGAGGAGACGCGGGGGTGTCGGGTCTGATCAGAACCAGTATCCGATCCGTCTGATCGCCTAGAGATGAATGCCTCGTCAGAGCGCGGCGAGCGCAATCGGGGGACGTCCGCACTGGAGCCAGCGCCGATGCACCCGCGCCAGGTTGCAGCCTCACGATTCTGCGAACAGTGCAGCAGGCATTGGACCCGACGTCGCACAGATGCTGTCGTCACGCATACTGCACCGGTGCGGCTACATCACCGACGTCTTGCTGGGTCGCTGCGGCCCTTGGCGGGCTGCCTCGTCTCGGCACTGGTGATCCTCGCTCTTGCCACTCCCTCCAACGCGACCGGAGCATCGGCCAGCCCGGTCGCGATCGCCCACGGCGTCATCGACTCCGCGTGTGCCGGCGGTGCCGGCACGGTGATTCCCGCGCCGCCACCGTGGCTGGCCGGGGCAGCCTCGGTCCCCACGACGATCTTGCCGAGTGGGATAACCCTCGTCGTGGTCTCCTCGGGGTACCCGCCAGCGTCCTTCGCCGAAGTGCACGCCTTCACGTCAACCTGCGCTCCGGACTCCGCCTTCGGTGACAACGGTGTCGACCGGCTCACCTTCGGAGGCCGCGACTTTGGCGTCGCCGCCGCGATCCCGGCCTTAGGAGGGGGCACGATCCTGGCTGGTCAGTCGACGAGCGGATGGCTCGTAGCTCGCATTGACGCAAGCGGTCGACTCGATCCGGCATTCGGGAGGGGCGGTTGGACGGTGCTGCCCTGGCCGGGTGGCGCGTCCGCTGTCGCTCAAGCGCCCTCGGGCGACATCGTGCTCGGCGGCAGCGTCGGTGGTGGCTGCTGTGTGCGGGAGTGGGTGGGCGAACTGAGCGCACGTGGCGCCCTCGTGAGGCGTTTCGGGTCTGGTGGTCGAGTGCGCATTGGTCCGCTTGAGGACTCGGGTGTCGCTCGGGTTGCCGTCGAGCCGGGCGGCGACATCCTGGCGCTCACCGGAGGAGGGAACATGGGGTGTTGGGGCGTCACCGTCGCCGCACTCAATGCCTCCGGTTCGCCCGTGCCCTCCTTTCAGCGGAACTTCAACGCGACGATGCAGCGTGCCTTGCCCTCAGAAGCCTTCGTCGGCGATCTCGTCGTCCGCCGCGACGATTTCCTCCTCGTCGGTACCGAACAGGAGAACTGCGTCACGAACGTCGCGAGCCCGACAGCAATGGGCCGCATCATCGCGTTCCAGCCCAACGGCGAGCTCGAAGCGAGCTTCGCCGGCAGAGGCGAGGCACGCTTCAGCTCGTCGATGGAAGACCCCGTTTGGGCCCTGCCGCAGCAAGACGGAGGAATGCTGGTCGTCGGTATGACGCCGGCTATCCAGGCCAAGGCGCGAGCGCGCCTGAACCTGGAGGACATCTCAAGGAGCGGGAGCGTTGATCGCGGTTACGGTCACGACGGCGTCGCCCAGCTCCCGCTGCCCTTCCTCAGCCAGTCCTATCCGGCTTCTTACGTTCCCGTGAGCGTCACGAGCAACGGCCACGTGAGCGTCGTCATCAGCAGCACTGCCGACGGCAGGGGGCTCAAGCTCGTGCAGTTCTTGGGCTAGGGCGTTCAGCTCCAACAGGTCAAAGCTGACCCCGAGATTCGCTCTTCCGAGCTGGGTCGTGCGAAGCGACCTGTAGGTGCTGGAGCAGCGTCAGAAGAGAGGTGAAGTTGTCGACATTCGAGGATCACCCAAGAAACAAGCGGCGACCGTTCGAGCAGGGAGCGCTTGACGATCTCGGCAACGAACTGAGTCGGAGGGGCAGGAACTGCGAGGACCTAGGTTGTCCGGAGCTCGATCCCCAAGACCCCCTCCAGGTGGACGGCAAATTCAACATTGACGGACGGCAGTGGGCTATCGAGCACTGCCGAATCGCCTACGACCAAGAGATGGTGTCGGCCGAACGCTACGCCAAGAAGGAGCTCGCTGCCCCGCTCAAGGCAATCGCTGCGGAGTTTGAGGTTGTGCTGTCACTGGGCTTCTATCCACGCCGAAGAGGCAGGAGGGAACCTCCGCCTGTCGACTTCTACGACGACGTGCGGAAGCGGGCGCGAGTGGCCGCCAAGTCAGGCAGGAATGACCTAGAGAAACGGTGCCAGATCTACGTTCGAAGCGGACCGCCTGCGGTCAGCATGGGCTTTCTCACGGCAGATAACCCGCTGGTCGCGAGCCAGCTAAAGAATGGACTGAAAGACCCATTGGCCCACAAGCGTGACCGGCAGCTCCCGCCCGCGAAGGAACTCGGACTAGCGGTCTTGCTTCCTTCTCGACCAGGTCCATGATCAGTCTCGGGATGCCCTTTCTCAATGGCTCTTCAGCCATGAAACATTGCGACAGGTCCTAGAGATGCTGCTGCCATCATCAGAGAACATCGTGGATGAGATCTGGCTGCGGGCGCCAGATCGAAGCTGCCTATCGCTCCGCCCCTCCGACATGCCCGCCGTCGCCGACGCGCTCGATTACCTGTGGCACTAGTCGAACTCGGGGCAGCGAGAGACACGGCAATGGCAACTGCGGCGTCGGCGAGTCCCGCTCCGTACCGAGAAGCGCGTTCAACGAAGCCGTCGATCTATTTGGAGCCAACAACGACCCGGTGATGGCTGTGGCCCACCAGATGAATTCCTCGGTACCACCGGGGTGAGAAGGATCGTGCCTGTCAGCCGGTGGCGGTACGCGTTCCAACCTTCGGATTGGCGAAGCTAGATGCGTCATCGTTTGAAAGCATGATCTGCTGACCAGATAGTGACTCGGCTCCAGCGAAACAGTAGGTCGCTGTAGGACAGCTCACCGAAGTGACGCCCTGCAGAGTCGCATCCTGCACCGCCGGCAACTGCTCGGTGTGCCAGCTCTGACCGCCGTCGGCTGTTGCCATGAGCTGTCCCTGTGTAGGAACGTTGGAGTCGAATTTGGGGGTGCCGCCAGCTTCGCCCGAAGCCCAACATTGCGTCGTGGTGGGGCACGAGATCGCATCGAAGGTCAGCGGACTCAAACCGTTCGCTGCAGCCAAACCGTCTGCTGGGGAAGCCGACCAGCTCTGACCTCCATCATCGGTCACCAGCACTCCGGTCGTATTCTGCATCCCGTCGTGCTGGGTCATGGCCTCGATGGAGACGCAGTGCTCAGCATCGGCACACGACATCACGTCAGCGTCAGACTCGACGGACGGCTCGGTGGACGACTCCCACGTCGCGCCGCCGTCGGTGCTGTAGATCATGGATGCAGTGTTCTGAACAGCGCTCGAGGTAGACGTGCCGGCTGAGATGCAGCGACCGTTGGGAAAGCACTGCAGATCGTCAGCACTACCGATGTCAGGGACGAAGGTGGTCGGAAAGGCTGAGGCGGTCCAGTCGTGGCCCGCATCGGTCGTGAAATAGACGACGTTCTCCATCGGGTTATCTTGCGATTCCACGGCGACGCAGACAGATGTTGTCGCGCAAGACAGCTGGACCAAAGAGACATCCCCTCCAGGAAGCGGTAGTGATGTCCAGCTCTGTCCGCCATCGACAGTCGTGAACATGTAACCGGGGGCAGGGTTGTAACCATTGACTGCAGGGACCATGCACGTGGTAGTGGTCGGGCAGGTGAACCCCATGAACGAGGTTCCATCCGGCGGCAGCAGTGACTGCTGCCAGGTCGCCCCTCCGTTATGGGTAACCGTCAGCACGAACTGGGTTTCGGGCAAGGAATCTTGAGCTACACCGAGATCAGGACCCGCGGAGTAACAGGTCGTCGTCGTGGGACAGGTGAGTTGATCCACATAGGAACCGGAGCCAAGTTGTGCCTGCCATCCCGGCTCGGTGATGTAGCCGGCGAGTTGCCATGTGCCGGATGGCCGCACCGAGCGACCCGTTTGGCCACTCGGATGGGTGCTGGCCGGCTGTTGGGTGGTCCGTGTCTGGGTGCTGCCCGGGTGGTGTTGACTGGGGAGAAGCGCCGTGGCCAAGCTCACGATGAGGAGGACCGCGGCGGCTGCGGCAACCATCACGCCGACCGGCACCGCAAAGGGCAGTCGTGCCCGCCGCCTCGCCCCGCGGTCGGGACGCGCTTTCTCGTTTCCTTCGCCGAGCGGTGCCCGCTGGTCGAGCTCGACAAGCCGAGTGCGGTCGAGCACGCGATCGAGCACAGCGCAGGCCTGCAGGCCGGTAGGCGAGAGCGTGTCCCCATCGATCTCGGGGAATGCTTGGCGGACGAGCGAAAAGAGCTCGTCGTCGTGCAGTTGATCGGTCATCTCAAAGCCTCCCAGGGCTTGTCGTTCTCAACCTGTTCATGTCGGGAGGGCGCGAGGCGTTGCACGCCGCGCTCGAAACCGAGCAGCTCCGCGAGGCGGTTCCGCGCCCGATAAAGGCGCGTTCGCGCCGCGATGGCGCTGCAGTCGAACACGACACCAAGCTGCGCCGCGCTGAGCTCATCCACGGCAACGAGCAAGATCATTTCCCGGTCATCAGGACTTAGCGCGTCGAGTGCCCGGCGAATGGCCTCCGTGGTGATCGTGCTGGGCTCGGAGGAAGGCAGCACCGTATCGACCATCGGGAGGCGTGCCACAAGTTGGCGATCGCGCCCTTGGCGCCGGCGAAGGTTGCGCAGCAGGTTGAAGGCCACGGCGTAGAGCCACAGCAGCGCCTCATCATCGGACGGAACGACGTCGAGGCGGCGCCACGCAACCTCGAAGGTGCTCGCGATCAGATCCTCCGCGTCGTCGCGGTCGAGTCCCCGGTGGCGCGCGTACCGAGCCAGCGCCGGATAGGTCGCGTCGAACAGGGCACGAAAGCGCGACTCATCCATCACCCTGTTCATGTCAGCACGACCTAAGCCATTACACGAACTACCGATCACGGACTCGACGGCTAGCACAGAATGTCGCTCAGTGAACCTTTGCCCCTGGCCAACGCGCAGCTCGAGCTTGGTCGCAGCCAGGTGATCAAGCTCGAGGAAGAGATGGCCGTAGTGATAGGTGAGGGCCACACTTGTATGGCCGGCCCGTCGCGCGATCGCCGAGAGCTCAACACCGCGGCCGCGATCAGAGCGACTCCGGTGTGCTTCAGGTCATGATTATGCCGATGTCGGCATAATCATGACCGTGGAGATGACCGAGCAAGAAGAGCATGAGATACGCCAGTACGTCGAGTCACAGACCGCCGATCGAGACAACGAAGTCCATCTAGTACAGAGAGTGGGCAGACGGCGAATCGCCGGCTACACGCATGATCTGTACGACGTGTGGATGTCGAAGGGCGACAGGTGGTGGGTCATCACCGGCATGACCAATCTTTACGCCCAGGAAGACTTTCACGACCTCGACCAGGTGTTCACCTTCCACCTTGGCCTCTGTGCTCTGCTCCGCGAGAGATTCCGGATCGAGGCCGATGAGGAGTCGGCGGCGTACATCGGCCGTGCATGGCGCCGGTACGCGAAGGCGGTTGATGCCATGAGCGAGGCCGAGGAGGCCGAAGACTTCCAGGCCGTCGGAATACGTTGCCGCGAGGCGCTGCTCGCAGTCATTCGCGACCACGCGACGGCGCCATGGCTCCCAGGAACCGAGTCGCCTCCGAAGGTCGCTGACTTCGGGGGGTGGGTAGAACTCCATGCTCAAGCCTTGGCCAGTGGGAGGATGCGGTCTTACCTTCGGGACCTGGCCAGTCGGACCTGGGACATCGCGGTTTGGCTCCAGCACTACGCAGATGCGACGGAGCTTGATGCCGAGATTGCCCTGGAAGCGACGGCGCACTTCCTTCGTATGTTCGCTCTGGCGGTTCGCAGGTACCACCAAGGGTCCTTGCGGCGTTGCCCGTCTTGTGATTCATACCGACTTGCCCAGGACGGCGACGTCGAGGAGCACGACGGACTCCTCGGTTACGCGACTCGCGACGTCTGCCTGGCCTGCGGTTGGACCTCTGAGCAAGCATTCGAGCTCTACTCGGCTGAATGGTCCGAGCGGGCCGCGGAATATCTCGAAGCCGACCCAGTGGACCTCAACTCGATCGGCGCCGATGATGCTCTCGGACGGTCCGACTACCCCCGTTCGACACGTCGCGGCGCCTCCGATCTGGATCCCTGACACACATACACCGATCTGGGGTTTCTCATGCTCTTTGACGTCATTGCCCGCTCAGACGCAACACCAGCGCGCCACGATGAAGAGCGTTTTGCCTTTTTGAACCCACGTGGGCGCAGGGAGGTGCGATCTGCATCCGCCCGCGAGAGCTCGAGGTCTGGGTGTGCGGTGCCCTGAAGCAGCCGCCCCCTAAAGTCCGAGTGTGACCAGTGAACTCCGGCGCGTCGGTCCTTGGGAACTGCTCGACGAGCTCGGCCACGGAGGCAACTCGACTGTTTACCGCGCTCGCGTCGCCGCGCAAGGCGAACTCTTGGCCCTAGAGGTGTTGGACACCCACAAGATTCAATCGGAGCGCTACGCGCGTTTCGTTCAGGAGGTCCGCGTCCTGGAGGACCTCAGGGATTTCCCGGGCGTCCTTCCTCTCCGCGACGCGGAACTCCCCGAGAGGCCCAGTCGGCGATCACTCGCATGGTTGGCAATGCCCATAGCGACTCCGCTTGACCAGGCGCTGTCTGGTGCGAGCGTCGAGAACGTCGTTGCGGCGATCCGCTCGATTGCGGAGACGTTGTCTCGGTTGAAGAAGGAGCACGGAATCGGGCATCGAGACATCAAACCCGGCAACCCTTTGAACTCGATAGCCAATATCTCGTGGGCGATTTCGGCTTGGTCGCTTTGCCCGACGCCGAGCCCCTCGCGACCGACGCTCGGCCCGTGGGCTCCCGCCACTACATGCCTTACGAGATGTTCACTAAGCCCTCGACGGCAGACCCATACGCTGTTGATGTTTACTGCCTCGCCAAAACCCTCTGGGTACAGCTCACCGAGCAGAATTATCCGTCGAAGGTCATCAAGCCGCCGGATCCCGGCACTTCAGTCTGGTCGACCAACGACCCCACCCCGGCGCGGTGGCCCTCGATGGTCTCATCGATCGCATGACGCTCCCGGATCCGACGTCAGACCTCCGATGGAGCAGGTTGCTCGAGATCTTGGTGCCGATCGACGTCTCTGACCTTGTTACGAGGTTCCGCTCAGCAGTGGCCGACGAACTCGATGCCCAGGACGAGCATGCCCGGCAGATTCAAGGCGCAGCGAGCGCGATCGAGCTCGTGAGCAACCTCACTCGTCGTTACGACAATGCAATTGGATGGCTAGCCGACGCACGCATCCCTCACCACCCGTTGCACTCCTGTAAGAAAAACACTATGATTTTCTTACAGGAAGGGAGGATCTTGCATGGGGACTGCTGAGATGGCAAGGCGGCGTGTTCGGCGTGCTCCAGCTGGAACTTTCTTTCGGACGTCAGACTTCGACGGCCCTCGGCCCGCCGTCCTGACAGCTCTGTCGCGTCTCCATTCGGATGGTGAGCTCGTCCGGGTCCGCAACGGTCTCTACTGGAAGGGCGTCAACTCTCGCTTCGGCAAGGGACGTCCCGATGGTTCTGCCGCCGCCATCGCCCTGGCCAAGGGACGTGGAGTTGGACCCACCGCGTGGTCGGCGACACAGGTCCTTGGCCTGTCGACTCAAGTTCCGCCCATTGCAGAACTGGCTGTCACTGGTCCAGCCCCGAAGATGGAAGGAGTTCGCTTCCACACACGGAACAACACGGCGAGACGAGATCTCTCGTATCTGGAGATCGCGGTTCTCGAGACGTTGCGGGAGTTCCCTCGCTATGCCGAGAGCGATCTCTTTGAACTGGCGAAAAAGATCGATGCTTTTGAGCTGATGAACAAGATCAGCCTCAAGAAGGTCGAGAAGGTTGCGACATTCGAACGTTCGCCAAGACTGAGGGAGAACCTCGAGGCGCTCCGCGGCATCCGAGAGCTAGCCGGAGCATAAAACGTGGCGCTTCTTCGCAGCTCGCAAGACGACCTCGTTGCCCTTGCTGGCGAGGCGGCTGACGCCCTCGGGATCCCGGAGCCGTCGTTTGTCGAGAAGGACTACTGGGTTGTCGAGCTGCTCCGCAGCGTCATGCGACCGCTAGAGCTCGAGCCGATCGACGGCCGTGCGTGTTCGGCTCGCGCTCTCTTCAAAGGTGGGACGAGTCTCTCGAAGGTCTTCGGTATCATCGAGCGCTTTTCGGAAGATCTCGACATCCTGATCGTCCACGAAGGGCTTGGTGAATCGGCCCGAGAGAACCGTGTCCTTCGTCCGATCTGCGAGCGAGCCCGGATCGACCTCGGGCTGTCCGATGACGACACTGAGGTGACCGAGCGGAGCACTGGCGTCAAGCGAAACGTTGCCTTCCGTTATCCACAGAGACTTCCTTCTGCCTCCATAAGTCCAACAGCAAGGCTCGAGATGGGAATCCGGGGCGGGACCTTGCCCGGAGTTGTCCACGGTACGGTGCGGTCCTACATAGCCCAATATGTCGCATCGGCTGGCGTCGATGCCGACTTCGAGGAGCTTCTCCCGGTCGAAGTCGAGGCGATTGCCCCAGTGCGCACCCTCGCCGAGAAGGTCGCGCTCCTGCACCACGCCGGCACCGCTGCGCTGAACGGCGATCCGCGATCACTTGAGAAGGCAGGTAGGCACTTTTCAGATGTCGCTCGGCTCCTTAACAACGCCGACGTTCAAGCCGCGCTGGCTCGGCCAGACAGCTCGATGGAGGTCCTTGCCGCGGATGTCGACGAATGGAGTGCCAGATCCGGTTGGCCTTTCACGCCACGCCCCGCCGAGGGTTATGGAACAAGTCCGGCGTTCGATTCCGGAGGTGCGCTGCGAGGAATTGCGGAGAAGAGCTACACGGACTCGACCTCGCTCATGTGGGGACAGATCCCTACTTTCGGCGAGTGTCTTGAGGCGATCAGCTCGCACGCCGAGCTTCTCTAGTCAGGTCGTCTTCCGGTGGGCCGAGGGGCACTCGGTTGCTCGCCGTCTCGCTTTGCTCGGGTCGTTCCGAGCGATCGATCCACCGCACCCCGCAATCAACGCTAAGACTTCTGCTCTAAGTGTGCACCTATTCCTTGTCCAGATCTGATCTAGGTGCTCGGCTCCACGACCAGCGAGCTGAGAGAAAATGCGCTCCCGTATCTTGCCGTCGTCAAGGACGGCACTGCCTGGCGCTCGAGTGGAGCCTGTTGGTCTCCGACGCCGAATGGCTTCGAAGGAATATTGCGTACGACGACCTGGTGCTGTACCTCGCGCGGCACTGCGACGGAGCAGGCGGGACACGCACCAATGCTTTGGCTCGACTAGTCGGCCGACGATGCCTACCTGTTCCTCACCTTGGACCTCAAGTACATCGAAGCAGCGCCTCTTTGGTCGAATACGGCACCGATCCGGGTTAAAGCAGTCCCGGGCAACCGGATCGACGCACCGTCAGAATCCTTCGTGGCTTTGGCGGCAGGCAGTTAGGAGCCGGGGCACGCCGCCACCCCGGCCCGCAAGCGGGCGCTCAGAGTGGGGAAAAGCCAACCCTGGTGCCACTTACGACCCAGAGCTGCTCCGGCAAGACATTCTGCCGAGACTCGCGGGCGCGAAACTGTCCCAGATTGCTGAAGCAGCGGGCTGTTCGAAGGCGTCCGCGTCGGACATTCGTCGGGAGAAGTGGGCGCCTCACCTGTCGACTTGGAGAGCGCTCGCGGAACTGACCGGGATAGACGCCGTTCAAAGCTAGGGAGATTCGCGCCCAGATGGCACGGCGTGGAGGTCCCCTTCGACGTAGAGAAAGCACTGCGCGAGCAATGGGTCGCTCTTGGGTAGTGCGAACAACACATCGTGACATTCATGGGAACCTTTTCTCGTCCGCGAGCGACAAAAAAGTGAGCGACGTGAGTCAATGACCGACGAGGAGCTGATCAAGGCCATGGCCTCTGGGGATCGTGAAGCGCTGGCGATTCTGTACCGCCGCCATGGGCCGTGGATCGCGGCACGGCTTGCCGGCTCAACCTCTTCACGCGATCTCGCAGAGGAGGCACTGCAGGACACCTTCGTCGCGGCTTGGCGCTCGGCACCGAAGTACCGGGGCGAGGGGACCGTCGCCGCCTGGTTATGGGGGATCGCCCGGCGTCGTCTTGTGAGTCTGGCCCGTCGAGAACATCGTGCTTTTACGCGTTTGTGGGAGCCCGAGCTCGACACGACGGAGCTCACTTCGGAGGCGAACTACGAGGCGAACCGAGTTCGCCAGGCGGCCGGGAGGCTTCCGCCAGATCAACGGCGGGCCATCGAAGCCGTCTTCTTCGACGGTCGCCCGGTCAGGGAAGTTGCCACCGAGGAGGGCGTCGCCGAGGGCACTATCAAGAGCCGCCTCTTCCGCGCACGCCTTCGCCTTCGGCGAGAGCTGGAGCGGTGAGCGCGCCGACTCCTCCACACCCGATCGCGGCACTCGACGCCCTTGCGAACGGTCGGATCCCTGACTCCGAGCTAGTCGCGCACCTCGAGTCCTGTCTAAGCTGTGCCGGATACCTCGGCTCGAAGGTCCGGCTCGACCTCGCTTACACATGGCAGGGCATCGCTGCCGAACTCGACGCCCCATTGCCGAGCATCGGCGAGCGGCTCCTTTCCTTGTTAGGAGTGCCACCGTGGCTCGCCCGCTTCACGCTCCAGATCCCCAGCCTTCGACCGGCCTGGCTCGGCGGCTCGACGGTCGTGCTGGCCCTTGCGACCTTGATCACGATATTGCTGGTGCCGACCCATGCTCGCGATGTCCCTGCCCTCTTGGTTGTCGTGCCGGCGCTCGGAGCCTTTGCTGCCGCGTTCGCAAGTGGACGCGCCGATCCCGCCTACGAGATCGTTGTCGCGACGCCCCTCTCCCGAACGACGGCTCTCCTTGCCCGCCTCGGAGCGGTCCTCCTGGCGAACGCCGTCCTTTGTGAAGTGGCAACCCTCATTGCAGGCAGCAGGCTCGCACCTGAACACAGGCTCAGGCTCTATTCGGCGCTCAGCGTGGGAAGGGGAACGCTCGCCTTCGGATGGTTGCTGCCGATGGCGGCCGTGGCTCTTGTCGCTGCCGCGGTCTCTGCACGCTGGCGACCGATCACCGGAGCCGCGGTCGGCGGAGGCGCCTGGCTGGTTCTCGTCGCGCTGACTAACTGGGCTTCGAGCGATCCGGCCGGCGCCCTCTGGGGCACACGGGCGGAGATCGCCTACGCAGGCGCGGTACTGATGCTGACGGTCTTGCTCGCATGGTCCCGAACGCGCGGGCCGGTGCTCGCCACGAGTGTCGGCTTCGACTGAGAGGAGGGAACGAGAGTGAACGTCGTCTTGGAAAATCTGTCCCGGTCCTACGGTTCCGTTCGTGCTCTCGATGGGGTCGACATTACGATCGGTCCAGGGATCACCGGCCTCTTGGGACCGAACGGTGCCGGCAAAACGACGCTGCTTCGCATCCTCGCGACCCTGCTCCGCCCGACCTCGGGCACGGCGCGACTCGACGGCTGGAGCACGAGTCATGACCGAGAACGAGTAGAGATCCGTCGGCGGCTCGGCTACCTGCCCCAGGACCTCGGCCTCTATCCCCGGTTCACCGTCTTCGATTTCGTCGACTATCTCGCAATGCTGAAGGAGCTCCACGACCCACGCGAGCGGCATCGTCGGGTTCGCGGGGCGCTCGAAGCTGTCGATCTCCAGGACGTGGCGGGCCGGAAGATCCGGACACTTTCTGGTGGCATGCGACGGCGGGTGGGCATCGCGCAGGCGATCGTGGCGGACCCGCAGCTCCTGCTCTTGGACGAGCCGACAGGCGGCCTCGATCCCGAACAACGAGTGCGCTTCCGGCAACTCGTCGGGCGCCTCGGCGAGCACCGGACCGTTCTGCTATCAACCCATCTCGTCGAGGACGTGGCAGCCATATGCACCTCCGTGGTTGTCCTCTGGCACGGGAAGGTCCTCTTTCACGGTGCTCCGGCCGAGCTGCACAAGAAGGCGGAAGGACTCGTATGGAGCGCCCAGGAGGCATCGCCGGACGCGGTCGCCTCTTGGCGCACCGACGACGGGATGCTCCGGGTGATAGGTGCGTGTCCCGATCCGAGTGCTACGCCCATTGAGCCGACGCTCGAAGACGGCTATCTGCTCGTCACGTCCAATGGTTCGCCTCGATGAGCGTGTCGGAATCGATCGCGGTGTATGAACCACCGTGCACGCGAACGCCGATCTTCGGCCCAGTGTGGTCAGAACTCCGCCACCTCGCCTATGTGCTTCTCGTCCTCGGAGTGGGCGTCTCGGCTATCGTCGCGATTGCGCAGGCGGATGCCGCCTATCCGATCATCGGTTACGCCACCGGAGTGGCCTATCACGAGGGTGAGATCCTCTCCGACTTTCTCTTCCTCCTCGGGGCGTGGCTCGCGATGCGGGATCGCCGCTCGGCCACGACCGACCTCATTTCGAGCACGCCCACCGAACCGGGCGTCCTTCGTGCGACTCGGCTCGGAGCTCTCGCGGTCGCGAGTGCCGCGGCGTTCGGACTGCTGTGGTTGATCGGACTCGCGTCCACACTCGCGCATGGGGGATCAGGCGTCGTCGACTGGGTGCTCGTTCCCGATGGGATGCTGGGGTCAGCGCTCGTGGCATGGCTTGGTTTCGCGCTCGGCCTGGTCGCACCGGCGCCCGTCGCCGTCCTCGGTGCCGCCCTGTACTCCGGCGGTAGCTACTTCATCAACACCCAGTACACGCACTACAACACCCTTCACGTCGGCTTTCAATGGTTGCTCCCTTTTCCGCCGCTTCCCCAATGGTCGGCAGACCTCGGCTACGTCCCGAACATCTTCGGCCCACATTTTGTCTTCGTGCTTGGATGGCTGCTGCTTGTGGGTGGTCTGATCGTGGCCGCGCCTTTCCGACGACCACTCAGGACGACCGCCTCCCGGGCAGCATTGATCGGGGTTGTCACTGGTCTTGTGCTGGCCACCATTTTCGGGGTGCAGCTGCAAGCAAAGGCGAATGACTACACCGTCAGCGGGCCGAATCCAGCCTCCTGGGTGCCGGAGTACGAGCAGTACGCGAGTGGGCTTTCCACGCCGGACCCGCTCATCTACCTGAACGACCACCGTGCAACGGCGTGCGCGACATCCTCGGCAATTCAGGTGTGCGTCTACCCCGCCTACGGCAGGTCACTCGCCACCTCCCTCGTCGCGGTCATGGACCCGGAGGCGAAAGCGATCGAATCGGTGATCGGCCGGCCGACCTATGTCCGGATGGTGCCTGTGGCCGAGGAGAGCTGCAGCGCGGGCCTTGGTCAGGCAGTCCTAACCGAGCAGCAGTTGTTCGGCTACTACTACCACCTCAGCGGTTATCTGATCAGCTGTGCCTTGCCACAATTGGGTGCACGGTATTACGTCGGGCTCCCGCCGGACCACTCCGCGCAGAGTGCCGTAGGGCTCTGGCTAGTGATTAAAAGCGGCGAACTAACTCCTTCCGCCGTTCGACAAGGAGTTGCTTCTTGGGGTGTGAGCTGTCTCGCAGACCTGCCGTGCACGCCACAGTACAGCGACATATTCGGCTTCGGAGATCTGCGTTGGACGCGGGCGGAGATCCGAGCCGGCCTCGCGATGACGGAGCTCTCTCCTGCTCGAGTTGCGAGCGCGCTGCGGGAGCTGTGGCCGCGCCTTGTAGCCGGAAAGCTGTCTTTGGCAAGTCTCCCGGGTTACCGACCATGAGGCTTCTCTGGTATAGGCTCCGGCCGGTTTCCTGGCCCGTGCTGGCGGCGGTCTCGGCGCTCTGGCTGCTCGCGATCGGCTTCACCGGCCCACGGCTCGGCACAGTCGGTCTTGTCTACGCGACCAAGTCCGCGGGCGCTCTCGTGGGCATTCAGGCCGCTTTCCTCGTCTCCAGTGAAGTCGACCCGGCCCATTCGCTGTTGCAGGCAGCACCCGTCGCTTACTGGCGTACGGCCGCGTCACGCCTCGTCATTTGGGTCGTGATGATGGCAAGTGTGCTCGTGATGGTCGTCAGCCATCTTGGCGTCGGTCCAGTTGGACGCCAGCTTTTTTTCGAGTCTCACCTGCGAGTCGACATGAGTGCTTCCCGGCTCGCTGAGGCCGCAGTAGCTGCCTTTGTCCTGGCGACAGGTCTCGCGTCTTTCCTTGCTACTGGTCTCGGAAGCCTTCTCGGGGCAGCAATCGGACTAGGAGTGCTCGCTCTGGCTGCAGCCATGTTCTTCTCCGGTACGCCCGACGTCCTCGCGTACTTCTGGTGGGAACTGGGAATCGGGGTTGGAACGGGACTCGCGGCAGTTGTTGCCATTCGTTCGGGGGCTTCAGAAGGCCTTGGGTTCAACTTTCCCAAAAGAACAGCGCCACGAACGTCGTAGTGGCAGGGTCGCCCCGTCCCCCCAGTCCTCGCCCCGGTGCCGCCGGCCCTCTGGGCCGCGTCCCCGGTCTCTGGCCTGCCTCTGTCTGTCTCTCTCGCCACCTCGTGATGTCGCACTAGGCGGGTTCCTTGTTCGGATTGGCGCTCGGGGACTCTCATCGCCGCACCCTCAGGCGTCGTCGGTTCGTACGATGCTGCCAGTGGACCACATAGACGCCGCGAAGTCCTCGGGTTCCCGATCCGTCGATCTCGATGGCCGGTGTCCCCATGTCGCGGAGAAGGAGAAGAGGCTCGCATGGCAGTATCGGTTGATGCCCGTGCCTTCGACGCTGCGAACTGAGCGGCTCTTGCTACGGCCCTGGCGACTTGGCGACCGCGACACCTTCGCCGCGCTCAACGCCGATGCACGCGTGATGGAGTGGTTCCCCGCCACACTGACCCCAGACGAGTCGGATGCACTTGCGGACCGGATTGAGCACCAGATGGAAGAGCAGGGGTGGGGGTTGTGGGCTGTGGAAGTCCCGGCCGTTGCCGACTTCATCGGCTTCATTGGACTGAGTCCAGCGGACGACACGTTGGGGTATCCCTCAGTCGAGGTGGGCTGGCGTCTCGCAGCTTCGTTTTGGGGCCGTGGGTACGCCCTGGAAGGTGCGCTGGCCGCGGTGGGGTTCGGTTTCCAGCAGCTCGCATTGGATGAGATCGTCTCGTTTACGTCGGTCGGCAACACGAGATCGCGCCGCGTTATGGAGAAACTCGGAATGACCTACAGATCGGAGGACGACTTCGATCATCCGCGCATCGCACAAACCTCACCCCTATGCCGCCACGTTCTGTACCGTCTCACGAAATCGGCGTTTGTTCGGGCGACGATGGGTCCGAAGGATGCCTAGGGGCGTAAACGAGAAATAGCCAAAATCAAGAGGATCAGACGAAGCGAGCGATGTAGTGCCATACGCGTTTGAGGTCCTGCTCTTCGAATTGCCCTGTGCGCGCCGCATCCCCGATCACCTTGAGGTCGAGATATCCATGCCGGGCCAAAGAGACACCCAGTTCCACGTACTTCGGGCCACGGTAGTCCGGGTGTCTCCGCAGTTCATCGACGCTGAGCCGGTATCCGGCGTGCCACTCGATCGGGCAGGCCAGCAAGTGGGCCGCACGCTCGACGTCTGTGTCGCGAAAACAAGGATCAAGCACGAGTGCCTCAACGTCTCGGGCTGGGACGAGAGGCCCGTGAACTTGAGCTTCGACGTAATCGTCGAGGAGGTCCTTGTCGTCTGCCTCGGCACGCGCGATGAGCGACATTCGCGAGGCGACGCCGAAGTGAGTCGGCTCGAACACGTTGTCCGGGTAGCAGAACGTGGTTCGAGTCAGCGTTTCTTGTGTCAGGCGAAGGTGGGACGAGCCGAACCGAGGTGAGCCTCCGACGGGACGTCGGCGGAAGTTCAAGGAGCCGTACTTGGGACGCTCCGAGGGCGGCGCTTGATCGTAGGCACTGCCGAAGGTGCGGCTCTCCCAAGACCAACGATCTCCCCCTGGGTGTGCTGTCAGTCCGCCATTGCTCGTTCCGGTCTCGAATTGGGAGCGGTACAAGCCGTCACGTGCGATGGCTTCGAGAATGAGCACGTCAGCTGCCATGCGGTCGGGATGGAAGTTCAAGGTGACGCGAAGCGACGAGTCCATCGGCGAGCCATCGGACTGCGCCGCGATATGCGCGACGGCCCGCTCCTGAGGAGATTGCGGAAGTGGCTGGAGCGTCACGGTGTCAGAATGCCAGAAGGATGCTGCTTCGACGAGCGGTGCCGGGCGATGAGCTCGCGGTTGCTGGCGTGCACGTGCGCTCCTGGCAGAAGGCGGGCCGCGGCCTGCTCCCTGACCAGTACCTTGACGAGCTGCGACCCGAGGACAGGGCGGCCCGCTATAGCTTCGGCGACGACGAACCTGGTCGACCGGTCACCGTTGTCGCCGTCGACCAGGATGTTGTTCGCGGGTTCGTGACCATTGGGCCGTCCCGAGACACCGACCGAGAGCGCAGTGGGGAGCTGTTTGCCCTTTACGTCGATCCCGATTCGTGGGGCCTCGGTATTGGGCGCGCGCTGATGAACGAGGCACGAGGTCGCCTGACTCGGCTCAGCTTCGAAGAGGCAATCCTGTGGGTTCTGGTAGGCAACGAGCGAGCTGAGCGCTTCTATCGAGTCGATGGGTGGCTCCTTGACGGCGCCCGCCGCCTCGATGAGGTGCATGGCGTGACGGTCGACGAGGTCCGTTATCACAGGATGCTGTCGTGAGTGGTCGCACCCGACCTTGCAGTGGCCCTTCTGGTGGCGCCGCTGTCAAACCGCGCCACGGGTCCCGGCTGGCAGTGCGACACTTCAATCGATGCGGACACGTCTACCCGTAGTCGCCGTTTTGCTTGCCGCGTTTGCAGGTGGCGCTGGGTGCTATGTGACGACGCCAGCCGCCGGAGCAACCGGTTCCTCGGCGGCGAGCCATTCGAACAGCTACTCGGACGACCTCGTGACGCTCAGCTTCTCGCCGATCGTGGGTGAGGACCTCTGGGCAGGCAACGGCGCCGCCGTCTACCGTTCGGACGACGGTGGGATCCGGTGGACGAACATCACGCCAACCAACCTCGTTGGTGACGACCCCGCGGTGCGGTTTACCGGATTCACCTCGTACGGCGGCTCGCAGCTCTGGTTCTCCGCGACGGAGGCCGAGAACGTGACGCCGCAGCATCTGCGTGGCTTCGCGATCGAGCATTCGGCAGATGGCGGGCGCACCTGGAGCTGGACGGGCGTCCCGTCGTGCTCGGACTGCTCCATGTCCCTCTCCTTTGTGGGCGGCACTCGTGGCTGGGCACTTGGCAGCAATGGCGACCTCTACGAGACCGCGGACGGGGGGACACACTGGACGCTTCAGCCGGCGACAGCGGCGACGGCCGCGGCAAGCTCAGGCGCGATCGACTTCGTCGACGCGTCGAGCGGCTGGCTCTCGAGCGGCCGCGAGCTCTATGAGACCGCCGACGGCGCACGCAGCTGGAGCCGGGTCGAACTGCCTCTGGTCGGGCCCTCGAAGTCACTACCAGCCCGCCTCGGCTCACCCCGCTTCTTCTCGTCTGACAATGGGATCCTGCCGGCGACGTTGTCGAACGGGAGGTCTGTCGTCTACATCACGAGCGATGCGGGTCGGAGCTGGAGCTACCGGAGCGCGCCGGTAGCGATGGGCGAGAACTCCTCCGGTTGGTGGAGGACGCCCTCCTTCTCCGCGAGCTCGCCCACGCTCTGGACGATATCGGCCGGCACGCAGCTCTTTGTGACAGGTACCGCAGGGCGCACGTGGTCGAGGATTACCCCACCTGCCCTTTACGGCAAGAGCGATCCGGTGTGGGGCTTTGCAATGCTGACGACGTCAATCGGCTGGCTCGATGCAGCGGCGACGCCGTGTGACGACGGCGGTGAGTGCGCCGTCCCTGTGCTGTTGCGCACGACTGACGCCGGCCGCACCTGGCAAGCGATACAACAGCCAGCAGCCTGAACGACTGCAGGCCCACGCAAGGGCGCGCCGAGCCGGTCGGTGCTCCCCAGCCGTCTGTTTGCCCACCTTTCATGGCCACACAGATGAGCCGCTATGTGCTGGGAGCACGCCCTTTCATGCTCGGTAGACGCGGCGCGCGGATCGTGATCAATGGTCCTGGCCGTACGAGGAGTTGGTTGGCCGAGGGAGTCCCGTCCTGGTCTTGAAAGGTGATCGGGATCCGGATGACGGTCTTGTAGCGTCCGGGAGGAACGACGGTGTCGGGGCCGCAGGACCTTGTGCCTACGAGGACGTGGAGCTCGCGAGTTTCGCCTGCCCCAAGTTCGACCACAATGCCGGCGGGCGCGATCGGGCCGGCAAAGTCCCCGGCGAGGTAAGTGCCGTGCTCAGTGCATATCCCCCCGAGCAAGGGGCCGGTCACGAACGCGATCCTTCCCCGTCCGTGATTGCTGAGTTGGGCCACTCCGTGCAGGTTGTCGCCGGCGCCGACGGTGTCGTCTTCGAGCTCGACCGACACGATGAGGTCAGGCATGTCGATCGTGCTTTCCGGAACTGGTACAGGGATCCTCGGCCGGTCGGCTGCCGCACCGTGGTCAGACACGACCCCAGCTTGTCACCGATTTGTCCAACGGGTGCCGAGCGACTGCGGGCCCTGCTGCCACGCTCGCCCAGACGTTGAACCGCGTTCGGCGACCAAGCGAATGGTCGGGGACCTGCCTGCCACCCGATCAATCTTTACCCGCGCGAGCGGTCCAAGATGGACCCAGCGTTCTGGGCGTCTCGTGACTTGTAGAAGTGATGGAACACCACACGACCGCCAGCGACGGGACCAGAGAGGACCGACGATCTTGGAACCCTTCGAGAGCTGGTATGCACGAGAGCACCCACGGATGGTCGCCACGCTGCTGCTCGCCACCGGAGACCTCGACCTGGCGACGGAGGGTGTCGACGAAGCCTGCGCTCGTGCCCTGGCGCGCTGGGAGCGTGTCTCGGTGATGGAGGCCCCAACAGGGTGGGCATACAGCGTTGCACTGAACCACGCGCGCCGTGTGGCTCGGCGTCGCAGATTGGAACGCACGCTGCTGCGGCGCTCGGTTCCCCAAGCGAACGTGCCTGCCCCAGCTGGCGAAGTGTGGGACCTGGTCGCAGCTCTTCCAGAGCGCCAGCGTCAGGTCGTCGTGCTCCGTCACGTGGCAGACCTAAAGGAAGCCCAGATCGCAAGCGTGCTCAACATCTCACGCTCGACGGTCTCGACAACTCTCCGTGACGCCCACCAGCGCCTCGGCTCCCTTCTAGACGATGGCGTCGAGATCACCCACGCCAACAGCAACCTCGACACCAAGGAGACGACGGATGTCTGAACTAGCCCAACTCGCCCGACCACTCATCGACCAGCCGCTCGTCGAGCGCCCTGACGTGAGCGCTCTCCGCGGTCGCAACCGTCGCAGGCACAGTCGCAGACTCACCGGGCTTTCTGTCTTCCTAGTGGTCGCCCTGGCCGGGGCCTTCGGCCTGACGCAGCTGGGCAACACGGCGCACAAGGCACTGGCGACAGGTGGCGTGCACCTCGCCTCCTACTTCGAGGCCAGCATCAACGTGCCTGACTCGACACTGGCAGCGGTGGGCCTACCGGCCTCTGTCTCGGTGCCAACCAGGGTCACGCCGACGGTCGCAACAGCGACCACCAACCAGGTGGTCAGCTACGTCGGTGCGGAGTACTGCCCCTACTGTGCTATCCAGCGCTGGGCGCTGCTCGTGGCGCTCTCTCAGTTCGGCACGTTCTCCAGCCTGAGCGATCAGGTGCTCTCCTCATCGTCACAGGTCTATCCAAACCTCGCGAGCTGGAGCTTCATCGGAGCGCGCTACACGAGCCCCTACTTCACCTTCGATCCGACCGAGCTCACCTCCTCGGTGCCGGACGGACACGGTTACTACCTGCCCTTGGAGAAGATGAGCGCCGCGCAGGAGGTCGCCTACGACCACTTCGACCCGCAGGGCGGCCTGCCCTTTGTCGACCTGGGCAACCAGTTCGCCACGATCGGCGCGAGCGCATCTCCCTCGGTACTCGAAGACCTCAGCTTGGGGCAGATCGGCTCCTCCCTGAGCGACCCGACGAGCCCGGTTGCCCAGGCGGTCGATGGCACTGCCAACTACCTCATTGCTGCGATGTGCACGATGATCACCGGCACGAAGCCCTTCATCTGCTCCATGTCCATGACGACCCAAGCGCTTAGCGTTCTGTATTCCGGGGTGCCGCCCGCGGCCAGCACAAGCTCGACAAACCCGCCGGTGCAGCCCCCGACCAACGCGCCGATGTCCGTTTGGCAGAAGTGGAGCGACGAGCAGCACACTTTCTGGGAGCGGGCTGCAGCCAACTACCACCGGATGACGAGGCCGGGCTGCGCCGTCATCAAGCAGGTCGATGTGGACAGCATCACCTACACGAAGACGACGCTCGGTATTCCGCCTGGGATCAAGGTGTGGTACCTCTCGGTAGTCGATCAGTGCAGCCACAAGTAGGGGGCCCTGAGCTCCACTCGTGGGTGTTGAGGCATTAGATGACGATCTTTTACTTCTATTCGACTCAAGCGGTCGTCGCAGCGCCTAGTCGGGCCGGCCAGATGGGATGATCTGCCCCGTTATCAGAACTGGATGGAAACATCCGTGCATGCGCCTCGCTGACAACGGCGGGCCCCGATCGCTCTAACTGTTTGACCCATTGGATGGTGCTGGCGTGGAGGAAACTGACGCAACGATCCCAGAGTCCACAACGCTCCACCAAGAAACGATCGTGCCGGCTGGAACCACGCGTGCCGACTGGATGAGGGCGTCAGATGCAGCCGACGGGTCGAGAGCGACATCCTCAGTGCCGAGCAGTTGCCCACTAGAGGGATCGACGACCAGTTCGCTGCGAACACCGTCTTTCGTAAGCCCGATCCCTTGTCCTTGTTGACCAGCGTGGTCGGCAATCGTTCCGAGCGCCTCGGTACCTGGAATGAGTGCGGCCGCCTGGTAGAGAGCCGAGCGAAATGCCGCTGAGGTGTCTTTCGGGTCTTGCAGAAGCTCGCCCACAGCGCTGAACGCGACGGATGGATCATTGGCAGCGCCGTACGCACCGCTCTCCAAAGTCCGCAGCAACGCCTGCGGGTCAGTCGGCAATCCGGTTACGTCCGGGAAGCCGCTTGCTGAGAGCGACGCCGTTGACGGAGCACCCGTAGCAACGTCAGCTGGCGGGGATCCTGCCGCTTGCCATACCGACTTGTCTTGCGGGCTGAAGAAACTGGTGGAGAAGGTGAGCCTCGCCTGACCGTTGTCATTGGCGTCGACCCAGCTTTGCGCGTGCGTCTCGTCCCAGACCCGGTAGGTCGCGCCGGCATCGGGAGTGTTCGGATTCGGCGCGGACGATGCGCTCTGGCCGACTATCGTGGAGGGAGTCACATCAGGCGGGGTGAGGTTGCCGGCGGAGTTGAGAGCCACAAGAGTTGCGCTGTCGGTCTCGGTGTACAGGTACTCGCCGGGCCCAGGCACCGGGGTCGAGTCATCGGCGACGAGGCGAGCTGCCCTGTCGAGTTCCGTCGCGGCCAGTGACCCGCGATGGATCCCGACCCCGGTGCTCGGCCTCGCGCTCCCGCCACCAGAAACCGTGACTCCGACGGCGGCCCCGGCGAGAGCGAGGACGGCGGCGGCCGCCACCGCCGGCAGCACAAACCTTCGCCGGCGACGGTCGAGAGCCGTGTCAGAGGACGTGATCAACGGGACTACTTCCGCCGAGGTCGCCATGGCCCCGGTGAGTCGCTTCCTGGCGCGGTCCATGACGTCTGCAGGTGGCTCAGGTCCGTCCTGTGCGAATCGCCGGACAAGGTCGAGTTCGTCGGTTCTCATTGCTCCTCCTTTGAAGCCTCGCCTCGGATGTCCCGTGCCGAAGAAGACTCGTCGGTGTACCTATTCGAAGCACCGAGCTCGGCACGGAGCTGCTGCCTCGCGCGCCAAAGTCGTGTGCGTGTCGCGGCTGGTGAGATGTGCAGGCTTTCCGCAGCCTGCTCGATGTTGAAGTCGGTCGACGCGACTAACAGCAGGAGCGCCCGTGACTCGTCGTCGATGCGGGCAAGCGCCTTCGCCACCCGAGCAACCTCTCCTGTTACGACAGCGCTGTCGTGTACTGGGTCCTCATCGATCGCCCTGTGCTCAGGTGTCGCCTGGCGCAGACCCAGGTCCCGTCTTGTCACCTCGGCTCGACGATGATTGCGGAGCAGGTTGATGGCGATCCCGAACAGCCACGGGCGGACATCTCGACGACGGGCATCGAAGGTGCGGCGTTGCGCAAAGGCCACGGTGAAGGTCTCTGCGGCCAGATCCTCGGCAGCAGTTGCCCCGACCTGGCGTTCGAGAAAGCGGTAGACGCTGCGAAAGTGACGATCGAAGACGATTCCAAACCTCGCCGGGTCCTTGAGCGAAGCGCGAAGCACGTCTCGATCAGACGGTTCGCGGTCGGTGGCCCCGATCATCACCTGTTACTTGTCTGGCGAGAGCATCGCGTCACAGATGTCGTGGACGTCCAGTTCAGGGCAGCTGGACATAGTCGAAATCATCCTCATCGAGTCGCAGATGTACCACGTCCAGTCGTGGCCGCACGGCCCGGACGGAGTGTGCAGCGACGGCAGCCCGTCGTGAGCCCCTTCAGTTCCGGTTGCGGCTCTTCGGGAAGATGTCTCGCTCGTTATTGCCAGCGCGTAGCGGACCGCAAGGCCTCTAAAGGTTGGGGGTTCGAGTCCCTCCGAGCGCGCCTCCGAGCGCGCCTCCGAGCGCGACACCGCCACCAGCAGGCGCACGAACTTGCCGTGCACTTTGGCTCCAGTGAGGGGTGTCAAGCAAGATGACAGTGGCCAATGTCGTGATCAGGGGAGTAAGCCGCCGGCCTTGGTTGTGAGACCTCAGTTCGAACCTGGAAAGTCAGCCGCGTGCACGGTAGATTCCGGCTGTGGGCAGGCGTG
>Ga0187880_1000832_pt1 | contig 25345 bp, 35 predicted proteins | sample June2016WEW_19_4_FD_132998 | JGI IMG/M metagenome (GOLD analysis project Ga0187880, IMG submission 132998) | Peatland microbial communities from SPRUCE experiment site at the Marcell Experimental Forest, Minnesota, USA - June2016WEW_19_40 | ecosystem: Environmental > Terrestrial > Soil >... | reverse complement strand
CAATACCTAAGCATTGAATACATGGTGACTGATGAGACCACACGAAAAAGATTTCAGACTTTGCTGGTGAACCTTATGAACACAATTGCGGAGGTGCATGGCCAGAAAGCAAACAAAGGCGAGCTCATTGGATGGGATGTGTATGCGGCTAGCACCGATGAATCCCTTGCTCTGTTGGATGAGGCTGTTTTTGACCTCGCGCATCTCTTTGCAGATTTGACAGCGGTGGATGGTGCGGTAGTATTTACCGAGGCGTTCGAGTTGCTGGGGTTTGGGGCTATGATATCCGGGGGACTGAAGGGGTTGAAGACAGTGGCTCGCGCATTGGATATAGAGGGGCTTCAGAGAGAACAGATATACTCAAGAAGCTTCGGTGCACGGCACCGCTCAGTCTTTCGTTTTTGCAATGCCGTGCATGAGGCAATTGCTATCGTAATCTCTCAAGATCGGCTGGTGCGCATCGTCAAATGGAAAGAAGGTATGGTTACCTATTGGGATCATGTCGCAGCAAGCATCATGGATTTTTAATAAGGCGCCGCTCCGTTTTTCATTTGCCCATTAAATTTCCCCAGATTCATCAGGATTTTACGCTCATTTCTGAGGAGCAATCCATGACTATTACCAAAGCCCATCTCGTGGAAGCACTCTTTGCCGAAAACATTTTCACAAAGACCAAATCAGCCCAGGTCATCGACACTCTTTTCGAGCTGATAAAACAGTCCTTGCAAAACGGTGAAGATGTTCTCGTCAGCGGGTTCGGGAGATTTTCGGTGAAAGAGAAGCAGGCGCGAAGGGGCAGGAATCTCATAACTGGGGAGGCGATGTTGCTGCCGCCGAGGAAAGTGGTAACATTCAAGTGCTCCAGGGTTCTGCGGGTCGCAATAAATGTGGAGGGTGACTGAAGGATACAGAAGTTCGAACTCAACCGGTCGCAGTTATGGACCGGCTAAAATGGTGAGAGCCGAGAAGGAAGGTGCCACAATTGTCCCTACTCAAGGCTCTCCGAGGAGGCATAAGACCTCCAGTGATATTGTCGGAAAGAGGACTGAAGGTCTGAAATGAAATTAGCGACAGTGACCCGGAATCCACTTTCCTTCTGCGTTGTGATGGCCCTTGACCCAGTGCTCATGTTTCCAGTGAGGCTTAATCCATTTCCCGTGCTTATTCTCGTGGCCTTCGACCCAGACCTTTCCGCAAGGAGGGTGGGCGCTTACATTGACGGCCGTGAAGACGGACAAAAGGGCCAAGCAGACACTAAAAATCAGCAGTTTCATTTTCAACTCCTCATTCCTTTCTGATTGGATGTGATTCGGCAATTCATTAGATTTCGCTTTAGAGACAAAGGAGCAAGGTGTTTCGTCTACATGCAATAATATTTTCCCCAGTTTCGGCCGGGCCACATTGAGATAAAGAATGTGGAAACCCTTGATTTCATATCACAAGCATGGATGGTAATCTTCGGATGCGCCGCGATCTGGCTGCTTGGCCGGCGCGAAGACTGGAGAAGATGGGGCTATGTTACCGGTCTGGTCAGCCAACCCGCATGGCTTTTTTCAGACTTTTATCATCACCAGTGGGGACTGGTCCTGATAAGTCGCTGGTACACGTATTCCTGGGTTCAGGGCGTATGGAATTTCTGGATAAGGCCGAAAATGGGGTAGATACAACCCATGGTCGGCGATGAGCCTGATTTCCAAAGAGGATAACCCAATGATCAATGTGGAAAAGGTCGCTGCAGTTCGCAAATACCTATCACTCGAATTCCCGGGTCTTGAAATCCGGGATCATTACGACTCTGGACGGATGGCCCAGTGTTTCGAGATCGGATCCGGGAGGACCTGCTCCAAGGCTATTATTTCTAAAGGAATCCTTGAAGATCGTGACGAGGGTGAAATATTGAGAATGCTGAAAAGTTTTCTGCTTGTCGAACACTTGAGGGAATGTGATCTCCCGATAATAGTTACCACCGATGGGCTCCGCACCGAATAAGAGGGGCAAGAGTAATCTATTTAAGCGGCGATGTGGCTTGTCGGCAGGCGCGTGAAATGGCGCAGGCAGTGTGAGATTGATCCAAGGCATTGGTGCTCCTCCATCAATTTCGAGTCCGGCACTCTAGCGCCGGGAAATTCCATTGCTAGCCAAGCAGGCTAGAACATACCGTTGTCGTTGGCGGCTTTCTCCGGGACCGGCTGGATCACATCCCAATGTTCGACGATCTTGCCGTTCTCGAGCTTGAAGATGTCGACGATGGCATTGCCACGGGCACCCGGCTCGCGCACAGCGTGGACATGTAGGATTACGTAGTCGCCATCGGCGAAAATGCGCTTGATCTCGCTGCGGTTGTTCGGAAACTTGTCCTTCAAGAAGGTGATGAAGGCCTTGAGGCCCTCCGGACCATCGACCACGGCGGGATTGTGCTGGGTGTAGCGTGGCCCTAGATATTTCGAAGCGGCGTCGAAATCCTTCTGGTTGAGCCCCGCTTCGTAAAAAGCGGCGACGATCTGCTTGTTCTCCTCCATTTGCTTGGCGTCGGGGGCATGGACGGCCGGCGCCTGCTGCTGGGAGAAGGCATTCCCCATAATCACAACCACTGCCAGACAAAACATCACCGCAATAACTTTCCTCTTCATTTTGTCTTCTCCTTTTCTTAGCCTCTCGTAAACTTCCTCACACTTTTCCCTCAGCCATGAGTCTGCAAGATCACAGACCCGCCGAGCGTTGCCGTTTCATTCATGCCGGGAAGGGTTGACCAGGTCACCTCGGATTCATATTTCAAGGGAAAAGCAGACCAGCAGGGAGCAATCCTTAAATAACCCTGACTTTGATTCGTCGGGGGTTTTTCATTCCGCATACTTTATGCTCGTATTAGACATCGGATATTGGCGCAATGTCCGAGAGCGATCCAGGGCCAAGGATGCCATCATCCACCTGAGAGCCATACAGAAGAGCAATCACAATATAGGCATCATCGAGATGAGATTTACAGCGGGAGAAGATTTCGAGTTTGCCCGATTAGGTTGCTCTATCACGAAGATAGCCCACGACTGACGACCAATCCGGAAACTCAGGTGAACCGAAGAGGATAAGTTCGCCTTGAAATCGATCTGCTCCACGGGTCGTGCGATCGTCCACCAAGAAGTCACCTAAGTTCAAGTTCTTATGGTGCGTAAGGATTAGGCGTTTGTATGCTGCCGGGCCAAGATGACGTTTTACCCAGAGGAGCTTGTCGGACCACGCGGATGGATTCTCCCATGGCGACGCGGACAACACGTAGGTATCGAACTTCGCCGCAAGCTCGTTGAACGATTCGATAGCGTGGGGAACAGGGTCCATCAAGTGAAAGATACCAGGAACCTCATCAAGCCGACCGTCGAACTCTTGCAGCACGTTGGCCTGTAGATGCGCGATGGCGGACTGGGAGTCCACGAGTACACCGTCCATGTCGATGTAGAGGATTTTCTGCATCTTTGACCTCCAAAGCAGCCTAACACGGTGGCTCACCTATTGCCGGCTCTATCGGCGATCCAGTGCAGCCGATAGTTATGGCTTTTTTTCGTAACTTTCAGGACTTCTTTCACCCTGAATACTGCATCAACTTGATTACCACTACAGGACGAGATTTCCGATCACACTCAACGGGTTACAATAAAATCATGCCGTCTTCTTCCGAGGTCTCGTCCGCTTCGGTTTGCTGGCTGCACCAGTCACTGTCTTAGTAGCCGCTTGGGTGGATGCTGCCGCTTTTGCCTGCTTTCTTGCCTCCATTGCCTTCTTAAGATTCTCTGGCAATCCTCTGTTCTTAGCCGTTTTGCTTCGGGCCTTGGTCAATGCCTTGGCGGCCAAAGGGGTCCTCATCGGAAACCCATATTTTTGTTTGTACTCTTTCAGGCTCATCCCATGGGAGACTAGATGCCTAACCGTGAGCAGGTTCATCTCAGCGCCGCATTCGAGACAGATTACTTTGTCTTCCTGAATAGAGTTTTGCGGCGTGAGGGCGGTTTTTGCTTCTGGTGGACCTTCTTGGGTTGCCCCTGCGGCTGGCTGAGTAAATTCAATGTCTATTCCTGCCTTTTGAGCTTTTTGCAATTCTGGAGGCGTGCTGAAAACCTGCCGGAGAGAAGAGGCGATATCAGCAAGAGCAGCGCCCGCAATGTCCTTCACACCTTCGACTGCGTTGACCAGCACATCTTTGACAGCTTTGACAGCCGTATTCCCGATGCTTCCTGCTGCTTCGATCGCTCCATTCACGGTTACCTTTGCCATCTCTTCGACATTTGCGCCGGTCTCTCTTGCCGCTTCAATGATTCCGTCCACGGTCCTTCGGGCAACCTGTCCCACATCCGCTCCAATTTCCGCAGCCCCCTTCACTGTCCCTTTAACCACCTGTTTCGCAACGCTCAATACATCACCCCCAACGTCGCTTACACCCATGACAATCCCTTTTGCCACGCTCTTGGAGCTCAGCAAAAGCCCCGTCCCAACTTCCTCGGCCGCCTTAATGGTTCCTTCCAGAACATCCTTGGTTACGTTGACGGTTTCACCGGCCACTGAGCCCGTAGCCTTAAGGGTATCGGAAACGGTGTTCCTGACTAGAGTGACAATCTGAGTTTCTATTTCGTTGACACCTTTGAGGCTGGTGACTATTCCCTCTTTTACAGTGGCCCCTGCCTTACCCATCGTCGCCTTGATGTCTGTCCGGGGTGTTTCTTCATAGCTCTTTTCTTCAGGATTCATTTCCTGCTCCTTCTTTTTCGGTCATTCAGCTTTTTTTCGGCCATCTCACAACACCTTTCACAACAGGAACGAAGAACCTATGGTCAGCATTGCTCCTTGTTCGCTTCGCCTGACTCAGCGTTCCAAGTTTGCCAACGCATATCAGGGCGCCGCCGATCTGCTAAAGGGACTTTCTCCGACTACATCAAATCAAACCGCCCTCTTCTTCCGAATCTTTGTTCGTTTCGGTTTGGTGGCTGTCACTGGCTCTGTTGCCGCTTGGGTGGATGCTGCCGCTTTCTTCTGCCTTCACTTTACGGAATCCAAAACACCCTTCAAAAGATAAGCGCGGTGTCCCCAACCACGATGGGATTCTGTGGATAAAGGACCAGCAACGTAGATTTCCATCGGTAAAAGCCTGCCTTTATGCAGTGAGTGCTGAACATATCAAGGAAAACCCATCTCATGTCTCTCTTTATCCCATATTTTCAATCGAATACAAGAATGACTTTTCACGATTATAAGTGACGCTCTGGCTGCTGGCTCTTCGGCAGTACGGACTTCGGGCCCTGAAAACCTCTGGAAGATTTCTATTTTACCGCTCTAATGAAATAGAAATATAGTAACGATACACGCTCGCTTGCGCTGCGATTCCAGACAAGTTGAACAAATAGTTTTGACCTTGATATGTAAAGTTCTCCGGCTTACCTATCCGGAGGCACAGTTTCTCTTTGCCTGTATCGCTGGTGAGATAGCTGACAGCCGCCGAATCTTTTTGGCACTCATCCTTGTCTGAGGCTTTATAAAGAACGATGCGGAGGTTGCCGTCAAAGGCCAGGGTCGTGTCGCCAGAGCTGACCCATGTCGGTTTAAGTACCAGCATCTCCTTGAAGCCGTTATTTTTTTGCTCCAAGGTCTGCCGATCGGCATTCAGGGCTTCGAGTTCCGACAATTTAGTGTCCAGCTTGCTGTATTGATCTTCCAATTTCTGTAATGAATTCCTCAACTCAATATCCTGATCTGCCAAAGCTTTGTTATTTTTCTGAATGGTCTGTACCTCTTGATTTTTATTGTCCAATTGCCGTTGATACTTAAAGTGCACAATCAAATAAGTCGCTGAGGCAGACAACCCAATCAGGCACACGAAACAGACAAGCAGAGTTATCGGGCGCATACTGAGGGTTTTTTTCGTTTCTTCTACCAACATAACGTCTCCTGGGGAAATACTGATTAAACCATAGTGGGCCCTGTTCTGCTGGCCAGACTACATAAATATTAAAAATAAAGTCGACTCTCGCCCATGCAACTTGGCCTGAATTAAGCCACATTCTTCTTCCGAAGTCTCGTCCGTTTCGGTTTCTCCGCTGTCACTGCTTCTGCTGCTACCGATTTCGAGGCTTGGGCTTTCTCCTGCCTTTTCGCTTCCCAAAACTGCTTCATCTTCTCCCCCAATCCGGTCTTTTGGGCAGCTGTTTGTCTGACCTTAATCACTGATTTTGCTGCCAATGGTGTCGTCATGGGAAACCCATACTTCTTCTTGTACTGTTTCTGATCCATGCCATGGGAGACCAGATGCTTGTTTGTGAGCTGTTTAAATTCGACACCACACTCGAGACAGATTACCTTTTCACTTGGATTGAATTCTCTGGCGTGAGCTTGGGTTTTGCCTTTTGGGGTACTTTTTGAATTGCTTCTTTAGCCACCGGTTTACTTACCGTCACTTTCTCTGTTACCGCTGGTTTGGATGCTGCGGCTTTCTCTTGCCTTCCTGCTTCAATGAATACTTTCAGATTCTCAGGCAACCCCCTCTTTTTAGCCGCTTTGCTTCGGGCTTTGGTCAATGACTTTGCAGACAATGGCGTCCGCATTGTGAAACCGTATTTTTTTCTGTACTCCTTCTGGTTCATCCCGTGGGAAACCAGATGCTTGGTGGTTAACTGGCGCATCTCTGCCCCGCATTCGAGACAGATCACTTTGTCGTTTTGGATAGAATCCGCTGGGCTGAGCTTCGTTGCGGCTGCTTCCTCTGCGGCCGGCCGAGTGAATTCAATGTCGATTCCTGCCGTTTCAGCCTTTTCTAATTCATGGAGCGTAACGAAGACTTGCCGAAGAGAAGAGGCGATCTCCGCTGCTGACATGGGTGTTACGGAAACTTGTGTCTGGACGATTTCTGATGCGATTTCGATGAGTTTTTTGGGCATTGGCGAATCCTTTTTCGGAAAGGTAAACAGAAAACTTCTTTCGCTCTCCGGCTGCTTACCAGAGGGAGCGGCGCCAAATTTTGAGGGCTGAATACGGATCAATTCCTCAATCCGTAAACTCCCTCATTCCTCAATTTCCTGGATATCCTAAGCGGGCGGGGCAGTACGTCTTCCAGTCATCACGAACGAGACCACAAAGGCAATCAAAAAGATGAAAAAAAGCACCCTTGCAATCCATGCTGCTGTTCCGGCCACCACCCCAAATCCTAATACCCCTGCGATGATCGCCACAATTAGAAAGGTTATTGCCATCGAAAGAAACATATCAGCTTCCATATAAAGAGCAGAGTCATGACCTTCGCCCTTCGAACAGTGTTAGTAATGAAATGCCGGTGCTGCATCCCTTCGATTTACGCAGAGCGCAACGCGTGTCAACTATAGGCTAGCGGATACCAATTTCAATTCAGCCCTGCTTTTCCAGTGGGATTTCGACAGCGCTTGCTTGTGCGGCAAAAAGGACTGCAAAGAAGAAAATCAGACAAACTCTACGGAAACCCATCTTACTGACCCCTAATATCATGATTGCTCAGTAACTTTTTGAAGATGCGTTTTGGCTACTTTTCACCTTAATCTGCGATGGCTCCTTCACAATGATCTCTGGCCGGCCCTGATAGCTTTGTATCATCCCCGTTACACAAATCTCCTTTCCGGAATACAGCGTTTCAGGCGACTGTTCGAATTTGCTCCTGTCCGACCCCCAAATCAGCACAGTAAAAATCTGATTCGGATAAGGTTTGTCGAGATTAATGAAGGTAGGCTGTCCCTTTACCTTGGCTGCAAAATGGACGCTTGCAACCGTTCCACAAACTGTCTTTTGATGACCGATGAATTTGGCGGCATCTTCGGGGGTGATGGTTTCTTGGGCATAAGCGATTGAGACTAAGCCGCCCAGTAACACCATTATGAGCAGTAATTTGAATCTTTTCATTTTTGGCTCCTTGAATTTGGGGGCCATCAAAAAGGGGGCAAAGTAGCTGAACTTGGTGCTGAAAGCATATTACAGTCACATTCCGGTTTCGCAAGGATATTTTTTGGATGGTGGATTCAGGTGCAGGACGCAATGCTTGCTCTTTACTGCTTCCACCACACGTAGGTGACATAGCCTCCTGAAATAAGGAAGAGCACGAAGAAAAAAGGAGTCCATCCCCGAAACAGCCCAGGCCACGTCGATCCAATGACTATACCGAGGGAGAGCTGGACAAGTTTGAAGATGCCCGCCTGCCACCACTTGAGCGTAAAATCCTTGAATATGTTCATTTGAGACCTCCTTACCAGCTTTATCATCGCTCATTCAAGTCATCTGAATTTTATTGCTCCGGTTGGATTTGGCGCGCCTGGCTCGATAAAAAAGACTATTTCACGCTAAGACAGCTTGGGAAAAGCCTTGCCATGTCTGCATTTCAGATCGAGGCGGTTACCTACTGGGACATCTGAGATCGATTCCTTGTGAAACGTCCGGAGCTCGCGGAAAAGATAAAGACGTACATGGTGGGCGAAGATCATCCGGAAGAAACCGCCTAGGAAATAGAGTAGAATCTGGTTTTGGCGACTTGTATGGCAAGGGTATTTTATCTACGGGTTCCAGCGGCACTTCCTCCGGCTGACGATGTCCATTGCTACCGCCGGTAAAAAAATGGACCCACTACGAAGTTGCATGGTTAGAAGAATGCATGCAATTATTTCTCAAAACGCTCCCATTTCCCTTTGCCATCTAGGCAGTCTCTTTGAATGATCCCGTCATGTCTCAGCAATAGAATCCCGGCGTAATGAACAGCAAAGCTCCGCGAGATTTCAGATTTTTCATTGACAACTCTTTCCCGACATGCATTGAGTTTGAGAATTGGTTTTTTACAGAGGACTTGAATAGCGCTTTCTCTTTTTTCCAAAGGTAAAAAGTATTGAGGTACATGATGAATCACAAGAACAATGAGGCCATTGCCCAGGGTGTGGTGCCCGGACTAGGGCCTTTTCGTCTTATAATGGGATCTTATGATTGCAAAGACTAAGACCGATATCAGGACGGTGTAAACCTATGTTGCCTCTAACTCAAACTGAGATAAGCGAATTCATCCTACGGCTCAGCATGGGTGAACCTCTGCCGGAACAGTGCCAACATCGGCTTTTCCCCAGAGGACCCCGCGCGCAAGAGATCGGCAAGGAATACCGGCTGGTCTATGACGGGAAGATGAAGCGGGAAGAGGTGCTGGCACAGACACCAGCCGCACCATGGCAGCTAGTGCGGGAGTTTTGCACCGAACTACCACACACGGACGGGTGGAGGAATCTGCTAGTGTGGGGTGACAACTTGCTGGCCCTGCGGGAGCTGCTAACGGATCAGCAAGGACCGGATCGCTTCGGCACGCGCGGGAAGATCAAGCTCATCTACATTGATCCGCCCTTTGCCACGCGGAAGGACTTCATGAAAGACAAAGAGAAAGCATACCGCGACAAGGTCCTCGGCGCGGAGTTTATCGAGTTCCTTCGACGGCGTCTCATTCTCTTACGCGAAATCCTCGCCGCCGACGGCAGCATCTATGTCCACCTCGACACCAAGAAAGGGCACTACATTAAAGCTGTTATGGACGAGGTGTTCGGGGAAGAAAATTTTCAGAACGAGATTATCTGGAAGAGATCAGCTGCACACAGTGATTCATCTGCATTTGCCAATCTCCATGACACATTGCTGCTCTATTCAAGATCGGAACTCCCTATCTTCCATCCGCAATATGTTAATTACGATCAGAAGTACGCTGCTCAAAGATACAAACACATGGACCCTGATGGACGACGGTTCATGGACGACAACTTGACCGCCATGGGTTTGCGCGGCGGTGGCTACGATTATGAATGGAAAGGCGTGAGGAGAATCTGGCGATGTCCGCCGAGCACTATGCGACAATATGAAATCGAGGATCGCCTTTATTACACTCGTAACGGTGTTGCCCGTTTAAAACGCTATTTGGATAAGATGCCCGGTTTGGTCCAACAGGACGTCTGGCTAGATGTTTTTCCCGTTAATTCCCAGGCTGCTGAAAGAGAAAATTATCCTACACAAAAACCAGAATCGCTACTTGAAAGAGTGATTCATGCCTCCTCGAATGAGGGTGACATCGTCCTCGACTGTTTCGCGGGCAGCGGCACTACGGCGGCTACGGCAGAGAAATTAGGCCGGCGCTGGATTGCAATGGACTGCGGCAAGCTGGCCATATACACAACTCAAAAACGACTGTTCTCCCTTACCACTACCATCGGCGCGTCCAAAAAAGATGATCGCACCGAGCCGGAGCGGGTGGAGGATTGGGCCGGACACCTGAAAAACGCTCCTGGCGTCTTGCTCATCACCGAAAAAGCTCGCAAGGGCGAGTGCGAGGTGACGTTGGACATGCTCAAGGATCTCTCCGCCATGGCCGTCAAACATCATCTGCTCAAGAAGGGTGCAACACTGTCGCTGGTTTGCCCTGAGCAAAAATTGAGGATTCCAGAGGACATGCTGGAAGAGCCTGAGGAAGGCCATGGTACCAAACGGATCGAGGTGGACGGTATTGAGTTCCGTTTTTCTTTCATCACGCCCAAAGAAAAAACTGAAAGGGAGCAGCCTCTACCAGCAAAGGTAGTTCGCGCTTTACCGGGCGGGTGTCTATGACATGACGGCGATTAAGGCGATGCATTGGGCGGATTACCGACCGTTTGTCCTGAAGCTCTTTGCTGTTCGCGAGCACGCACATTCGCGATACGGGCTCAACCTTGACGGGTACATTGGCACGTACTCGGCCCTGCTCTGGAACTACCCGGACCAGAAGACGCTCACTCTGGATTACGGCTACGTGGACGACCTGCACCGGACTTTGCGCGGCAAGACGGGTGAGCGCTTCTACATCATAGCTCCGGTGGTTGCCATGGCTTTTGCCGAGGATGAGGTGATCAGGGATGAGACGACCTACGTCTTCCTTAAGGTGCCGCTTTCGGTTCTGCTTCGGCTCATTGAGTGCAAGGTACCGGCCGCCCTTAAGCAGCCTGCGAAAGAGGAGGACGTAAACGAAGTGATTGACGCGGTGGGCTTCGACTTTATTTCCCAGCCGCAGGTAGTGTGGAAGGCGAAGAAGGAGCAGCGTGATGGAGAGTTGCGCGCCGACTACCTGCTGGAGATTTCGGACTTCCGCGCGCAGACGCTGGCGACCGACCCAGATGATTTCCAGAACTTTGATACGTTATCCATGGCGATGGTGGACGTGGACTATGACGGGGACGTGTTCCGGTTGAGCCGGGTATTCTGGGGTGAGGACTTGCTCAATGCGGCTGGCGGACTGGAGAAAGCCGACCGTTTGGAACTGCGCATTGCGGAGCAGGAGTTCACGGGTGAACGAATGATGGTGATCCTCTGCGACCGTTATGGGAACGAGAAGACTTTGCTGCTAGAGAAAGAACACTTTGAAGGCAAGTTACCTGCGGCGACGAAGAAGCCTGCCAAGGGAGTGAGGGAAGTAAAATGAGCCTCCAATTCCGTATCGCTGACCAAGTCCTTAAGGTGGAAGACTCGTGCGAGAGCACCGAGACGGTGGTCTATAAGTATGACGCATTCTTGAACCTGCTTTGCGCGGACCGCTATGCTTTTCAGCGAGACGCCGCACGCGAGACGCTGCGGTTCCTCGTGTCAGATAAATATCCGAATCTCGAACTGCTGGCAGTGGAAAACTGGGGTGCCCGCGAGACCATCCGCCAGCGGAGTGAGAGCGTGGATGCTTATCTAGCCAAGATGCCGCTACGGTACATCAAATCAATCTCGCTGGATCTAGCCACGGGAACGGGCAAGAGCTTCGTGATGTATGCGCTAGCGGCGATTGCGCTGGCCGAAGGGCTGGCGGATCGAGTGCTGGTTTTATGCCCATCCTTGACGATCGAGGAGGGATTGCTGGAGAAGTTCACCGCTCTGGCCGGGAATGGCGAATTCTCCGGAATCATGAAGGAGCTGGGTGCAGCAGTAGCGATTCCCGGCATCAAGCGTGGCAACGAAACGATTCAGTCCGGCGACATCTGCGTTGAGAACATTCACGCGGTCTACGAGAACACCGGCTCGTCAATCCGCGATAGCTTCCGGGCGCATGGTGCGCGGGCGCTGGTGCTCAACGATGAGGCTCACCACTTGTTCAGCCCGCCAGACCGGGGGCTGAAAGAGTGGATGAAGTTCCTGCAGAACGCAGACTTCGGCTTCCGGCAGATCGTGAACGTCACTGGTACGCCTTATGTAGGCAACGATTACTTTCCGGACGTTGTTTTTCGCTACGGACTGAAGCAAGCCATCGCCGACAAAGTCGTGAAAAAGCCGAATTATAAGCTGGAGGATACCTACTCGGCGCACGATTGGCAGAAGACCTACGCCATTCACCAGCAGAACTGGAAGGACTATGGCAAGGCATTAAAGCCCATCTCCATCATCGTTACCCAGGAGATCGCGCGGTGCGTGGAGGTATGGCGCGCGCTAGTGGACTTCCTCGCCGCTAAAGAGAAGATTAGCCCGGAAGAGGCAGAGCGAAAGACGATTTGGGTGACCTCGGGCGTGCCGTCCAGTGGCAGCGCCAAAGCACGAGTCGAAGCTGTCTATGGTCCGCGATACGACAAGGATTCACCGGAAAAACGCCGAAAGGAGAACTTGGCTGCGCTCAAACAGGTGGACGAATTGAGCAGTCCGGTGGAGTGGATTGTCTCGGTAAGCATGTTGACGGAAGGCTGGGACGTTAGGAATGTTTTCCAGATCGTGCCTCACGAGTCTCGGGCCTTTTCTTCTAAGCTACTCATTGCGCAGGTCCTGGGGCGTGGTCTGAGGGTGCCACCTGGGCTATCTAAACAGCCGTTGGTGACGATCAACAATCACGAGGCCTGGTCAGAGGAAGTCGGCAATCTGCTAAAGGAAGTGCTGGAAGTGGAGAACAGTCTCTCGTGGGGCTACGATCCTCGTCGGAGTAAGTATGTTTTCCCGCTGCATAACTTGCGTTATGAGCCAGAGCAGACAAACATCGAAGCCAAACGTGAGAAGGCACGCGAGCCGGAGTTGAAGTTTCTTCCCCAGGATCGGAAGACAACAGAGTATTCGACGTTCTCTGAAACCGGGAAGTTGGCAGTGGAGATTCAGCATCACAACCTGTTCGAGATTGAGGATGCTTTAAAAATCATACGCCTGTTCCTCCGAGAAAAGGACGCCAAAATCGCAACAGCATGGCCAAAGAAGAGGCTCAAAGAATTCATCGTGTCACAGCTCAAGGCCGCGGGTCAGGACGAAACCTTCCTCAGTAAGGAGAATCTGCTTCGCCTCCAACAGGGCTTCGGCCCGATGTTCCGCGAGCTTGATAAGGAACATCCACGGATGAGGCAGACAGCCAAGGAGATCGTGCTCGTGGATCTGACAGCGGTTCCGCGTCAATCCTTTTCCGAAAGTATGTTAAAAGAACATGGGACGCTATGGACAGTGCAAGACGACCCCTCGCCATTTAGCGGTCAGGAAGTACATTTGTGGGAGCAGTACCTGCGGTTCTGTAAACAGTTCGCGGAATGGAGAGAAGAGGCGTCCGACCCGGCGAAAGCAATCGGAGCCCGAATACAGCGCGTTGACTTGGATAAGTTCAAAATGCCGTGGAACGTCCATTATGCCAGCCACGAACCGGAGCGGAAGTTCTCAGATTTATTGTTTGAGAACGCCCACCTTTTTGACGCATTCGCAAAGATGCCGAATACCGGTGGCTATGCTTTCCCGTATTCATATAAACCTGCCAAGGCCGCCAAAACTCACGTGACAAACGAGAATTTCAATCCTGACTTCTTCGTTAAGCTCATCGCCGGGAATGACATTCTGGCTGTCGAAGTGAAAGCTGAAGGAGATGACTCGAACCGGAATCGGGCCAAATGCCGGGATGGATTAAAACACTTCGAGACGCTAAACGAGCGGCTGACGGAAGCGGGCGAGCCTTGGCTTTACCACTTCTATTTCCTTTCACCAGAGGACTACACGAGTTTCTTCGAACAAGTCCGCAATAAGAGCTATGCGGGCTGGCGGTCTGGGTTGATGCAAGAGCTGGATGCATGAGCGCAGTAACGGTTTTTCAGAACGGCCACGGTCCGGACTGTCTCATCTGGAGGCACCATAAAAAGTGGGCCATTGGACACTAACGGTCTCCAGCTTCTCAGGTTATGCTGGGACGTACAGGGTTGAGGTCCAACTACTATTTACAGTGAAAAAATCAAAATTGCAGTTTTGCTTGAAGCTGAACATTTCCCTTTGTGGTAGGTTCATTCAGCTCCAAGCGAACCCCAAACTATTTTAAGCTGCCAACCGAATCTTCCTTCTCGGCAAATCTTCCAAAACCCCATCGACCGAAATTCTCAGATGATTCATTTCAGCGGCGATGTATTTCCGCAAATTTCCATCTTGCCGCAATTCGTCGGTCGAAAGTCCATTTACGACATCTCGGGCCTGGTCCACCGGTTCAGCAACTTCCCGTAATTCTCGATAAGCTCCGCTTCCGTCCCGGCTCCCTTGGAAACATTGCAATATCACTTCCGACAGGCCGCCAGTGCGCTGGAATCATCAGCCAGGGGAAGCGCCGCAGGAAACTGAAGTGAGATTGGCCCGCAAAGTCTGGACCACAGATCAGTGGGGATAAGGTGGATTAGCCTCTTTATTTTCCCCGGAATGGCTGTCAGCGCATTCACGCAGGCTATTATCGGTGGACCACATAATTGCCACTCTCTTTTCTTCGCAGTTTTCCATTATCTCGAAGCCGCAAGGAAGAGACGTTGAACATATCTGGATAATTCAGGGAGATGAGCCTGAGTAGCAATGGCCGCTGATTCAAAAGTTTCCCACCTCACCTCACCACAACTTTAGCCCGCCTTCAACTGAGCGTCTCTGAGACCACTCGATGTCCAAAGTACAACATTCAGTGGATGGATTGCGATTTAACCTGGGATGAAAATCGCCAAGTCTTTTGCTTAACCTCAATCCTGGATTATGCGTGAGCATGCCTGAGAATTATACTGCATTTATCCCAACCATCGGATATTATGGTTTAAATTCGTAAGGGGGAGGGAAAGCTGCATGCGCGCAGTTGGTGACAAAAAGACAGGGACCATAAGGCCGGATTTCGACAGATCCATTAGCATTGATTTTCAGGGCGCGAAGATCACCGCCGATACCGGGTTTCTTCTCATGAGGGAGATCGATCAGCGATTCAACCTCCTCACTGGTGCCGCTTCCCAAATTGAAGATCCGAGATCGCCGAGACTACGGATCATTCCTTGCTCCAACTGCTGCGCCAGAGAGTCTATCAGGTAGCGGCAGGCTATGAGGACTGCAATGACGCCGATCATCTGATGGTGGACCCGGCACTCAGGTTAGCATTGGGGAAAGAATTTGATAGCGGAGCCGGACAATCCGCACTCTGTCGATTCGAGAACAACATTCTCGCAACCACAGTGGAGACAAATACAGGCCTGCGCCTCTTTTGGTGAAGTTGGTAAGAGCAGGCCGTTGGGGTCGCAAGACGGGCAAAGGCGTGTTCGATTATACGAAGAAGCAATAGAGGCGCATTACTTTCATAGCCACTAATATAACAGGTGAGAAATGAAGGGGAGGTATGCGTTATGGCGTTGAAGACAAAAGAAGAATATTTTGAAAGCATCAGGCGGTTACAATTGTCGGTTTATTTTATGGGTGAGCGCATTAAGAGCGTAGATCACCCGATGGTCCGTCCTTCCATTAATTCTGTGGGCATGAGTTATGAACTGGCCCAGGATCCTCTGTACGAGGCCCTTTCCACAGCCACTTCGCATCTCACCGGCGAAAAAATCAACCGTTTCTGCCATATCCATCAGAGTCCTGACGATCTTGGTAAGAAGGTGAAACTTCTCCGTCTGATGGGCCAGAAGACGGCATCCTGCTTTCAGCGGTGCGCCGGTCTCGATGCCATGAATGCCCTTTCCGCGATCACCCACGAGATGGATGCGGAACTGAAGACCGAGTATCACCAGCGTTTTCTCAACTTTCTTAGGATTGTGCAGGCAGAGGACCAGGTAGTGGACGCAGCCATGACCGATCCGAAAGGGGATCGTTCTTTATCGCCGAGCCAGCAGGCAGACCCAGATCTGTATTTACGGGTGGTTAAAAAAGATGGCAAGGGCATTGTCGTTCGTGGCTGCAAGGCTCATCAGACCGGAGCTGTAAACTCCCACTGGATTGCCGTTGTTCCGACCACGGCCATGAAGGAAGCGGATAAGGACTATGCCGTTTCGTTTGTTACGCCTTCGAACGCGAAAGGCATTACCTATGTATATGGGCGCCAGTCTTGCGACACCCGCAAGCTGGAAGGAAGCGCCATCGATGTAGGCAACAGCATGTTCGGAGGGCATGAGACGTACATCATTTTCGACGATGTCTTTGTTCCCTGGGAATATGTGCTCATGTTTGGGGAGGCTCCGTATTCCGGACGATTGGTAGAGATCTTCGCGAATTACCATAGGTGCAGTTACGGGGGCTGCAAGGTGGGTGTGGCGGATGTACTGATCGGGGCAACCGCGCTGATGGCGGAGTATAACGGCACGGCCAAGGCGTCCCACGTGAAGGACAAACTCATCGAAATGATTCATCTCAGCGAGACCTGCCATGGCTGCGCTTTGGCGGCGGCCTCCGAGGGCAGTCGACACAGCTCGGGCGGTTATCTCGTCAACGGGCTCATGGCGAATGTCTGCAAGCTCAACATTACCCGATTCCCTATCGAGATTGCACGTCTTGCCCAGGATCTGGCGGGGGCAGTGATCGGAACGACTCCCTCGGAAAAGGATTTTCATGCGCCCGATGGTATTGGTGAGCTCTTGCAGAAGTATATAAAAGGAGTGGCCAGCATTCCATGGGAGGACCGAGTGCGATGCATCCGCCTGATCGAAAACATCACGGTGGGCACGGGAGGCGTGGGGTTTTTCACGGAATCGATTCACGGAGCCGGTTCACCGCAGGCTCAGAGGGTGATGATTTCACGATACGGCACGCTGGACAGGAAAAAGAACATGGCCAAAGAGATCGCAGGAATCCGAAAACCCATTGAAAAATGATGTTTCCGGTTGTGTCAAAGGCATGCACGAACGGATCACGAAATGAGAGATAAACTCGAAGAGTCTTGAGAACAGCCTGCAGGACATGATGCAATACGAAGGATTGGCGCAGCCGATCTACCCCGCGCCATGGAGGCGCCCATCGCGAAATATTTCTGCACGGAAGCGGCCATCGACGTGACACGCAAGACCGTGCAGATTCAAGGTGGTTATGGATTTACGAAAAAGGCGAAGGTCGAAAGACTCTATCGCGACATCAAGCTCATGGAAATTTTTGAAGGAACAAACGAGATGCAGAGAATCATCATCTCCTGGGCATTGCTCGGGCCTGTGGTCTAAACGTCAGATGGACTTGCAGAAAAGGATGAAGACCCTCTTCAGCAGCTTTTCTTACGGGAGGTGCTTGTCTCAGAGGATGCTGTGACAAAATCCCATATGCCACACTCAAAGTGCAAATAATCCAAAATGATAATCAATATATATTAGGAGGATAAGTCAAATGTCGAATGATGTAGTCGTTGTAGAGATGTGCAGGACGGCAGTGGGCAGGATGGGTGGCGGCTTGGCCAATGTACCTGCCATTGAACTGGCCACTTTTATCATCTCCGAGATTATGAAGCGGGTCGATTTTGATCCGGCGGAGATCGATGAAATTGTCCTGGGAAATGTCGAAAACCGAAGCAATGAATCCTGCTTGGCCCGTTGGGCTGGTCAGTTGGCCGGGTTACCGATCTCGGTTGTGGGATACGGCATTAACAAACTGTGCGGTTCGAGTCTGAAGGCTCTCCACAATGCCGCCGATTCTATTCTGGTGGGACGGAACAACATCGTTCTGGCAGGCGGCGTGGAAAACATGTCCCAATATCGATATGCGTTGGATAAAGCCCGATTCGGGTACCGCATGGGCGACGACTGTTTGATCGATACGCTGATGCAGGTATTGGCGGACAATCCCGATCCGCAAAAAAGACCGGCAGCGCAGACGGCTGAAAACCTCGCCAAAATGTATGATATTAAACGGGAAGATCAGGATTTCTTTGCCTATACAAGCCAACAGAGAGCCGTTTCGGCGATCCAAGAGGGCAAGTTCAAGGAAGAGATCATTCCCATGGAAGTGAAGGTCAGCAAGCAACAGACAAAAACGATTGATACGGATGAACACCCCCGTGCGGAAACGACGATGGAACGCCTGGCCAAATTACCGCCTATTATTCCAGGCGGGACGGTGACCGCCGGGAATGCCTGCGGGATAAACGATGGGGCGTCTATGATGATGCTCATGAGTGAAAAGAAGGCTCAGGAGCTCAATATGAAGCCCATTGCAAAGATCGGCGGTTATGCCTCGGCAGGCGTCGAGTTGCAAATCTTCGGTATCGGTCCTGCGCCTGCAATAAGAACCTCCTTGAAGAGAGCCAATTTAAACCTGGGAGACATTGGCCTAATCGAAATCAATGAAGCGTTCGCTGCGCAGGTCATTGCCTGCGAAAAAGAATTGGGGCTGGATCATAGTATTGTGAACGTGAATGGTGGTGCCGTTGCCCTAGGCCATGCATTGGGAAATACCGGGACACGAATTAGTATCACTCTTCTGAAGGAGATGTTGCGGAGAAAGTGCAAGTATGGAATCAGCAGTGCTTGCATAGGTTCCGGTTTGGGTATTGCTGTTGTATGGGAAAACCTGACCATTTGACGCACATATTTCTGCCATGCTGATAAAAGTACGCAACGAATTAATCAGCATCAACAACATTCACAATGACAGGCTTTCCAACCATGACTCCGGGGTTGATGGCGATTCTTTCCATCAGTTCGTTTTCACTCATGGCCAATCTCCTTTGGGTTGATAATATAACATAAGAATCAATAACACCTCCCGAACACATTATTGTACTCACAAGCTTTGAAACACCAAGATAAACAGGCGAGATTGTGTTCTCTCAGGGTTTTCCTATTGGCCACGGGTTTGGACACGGGTTGAAGGGAGTCCTGGCGATAACCTGCTTTTATCATTCAGAACGCCTAAGCCCTAATTCAATTCTTTTAATCGTATTCACTGGCGAAATCTACGTAATCAACTAAATCCACATCGATAAATCTCTATTTCATGGACGTGTTAGCATTCTTGCTCACGACCACTACCCCTATATGCCTACGCGGTCGTTTGGAAGTGCAATTACCGACACCTGAACTAGGCTAACAATACAAGTAACTGTAATTCTAACATTATTTTACCTACCAGCCAACTCTTTGCTTTATGTACATCTTTGAATATCATATAATGTTACCTGCTTGGGTTATCTAACGATGTTAGACGATGAGGGTATAGAAATATGTGTAAAGAGAAGCAAGAGGCAAGTGACATCATAACGTCAACCCACAAACATCTAATCTTCGTGTACGGCACCTTACGGCAGGGCCAATGTAATCACCGCTTTTTTCTCGACAGATCGAAATTCCTTGGAATGGCCAAAACCAAGAAACGCTATGCACTCTATGGAGATGGGGTGCCTTGCCTGTCACGCATAAAAGCTGTCTCACAAGTAACAGGGGAGGTTTATTCAGTTGATGATGCCACTCTTCTCAACCTTGACCGACTCGAAGGCCATCCAGACGCGTACATGCGAGAGCAGGCGGAAGTAGTTCTTCAAGACGAAACGGAACTGATAGCGTGGATTTACTTCCATGATAAAGCACATGGCGATCTCATAGAGTCTGGGGACTTCCTGCAAAAGACTCCACCCCGAAGGAGAAAACGCAATGTGTGAACTTCTGGGAATATCTTCCAGCACGAAAATAAGACCTGGCCGCTATTTCAGGGCCTTTCGGCAGAGAGGTCAAGAGTTTCCTGAAGGGCAGGGAAATCCCGATGGTTGGGGAATTGCTCTTTATCCAGACGGGAGAGCAGTCCAGGTAATCAAAGAGGCTATCCCGGCGGCTTGCAGCAAACTCTCTGAGTTCCTCTCCACCTACGAGTACTTGTGTTCCAAGATTTTCATTGCACACGTCCGGAAAGCGTCCCGAGGAATTGTTACTTACAGCAATACTCACCCTTTCTCCCGAGAAATTGGGGGAAAAGATTACGTATTTGCTCACAACGGAACCATTCGCAGTGTCCGAAGGTTTGCGCTTGGCCGACATAAGCCGGTTGGGAAAACCGATTCTGAACATTTATTTTGCTACCTTCTCAGCTTTATTGAGGAAAGGAACATATGCGGCTGGACTGAGGAGGATCTTTTTGAGTTTTGGAGATTTCTTATCGCCATCAACCGCAGGAGCTGGAAGGATCAGGAAAAACCCAATAAGTTGAACATGCTGCTAACAGACGGTGAGACGCTCATCGCCTACACTGATTTTTACGGGGTAGGAACGCTTTACCGGCTGATCCTGCGAGTTAATGGTGAAGTTCTTTCTGGTAAAAGCAAACCCTCGACGTGCCTCCAGTCCAAGGATAATGAGGAATCCATTTGCATCGTTGCGACCAGGCCTGTTAACCACGATAAGCGATGGGTATCTATGGAGCCGGGTGAGCTTTGCGCCTTTCGAAATGGGGTCCTGGTTTTCTCAAGCGGGAAAAGCTGCCGCGCGTCAAGCTCGAAAGGTCGGCCATGCATGATGGAAGGTTTCCGTCAGATTGAGTTCTTCTGACCCTACAAATTGAAGCTGGCATGCTGGGCAGAAAACCTATATTAACTGTGGCAACGGTTTTCATCATAATTTTTGAGGAGGAAAGGAAATGACAAAAGTTGAATTGGTTGCAAAAATCGCAAGTGACGGTGGTATTACAAAATCCCAGGCTGAGAAAGCTGTGGACGGATTCGTTTCCGCTGTTTCCGGTGCCCTGGCGGCCGGCGACAAGATTACCCTGGTAGGTTTCGGGACTTTCAGCGTCGGAACAAGGGCTCAGCGTGAAGGCCGCAATCCCCTGACCGGAGAGAAGATCAAGATTCCGGCGTCAAAAGTTGTCAAGTTCAAAGCAGGCAAGACACTCAGCGAAAAAGTCAAATAGAAATCCCCTCGCGCTCAACAAGATGATCCTGAAGGGACTGTTCGGTGGAATGTATTGGCGGCCAGTCCTTTTCATTTTTATGGGACCATGCCGGCAATCCAGTTCCATCATTGACGAACTAACCATTCTTGTCCGGAAATGGGAACTCCATACGAATGTGAGTCTAATAATTCTTATACAATCAAAATTAAACTGATAACTGGCATATTGAGTATATTTGTACCCAATTTCTATCCCCACTTTAGTTCTTGACATTTTCATGTTTGTGTGAAATGGATTCTCGCGTATTCAAATCATTTCCATGCATAGCGACATCACTGCTGTACCCTTAATTTCCAGACAGTTTAGCTACTTACCAAGAGTGGCGGTACCAGGAATCTGCTTGAGAGCCTCTGCAGCCAGCAATGCAATGGGCTTTTTCTCGAACAAGTTGGCCTCAAGAATCCGTAGAGCGGGCAAGGATTTCGAACCGCTTTTTGGTGATAGCCACGAGCAAGGAAATTCAAATCTCTTTCAATCTTCTCTCGTGCTGACTCTATTTACATTCATCATTCGGCTACCTTACAAAAAGGACGAATCAAAAATACCATGAATTAATGACTGCATCACGTTCCACTCGCACCTTTTTGCACTGCCTCTCAATCAGAACAGAGCTTGATGAAAGGGGAACGTCGTTTTTATATAATTTGTGCGAGCTCACGAGAAGATATGCTTCCAACTTCGTATTATGCTCCGAACGGAAAGCTGATCCATGATAAACATGGCTCAGCGAAGTTTTGGGAGCTGGAACACGTGTTTGAATTTATTGCCAAACACGAAATTAAGCTGGGGAACAAGGCCTATGTTGATCTAATGATGGAAGATGATTGAGGGCGTGGAACACAGAATTCTTAAGAGGTCTTAAGAGGAAACGGTTTTCATTATCTAACTTTGGGGAGGAAAGAAAATGACGAAAGCTGAATTGGTTGCAAAGATCGCAAATGAAGTTGATATTACCAAATCACAGGCTGATAAAGTTGTGGACGGATTCGTTGCAGCTGTTTCCTCAGCTTTGTCAGGCGGTGACAAGATCACACTGGTAGGTTTTGGGACTTTCAGCGTCATGGCAAGGTCTCAACGTGAAGGCCGCAATCCCCGTACCGGCGAAAAGATTAAAATTGCAGCGGCAAAAGTTGTTAAGTTCAAAGCGGGCAAGACCCTCAGCGAAAAGGTCAAATAGAAATCCCCTCACATTCAACAAGATGAGCTGAATGGACTGCTCGCCGGAATGAATTGGCGGCCAGTCCTCTTCATTTTTCCATGTGCCGTTTTTCCGGCGATGCAGCCCATAATAAACAATAGCCCGAACTCACAATTCTTGCCCTGAAATGGAACTTCTCAAGCGGTGCTAATTCTGTATGTGACCCAAGCATGGATAGAGTGGAGTCTCTTACTGAACAGCCGCCGGAAGTAGCCGGTAGATCCCGCCCAAATCCTTTCATCCTGGCTTCCTACCCTTGCCCCATTCACCTTTTCACTCTAATACCCATCAATTGAAAGAGTTGTTTTCGGAACTCGAGTCTGGATTGCGAAGAGGAGCTATCAACTGCGGGGATGGTTGTGTGTTTCGGAAGTACCCCAAATAGTCTGATCGGCATTTTTCTTGCGGGTTTTGATTGGAATATCGTATGATTTACGGACATTCGGCATTCCAGGAGCTTTTTCGGATGGAATACGACCCTGAAATGCGATTCGGCTCCAAGTTGGGGGTCAAGTTGATGCATTTTTCAGGCTTACATCTCAGAGCTGCTCGCAGACGTTTTGGCCGGCCGGCTCGATCCCTAGTCCGTCAGGTCCTGACGATCAGTCGCGATGACGTGCTCGAAGGCTGCCGCGCCATGGATACCCGAAAGGCAATCAAACTGATGGTGCTGGTTTGAGCGGGCGTGGGTCCGGCAATGCTAATACGGAGTTGCGTTCAAATCGGGTGCTACGGGAGGGGCATAAAAAGCCCCCCTACGGAAGAACCGCGCGACCATGCTGTAGGGGCGGGGTTTATCCCTGGGTTTATCCCCGCCCTGTCTTGAACGCAACTTGGTATAAGGGACATTCACCTCAGTGATTCGCAGCTCTAAACCATGAGGCCCATACCGGGGGCAACCACAATGAACCTCCTGTTTACATTACGAGTTGGCAGTTATTTCGGAGCCTTTGCATCCCTTCTTCTCGTTGAGCGGCTGGCGCCTTTTGCAGGTTCCGAGCAGCGCAAGTCTTCCAGGGTGATCTTCCATCTGGGTCTGGGGGTGGTGAACAGCATCGTACTCTACGCCGTCATGGCATGGCCGATTTACTTGACGTTGTCATTTGCGCAGAGCAACAGAATCGGCTTATCCAACTTTCTCGGGTTGACCGGATGGGTCGAGATCGCCTTAACCGCAATCGCCCTGGATTTCTGGGATTACTGGATGCACAGGGCCAATCATAGAATCGGCATTCTCTGGAGGTTTCACAAGGCCCACCACAGTGACATGGAATTAGACGTGACAACGGCATCCAGATTCCACATTGGTGAGTTAATCATTTCAAACTGCGTCAAATGCCTTGCAATCCTCGCCTGGGGACCTTCGTTTTGGGGGCTGGTCTGCTTCGATGCCTTCCTGACAGGGGCCTCGCAGTTTCATCACAGCAATATCGGGATACCTCTCGGAATCCAGGATGTCATCGAAAAAATCATCGTATCCCCCCGCATGCACCGCTATCATCACGCTCTGCACAACAACTGCACGAATACCAACTTCTCGACTGTTCTAAGTGTATGGGATCGAATCTGCGGAAGTTACCACTGGGCAAGAGAGGTCTCTGAGCTGGAACCCATCGGCCTTTTCAAACCCCGAGGTCCGCTTACAATGCAGCTCAAGCCTTTACTGTTGACCCCCATCCAAAAAAATTGAATGGGAACAGTTGCCCCAGTACCCCCCGCCGGCTCTCTATTTGACTTCCTTTAAGGTGGTACCCTCATAAGTGAATCGAGGTTCCCCGTTCACCTTGTGTATTTTACTTTCCGTCACGGTGAGCTTACCATCCTTGGGAACCATCCAGAAATCAATATCCAGGACGTCTTTGCCTTCCGTGGAGTTGAAGTCGCTGCATGCGAAATAGATCGTTTGGCCACCCTTTTCGAACATTCGAACGGGGTCGTGGATTACTGCGAGCTTGAGCTTCCATGTTTTGTTCAGTTTGTCATCTTTTATCATGAAAACGCCGCCGTGAGCTTTTTCCTGCGCGTCAGCGTAGCTTGTGATCGCTTGTTTTACGGAATCCGCGGTTATCGCCTTGCCGCCATGCTCGACCGCCTTGCCGGGATGCTCAACCGCGCTTCCTGGATGCTCGGATGCGCTCACAACATAAGCAAAAAGCAAAACGGCCGCAAAGACGAAAGAAACCCCGGCAAGGGACCGAAATCTGTTCGATATCTTCATGGGAAGTTCTCCTGCCTTGTGGAAAACCCGGTATTTGAGTTAAATGATAAGTACCCGGTCCCGGCTGTCAACAAAGTGGCCCGTTCACTACAGTTTCTCGTTTCAAAACCCGTCTTGTGCAAGCTCACCTTGGCAGTGAGCGGAAGCCGGAGAACGGGACTAAAAGAATAAACATCAAAACAGAGCCTCCCCTGTTCTCGTTGCCGGAATCAGTGGAAACAGAAACCACGAACAATTCATACTGGGGCTGGAATGTTCATTTTGTGAGCTGGGTCTGAGAAGTAAAAATATGCGCAGATCGGCTAAATCGCTCATCTAAAAGGACTGCCCGCCGGGAATGAATTGGCGGCCAGTCCTTTCGATTTTTTCATCACCGTTCCAGCAATCCCTATTCATCACGCTGAAAGCCGAAGGCCAGCCACGATAAATGGGGGCAAGGTTTCTGCCAGGTTAAATTCTTCCAAACCTTACAGATTGGAGCAAGCGTGACCTCGTAGAAAAGCTGGTGCCAGAAGTCAACATATCCAAAACGTTACGCGTTATGCACCAGCCAACATCTTCGCTTCAACATTTGGCAAGGAATGTGGACTCTCCCAAAACCTGAGAGGGTGATCATCTTCGAGGTGTTATTACGTACAGTGGCAAGGTATAGCAACTTCCCAGTTGACCGGCCGATCAGGATTTTCGGAGTTTATCTCCTGAAGTGTTTTAGTTGAAACGACAGTCTTTGAGATAGACCTCTTCGTACTTGACCGAACGCCAGACCTCTCGATAAATATATTGTCAGAGGCCCTGCCCCTGCCCTCCATGCT
>Ga0187880_1000830_pt1 | contig 25434 bp, 24 predicted proteins | sample June2016WEW_19_4_FD_132998 | JGI IMG/M metagenome (GOLD analysis project Ga0187880, IMG submission 132998) | Peatland microbial communities from SPRUCE experiment site at the Marcell Experimental Forest, Minnesota, USA - June2016WEW_19_40 | ecosystem: Environmental > Terrestrial > Soil >... | reverse complement strand
GCGTGCGCCACGGCCTCGAGGCCGGCCTTGTGCTCGCGCAGCACGGCGGTGGCGCGGGCCTCCTGCTCCCGGAGGATCCGGGCGACCTCTTCGTCGACGACCCGGCTCGTGTCCTCGGAGTAGTCGCGGGTGTGCATGAGGTCCTCGCCGAGGAAGACCATGCCCTGGGATCCCCAGGCCATCGGCCCCACGCGCTCTGACATGCCCCATTCGCGGACCATCTTGCGCGCCAGCTCGGTGTTGCGCTGCAGGTCGTCGCTCGCCCCGGTCGAGAGGTCGCCGAAGATGAGCATCTCGGCCACGCGCCCGCCCATCCGCACGACGAGGGCGTCCTCGATGTACTCACGGGGGTAGATGTGCCTCTCCTCGGTCGGGAGCTGCTGGGTGACACCGAGGGCGAGGCCCGTCGGGATGATGCTCACCTTCAAAAGGGGGTCGGCATGCGTGAGCACGTAGGCGAGGACGGCGTGGCCGCCCTCGTGGAAGGCGACCCGCGCCTTCTCGAGGTCCGAGAGCACCATGGAGTCGCGGGGCTGGCCCATGAGGATGCGGTCCCGGGCGGCGTCGAAGTCGCGCATCTCGATGAACTGGCTCCCGCGTCTCACCGCGTGCAGGGCGGCTTCGTTGACGAGGTTGGCCAGGTCCGCCCCCGACATCCCGGGCGTGCCGCGGGCGATGATCGACAGGTCCAGGTCCGGGCCCATGCGCTTGTCCTTGCAGTGCACCTGCAGGATCGGCAGGCGCTCGTCGAGGTCGGGGAGCGGGACGACGATCTGGCGGTCGAAACGGCCCGGCCGCAGAAGGGCAGGGTCGAGGATGTCGGGCCGGTTGGTCGCCGCCATGACGACGACGCCCTCGGCGACGTCGAACCCGTCCATCTCGTTCAGCATCTGGTTCAGGGTCTGCTCGCGCTCGTCGTGTCCGCCGCCGAGACCGGCCCCGCGCTTGCGCCCGATCGAGTCGATCTCGTCGACGAAGATGATCGCCGGTGCCTGCTTGCGCGCCGTCTGGAACAGGTCCCGCACGCGGCTCGCACCGACGCCGACGAACATCTCCATGAAGTCCGACCCGCTCACCGAAAGGAAGGGGACGCCTGCCTCGCCGGCGACGGCGCGCGCCAGCAGCGTCTTGCCGGTTCCCGGCGGACCGACCAGCAGCACCCCCTTCGGCACGCGGGCACCGATCTCCTTGAAGCGGCCGGGAGACTTGAGGAAGTCGACGACCTCACTGATCTCCTGTTTAACGCCCTGATAGCCGGCCACGTCATCGAAGGTGGTGCGCGGACGTTCGGCCGTGTAGACCTTGGCCTTGGAGCGCCCGATCGACATGATCCCGGACATCTGCCCCTGGGCGCGCCGGCTCATCCAGACGAAGAAGCCGATGATCAGGGCCACGGGAAGCAGGTAGATGAGGATCTCGCCGAGCGCGTTCGAGCTCGGGGAGGAGAAGGTGTACTTGACGCCGGCAGCCTTCAGCGTCGCGTAGAACGAGTCGGGGAGCTGGACCGGACCGGTCGTGGTGTAGCTCGTGCCGTTTACGAGCGTGCCGGTGATGGCACCGGTGGTGTTGTTGAAGTTGGCGTCTTGCACCTGGTGAGTGGCGAGGTCGTGCTGGAAGGCGGAGAAACCGATGGCCTTCGCGCTGCTGCGGCTGAACATGCCCGAGCCGATGAACAGCACGATGAGGACAACTGCGATGCCCGCGATCGCCCAGCGCCAGACCTGTTCCGAACCGGTGGGGGTGCCCGGGCCTATCCTTCCCGGTCCGCTGCCCGGGCGCATGTCTTGAGGCTGACGACTCACGCCGACCATCGTAGGCGTCAGCGGCACATTGCCGGTCCGCGGGCCACGCGGGGGCCATATGCGGCGGGACAATTCGGGCCTCGGGCTTGACGACATAGTTCCTTGCGACGACGCTCGTCGCGTGAAAAGTCGCCGCGGGCGTCCCGCACCGGCCGTCACCTCCGCGACCGAGCCCGGTGGCGCGGCGCCGGCTCACTTCCCGGTCGGGAACTCGTTCGGCTTGCCCGAGGCGATCTTCGGGATCGTGGCGGGCTTCGTGCTCGCCTTCTTGGCCGTTTCGGTCTACGTGTCGCTGTCTGCGCACCCGCGGCACCCGAGCCAGTACGGCGAGGACGTCGTGAGCCTGATCGCGCTCTGGGCCGGCCTGGTCGGGGCGGTCGTCGTCGCCACGCGCCTCGCGGCGCGCGAGCACCTCCGCAGGCCCGGTGACACTGCGGAGACCGCAGCCGGCAAGGGCCTGGGCAGTGTCGTGCGGGACTATGGGCTCAGCTTGCGGCCCTGGCCGGACATACCTCTCGGGATCGTCGTCGGCGTGGGATCCCAGTACCTGCTCGTGCCCGTGGTCGAGGCGCCGCTGCTTCCTTTCGTGCACCACCTCTACTCACGGCTCGGGCACCCCGCCCAGAGCCTCACGGGGGACGCCTTCGGGGCGGGGCTCGTCGTGCTCGCGGTGCTCGTCTGTGTCGGCAGCCCCATCGTCGAGGAGCTGTTCTTCCGCGGCCTTCTCCTGCGCTCGCTCGTGGGCAGCTTCGCGCGGCTCGGCCCCCGGCTCGGCCCCGGCCTTTCGATCGTCGTGACCGGGCTCGTGTTCGCCCTCGTGCACTTCGAGGCGCTGCAGTTCCTCGGCCTGGCGGGCTTCGGCATGGTGCTCGGCTACCTGGCCTGGCGCACCGGGCGGCTCGGTCCTTCGATCGTCGCCCACATGGCTTTCAACGCCGTCACCATCATCGCCATCGTCGCCTCCCGATGAGTCCCGACTAGGCTCGCCTCGCCATGTCCCCTGATCCGTCTCCATCTTCCGGGCCGTCCTTCGACGACATCTTCAAGGCCTACGACGTCCGGGGCACGGTCCCCGGCGAGCTCAACGCCCGCATCGTCTATGCGGTCGGCGTCGGGTTCGGCCGGTTCGTGCTCGCCGAGGGCGTGACCGACAAGCGTGTCGTCGTGGCGCGTGACGTCCGCAAGTCGGGCGTCGAGCTCAGCCGGGCCTTCAGCGCGGGCGTGCTATCGGTCGGTCTCGGCGTCGTCGACACCGGCCTCGCCTCGACCGATCTCCTCTACTTCGCCTCGGGCAAGCTCGACCTCGCCGGGGCGATGCTCACGGCGTCGCACAACCCGCCCGAGTACAACGGCATAAAGCTCTGCCTGGCGGGGGCACGCCCGATCGGTCGCGACTCGGGCCTCGGAGAGGTCCGTCGGGTCGCAGCCGAGGCATTCGCGACCGCGCCGGCCGACGGCGCGGTGGCGGGCGTCGACGACGACCCCCGTGTCGAGCACCTGAGCCTGCTCTCGGAATTCGCTGCCCACGTGCACTCGTTCGTCGATGTCGCCAGCCTGAGGCCTTTGAAGATCGTTGCCGACACCGCCAACGGCATGGGAGGCCTCATCGCGCCGGAGGTCTTCGCGGGCCTGCCCTTCGAGGTCGAGATACTCTTTGCCGAGCTGGACGGTTCCTTCCCGAACCACCCGGCCAACCCGATCGAGGTCAAGAACCTTGCCGACCTGCGTGCGCGGATCCTGGCGACCAAGGCCGACGTCGGCCTGGCCTTCGACGGTGACGCGGACCGGGTGTTCCTCGTCGACGAGAAGGCCGAGCCCGTCTCCGGTTCGCTCACGACAGCGATCGTCAGTGCCGCGATGCTGGAGAAGTACCCCGGCTCGAAGATCCTCTACAACCTCATCTGCTCGCACTCGGTGCCCGAGATCATCACCGAGCGCGGCGGCGTCCCGATCCGCACCCGCGTCGGGCACTCGTTCATAAAGGCCGTCATGGCAGAGACCGGTGCCATCTTCGGCGGTGAGCACTCGGGCCACTACTACTTCAGGGAGAACTACCGGGCGGACTCCGGGATCATCGCCGCCCTCGTCGTGCTCGAGGCCCTCTCCAAGGCCGGGATCCCGCTCTCCGAGCTCCGGGTTCCCTTCGAGCGCTACGCGGACTCCGGCGAGATCAACACCAAGGTGGACGACCCCGAGGGACTCGTGGGCGAGGTGGCCGAGCACTACCGCGCCGTGGGGGCGGGGATCGACGACCTCGACGGGGTCACCGTCGACTTCGGCGACTGGTGGTTCAACGTGCGGCCGTCGAACACCGAACCGCTGCTGCGGCTGAACCTGGAAGCCAAGAGCGCGCCCGAGTGTGACCGCCACGTCGCCGAGGTGCTCGATGTCATCCACCGGCTCGCAGCCGACCGGACGGGATGACCAGTTTGGGCACGACCACGAAAGGGGTCTTGAATGGCGCTCGACCCGCAACTGCTTGCTCTTCTCGCCTGCCCTGAGGACAAGGGCCCCCTCTACTACTTCGCCGACGAGGAGGCGCTCTACAATCCCCGGCTCCGCCGGCGTTACCGCATCGTGGACGGGATCCCCGTGATGCTCGTCGACGAATCCGAGACCGTCGGGGAAGACGAGCACGAACGCCTCATGGCCAAGGCCGCCGCCGAGGCGATCACGCCGAACTTCGACACCGGCAGCGGCACCGGCGGCGCCGCGTCCTCGTGAGCTGGGTATCCCCCGACAGCTTGGACATGCTCGGGGCAACCGCCGGGCTGCCCGAGCAACTGGAGGCCTCGGCGTCTTTCGCCCGAGAGGTGACGGGGCTTCCCTCTCCCGACGGCCTGGCCGCGATCGTCGTGGTCGGAATGGGGGGAAGTGGTGTCGCGGGCGAGATCCTGCAAGCGGTCGGGCGCGACCAGCTGCGCCTTCCGGTCGTGCTCATGGGCGACTACGCCCTCCCCGCCTTCGTCGGGCCGAGCACCCTCGTGTTCGCGGTGTCGTTCTCCGGTGAGACCGAGGAGACTCTCGAGGCGGCCGGGACCGCCCTCAAGCGTGGCGCCAGGCTGATGGCGGTCACGGGTGGGGGGAGCCTGGCCGAGCTGGCCACGGCCGGCGGGGCAACGGTGTTCCCCACCATGAAGGGGATCCCCCAACCACGAGCCGCAGTGGCGGCCACGACTGCGCCCCTCCTCGTCGCGCTGGAACGCCTCGGCCTGCTGGCAGGGATCACGCCTGCGATCGGTGCCGCGGTCGACCAACTGCGAAGGCGCCGCGACCGCCTCGTCGGCGGTGGCGGCACGGCGTTCGAGATCGCCCGGGAGCTCGGTCGCACGATCCCTCTTGTGCAGGGCGCGACCGGCATCGGCGCCGTGGCGGCACGGCGGTGGAAGACACAGCTGAACACGAACGCCAAGGCGCCCGCCTTTTTCGGGACCCAGCCGGAGTGGTGCCACAGCGAGATCTGCGGCTTCGGCCAGAACGGGGACGTCACCAGGCAGGTGGTCACGATCGTCACGCTGCGCAACGACTTCGAGCACACGCAGGTCGAGCGCCGCTTCGGCCTCGTCACCGAGCTCGTGGGGGAAGCCGTGGCGTCGGTGATCGAGGTGCGCGCCGAGGGGTCGGGACCGCTCGCCCAGCTCTTCGACCTGTTCCTGATCGGCGACTTCGTCTCGCTGCACGTCGCCGCGCGGGAGGGGATCGACCCGGGGCCCGTCCCGGTGCTCGTCGAGGTGAAGCGATCCCTCGCAGGCGCGAGGCCCTAGGCGCCGCAAGGGCGCGTCACATGACCGGTCGACCCGTCGCTGCAGACATAGCGGATCCGAGCCTTGCCGGCCTCGGCCGCCAGAGGATCGCCTGGGCGGGCGGGGACATGCCCGTGCTGAGATCGATCCGCGAGCGGTTCGAGCGCGAGCGGCCGCTCGAGGGCCTCGTGATCGGCGCCTGCCTGCACGTGACCGCCGAGACCGCGAACCTCCTCAAGACCCTGAAGGCCGGGGGAGCGACGGTGCTCGCTTGCGCATCGAACCCTCTTTCGATCCAGGACGACGTGGCCGCCTGCCTCGTCGCCGACGAGGCGATCGCGACCTTCGCCGTCAAGGGCGAGAGCCCGCCGCGCTACCTGCGCCACATCGACGCCGTGCTCGACGGCCATCCGCGCCTGACGATGGACGACGGGTGCGATCTCGTCTCGCGCCTGCACCAGTCCCGCCCGCACCAGCTGTCGGAGGTGATCGGCGGCACGGAGGACACGACGACCGGGGTGATCCGCCTCCGCGCCATGGAGGCCGCCGGCGTGCTCGCCTACCCGATCGTCGCCGTCAACGACGCGGAGACCAAGCGTCTGTTCGACAACCGCTACGGGACGGGCCAGTCCACCCTCGACGGCATCGTCCGCGCCACGAACATCCTCGTCGCCGGCAAGCACTTCGTCGTGGCCGGGTACGGCCCGTGCGGCAAGGGGGTTGCGGCCCGGGCGAGGGGCCTGGGCGCGCTCGTCACAGTCACCGAGATCGACCCCTTGCGCGCCCTGGAGGCGGTCATGGACGGCTTCGGTGTCGAGCCGATGGAGCTCGCCTGTGCCAAGGGGGAGGTGTTCGTGACCGTCACGGGCAACACCAAGGTGCTGCGGGCCGAGCACTTCGCTTCCATGCGCGACGGAGCGATCGTGGCGAACGCCGGCCACTTCGACGTCGAGATCGACCTCGCCCAGCTCGAGGCGATGGCCGAAGGGAGACGCCGGACCGCCCGGCCGCTCGTCGAGGAGTTCACCGTGAGCTCGCCCGACGGCGCGCCGCGGAGGATCCTCGTCCTCGCCGAAGGCCGCCTCGTGAACCTGAGCGCGGCCGAAGGCCATCCGGCGGCCGTCATGGACCTCTCGTTCGCGAACCACGCCCTCGCCGCCGAGTGGCTGGCGAAAGAGCACGGCAAGCTGTCCAACCGCGTGCACGGGGTGCCCGCCGGTCTCGACGCGGAGATCGCGCGCCTCAAGCTCCAGACGATGGGGACTCACCTGGACGAGCCCACCGCTGAGCAGCTCGCCTATCTGGCCTCCTGGACGGCCGGGACGTGAGCGCCTGACGCGCGAGGCGAGTGTCGGCCAGGCGGGGGGGACCCGGGCGTAGACTTGAGTCGATGGGCTGCGCGGGTCTGTGGTTGCAAGTCGATGCCAGTCGCAGGCGAAACGACCCACGTAAGGCGACTCGTGGTCGCTGAGCATGGTGCGGTTTAGATGTAAGTCCTGCCCTGTGCGGCGCCGATTGGCGGTGCCGGCGGGAGAAGGGACCAACTGTGAGCTCAAGGTGGGGACAGGGCGGCACCAGCCGGCCTGGACCACCAGGCACGGGACACCCTCAGCAGGCGAGTGTGGGGTCAAAGACCAGGTCAGCCGCGCGTGCCCGTCACCGTTTCAGCCGTCCCTGATGGTAAAGGAGCTGCTCCATGGAGATCACGGTGCATACCCGCCACTTGGACATCGCGGACGGTCTTCGCGAGACCGCTGTTGAGAAGGCACGGCATCTCGAGCGGTTCCTCGAAGGCACGCAGCGGGCGGACGTCATCTTCTCGCGCGACCACGCGGCACGCGACGACGGCCATGTCACCTGCGAGATCTCGGTCGTGGCCCACGGGCGTGTCGTCCGGGTCCGCTCGAGCGGCCACCTGGCGAATGTTGCACTGGAGTCGGCCATCGCCAAAGAGACGCAACGGCTGACGCGGATGCAGGACCGCCTCGTGCAACGGTCCCGTCCCCGTCACGGCGTAGCGGGCCAGCGAGCACCGGAGCTCGCGGACTGAAAGACCTCAAGATGCCCGCTCCGCCCCGCGTCGCGATCGTGGGACCGACCGGCACCGGAAAGACGGCGCTCGCCCTCGAGCTTTTTCGGGCGTCCCCGGACCGCTACGAGCTCGTCTCCGTGGATGCTATGGCCGTTTATCGGGAGCTCGACCTCGGCACCGCCAAGCCCACGGCGGCCGAGCGCAAAGCCGCGCCCTGGCACCTCATCGACATCGTCGATCCCTCGGAGGAGTTCTCGGTCGCCGCGTTCCAAACCGAGGCGCGCCGGGTGCTCGCGGGGATCGACGCCCGCGGGCGGGTGCCGCTGCTCGTGGGGGGCACCGGCCTTTATCACCGCGCCGTGCTGGACGGCCTCGAGATCCCGGGCCGTTTCGCGGAGCAGGCCACCGAGCTCGAGCACCGGGCTGACCAGCCGGGCGGTCTCGCGGCGCTGTTCGGGCGCCTCTGTGAGCTGGACCCGGTCGCGGCGAGCCGGATCGAGCCGGGCAACCGCCGCCGGATCGTGCGCGCCCTCGAGGTCACGATCGGCGCCGGCCGCCCCTTCTCCTCGTTCGGGCCCGGCCTTGTCACCTACCCCCCCACGGACGCCACCATCATCGGCCTCGAACTTTGCCGTCCCGAGCTCGACCGCAGGCTTGCCGAGCGCCTCGAGGACCAGCTCGCCCGAGGCCTGCTCGCCGAAGTCCGGGCACTTTCGTCAAGGCCTGCCGGGTTGTCGCGCACGGCCCGCCAGGCGATCGGCTACCGGGAGCTGCTCGGGCACGTCGAAGGTGGCGTCGCCTTGGAGCAGGCGAAGGCCGAAGCCGTCCGCAGGCTGCGGGCTTTCGCCCGCCGCCAGGAGGCCTGGTTCAGGCGCGACCCGCGCCTGGTCTGGATCGGGGCCGACCGGGACGATCTCTGTGACGCCGTGCGCGCCCTTCTCGCCGACGCGGCCGACGCCGAGGCCGTGCGACACTGATGGTCGTGCTGACTCTGGTCAAGTACCAAGGCCTCGGCAACGACTTTCTGGTCGCGCTCGACGGCCGCGGGCTCGACGCGGCCGCCGGCGAACGGGCGAGGCTGGCTCCGGCCGGGCCCTGCGATGCGGACAGGGATGCCGATCACCTCGCCGGGCTGGCCCGGGTGCTTTGCGACCGCCACACAGGCGTCGGGGCCGACGGGCTCTTGGTGCTGAGGGCCGCCGTCTCGGGCGGCGACGTCCGCATGGAGCTGCGCAACGCGGAGGGGGGCCGCGCCGAGACGAGCGGGAACGGCCTGCGCTGCTTCGCCCTCGCGGCGGTGGAGGCCGGGCTCGTAGCCGGCCCCGAGCTCGCCATCGAGACCGACTCCGGCCTGCGCCGGGCGGTCCTTCGGCGCAGGGACGGGCTCGGTTCGGCCGACGTCTCGGTGGAGATGGGCTGCATCCGGGTGAGGCCGCTCGACCCGGTCGCGCACGCGTCTCTCCCGGGTTCGGCCGCGCAACCGTGGCCCGCCTGGTTCGTGGACGCCGGCAACCCCCACGCCGTCGTGCTCGCCCCCTCGCTCGAGGGCGTCGAGATCTCGGCGGTCGGCCCGACGCTCGAGAACATGAGGCCCGGTGGGCAGAACGTGGAGATCGTCACCTGCGAACCCGGGAGCGGTGAGCTGTCGCTCGTCGTCTGGGAGCGCGGCGCCGGGGTCACGCTCGCCTGCGGGAGCGGCAGCGTGGCGGCCGCCGCGGCCCTCCATTCGGCCGGGATCGCAGCCGATCGCGTCCTTGTTCACAACCCGGGTGGGACTGCAGAGGTGGTCCTTTCGGGAGAAGACCGGCTCGCGGTGATGGCGACGCTCGCCGGGCCGGTAGGGCGCGTGGCCCGCGTCCAAGTCGAGCCCGCCGGGCTCGCACGGTCGGGCACGGGCGGGGTCTCGGCGTGAAACTGGTGTCGACGACCCTCATCGACCGGAGGTTCCGGGAGAAGATCGTGCTCGTCGGGATGGTGGCGTGGCCGCGCACGCTCGAGGAGGTCGAGGCGAGCCTCGACGAGCTCGCCCTGCTGATCGACACCGCCGGCGCCGATGAGGCGGCCCGCATCGTGCAGCGGCGCGAGGCCGCGGACCCGGCGACCTACATCGGCCGGGGCAAAGCCGAGGAGCTCCGCAGGATCAGCGAGGCCGTGGACGCCGACACGGTGGTCTTCGACGACGAGCTGACGCCTGCCCAGCAGAGGAACCTCGAGAGGATCCTCGGCAGGACCGCCATCGACCGGACCGCGGTGATCCTCGACATATTCGCCCAGAATGCCCATACCCAAGAAGGCCGGGCGCAAGTCGAGCTGGCGCTCAACAGGTACCGGCTCCCGCGGCTGAGGGGCATGGGCCTCGTACTGTCCCAACAGGCCGGTGGCATCGGGACGAGGGGCCCAGGTGAGACTCAGCTCGAGGTCGATCGCCGGCGGATCATGCGCCGCATCCGCAAGCTCGAGGTGGACCTCCGGGAACTCGAGTCCACGCGCCGCACCCAGCGCAGGGCGCGAAAGCGGGGCGCGCTGCGGACCGTGTCGCTCGTCGGTTACACCAACGCCGGCAAGTCCTCATTGCTCAATGTCTTCACCGACGCCGGCGTGCTCGTCGAGGACAAGCTGTTCTCCACGCTCGATCCGAGGACCCGGCGTCTCGACCTGCCCGGAGGCGAGTCGGTGCTGTGCTCGGACACCGTCGGTTTCGTGCGCAAGCTGCCCCACCAGCTCGTGGACGCCTTTCACGCCACCCTCGAGGTCGTCGGCTCCTCCGACCTCCTCGTGCACGTGGTGGACGCCTCCGCAGCCGATCCGCCGGCGCAGATCGAAGCCGTACGCGCCGTGCTCACCGAGATCGGGGCCGGTGAGGTGCCCGCGCTCCTGGCGTTCAACAAGGCCGATCTCGACCGGCGCAAGGCGGGACGGCTCATGGCCTCGCACCCCGGTTCGGTGGCGTGCTCGGCCCTCACGGGCCGAGGAGTGCCCGAGTTGCTCCGCGCCGTCGCCGACCAGCTCAGGATCGCGGATCACCTCGTCGAGCTCGCCGTGCCAGTGGCCCGCGGCGATGTCGTGGCGGCGATCCACCGTGAAGGCGAAGTGGTGGACGAGCGCTACGAGGGTGAGCGCGTTCTCGTGCGGGCGCGCCTCGACGAGCGCGGCGCGCGGCGTTACGCAGAGTTCGTCCTGGAATGACGGGGCTCCCGGTGTCAGAAGAGAAAGCGCCGGCTCAGGAACCGGGCGTGGAGGCGGAGGCCGGTTTCGTGCCCCCCGTGTACCCCTACGACAAGCTGGCCGCGCTCGCCGCGCGCGCCGACCAGCACGAGGGCGGCGCCGTCGACTTGTCGATCGGCACTCCGTGCGACCCCCCGCCCCCACTCGTCCTCGAGGCGCTCGCGAGCTCCGGGACCGAGCGCGGGTACCCCTCCTCGATGGGGTCGGCGGAGTACCGCGAAGCCGCCCTGTCGTGGATGTCGCGCAGGTTCGGTCTCGACACCACCCGGTTGGCCGTCGCCGCCTGCGTCGGCACCAAGGAGCTGGTCGCCGGCGTTCCCCACTGGCTGCGCCTGCGCACGCCCGGGCGCGACACCGTGCTCTGCCCGCGCCTCGCCTACCCGACCTACGAGATGGGCGCGGTCCTCGCCGGGTGCCGTGCGGTGGCGGTGGCAACCCGGCCGGACGGGACGATCGACCTGTCGTCGATCTCGCCCGATGACGCCGCCCGGGCACTTTGCCTGTGGGTGAACAGCCCCGGCAACCCCGCCGGCCAGCTCGAGGACCTGGAGGAGGTGGCGCGCTGGGGCCGCTCCCACGCCGTCCCGGTCTTCTCCGACGAGTGCTACGTCGAGTTCACCTGGAACGGGCCCGCCCGCACGATCCTCGAGCACGGCCCGGAGGGCCTCGTCGCGGTTCACTCGCTCTCGAAAAGGTCGAACCTCGCCGGGCTGCGGGCCGGCTTCTACGCCGGGGACGGCGATCTTGTCGGGTACCTGTCGCGCCTGCGCCAGCATGCCGGGTTCATGGTGCCCGGCCCGGTGCAGCACGCGGGTGCGGTTGTTCTCGGGGACGACTTGCACGTCGCGCGGCAGAGGGAGATCTACCTCGGTCGGCTCGGGCGTCTCGCCGAGGTTCTGAGCCGGAGCGGGATCGAGGCCGTCATCCCGGCCGGGTCCTTCTACCTCTGGGTGGCGGCTCCCGAGTGCTTCGCACCGTCCGGCGCCTCGGGGGAGGAGAACCCGGCCTGGGCGCTGACGCGCTGGCTCGCGGTCAACGGGGGTGTCCTCGTCGCACCGGGTGACACCTACGGGCCGGCCGGGGCCGGACACGTCCGCATCGCCCTGGTGCAGCCGGACGACCGGCTCGAGCTTGTCGCCCGGAGGCTCGAGACCGCAAGGATCCCCTGACCGGTCGCGTTCGTTGGAACCCGGTTCCAAGCCACGCGTCGACGAACGGATAACCTCGAAACGATGGACGACTTGTGCGCGGCGGTGGGCGAGCTGTGGGAGCGCCGCGCGCAACTCTCGCCGGCGGACCAAGACGCGTTCGACGTCGTCGACAAGGCGATCGACCTGCTTGACAAAGGCGAGGCCCGGGTCGCCGAGATCGACCCCGTGACCGACGAGGTCGTGGTGCACGAGTGGCTCAGGCAGGCCATCTTGCTGCTGTTCGTCCTCTCCGGGGTGAAGACCGTCGAGTACGGGCCCTTCGAGTACACCGACAGGCTGGCCCTGAAACACGGCCTGCAATCAGCAGGCGTGCGCGCCGTCCCCGGCGCTTCGGCCCGTCGGGGTGCCTTTTTGGGGCGCGGCGTCGTGCTGATGCCGAGCTATGTGAACATCGGTGCCCGTGTCGGGGCCGCCACGATGGTCGACACATGGGCGACGGTCGGCTCGTGCGCGCAGGTGGGAGAGCGGGTTCACCTGTCGGGCGGCGTCGGGATCGGCGGGGTCCTCGAGCCCCCCAATGCCCGTCCGGTCGTGATCGAGGACGACGTCCTCATCGGCAGCCGGTCGATGATCACCCAGGGCGCGCGGGTCGGGCAGGGCGCGGTGCTGGGGGAGGCGACGATCCTCAACCCGTCGATCCCGGTCTTCGACGCGTGGTCCGGCGACGAGCTCGGACGGGGATACGTGCCGCCGTGGAGCGTCGCCGTCGGCGCGATGCGCCGCAGGCAGTACCCGTCCGGAGAATTCTTCCTGCCGTGCGTGCTGGTGGTCCGCCACCTCACCCCCGGCGAGCGCCACGACAAGGCGATGCTGAACGAGATCCTCCGCGAGCACGGGACCTCGGCGTGAGCTCGGTGGGCGCCACCCTGCTCGAGCTCACAGCAGAGCTCGTCGAGATCCCGTCGGTCAGCCACGACGAGGACAAGGCGGCCGAGTTCGTGCTCGGGTCCCTGAGCGACGCCGGCCACCTCGTGACCAGGCGGATCCGCAACAACGTCGTTGCGCGGACCTCGCTCGGGCGACCCCGGCGGCTGCTCGTGGCCGGTCACCTGGACACGGTGCCCCCGAACGGCAACGAGCACGCGGTCATGGACGGCGAGCGCTGCTCGGGGCTGGGTTCCGCCGACATGAAAGGCGGGGTCGCGGTGATGATCGAGCTCGCCAAGCGTGCCGTCGAGCCCGCGGTCGACCTGTCCTACGTCTGGTACGCGTGCGAGGAGGTCGAGCAGCGCTACTCGGGCCTGATCGAGATCGAGGCCGCCGCCCCACAGCTCCTTGCTGCCGATGCGGCGGTGCTCGCCGAGCCGACCTCCGGGGTCGTCGAGGCGGGCTGCCAAGGAGTGCTGCGCATCGCGGTCCGCCTCGGCGGCGAACGGGCGCACACGGCGAGGTCATGGATGGGGGTGAACGCGATCCACCGCCTTGGGCTCGTTCTCGATCTCGTCGACGGGTTCGACGCCCGCATGCCCACCGTCGACGGCTGTGAGTACCGCGAGTCCCTGCAGGCGGTGCGGGTCGACGGCGGCATCGCCAACAACGTCGTACCCGATGAAGTGAGGCTGGTCCTCAATCACCGTTACGCCCCGGACCGCACCAAGGACGAGGCCTTCGCGGCGATCTGCGAGTTGTTGTCACCGCTGATCGACACCCGGCTCGGTGACCAGCTCGAGCTCGAGGAGTTCGCTTTGGCGGCCGCGCCCAACCTCGAGCACCCGCTGCTCGCCGCGCTGGTCGCTGCCAGTGGGAGCGCGCCACGGGCCAAGCTCGGCTGGACCGACGTGAGCTTCTTCAACGCCCGGGGGGTACCCGCGGCGAACTTCGGGCCGGGCAATCCGCAACTCGCTCACACCGCGGGCGAGTGGGTCGGCCGCGACGACCTCGAGCTCGTCCTCTCGGGTCTCGAGAAGCTGGTCTCGAACCAGGCGTGACCGCCTGCAGGCGGTCACGAGATCAAAGGCGCCGCAGGACGGTGACGACCTTGCCGTAGATCAGGACCTGGTCAGCGGCGAGCTCGATCTCGGAGTAGGACGGGTTCGCCGGCACGAGCACAACCTTCCCGCGCCGCTTGCGGAGCGTCTTCACGGTCGCCTCGTCTTCTCCGATGGCGGCGACGACTATGTCGCCGGACTCCGCGTCAGGCTGGCGGCGCACTACGACGTAGTCGCCGTCGAGGATGCCGGCCTCGATCATCGAATCGCCTCGTACCTTCAGCATGAACAGCTCGCCTGAGCCCGTGAAGTCCCGGGGTATGGGGAGAAGCTCCTCGACCGACTCCTCTGCGAGCACCCCGGTTCCTGCCGCGACATGACCGACCAACGGGACGTGGGCCACCGGGCGCACGCGGATGGCGGCACCGGACGACGGCTCCCAGCTCACGATGATCGCCCGCGGCTTGGTCGGGTCCCGCTTGAGGTAGCCCTCGCGCTGGAGCACCTGCAGGTGGGTGTGGACCGTGGACGGCGAGGTGAGACCCACCGCTTCGCCGATCTCGCGAACCGAGGGCGGATAGCCCCGTTCCCGGATCTGTTCCGCGATGAATTCGAGGATCCGGCGCCGCTTTCCTGCCAGGGTCGCCTCGGACATTCGTGCTCCTCCCGTTCAGACCGCCGTTCAGGTCTCTGGCACAAGGCTAAGCCGCGCCGGGGTTGAATGCAAACACCCGTTCGTGAAACAAACGTTCGACTGAAGGCTTGACAACGAACAGGCGTTCGTGGTTTGATGAAGGAGTCGAACATACGTGCGCCGGCGGGAAGCGCCGGGAGTGACAGGGCCGGCCGGACCCGGTCGGTTCCTCGAGAGGCTCGAGGAGGGGTAGTGGGAGCACTGGCACAAATGGACCGGGGAGTTGGGGAATGGCTCGGCGAGAAGGAGCCGACCCGACCCAAGCGGTCTCCGGCGCGCCGTGCCCGTCCCGCCGAGCGGCGCCGCACGAGCTGGAACGTGCTCGCAGAAGAGCTCGTTCCCTTCCCTCCAACGGCCGAGCCGACCGAGAGCCGTCCCGGACAGCGCCCGCCACGGCGCGCCGAGCATTCCGGGGCGAAGCGCCCGGTGCAAGGACACCCGGCCCCGATCCGACCTGACGGCCGCCACGCCGTGTATGTCCACGAGGCACCGACTTCGGGGCGGACGGCCCATACCGCTCAGGCGACACCAGCGGCGACAGGGTTGGTGGCCCGTGCGGCTCCGGTGAGATCCCGGCAGGTCGCACACAAGTCGCGAGGGTTGCGGCGCCTCCTCCCCGGCGCTGCCACCCTCGCGGTTCTGGCGAGCGTCTGGCTCGGTGCCGGAGCACTCTCGGGCCTGCAGCACCCCGCGTTGACGGTGCCGGCTGCGGCCGTGAAGGTCCCCGGGGGCTACCTCTACACCGCCCGGCCCGGGGACACGCTCTGGTCGATCGCCTCCGCGCTCGAACCCGGCGGTGACCCGAGGCCGCTCGTCGCCCAGCTCGAGCAGCAGCTGCGCGGTGGCGAGCTGGTCGCCGGTGACCGGCTCATCCTGCCCTGAGGCCGCGCCCACGGCGAAACGGGCAGCTGGCCGTCTGCCTGCGAGAAACGCGCCGGCCGGTGGCCTCCCGGCCCGCTCCGCTCGAGACGGGAGGACGCCGGCTGGCGTGGATGCACCCCGCTCAAGGCCGGATCGGCGCTACGGTCGGTTCGTGCGCTGCCCCTGGTGTGGAGCGACCGAGGACCGGGTCGTGGACTCACGCGAGGTCGAACAGGGTGAGGCGATCCGGCGCCGGCGCGAGTGCATCTCGTGCATGCGCCGGTTCACGACCGTGGAGCGGGTCAGCCAAGCCGTGCTGTGGGTCGTGAAGCGGTCCGCTCACCGTGAGCCCTTCGACAGGCGCAAGGTGATCGCCGGCGCCCGCGCGGCCTGCAAGAACAGGCCGGTCGAGCCCGAGCAGCTGGAGGCCTTGGCGGCAGCAGTCGAACAGAAGGCCTGGGCCATGGGGCCCGAGGTGCGAAGCGAGCAGTTGGGGCTCGCGGTGCTCGAGGCCCTGAGGGAGCTCGACGATGTCGCGGCAGTACGTTTTGCCAGCGTTTACAAAGGTTTTGAGCAGGTCGACGACTTTGCACGCGAGCTCGGGCTTTTGAGCAGGGAGGCAACGCCGCAAGCCGAGCCGAGCGGGGACGACCCCGCCGCGCCGGGAACATCTGGCGGGGCGCTGTCATGAGCGACGCCCTGCTGGGCGAGACACCGGCCACGGTACTGGCGATCTACGCCCACCCTGACGACCCCGTCATCTCCTGCGGGGGCACGCTCGCGCGTTGGGCCGCCGCCGGGAGCACGGTCGATGTCGTCATCTGCACCGCAGGCGACAAAGGGGCGACCGATCCCGGCGTGGACCCCGACGCCCTGGCCGCCGCCCGGGCCGACGAGGCACGGCGTTCCATCGCTGTCCTCGCGGCGACGGGTCTTCATCTGCTCGGTCACCTGGACGGGGAGATCGAGAACGACATCGCCCTGCGGGGTGAGTTGGTGCAGATCATCCGGGACGTGCGGCCCGAGGCGATAGTCGCTCCGGACCCGCTGGCGGTCTTCTTCGGCGAGCACCACTACAACCACCGGGATCATCGTGTCGTCGGTTGGGCAGCGCTCGACGCGGCCGCGCCGGCGGCAGCGTCGCCCTTGTACTTCAAGGGCGTGGGGGTGGCTCACCAGGTCACGGCTGCCTATTTGTCAGGCTCTTTGGAGCCCAACGTCTGGGTGGACGTGAGCTCGACCATGGATCAGAAGATAGAAGCCGTTTCCTGTCACGTCTCGCAGCTCGCCGACGCCGGCGACTGGCTCGCGAGCGCACTTCGCGATGGCGCCGAGCTCGCCGGACAGGAGGTCGGCGTCGCGCACGCGGAGCCTTTCCGGCGGATCTGGTTGGCGTCGTGACCACGGCGCTCGACATCTTGCACGTCGACATGGACGCCTTCTTCGCGGCCGTCGAGGTCCTCGACGATCCGAGCTTGCGGGGCCTGCCGGTCATCGTCGGTGGGACCGGGTCGCGCGGTGTCGTGGCCTCCTGCTCCTACGAGGCGAGGGCAAGCGGGGTCCGCTCCGCCATGTCGATGGTCGAAGCGCGCCATCGTTGCCCTCAGGCCGTGGTGCTGCCGGGAAGGCACGGTCGCTACGGCGAGGTGAGCCGCCAGCTCCACAAGGTCTTCGAAGTGTTCACACCGCTCATCGAGCCGATCGCGTTGGACGAGGCATTCCTCGACGTGTCGGGGGGCCACCGGCTGTTCGGTTCCAGCATGGCGATCGCCGAGGCGATCCGCGGGCGTGTCACCGAGGAGTTGCAGCTGTCGTGCTCGGTCGGGATCGCCCGCAACAAGTTGTTGGCCAAGCTGGCCTCGAGGGCCGCCAAGCCGATCGCGTCGGCGAACGGCCCGGTGGCCGGGCCCGGCATTGTCGTGGTGTTGCCCGCAGATGAGCTCGCGTTCCTCCATCCCCGGCCGGTCTCCGATCTTTGGGGCGTCGGTCCCCGTACGGCCGAACGGCTCGCCGGCTACGGGATCGCCACGATCGGCGATCTCGCCAAGGTCGACCCGCGTCACCTGACCCGCCTCGTCGGCCGGGCCGCCGGGTCCCAGCTCCACGAGCTGGCGTGGGCCCGGGACGACAGGCCGGTCGTCATGGGCCGGCCGGTGAAGTCAGTCGGTCACGAGGAGACCTTCGCCGTCGACCTGCACGATCCCGAGCAGCTCCGTCTCGAGGCCGCGCGCATGGCTGACGCGGTGAGCAGCCGGCTGCGGTCCTCGGGCCTCGCCGGCCGGACGGTGACCGTGAAGCTGCGCTACGGCGACTTCACGACGATCACCCGGTCGCATTCCCTCCACCGCCCGGTCGCCTCGTCGGCAGAGCTCGTGAAGATAGCCGCCGCGCTGCTGTCGGCTGCCGAGGTCCATCCAGGCGTGCGCCTCTTGGGTGTGAGCGTCTCGTCTCTCGAACCACGGGCGGGCGGGCCCGGCGAACAGCTCACCTTCTGGGACCCCTCCAAGCCGGCCGACGGTCAGGCGCACGGGGCTCCGGCGGCACGCTCGGACCTCGACGCGGTCGTCGACGCGATCCGTGAACGCTACGGGGTCGCCTCGGTGGGCCCTGCCGCCCTGGTCGGCGTTTCCGGGCTCAGGGTCAAACAGCTCGGTGATTCCCAGTGGGGTCCCTCGAGATAGCGCGCTGAAAAGCGCGTCGGAATCAGATCGCGGCGGTAGCGTTAGAGAGGGAGATGGCTGCAATTACAGGCGGTGTCGTGCCCGCGCCGTTGTCGGGTGGTCACCCGTGTGGGATGATTGGACTGGTGCAGCAAGAGTCGCTGGCCGAGAGGGGGTGACGATGCCGCTTTCCGAAGAGGAGCAGAGAATCCTCCATGAAATGGAGGAGAAGCTGTACGAGCACGATCGGGCCTTTGCCGATCGTGTGAGTACGAAGTCGCAACATCGCCCACGTGGTCGCACCGGCCGGGGATGGGTCGTCGCCTTCATCGCAGGCTTCGTCCTCCTGCTCGTGGCCTTCGGCTCGTCGGTGCTCCTCGGCAGCCTCGGGTTCTTGATCATGCTCGTAGCGACGATCGCCTTCGTGCGCCAGGCCAGGAACACCGACTCGCCAGGTTTGGGAGGCCTGTTGGGCAAGTCGCGGCGCTCGGGCGACGAATGGTCCGAGATGCGCCGACGCCTGCGGTCCCGCTTCGGGAACCGCGGCTGAGCTTCTCGCTCGCGTGAGCGGCGCGTCCCGGCCGCGGCGCGACCCGGATGGTCGCGGCGGCGGTGGGAGCGCCTGGTGGCTCAAGGCCGCGGCGGAGGTGGGTCGCAGGCCTTCTCTGTGGCGGATCGCGGCCTTCGAGGCGATAGCCCTGGCCCCGCGCGGGTGGTGGCGTCACTGGCCGCCGGCACCTGTCCCCTCGCCGGGGTGGCTGGCGTTCCGGATGGAGACCGCCTACGGGGACCCAGATGCCCGCCCTGTCCCCGAAGACGTCGTGGCTTTCCTGGACTGGTGCCGTATGTCACGGCGCCGCGCGTGGTTGCGGTAGCCTCCGCCTGATGGCTCGCCCAAGACGACGAGGACCACAAGAAGGCTGAGATGGTCGGCCGCGCGCTCGTGCTGAACGCGTCTTTCGAGCCGCTCTCGGTTGTGGCCTCGCGGCGGGCGCTCGTCCTCGTGCTAGCCGACAAAGCCGTTCTTCTGCACGGCACGGGCCACCATCTCCACTCGGCCAAGGCCAAGTTCCCCGAGCCGTCGGTCGTCCGGCTCGTCAACTATGTCCGCGTCCCGCACCAGGCCCGCGTCGCGGTGACGCGCCGTTCGGTGTTCGTCCGTGACGGTCACCGCTGCCAGTACTGCGGCGCGCAGGCCGAGAACATCGATCATGTCGTGCCCCGCAGCCGGGGTGGCACCCACAGCTGGGACAACGTCGTGGCCTGCTGCAGGCGCTGCAACAGCCGCAAAGAGGACAGGTTGTTGGACGAGGCGGGCTTCCGTCTCGCGAAGATGCCGCGGGCGCCCCGCTCGCGCCTGTGGTTGCTGGCGGCGAGCGGAGAGGTCCTCGACGAGTGGGCTCCTTACGTCGAGCCCGTGCTCGGCCGCGCAGTCGGCCTCTGATCACGCGAAACGTCCCCGCCCGCGATAGGTCCTGGCGCGTGTTGGAACGGCGCGCCGCGCCCGGGGCCCTCCACGGCGACCCGCCGGACCCGCTCGGGGAGCGTCTCGCCTGCGTCTGTATCCCGCTCGCCCGGGCAGTCGTCATAGGCAGCGCCCAGCCGGCATCGGACTTCGACGCTGAGAGGCTGGCCGCAGCAGGCGTCGAGCTCGTTCGCCGGCGCAGTGGCGGGGGAGCGGTCCTCGTCGTTCCGGGCTCGCAGGTGTGGTTGGACGTGTTTGTGCCCAACGGGGACGTGCTAGCGCACTCGGACGTCGGAAAGTCCTTCCACTGGTTGGGTGACGCCTATGCCGCTGCGATCGCACGCGTGCTCGGCACCCCGGCCGGGCAGGCGGGCGTTGTGGTCAACCGCGGGCCGCGCCAGGCCACGGGCTGGTCCCGGACGCTGTGCTACGCGGGACTCGGGGCCGGCGAGGTCACCGTGGCTGGTCGCAAGGTCGTCGGCATGTCGCAGCGGAGGGAGCGCGCGGGCGCCTGGATCCACTCCATGGCCCTCCTCAGCGAACAGGCGGACGTCCTGGCCGGACTCTTGGCAGGGCCCGAGGATCACCGTTCGGCGGCCCGGGCGGCGCTGTCTTCCGCCGGGCTCCGCGACGCTGAGCACCTGGTCGGTCGCCTGACGGAGGAGATCCTCGCCCGCCTTTCCTAGCGGCGGGTGTCGGTCACCGGCGCCCGTGTGGGCAACGAAGATCCGTCTCGACCCGCGCGGTCGCGCCCGGTTTTGAGGCGGCGGGGAAGAGCCGCGCCCGCTCGTGGGGAACATGCCCGTCCCGCGCGCCCCCGGGGGGGTGAGAGCAACGATGATTGTTGACGAGTGGGGGAAAAAAACCATAGAGTGGCGTGAAGTGGGGGCCCGGGGAGGGCGTGCTCCATGACAGTGGGAACGAAGGCTGCTTTGACGCCAAGCTTCAAGTTCGTCGGGAATTTCCCCCGCTCGCTCGATCAGAAGGGTCGGGTGATCCTGCCGTCGCGCATGCGCGCCGAATTCCAAGAGCACGGCTACCTGACGCCGGGCGCGGACGGTTGCCTGGCGCTGTGGCCCGAAGAGGAGTTCGAGCTCGAAGCCGAGCGCCAGCACGCCAAGGATGCGCAGGGCGCCGAGGCACGAAACGACCTGCGCGACTGGGCCGCTCTCGTCACGCGGGTCGAGTTCGACCGGCAGAACCGGATGCCGGTGCCGCCGGAGCTGCGTGTGCTCGCCAAGTTGGAGCAGGAAGTCTTGTTCGTCGGGGTGCTGGACCGTGTCGAGCTCTGGTCTCCCGCAAGCTGGTCGTCACGCCGTGGGGAGCCGGTGGCCGTGCCCGCGACGGGAAAGGTCGGGCCGTGAGCCATGGCCGGCCTGTCGCAGTGGCACGGTCCCGGCGTCCCCAAACCGCAGATTGTCGCTCCTGGGTTGTCCGCAGCCCCTCGGCTGAAGTGCCGGATGGCATCACAACCCTCTCCGCCCTGTCTCATCCTCACTTCGAGGGATGCCCTTCCCTCGAGCTGGTCGGGGGGTTGCGGATGACCCAGGAGTACGAACACACGCCGGTCATGGTCAAAGAGGTCGTGTCGATGTTCGAGCCTGTCCCCGCGGGCGTGCTCATCGACGCAACAGTTGGCGGGGGTGGCCACGCGGCGGCATTGTTGGACGCATTGCCCGATCATGACCTGGTCGGGCTCGACGCCGACGATGCCGCCGTGGCCAAGGCTTCCGAGCACTTGAGCAGGTTCGGGGATCGGGCCCGGGTTGTGAAGGCCCGCTTTGACGACATGGCGGTCGTGGCGCGGAACTGGGCAGGAGGGCGGCCGGTAGCGGGAGTCCTGTTCGACCTCGGTGTGAGCTCACCGCAGCTCGACCGGCCCGAACGGGGCTTCTCGTACCGCTACGACGGTCCGTTGGACATGCGCATGGACCGCTCGCGGGGAGCCACCGCGGCAGAGCTCGTGAACACCCTCAGCGTCGCCGAGCTGACCCGGTTGTTCGCCGAGAACGGCGAGGGCCGATTCGCCCGTCCCCTTGCCGAGGGCATAGTCGCCAGCCGCCCGATCGAGACGACCTCGCGGCTCGTCCAGGTCATCGACCGCTCCCTTCCCGGCGTCGCCCGCAAGCGTGCCGGCCACCCGGCCAAGCGGGTCTTCCAGGCTTTGCGCATCGAGGTCAACGAGGAGCTCGAAGTGCTCGCCACGGGCCTCGAGTGCGCGCTCGACCTGCTGTGCCCCAAAGGACGCTGCGTCGTGTTGTCGTACCACTCGGGGGAGGACCGGCTCGTCAAGCAGTGCTTCTTGCGTGCCGCGAGCGGCGGCTGCACCTGCCCGGTGGGCCTCCCCTGCGTCTGCGGCGCCGTGGGGACCGTACGCGTCCTCACCCGGGGCGCCCGCCTTCCGAGCGCGGCTGAAACAGCGCGCAACCCGCGCGCGGCAAGCGCCAGGCTGCGCGCCGCGGAGCGCCTTTCGACAAGGGCGGCCTGATGGCCGTTAGCGCCCGTTCCGTCTCGACTGCTGCCCGGGCGTTGCCGGCCCACGAGCCTGGGACGTCCCGGCCCTCTGAAACGGGGCCGGCGCGTCCCAGGCTCGACGTGGTCGAGCGCCGCCGCGCGGCGGCGCGATCCATCCGCCGCCGGGTGCGCTTGCTGCGTCGCCTCGGTGTGATGTTCGTGGTGGGCGCCCTGGCCGTGACCGCCGCCGCGCACACTTTCGTCGCCTCCGACCAGCAACGGATCGACGCCCTGCAGAGCCAGCTCACCCAGGCTCTCGCCGCCCAGCAGAACCTGCAGCTCACCCGCGCCGAGCTCGAGTCCCCGGTACGAGTGCTCGCCATCGCCGAGCGGCAGCTCGGCATGGTTTCCCCCGCGTCTGTGACGTACCTGGCACCTGCGGACCCCGGGCCTTCCGTGGCGCAGGCCGAAGCGGCCGCGTCGAGGGCCGCCCTGGCGGCCGCGGCAGCCAAGGCCGCGGGAGCCCGCTCCGCCAAGTCGGCCAGGACCGGCTCGCCTTTTGCCAAGACCCAAACGAGGACTTCACTGGCCGGGCCCGGATCGTCCGCGGTCACCGCGCCGACCGGGTGAAAGAGTTGGGACCGTCCGAGCGGAGAAACCGGGCCCGATCGGGCTCGCGTCCGGGAACGCCCGCCCGCACGAGGACGGTCACACGAGGCCCGCGCTCGCCCGGGCGGGCCAGCTCGCGCAAGCGCCTTGTGGCCATGTTGGTCATCGCCGCGTTGGCTCTCACGGGCCTGGCGGCCCGACTGGTCCAGATCCAAGGCCTCGACGCGGTCCAGTACGCCGCCTACGGCTCGCAGGAGGTCTACCAACGCGTGGCCCTGCCTGCCCTGCGAGGAGCGATCTACGACCGCAACGGGAACCTGATCGCGGCCTCGTCGCCGCGCGTGGACGTCATCGCCGACGACTACCTCGTGAACGGCTCCAAGACTGATCTCGGCCGGCTCGCCTCAGTGCTCAGGCTTCCGGCGGCGGTGCTCTGGGCCAAGCTCAGCGAGCGCAACGGGTACGTTCCTCTGGCGTACCAGGTGAGCGGAACCGTGGAGGACAAGGTCGCCGCACTCGACCTGCCGTATCTCACATTCGCGCCCGACGTCGCACGCACGGACCCGGACGGCAACCTGTTCTCGCCCCTGTTGGGCATCGTCGGCTTCAGCGGCCAGGGGCTCTCCGACCTCGAGTACCTCGAGAACTCGCTCCTCGCGGGGCGTCCCGGCTCCGAAGTCGTGCCGACCGGCCCCGCCGGCGAGGGTCTCCCGGGCACGGCCGCGGACGTCGTCGCGGCGCGCCAGGGCACGAGCCTGGTGCTGAGCCTCGACGAGCCGCTCCAGTTCGAGGTCACCAAGGACCTGACCCAACAGATCAAAGCGACCCATGCCACTGGTGGCGTGGTCATGGTCGAGGACAGGCGGACCGGCGACATCCTGGCGATGGTCGACCTCGTCGTGGGGCCCCACGGCGAGGTGGTCCCCTCGGACCAGAACCTTGCCGTCACCTCCGTCTACCAACCCGGCTCGGTCATGAAGCTCGTGACCATCTCGGGCGCGCTCCAGGAAGGGCTGATCAGCCCCAGTTCTGTCTTCACCGTGCCCTACCAGATCTCGCTCGGGGGCTGGCCCTTCTCCGACGCCGACTACCACCCGACCGAGCAGCTCACCGCCACCCAGATCCTCGCCCAGTCCTCGAACATCGGGACGATAGAGATCGCCCACCTCCTCGGGCCCGAGCGCCTCTCCTACTTCCTTCGCGACCTGGGTTTCGGTGAGCAGACCGGCCTCGCCTGGCCTGGCGAGACCGACGGCCTCGTCCCGAACCCGAACGACGCGGCAACCTGGTCCTCGTCCTCGATGGGGACGGTCCCGATCGGTACCGGCGAGGCGGTCACGCCGCTTCAGATCCTCGACGCGTACAACATGGTCGCCAACGGCGGCGAGTACGTGGCGCCGCGCCTGGTCGAGGCGACGATCTCGGCCAAGGGCGTCGAGCACGTTCTCCCCGTACAGCACGAAAGACGCGCCCTTTCCCCCTACACGGTCAGCGAGCTGTTGCCGATGCTCGAGCAGGTGACCGAGGACGGGACCGCGCTCGCGGCCCGCATCCCGGGGTATACCGTCGCCGGCAAGACCGGGACTGCGCAGATCCCGAGCACCACCAGGCCCGGCTACCAGGAAGGCGCCTGGAGCGCCACCTTCGTGGGTTTCGCACCGGCGCAGAACCACGCGCTCACAACCCTTGTCATGCTCAGCCACCCTGACCTCATCTACGGAGGCCTGGCTTCCGCGCCGGTGTTCTCCGCCATCATGCGCTACGCGCTGCGCCACTTCGATGTCGCGCCCTCGGGCGGCCAAGGGCTTTCCTCGGGCTCGTCGGCTGTCGGTGGGCCGTGAGCAGCGCTGAGGTCGTGCCAGCCGGCCCGGAGGTCCCCCTCGAGGCGGTTGTCGCCAGGCTGGGGCCGGTGAGGATCATCGGCGAGGTTTCCGGCGTCGTGGTGACCGCGGTCACCTACGACCATCGCAGCGTCAGTCCCGGCGCCCTGCACTGTTGCCTTCCCGGCGAGCACGTCGACGGCCATGATTTCGCCGCGGCGGCGCGGAGCGCCGGTGCGGTGGCCTTCGTGTGCGAGCGACCGCTCGGGGCCGAGGCCGGGGGAGCGGTTCAGCTGATCGCCGGGCCGGTCGGTGCACGCCCTGCCATGGCGCTGGCGGCGTGCTGTTTGTGGAGCGACCCCGCAACGTCGCTGCGAACCGTCGGGGTGACCGGCACGAACGGCAAGACGACGACGACGTACTTCCTCCGCTCGGTGTTCGAGTCGCACGGTTGGCCGGCGTCGTTGATCGGGACTCTCGGGGGACCGCGCACAACTCCCGAGGCGCCCGACCTGCAGCGTGCGCTGGCGCACGCCAGGGATTCGGGACGATCGGCGGTGGCGCTCGAGGTGAGCTCCCACGCCCTCGTCCAGCACCGCCTCGACGGCTACCGCCACGACGTGGCGGTCTTCACGAACCTGAGCCAGGACCACCTCGACTACCACGGGACCATGGAGGCCTACTTCGAGGCGAAGGCGCAGCTGTTCACGCCGGAGCACGCGAGCCGGGCGGTCGTGAACGGGGACGACCCCTTCGGCCGGCGGCTGGCCGAGACCACCTCGATACCGGTGAGCATCTTCTCGCTCGCGCAGGCCCAAGAGCTCCGTGTGGGCCTCACCGAGAGCCGCTTCCGCCTCGGTGGGGAGCCCGTCCGGGTTCGCCCCGGCGGCGAGATGAACGTCCGCAACGCCCTCGCGGCAGCTGCGGCCG
>Ga0187880_1000829_pt1 | contig 25437 bp, 22 predicted proteins | sample June2016WEW_19_4_FD_132998 | JGI IMG/M metagenome (GOLD analysis project Ga0187880, IMG submission 132998) | Peatland microbial communities from SPRUCE experiment site at the Marcell Experimental Forest, Minnesota, USA - June2016WEW_19_40 | ecosystem: Environmental > Terrestrial > Soil >... | reverse complement strand
GCAGGTCATCATTGGTCACGGGCGACCCTCCTCAGGACTTCGAACACCCCAAGGATGGGTCGCTTCTCTATGTCTGGGGAAGCCCCCCAGGTGTCGCTACATCTCGAAAGCCGTGCAACCTAGCCGCCGGCGCGCAGCCCAACCCGCCCATGACGCCGCAGCCCAACCCGCCCACGACTCCCATCTAGCGCCGGTCCAGCGCCCGCGCCGCACTCGCGGTTCCAAGGCGCCCGCCCCTGACTCGGGGTGACTGCCCATCGGCGGACGTCGCCGATGACCTCCGCCCCTGACATCCGAGAGGGCGCTGCGACTATCCTGGCCGCCATGACTTTCATCGAATCGATCTCCGCCCAAGAGGTTCTCGATTCCCGGGGCAACCCGACGATCGAGGTTCACGTCGAGCTGGCCGGTGGCTGGGAGGGCCAGGCCATCATCCCGAGCGGCGCCAGCACCGGGGTGCACGAAGCTGTCGAGCTCCGCGATGGCGACCCGGCGCGGTTCGGGGGCAAGGGTGTCCTCAAAGCGGTCGACAACGTGACCGAGGTGATCGCCCCCGAGGTGATCGGCATGGACGCGCTCGACCAGGGCGCCCTCGATGCCCGCCTCATCGAGCTGGACGGCACCGAGAACAAGGGCCGGCTGGGCGCCAACGCCATCCTCGGGGTGAGCCTCGCCAGCGCCCGGGCCGCCGCCGAGTCCACCGGGCTGCCCCTCTACCGCTACCTGGGTGGGGTCGGCGCGGTGACCCTGCCGGTCCCCCAGTTCAACTGCCTGAACGGTGGCGCCCACGCCCAGACCTCGGTGGATTTCCAGGAGTTCATGTTCATCCCGTTCGGGCTGCCGACCTTCGCCGAGGCGCTCCGCGCCGGCAGCGAGTGCTTCCACGCCCTGCGCGCCGTCCTCAAGGAGAAGGGGCACGCCACCGGGCAGGGCGACGAGGGCGGCTTCGCTCCCTCGCTCAAGCACAACGAGGAGGCTGTCGAGCTGCTCGTCGACGGCATCCTGAAGGCTGGGTACGTGCCCGGCAAGGACGTCGGGATCGGGCTTGACCCGGCCGTCTCCGGCCTCTACCACGACGGCCACTACGTGCTGAAGGGCGAGGGGCGGACCCTGGGTTCCGTGGAGATGGTGGAGCTCTGGACGACATGGCTCGACCGCTACCCGATCGTCTCCCTCGAGGACGGCATGGCCGAGGAGGACTGGGACGGCTGGGTGCTGCTGACCAAGATGCTGGGCGATCGCGTCCAGCTCGTCGGCGATGACAACTTCGTGACCAACGCCAAGCTGCTCCAGAAGGGCATCGACCTCGGCGCCGCGAACTCCGTGCTCATCAAGCTCAACCAGATCGGCACGCTGACCGAGACCATGCAGACGGTCGCCCTCGGGCGGGCGCACGGCTACAACCCGGTGGTCAGCCACCGCAGCGGCGAGACCGAGGACACCTTCATCGCCGACTTCGTGGTCGCCATCAACGGGGGCCAGCTCAAGACCGGGGCCCCCTCGCGGTCGGAGCGGGTCGCCAAGTACAACCGGCTGCTCCGGATCGAGCGCGAACTCGGCAGCTCCGCCGTCTACGCCGGCAGAGGAGCCCTCCCGCGGGTCCCGAAGCCATAGGCCGCCGCGCCGGCACGTCGATGACCGGCCCGGGGGGCGTCCGGGGCTCGCGGCGGTGAAGCGACCGCCCAGCCCGTTCACGGTCGCCGTCCGGGCGGGGACCCCGGAGCCCGCGCCCGGCGGCGCCCCTCTGGTGGAGCCACCGTCGCTGGCCTCGGTCGACGCCTTCCCCGACCTCGCCGACCTGGACCGGGCGATGGCGGAGGCGGCGAGCGGCTACCGCCGCTACGGCAACCCCAGCGTCCACCGCTTGGAGGAGGCGCTGACGGCCCTGGAGGGCGGGGGCCTCGACGCCCCACCCCTCTGCCGGGTCACCTCCAGCGGCCAGGCCGCCCTGCTGCTGGCCCTGAGCACCCTGGTCGAACCCGGGCGGCGCCGGGTGGTGCTGCTCCGCCCCTGCTACGGCGGGAGCGAGAGCCTCATCGCCGGCCCGCTCGCCGCCTTCGGTGTCGAGCCCGAGATCGTCGACCTGCCGCCCCCGGGCGAGGTCGACCACCAGCTCGAGGCGGTGGCAAAGGTCCTATCGCCCGCGGTCGCGGGCGTGGTGGCCGAGACCATCGGCAACCCCCTGCTCGGGGTGCTGGACCTGCCCGCGCTGGTCGATCTCTGCCGGGAGGCGGGGGTCACCACCGTCATCGACAACACCTTCGCGACCCCGTTCCTGCTCCGCCCCCTGGAGATGGGAGCCGACATCGTCTTTCACAGCCTGAGCAAGCAGCTCTCCGGTCACGCCGACGTGCTGGGAGGAGCGGTGATGATCCGCTCCGGCCACCCGGCGGCCGGCCGGCTGGAGGCCAACTCCCGGGCCCTGGGCGCGGTGCTGGCACCGTTCGACGCCTTCCTCAGCCTCCGCGGCATCCGCACCGCCGGCCTGCGCGCCGAGCGCGGCGCGGCCAACGCGGCGGCGCTGGCGCGGCTGGCCTCCGGGCATCCCGCAGTGGTGGCGGTCCACTACCCGGGGTCGCGAGGTCCCGCGGAGGAGGCGCTGGCGGTCCGGATGCTGCCCCGGGGGCGGGGCTCGATGCTCGCCATCGACCTCGGCGGGCGCGCGCAGGCCGACCGCCTGCTGGGCGCTCTGCCCGAGGTCCGGCTGGCCCCCTCCCTCGGCGACGTCGCGACCACGGTGAGCCACCCGGGGGTGAGCTCGCATCGCAACCTGAGCCCGGACCAGCGCCGCGCGCTGGGCATCGGCGACGGCCTGCTCCGCTTCTCGGTCGGGATCGAGGCGGTCGAGGACCTGACCACCGAGCTGGGGGCGGCCCTGGACGCAGTCGCGGGTACCATGGGCCCAGCCCACTCAGCGAGGAGCACCAGCGCATGACCATCATCCGGCTCGTCAACGGCTCGGATGCCGCGGTGAAGCTCTCCGTGGAGGAGACCCTGGAGGCGCTCCGGGTCAAGCCCGGCGACGCGGGGTTCGTCGAGCTGCCCGGCGAGGACGGCCCGATCCACCTCCGTCCGAGCGGTGTCATCGCCGTCTTCGCGGACGCGCACAGGGCAAACGCCGGGTTCCGGATGGGGATCAGCCCGACCGGAGGCTGAGCGCCTCCTCGGGGTCGCCCGATCCGGCCTCACCCGTCCCGCACCCGCAGGCGGCTCGTCGCTGACCGGTTCCTCACCCCGTGTCCCCCCGCCGCGGGGGCGGCCCGGCGGCGGAGCTCAGTGATAATGGCCGTGATGCCCAGTCCCGATCCCCAGTTCTCGATCGTCCCCGCGCGCCTCGGCGCCAGCCTGCTGGACCTGATCGGCCGGACGCCGCTGCTGCGCATCCGCCTCTTCGAGGAGGAGTTCCCCGAGGTGCGGGTGTTCGCCAAGGCGGAGTACCGCAACCCCGGCGGATCGGTGAAGGACCGGCCCGCGCTCCGGATGATCACCGAGGCGGAGCGCCGGGGCCTGCTCACCCCGGACCGGGTGATCCTCGACGCCACCAGCGGCAACACCGGGGTCGCCTACGCCATGATCGGCGCCGCCAAGGGCTACCGGGTGCACCTGGTGATGCCTCGCAACGTGAGCGCCGAGCGGCGGGCGCTGGTCCACGCCTACGGTGCCGAGGTCACCTTCAGCGACCCGATGGAGGGCAGCGACGGTGCCATCCGGCTCTGCCGCGACGCCCTGGCTGCCGACCCCGACCGCTACTACATGCCCGACCAGTACAACAACCCCGAGAACTGGCGCGCCCACTACCACGGCACCGCCAACGAGATCTGGGAGCAGACGGAGGGGGCGGTCACCCACTTCGTGGCCGCGCTGGGGACGGGCGGGACCTTCGTCGGGACCGGGCGCCGGCTCCGCGAGCTCAATCCGGAGGTCCGCCTGTACAGCGTTCAGCCCGAGTCCCCGTGGCATGGCCTGGAGGGCCTCAAGCACATGCAGAGCGCCATAGTTCCGGGCATCTATGACCCGAACCTGGCCGATCGCGATCTCGGCGCCCCCACCGAGGAGGCCTACGACCTGGCCCGGCGGCTGGCGACCACCGAGGGCATCCTCGCCGGGCACTCGAGTGGAGCCAATCTCTGGGGCGTCCGCGAGGTGGCCCGCGAGATCGAGAGCGGGGTGATCGTCACCATCCTCTGCGACGGGGGCGACCGCTACCTCAGCAGCGGGCTGTATGGGCTGACCCCTCCGTGAGCGTGCTCGCGGTGCGCCTGGCCGGACCCGCCCACGCGGAGATCCGGCGCCTCGCCGAGGCCGCCTACCCCAACGAAGGCTGTGGGGTGCTGATCGGCGCCTACGACGGGGAAGCGGTGGTGGTGGAGGAGGCCACCTCCGGGCGCAATCTCTGGACCGAGCGGCTGCGCGATCGCTACGAGCTCGACCCCGCCGACATCCAGGCCGCCGACGGCCGGGCCCGGGCCCGCGATCTCGACGTGGTCGGCTTCTGGCACAGCCATCCGGACCACCCCGCGTGGCCGTCGGAGTTCGACTCGGATCGGTCCTGGGTCGACTACGCGTACCTCATCGTCAACACCGTCAGCGACGCCAGCGGCGATCTCAACGCCTTCAGCCCCGCCGGCGAGGGGCTGGGGTTGCGGCAGATCGTGCTGCGCCTCGAGGGCGGGGCGTCGTGAGCCCGGCCGCGGGGATGGTGCGGACCCGGCGCGCCCGGCGGCGGGGCGGCGACCCGTCGCTGAGCCCGGTGAGCGGCATCGTCGCCATCGTGGGCCGGCCCAATGTCGGGAAGTCCACCCTCTTCAACCGGTTGACCGGGCAGCGGCACGCGATCGTCGACGAGACCGCCGGGCTCACCCGGGACCGCCTGTACGGTGTCGCCGAGTGGCGTGGCCGCCGCTTCACCCTGGTGGACACCGCCGGCCTGGACCCGGCGCTGGTCCCCGACGACCCCGGGATCGCCGAGCTGACCCGGGGCACCCAGGAGCAGGCGCGCCTGGCCATCGAGGAGGCCGACCTCTGCATCCTGATGGTCGACGTCCGCACCGGCGTCACCGGGCTGGACGAGGACGTCGCCAGGATCCTGCGGTCGGGGGGCAAGCCGGTCATCCTCGCCGGCAACAAGGCGGACTCATCCGCCGACCCGTACTACGCCCACGAGCTGTACCGGCTCGGCCTCGGCGACCCGCGGCTGATCTCGGCGCTCAGCGGCACCGACACCGGCGACCTGCTCGACGACGTGCTGGAGCGGCTGCCCCCGGCCGATGGCGCCGCCGAGGAGCGGGTCGACGAGCTGCGGGTCGCCATCATCGGTCGCCCCAACGTCGGCAAGTCGTCGCTGCTCAACTGCCTGGTGGGGGAGGAGCGGGCGTTGGTGTCATCTGTGGCCGGAACCACGCGGGACGCGGTCGACACGGTGGTCGACCACCATGGCCGCCAGGTCCGGCTGGTGGACACCGCCGGGATCCGCCGCCGGGGGGTGGTCAGCACCGACATCGAGCACTACAGCCTGCTCCGGGCGATGCGGGCCCTGGAGCGGAGCGACGTCGCCCTGGTGGTGGTCGACAGCTCCGAGGGGATCGTCGCCCAGGACCGGCACATCGCCGGCTACGCCGCCGAGGCGGGCAAGGGCGTGGTGGTCATCGCCAACAAGTGGGACTTGGTGCCCCAGGAGGACCGGGCCGACCCCGAGACCCTCACCAAGATCGGCGCCGCCTTCGACTTCGTCCCCGGGGTGCCGGTGCTGACGCTGAGCGCCCTCCAGGGACGCAACGTGGCCAAGGTGCTGGACACCGCCGAGGCGGTGGCCGATGGGCGCGCCACCCGGATCCCCACCTCGGCCCTCAACCAGCTGGTCCGGGAGGCGGTCGCGAGCCACCCGCCGGCGATGCACCGGGGGCGCCGGCTCAAGGTCCTCTACGCCACCCAGGCGAGCTCTCCCAACCCGACCGTGGTCCTCTTCGTCAACGACCCCGAGCTGCTCCACTTCTCGTACGAGCGCTACCTGGAGAACCGCATCCGCGCCGTCTTCGGCTTCGCCGGGGTCCGGCTCCGGATGGTCGCCCGTCGCCGGGCCGAACCCGAGGCCTGAGCTCCGCGCACGAGGTAACTCGTGCCGGCAACGGCCCCGAGCCGCTCCACCGCCCCTACGAGCGCTACCTGGAGAACCGCATCCGCGCCGTCTTCGGTTTCGCGGGGTCCCGCGCCGCATGGTCGACCGCCACCGGCACGAGACCGCGGTACGAGACTGCGGCACGAGACCGCAGCACGAGACCGCGGTACGAGACCGCAGCCCGAAACCGCGGTACGAGATCGCTGCTCGAGACCGCGGCCCGAGTGTGGTGGGAGGCCGGACGCGAGGCAATTCGTGACGAATATTTCGTCACGAAAATACCTTCGGAAGCCGCGCGGAGAGGGGGGGACGGAGAGCGGGAGACGTAGGAGGTACACCGAGAGGGAACCGCGCGGCCGAGTCGTTGCCAGGGGTGGCGGGACGTCGAGCGGGACCGCGAAGCCGGGCCACTCGCAGCGGCGGAGCGGCCTCGAGCGGAAGCGCGGCGCCGGGGTCAGGTCACTGCCAGGGGCGGCTCGATCTGCTGGCCCAGTAGTCGGCGGGCGCCTCGGCGAGGCCGGGGAGGTCGAGGAGGTCCAGCTCCGTCAGCACCTCGGCCCGCAGGTTGCTCTGGAGCTGGTCGACGGTCGCGGCGCCACTCAGCACCACCGTCGCCCACGGGCGTGCCAGCGCGGCGGCGATGGCGAGCGCGTCGGGGCCCACGCCGGCCCCCGCCGCGGCCTCTCCGAGGGGCGTGGCCGGCGCTCCCGCGTCACCGCGCGCGGTCAGCCGGCCGTTGGCCACCGCCTCCTTGACGATCACGGCCCACCCGGCCTCGGCCACCGCGATCAGGGCGGGCTCGACCGACGGCTCCAGCAGGTTCCAGGTCGCCTGCACCGCGCCGAAGAGCGACTCGCCGCCCCACCGGATCTCGAGCGCCCGGCGGATGGTCGCGGCCTGGGCGGGGCCCGAGGTCGAGATCCCGAGCAGCAGACCGAGGTCACGCTGCCGGGCCAGAGCCTCGTGGAGGGGCCGGTTGTCGAGCACCCCGGAGTCCAGGGTTGCGGAATGGACCTGGTAGAGGCGGAGGTGGGAGCCGAGCAGGGCGACGGTCTCGGCGTGCTGGCGCTCGAAGGTCGCCAGCGAGTGGTCCTTCACCTCGTGCACCGCCGCCGCCGGGTCCCAGGCGCCGACGTAGGTGTAACCCCACTTGGAGCCGACCACCACGTCGGGCGGATCGGCGCGCGCCAGCCAGCCGGCGACGAAGGCCTCGGCCGACCCGTACGAGCGGGCGCAGTCGAAGTAGCGGACCCCTGCCGCATATGCCGCGTCGAGGACCTCCCAGCTGCGCCGGCGGAAGGCGTCCTCGGAGCGGTCCTCGCCGAAGTCGTCGGCCCGCCCGGTCGTGATGTAGGCCGGCCGCCCGAGAGCGGCCATGCCCAGCCCGATCCGGCTGACCGGGGGCCCAGCCCGGCCCAGTGGCACCATCTGCACGCGAACACGATAGCCCGGGCGGCCCGGGAGCTGACGGCCATGCCCGGGTGGTCGGAACCGGGAGATTCATCGCCCTGCTCGGGGTGGTCCGAACCGGGAGATTCACGGCCTGCCCGGAGTGGCCGGAACCGGGCCCCGACCGCGGCTCCCGGGTGTGGTCACGCCGCCGCGGCGCCCGCCCTCACATGGCCGTTCTCGATGTACCAGGCGAGCGCCCGCCGGAGCGTCTCCTCCAGCGGCGTGTAGGTGAAGCCCAGCTCGCGCGCCGCGGGAGCTCCGTCGTAGGCGTGGCCGTGGGCCAGCGTCCGCAGCATCTCGCGGCAGACCGGGGCCCGCCGCCCCGCCGCCCGGAAGCCGAAGCCCGCCACCGAGGCGGCGGCGACCGCCGGGCCGGCGGGGAGGAAGCGGAGCGGGTAGGTCCGGCCGGCGACCGTCCCCAGGGTGTGCACCATCTCCGAGATGCGCTGGGTGGACCCGCTGATCACGTAGGGGTGCAGCGGCTCACCGCGGGTGGCGGCGAGCAGGTGCGCCTCGGCGCAGTCGACGATGTCGACCAGGCTGACCGGTGCGTCGACCAGCCAGTGCAGCCGGCCGTTGGCGTACCGGATCAGCCAGCGTGCCGTGCCGGTGGTGCGACCCGGGCCCTGCACGGAGGCGGGGTTGAGGCAGACCAGCTCGACACCCAGACGGGGAGCGAGCTCCAGGACCTGGCGCTCGGCCTCGTACTTGGAGCGCGCGTACTCGGAGAGGAAGCGATGCGGTCCGCCGTCCGGCCGTCCAGGCTCGGGCGCGCTGTCGAGGGTGGCGGCCGAGGAGGTGTAGACGATGCGGCGGACCCCGGCCCGGGCGGCCGCGCGGACGACGCTGACCGAGCCGTCGACATTGGTCCGCATCAGGGGAGCAGGGTCGGGCAGGCACATCTTGTTGAGCCCGGCGACGTGGAAGACCAGCTCGCAGCCGCGCATCGCGGTCACCAGGTCATCACCGTCCAGGATGTCTCCGATCACCGGCTGAGCGCCGGCGCAGCCGACCCTGGTCGCCGTCTCCGGGCCGCGCACCAGGGCGCGCACCTCGAAGCCGGCTCCGAGCAGTCGCTCGAGGACGGCACCTCCGACGAAGCCACCGGCCCCGGTGAGGAGGACCGGTGCGCTCACTCCGGGGTGGCCGGCGCGGAGCTTCGGAGGGTGGAGGCCGCCCAGCGCGAGAGGTAGTCGGCGGCCGACGCCACGGTGAGCCCGGCCGCGATCCAGAGCGCCCACTCCCCGATCCCGGTCGGCCCGAGACGCTGATCGACCCGGAGCAGCAGCAGGATGATGGCGACGAACTGCACGGCGGCCTTGGTGCGCCCGAGCTGGGACGACCGGATCACCTTGCCGGAGACGGCCACCGACCCGCGCAGGCCCATCACCATCAGCTCCCGGCAGACGATGATCATCGCCGCCCACGGTGAGGCCTGGCCGATGCTGGTGAGGGCGATCAGCACGCCCGCCACCATGACCTTGTCGGCGGTCGTGTCAAGGAAGCTGCCGGTCAGCGTGGTCACGCCCCAGCGCCGCGCCAGGTAGCCGTCGAGGTAGTCGGTGCTGGCCGCGATCGCGAACACCACGGCCGCCCATCGGCCCTGCCCCCCGAGGGCGAGTGCCGCCACCACCGGGGTGAGGACCAGGCGCAGCACGGTGGTGCTGCCCACGAAGGCGGTGCGGGCGCGGGAGCGGACGGCCACTCCCGGGAGCACGCTCACCGGGCTCACCGGCGCGCCGTCACCTGCGGCGAGGGGAATCGGCGCTCCGCGCTGGGGCGCGACGGGAGGGGACCGGCGAGCCATGCCGAGCAATGGTCGCACGTCCGGCGGCGGCCGAGAGGAGGAGCCGGACGGCGGCGCCGTCGGGCAGCCTGAGCGCCCGCCGGGCCAGCCGGACGCAGGCACCGGAGTCCGCCGCGCGCACCGCCTCCTTGATCCTGGCCACCGAGGGCACCGCCACCGAAAGCTCCCTCACCCCGAGGCCGATCAGCAGCGGCACCGCCTCGACCTGGCCGGCCAGCTCACCGCACACCCCCACCCAGCGCCCCCGGGGGCGCGCCGCCCGGACGGTCTCCGCGATCAGCCGCAGGGTCGCGGGGTGGAGGGCGTCGGCGAGCGTGGCCACCTCGGCGTTGCCGCGGTCGGCCGCGAGCGTGTACTGGGAGAGGTCGTTGGTGCCGAGTGAGAAGAAGTCGACGCGCTCGGCGAGCCGCGCGGCGGTGAGGGCCGCGGCGGGGATCTCCACCATGACCCCGACCTCGAGGGTGAGCGGTGCGGCTCCGGCCACCTGGGCGAGCAGCGCTCGGGCGGCGTCGACCTCGCCCGCGCCCGACACCATCGGGAACATCACCCGCACCGGGTATCGCCGCGCAGTCGCGACCACGGCGCGGAGCTGGGCGGTCAGCACCTCGGGCTGGGCCAGGCCGAGGCGGATGCCGCGCAGCCCGAGGGCCGGGTTGTCCTCGTGCACGGAGCGGAGATAGGGGAGGGGCTTGTCGGCGCCGACGTCGAGGGTCCGGATGGTCAGCGGGCGGCCCCCCAGTCGCTCGGCGATCTCGGTGTAGACGCGCGCCTGGGCCTCCTCCCCGGGCATCGACTCCGCCTCCAGGAAGAGGAACTCGGTGCGGAGCAGCCCGACCCCGTCGGCGCCCGCCTCGACCGCCCGGGTGGCCTCCTCGACCGCGCCGATGTTGGCGGCGACCTCCACCGCCACCCCGTCACGGGTCACCGCGGGCCGGTGCGCCGCGGCGGCGGCCCGGGCCGCCCGGCGCTGCTCCTCCCGCGCCTCGGCGCGGGCCCGCCGGACCAGCTCCGCCGGGGGGTCGATGGTCAGCGTGCCCCGCCCGCCGTCGAGCAGGGCACTCCGCCCCGGCGGCAGCGCGAGCAGCTGGTCGCCCAGGCCCACCACCGCGGGGATCCCCAGGGCGCGGGCCAGGATGGCGCTGTGCGAGGTGGGGCCGCCGCCGGCGGTGGCGATCCCCATCACCCGGGAGGGGTCCAGCGCCGCGGTGTCGGTGGGAGCGAGGTCACGTGCCACCAGGATCCCGGGCTGGCGGAGGACGGGAGCGGACCGGCCCAGCAGTCGATGGAGCACCCTGCGGCTCACCCCCGCGAGGTCCGCAGCCCTGAGCCGCATGGTGGGGTCGTCGAGCTGCTCCCAGGCCTTCCCCAGCCGGGTCGAAACCTCGGACCAGGCCTGGGCGGCGGTCCGGCGGTCCCCGGTGATCGCCGCCCGAGCGGGCTCGAGGAGCTCGGGGTCCTCGAGGAAGAGCAGGTCCGCGTCGATGATCTCCGCCTCGTAGCCGCCCGAGCGGACCCGGGTCTGGTCGCGCAGCTGCTCGAGCTCCGAGCGGGTCGCGACCAGCGCCAGCTCCAGGGTCTCCAGCTCGTTGGCCGGTTCGGTGGCCTCGCCGGTCGGGATCGGTACGTCGGCCTCCTCCAGCACCTGCAGGGTGCCGATGGCGATGCCGGAGGAGGCGGGGATGCCGCGCAGCTCGCCGGGCCGGCCCGGAGGAGGGGGTGGTGCGGTGCCGGCGGGGGAGGGGGCGGGAGCCCGCCCCGACGGGACGCCACCCGCGGTCGGGGCCCCGGCAGGCTCGTCGTACCGGCGTGCCGCCAGGGCGCGCAGGGCGTCGATCGCCCGCTGCGCGTCGGGGCCGGTGGCGCGCACCAGCAGCTCATGGCCCTCGCGCACCTGGAGGCCGGCGAGGGCGTTGAGGCTGCGCGCGCCCACCAGCGCCGAACCGGTGGTCGCGTTGCCGGCGAGGACCACGGCGTCCATCCCCCCGGTGGCGCGGATCACCCGCGCGGCCGGCCGGGCATGGAGCCCAAGGGGGATGTCCACGGCGATCTGGGCCTCGACGACGGGGCCGCCGACTTCGGGGGTCGGGACCCGGGCAGCGGCCCCGTGGCCGGCACCGGCGGGGGCGACCCCCGTGGTGTCGAGGGGTGTCCCCGCCTCGGCGGAGCCGCCCGCCCCCGGGCCCCCGACCTGAGCACGCTTGGCGTCCAGCGACCCGGTCGCCTCGAGCGCCACCCGCTCGAGCGGCTCCCCCAGCCGCGCGGTCACCGCCGCCGACACCGCGCCCTCGACCAGGGGGGCCGCGCTCAGCAGCACTCGGCCCCGGTGCTCCTCGGGGAGCAGCTCCAACGCCATCTCGGCGGAGAGCAGGGCGCTGCCCAGGTCCATGAGCACCAGCACCCCCCGCTCCGACCAGGCCGCCTCGATCGCGGCGGCGACGCGCACCGCGTCGGTGCCGAGGGCGGTCTCGGGCGGCTCCATGCCCCCGGCCGCGACGATCTTGACGTCCTCGCCGGCCATCGCCCGGGCCAGCTCAGCGGCGCCCTCGGCGAGCTGGGCGCTGTGGGAGACCAGGACCAGGCCGACCGGCGCTTCGCCCGGTGGGAGGTCGCCGGGCGGAGCGCCGGCGGGCGCGCCGCCTGTGGGATCGGCCGGCTCAGTGGCCGCCATAGGCCCGGTGCAGCAGCTCCAGGGGATGGATGACCGGGAACCCGGTGGCCTTGGCGATGTGCCAGCGGCAGGTCTCGCTGTCGCACAGCACTAGGTCGGGGGCGGTCTGCTTGATGTCCGAGAAGAGGCCCTCGCCGACCGCCATCGAGATCGCGTACTTCTCGCGCTTGATCCCGTAGGTGCCGCCGACCCCGCAGCAGTCCCGATCCAGCTCCACCAGCTTGAGGCCCGGGATCAGCGCGAGGACGTCGAGGGCGGGCTTGCCGATCATTTGATTCTGCTGCTGGCAGGGCGCGTGATAGGCGGCGGTCAGCTCGACCGGGACGAAGTCGGTCTTCAGGCGGCCCTGCTCGTGCAGGTCGCGGAGGAACTCGAAGATGTCGTAGGTGCGCTCCGAGATGTCGACCAGGGCGGGGTCCTCCAGCCCGAGGATCTCGCGCGCCTCGCGCTTGAGCATCAGCCCACAGCTCGTCGACGAGGCGATGACGGGGACCTCCCCCGCGGAGCGGTGTAGCTCGCGGGCCAGCCGGGTGGCGTAGGTGCGGGCGGCGGGAAAGTTCCCGTTGGACTGGAGGGGCAGCCCGCAGCAGCCCTGCGGGGGGATGTCCACTGCCAGCCCCTGGTGCTCGAGCACGGCCACCACCATCCGGCCCAGCCGGGGCTCGAAGTAGTTGGTGCTGCAGCCGTGGAAATAGACCACCCGGTCGCGCGCGGGGCGGCTGGGATGGTGTCGCGCCCACTGCTGGAAGGTGCGCGGTGCCACCTTCGGGACCGCGGCCTTGCGGTGGATGCCGATGATGCGTTCCACCGGGAAGCGCACCAGGGAAGTGCCCATGGCCCAGTTAAAGAGTGGGCGTATCGGCCGGCCCAGCCGACCCATCCAGTCGGGTCTGGCCAAGAGCTGGTCGCGCAGGGGGATGCCGCGCTGCTCTTTGAGCTGGGCCCGGGCACGCGAGTTGATCTCGGCGATCCTGACGTCCTGGGGACAGACCCGGCTGCAGATCCCGCAGCCGGAGCAGTAGTCCACCGACCAGTCGGCCGAGAGGGGACCGTGACGGAACCGCTCCTCCTGGGGCCCCACGGTCTTGGGCCCGGGGAAGCGCTCAGTGACCGCCGCATAGGGGCAGGCACTCTCGCAGATCGTGCACTTGATGCATCCGTCGAGGGAGGGGCGCACCGCCATCCCCTCGGTCTCCATCAGCACGCTCATCCCGTCCACCTCACGCGGCATCCTCCCGGCGGCTGCTCAGGATGGCCTCGGCGGCGTGCCAGCCGGTGGTGAGGCTCACGCCTTCGCCGGACTTCTCCCGCCAGGGGACGCCGCCGGCGAGCACGGCGCCGGCGGCGTAGAGGTTGGCGGCGTGAGGGGCACCACCGGCGCCCAGGGGCCGGCCCTCGGCATCGGTGGCGAGCCCGGCGCGATCCAGCGGGTGCTCGGCGAGGTACTCATCGCCGAAGGGCTGCTCCTCCGCGGCCGGCCCGCGCACCGGCAGGCCGAAGACGGGCTCGCGCAACTCACCGTCGGGCTCGCGGACGATCCCTCCGGTCGGGAAGCCGCCCGTCGCCAGCACGAAGAACCCGGCGCTCACCTCCACCCGGCGGGAGGCCTGGGTGATGGTCACCGAGTCGACGGCGCCGTGACCGAGGGTGGCGCCGACGGCGGTGCTGCCCAGGATCAGCCGGCCACCGGCCACGCGCAGCGCCCGGCGCAGGCAGTCGAAGAGCCGCAGCCCGGGAAGCGACGGAGGCAGGCCGGGGATCTCGAACACCGGGACTCCCAGCCGGCGCTCGAGGTCCGCGTGGACCTCGGCGGCCCGCTCCCGGCCCAGCACCGCCGGCATGCCTACCGCCGCCGCTCCGCCCAGCCGGGGGCGGAGCTGGGTGATCAGCCGCCGCCGGATCTCCGCGTCCTCGAGCCGGCGGCCTAGCCGGAAGGCGGGGAGGTCGCCCGCGCTGCCGGGCCAGTCGAGCTCGACCGCGCGCGCCTGGATGCCCGGCGCGGAGGCAGCGGTCGGGCAGTTGAGGTTGGCGGCCAGGAGCGCGGGATGGAAGTCGCGGAAGCCGCGGATGCCGGCGATGACCACCTCGCCCCCGGCGCTGAGGTCGGCGGCGGCCATGGACGCCGGGACCAGGGCGGTGGGCCGGAGACCGCCCAGCACCGTCGGCACCCACCGATTCCGGGAGAGCTCGCCCCGGTAGCCGAGCGGCTCCGCCGTCTCGAGGAACCAGGCGACGCTCTGCTCCAGCCCGCCGCTGCCGGCGAGCCGGTAGGGGTGATCGGGGTTGGCGGCGAGGAAGGCGGGCAGCGCGGCGAGCGGGCTCTGGACGGGGTCAGGCGCGTAGCCGAGCACGTCGACGGTCCCGCTGGCGAGGGGAAGGCAGCCCTCCCCGGTCCCCACCACGGTGACCCGGAGCCCGCCCTGGGCGAGCCGGATCCCGGCGGTCAGGCCGGCGGTCCCGGCCCCCATGACGAGCGCGTCGGCGATCACCAGGACACCTCCGGGTGGCGTGTCATGAGGGCACGTGCTCGAGGTCGAGCACCCCCTGGAAGATCCACGCGTCGAGGCGCGCCTGGCGGAGCTGCTGGCCCCAGAGCACCGGGACCTGACCCTTCCACCGCTCCTGCACGAAGGCGCGCAGGGTGGCGTTGGCCTCGGCACGGTCGTACTCGCCGTGGCCGTGCAGGATGGCGGCGGTCCGGAAGGCGCAGAACCCGCCCTGGCAGGGCCCCATCCCGACTCGGAGGACCCGGCGGAGGTCGTCGATCTGCACATGGGGGTTGTGCTCCGCCGCCTCCAGGAGGTCGACCTGGGAGACCAGCTCGCACTCGCAGATCATCGGGTTGTCGGGGCGCCCCTGCTCGAACTCCTGCTGGTGGTCCGGCAGCCGGTAGTAGTTGGCGCCGGTGCTGCCGGGAAGCGGGGTTTCGGCGGTTTTGCAGGGCCGCTCCGTCCCCAGCTCGGCGCAGACCGCGTCGACGGTGTCCTTGGCCATCAGGCGGAAGGTGGTCAGCTTGCCGCCGGCGATCGAGACGAACCCGGCGACGCCGTCCCGCTCCCGGTGGCGCAGGACGGTGTGGGAGCGCGACACCGCGCGGTCGTCCACTCCCGCAGCGGCGACGGTCTTGGGCAGGAGCGGGCGAGCTCCCGACCAGACGCGGAGGGCCCGGCTCCGGCTGAAGCCGGGGAGCAGGGCGTCCGCCGCCTCGAGCATCGCGGCCACCTCGGCCGGCGTCGGCTGGATGTCGTCGGGATCCTCGACCGGTGTGTCGGTGGTGCCGATGACGCTCACGCTGTGGCTCGGCACCACGATGTCGCCGTCGCCGGTCAGGTGACACCGGTTGACCACGCTGTTGGCGAGCCGGTGGTTGACGGCGACCATCACCCCCTTCCCGGGACGGACGCCGACCTCGCAGCCGGCCATGCGGGCGATCTGCCCGCTCCAGGCGCCGGCGGCGTTGATCACGCACTCGGCGCGCACCTCGACCTCCTGCTCGCCCCGCAGGTCGTGCAACCGCGCGCCCACCACCCGGTCTCCCTCGCGCACCAGAGCGGTGACCGGGTGATAGGGGAGGATCCTGGCGCCGTGCTCCTCGGCACCGCGCGCGCACCCCCAGACCAGCTTCCAGCTGTCGATGCTCCCGTCGGCCACGGCGAAGGCCCGGCGGATCTTGGGATTGAGCCGCGGCTCGCGGCGGAGCGCCTCGCCGGGTGAGATCTCCTCGACGGTGACCTCGGCCTCGGGACACGCCGCCAGGAAGCGGTCCGCGTACTCGATGTCGTCCAGCGGCGTGGTGACGAACAACCCCCCGGTGTCCTCGATGGCCGGGGTCGCCACCCGCCGGAGGACGACGTTCTCCCGAGCGCACTCGCGGGCGCCGCCGGGGTCGCGGACCACGTAGCGGCCGCCAGAGTGGAGCAGGCCGTGGAAGCGGCCCGTGGTACCGGTGGCGAGGTCACCCCGGTCGGCCAGGATGACCTGGAAACCCCGCAGCGCGGCGTCCCAGGCCACCCCGGCCCCCGTGGAACCGCCCCCGATCACCAGCAGCTGGCACTCGAGAGCTTCAGACATGGTTCCTGTTCAGTCTTGCCTAGCCGCTGATCACTCGACCCAGTCGAAGGTGCGGGTGACGGCCTTCTTCCAGAGCTTGTATTCCTTCTCCGTCTCCTTGGGATCCATCTTCGGCTCCCAGGTGTGGTCCACCTGCCAGTTCTTGCGGAGCTCCTCGACCTCGGTCCAGAAGCCAACCGCGAGCCCGGCGGCGTAGGCGGCGCCGAGGGCCGTGGTCTCCGCCACCTTGGGACGGATGACCGGGACACCCAGCACGTCCGCCTGGAACTGCATGAGCAGCTCGTTGTAGACCATGCCGCCGTCGACCTTGAGCGCGGTGAGGGCCACGCCGGAGTCGGCGTTCATGGCGTCCAGGACCTCGCGGGTCTGCCAGGCGGTTGCCTCCAGCACCGCGCGGGCGATGTGGCCCTTGTTGACGTAGCGGGTGAGGCCGGCGATGACCCCTCGTGCGTCGCTCTTCCAGTAGGGTGCGAAGAGCCCCGAGAAGGCGGGCACGAAGTAGACGCCACCGTTGTCCTCGACGGTCTTGGCCAGGGTCTCGATGTCGGCCGAGGTGCTGATCATCCCCAGGTTGTCCCGCATCCACTGCACCAGGGCGCCCGTGATCGCGATGGAGCCCTCCAGGCAGTACACCGCGGGCTGCGATCCGATCTTGTAGCCCAGGGTGGTCAGCAGGCCGTTCTTGGACTGGACCGGCTTGGTGCCCGTGTTGAGCAGCATGAAGTTGCCGGTGCCGTAGGTGTTCTTGGCCTCGCCGACCGAGTAGCAGGTCTGGCCGAAGATGGCCGCCTGCTGGTCGCCCAGGTCGCCTGCGACAGGGATGCCGGCCAGGTCGCCGACGCACTTGCCGTAGGTCTCGCTGGAGGGCCGGATCTGGGGGAGCATCGACCGCGGGATGCCCATGATGCCCAGGATCTCCGGGTCCCAGTCCAGGGTCTCCAGGTTCATCAGCATGGTGCGGCTGGCGTTGGTCACGTCGGTGACGTGGACGCCGCCGTTGACCCCGCCGGTGAGGTTCCAGATGCACCAGGTGTCGATGTTGCCGAAGGCCAGGTCACCGGCCTCCGCCTTGGCCCGCAGCCCCTCGACGTTCTCGAGCAGCCACTTGACCTTGGGGCCGGAGAAGTAGGTGGCCAGCGGCAGCCCGACCTTGGCCCGGAAGCGGTCCTGTCCGCCGTCCTTGGCGAGCTCGTTGCAGATGTTGTCGGTGCGGGTGTCCTGCCAGACGATGGCGTTGTGCACCGGCTTGCCGGTCTTGCGGTCCCAGACCACCGCGGTCTCGCGCTGGTTGGTGACCCCGACCGCGGCCAGGTCGGAGGCCTTGATGCCGGTCTTCTGGAGCGCGCCCCGGATGACCTCCTGGGAGCGGGTCCAGATCTCCAGGGCGTCGTGCTCGACCCAGCCCGGCTTCGGGTAGATCTGCTCGTGCTCTTTCTGGTCGATGCCGACCACTCCGCCCGAGTGGTTGAAGATCATGAAACGGGTGCTGGTGGTTCCTTGGTCCAGCGCCCCGACGTATTCGGCCATATGCGTTCTCCTTGCTTCCCAGCTCACGTATCGGTGGTGAATGCCTGTCGAGCTGCCCGGACCAGCAGCCAGGACGAGGTGGCCCCGGGGTCCTGATGCCCGGCGCTGCGCTCTCCCAAGTAGCTCGCCCGGCCCTTCCGCGCCACCAGCGGGATGGTGGCCACCATGCCCTGCTCGGCCGCCGCCTCGCATGCGGCCAGCGCCGCGTCGAGTGAGGTCCCGTCCTGGGCCGCGGCGCGCAGCGCGTCGGCGGCCGGTTGCAGGGCGTCGATCATGGTCTTGTCTCCGAGCTCGGCCTTGCCCCGTGCCCGCACCGCCTGGACGGCGGCCTCCAGGGCCTGGCTCCAGCCCTCGGCCGACAGCTCGGTCTGGCCTGCGATGCTGGTTCCCAGCTGTAGGAAGAGGGTGCCGTACAGAGGTCCACTTGCTCCTCCCACCGTCGAGATCAGGGTCATGGCGGTGGTCTTGAACAGCTGGCCGAGGTCGGCTCCCTCCAGGGAGCCCAGCTTGGGCAGCACTGCCTGCATGCCTCGGTTCATGTTGGTCCCGTGGTCGGCGTCGCCGATCGCGGAGTCCAACTCGGTCAGGTAATCCTTGTTCTCGGCTATGGCAGCGGCGAAGCCCTGTACGAAGGAGAGTCCCTGCTCATACGTGATGGCCATCGCCGCTGCCCTCTAACCGATCTCTTCTGCTGCTCAGACTCCCCAGCGCAGCCCTGGGGTGTTGACGGGTGCGTCCCACAGCTTGGTCATCTCGTCGTCGAGACGGAGCAGGGTTATGGAACAGCCCGCCATCTCCAGGGAGGTGATGTAGGGCCCGATCAGCCTGCGGTCGATCTTCACGCCCACACCGTCGAGGTAGCGCGCCAGCGCCCGGTAGACGATGTAGAGCTCGATGAGTGGGGTGCCGCCCATGCTGTTGACGAACGCGAGCACCGAGTCGCCGCGCTTGAACGGCAGGTCTTCGACGATCGGCTTGGTCAGCGCCTCCACGATCTCGTCGGCGCTCGCCAGCGCGCGGCGCTCGCGACCCGGCTCGCCGTGGATGCCGATGCCGATCTCCATCTCCTGCTCGCCCAGTTCGAAGGTCGGTTTGCCGGCCGCGGGCACGGTGCAGGAGGTCAGGGCCATGCCCATGCTCCGCCCGTTGGCGTTGACCCGGCGGCACAGCTCGGCGACGTCCTTGAGCGAGCGGTGAGCCTCCGCCGCGGCGCCGCAGACCTTCTCCGCGAGCACCGTGGCCCCGACCCCCCGCCGCCCGGCGGTGTACAGGCTGTCCTGGACCGCCACGTCGTCGTTGATGACGACCGCCTCAACCTCGATGCCATCGGCCTTGGCGAGGTCGGCGGCCATCTCGAAGTTCAGGATGTCTCCGGTGTAGTTCTTGACGATGTGGAGCACCCCGGCGCCGCCGCTGACCGCCTTGGTGGCCTCCAGGATCTGGTCGGGGGTCGGCGAGGTGAACACCTCACCGGGGCAGGCCCCATCGAGCATGCCCATCCCCACGAAACCCCCGTGCATCGGCTCGTGGCCCGAGCCGCCGCCGGAGATGATCGCCGTCTTGCCGCTGACCGGTGCGTCGGCCCGGACCACGTAGTTGGGTGCGAAGTGCACCCGCACGAGGTCGGAGTGAGCGGCGACGACGCCTTCCAGCTCCTCTTTGACGACGTCCTCGACGCGGTTGATCAGCTTCTTCATCTTATTGCCTGCTACAGGCGCTCAGGCTGGACGTTGGGCTCGGCCCGGCCCGGTTCGGACGCCACTGCCTGTGCCGTGCCGCTCTTGCGGGCGTGGAGCACGTCGCCGATGAAGAAGTCGTAGAGGATGCCGCCAACACACCCACCGAAGAGAGGACCGATGATCGGGATCCAGAAGTAGTTACTGAACGAGAAGCCGGCGCCGTTGTTGAAGGTCCCGGGCAGCGCGACCTGGCCGTAGCCTGCGATGAAGGCAAAGAGGCGCGGTCCGAAGTCACGGGCGGGGTTGATCGCGTACCCGGTCTGGGCACCGAAGGAGGTGCCGACTGCGAAAACGATGAAGCCGACGATGAGCGGCCCCATGTTGCTGAGCGGGGCGGTGTTGCGGGCGTCAGTGACCGCGAACACGCCGAGCACAAGCAGAGCGGTACCCACCGCCTCGTCGAGGAACGGTCCCCCTATGCCCCCGTGGAAGACCGGGGAGGGGAAGGTGGCGAAGATCGAGTAGCTGGCCAGCGCGTTCCCGGCCGACGGGACGAGGTGAGCTGCCGTGTTGTACGCGGCGATGGAGTCACGGTAGACCCACATCACCAGCGCCGCGCCGAGGAAGGCTCCGACGACCTGGGCGATCCAGTAGGGGACCACGTGGCCCCAGGGGAAGCGGCGCCGGACCGCCAGGGCCAGGGTCACGGCCGGGTTGATGTGTGCCCCGCTGATGCCGCCGGCGACGTAGACGCCCACCATGACGGCGAACGCCCATCCGAAGGTGATCAGCAGCCAGTCGCCACTGGCCATGAAGATGGTGGTGGGGGTGGCGGCCCTACCCGAGGAGTTGAGGGCAGCGACTGCCATGGCGACACACCCGTCGCCGAAGCAGATCAGGACAAACGTCCCAAACATTTCCGCCGACAACTCGCCCCAGAGCCCTTTCAGACCGAACGTCTGACGCCCTGCGCCGTGTATCGGTTGGTACTCATCAGCCATGCCAAACCCTCCAATTGACCCAAGCGATTACTTGGCTCACCAGTGGAAAACGGGCGGCACCCCCGCGCCCGTCGCACGACACAGCTCTCATGCGCCAGCTCCTCCTCCCGCTGAACCGGCGGCCCTTCCCTCAGGCCGTTGTGAGGTTCCCAAGGCACCAGACGCGTTCGCCATTATCCATCCCAGTAGGGCATTGTCAACCGGCACTTCAGAATGACCTACGAATCGAGTACGGTAGCCGCATGCCGCGGCCGATCCAATCGATTCAGCGGGCGGCCCAGGTCATGCGCCTGCTTGCGGGGCGGACCCGCCGCCTGAGCCTGGTCGAGATGTCGGCCCAGCTCGGCCTGCCCAAGGGGACGGTGTTCGGCATCCTGCGCACCCTCCAGCAGGTCGGCTTCGTGGAGAAGGACGCCGACTCCGGCAAGTACCAGCTGGGTGCGGCGCTCCTCCACCTCGGGAGCAGCTACCTGGACGGCAACGAGCTGCGCACCCGGGCCCTGAACTGGGCCGACTCGCTGGCCGCCCGCTCCAACGAGGCGGTGCGGATCGGCACCCTCCACGACGCCCGGGTGCTGGTGGTGCACCACGTCTTCCGCCCCGACGACAGCTACCAGGTGCTCCAGGTGGGCTCCCTGCTCCCCCTCCACGCCACCGCCATGGGGAAGACCCTGCTGGCGGCCAACCCCTACCTGATCGCGCAGCTCGGTCCCGACGACCTGACCCGCTTCACCCCCTCGACGATCACCGACCCCAAGCGGCTGAGCCACGCGGCCACGCAGGCCAGGCGGCTCGGCTGGGCGGCGGACATCGGCGAGCTGGTCGACGGCGAGGGGTCGGTTGCCGCCCCGATCCTCGACCGGCGCGAGCAGACCGTCGGCGCGATCTCCATCTCCGGGCCGGTGGAGCGGCTCTGCGAATCGCAGACGCCGCGGAGCGACCTGGTCTCCTACGTGCGCGAATCGGCACGGGCGATCTCGCGCGATCTGGGAGCGATCCCATGGTAGCCACGCTCTGTGCCGCCCCGCTTCGGGCACGTTCGAGGCTTGACAGCAGCCCAGCCGCCCCGGAGACTCGACCCTGCCGTGACGCTGAACGGGCTGGTGTGACAGCGTCCGCCATAGCCCTGTGGGTCTCGTCGCAGGGGAGCGAGGCCAGAGGAGAGATGGCATGGTGAAGGATGCCTACGTGGCCTCCATCGACCAGGGGACGGCGTCGTCGCGCTGCCTGCTCTTCGACGAGCGCGGGCGGATCGTGTCGGTCGCCCAGAAGGAGCACCGCCAGCTGTTCCCCCGGCCCGGATGGGTGGAGCACGACCCCGAGGAGATCCTCGCCAACGTCCTCGAGGTGGTGGCGGACTCCCTGGAGAAGGCGGACCTCAAGCTCGCCGACCTCGCCGCCCTGGGCATCGCTAACCAGCGCGAGACCACCATGCTCTGGGACCGCCACAGCGGCCGCCCCATCTACAACGCGATCAGCTGGCAGGACACCCGGACCGACAAGATCGTGGACGCGCTGGCCAGGGAGGGCGGCAAGGACCGCTTCCGGGCGAAGACCGGGCTCCCTCTCACCACCTACTTCTCCGCGCCGAAGATCCAGTGGATCCTCGACCACGTCGAGGGGGCCCGGGACGGCGCCGAGAAGGGCGACGTGCTCTTCGGCACCATGGACACCTGGCTGATCTGGAAGCTGACCGGCCGCCATGTCACCGACGTCACCAATGCCAGCCGGACCCTGCTGATGGACCTCCGGTCGTTGGAATGGGACGACGAGCTGCTCGAGGCGATGAAGGTCCCACGGGCGATGCTGCCCGAGATCCACGCCTCCTCCGAGCCGTACGGGGAGGCCTCGGGGGCGCTGGCCGGGCTCCCGGTGGCCGCCGCGCTCGGGGATCAGCAGGCCGCCCTCTTCGGGCAGACCTGCTTCGCCGCGGGGGAGGCGAAGTGCACCTACGGGACCGGCAGCTTCATGCTGCTCAACACCGGGGAGCGGATCGTCCAGTCCACCCACGGGCTGCTGACCACGGTCGGCTGCCGGATCGCCGGCCAGCCGGCGACCTACGCGCTGGAGGGGTCGATCGCGGTCACGGGCGCGCTAGTCCAGTGGCTCCGCGACAAGCTCGGCCTGATCTCGACCGCCGCGGAGATCGAGACCCTGGCCCGGACCGTCGACGACAGCGGCGGCGTCTACGTCGTGCCCGCGTTCTCCGGCCTCTTCGCCCCCCACTGGCGCTCCGACGCCCGGGGGGTGATCGCCGGGCTCACCGGCTACACCACCAAGGGTCACCTCGCCCGCGCGGTGCTGGAGGCGACCGCCTGGCAGACGCGCGAGGTCCTGGAGGCGATGAACATCGACTCCGGCACCGATCTGCGGGTGCTCAAGGCAGACGGCGGGATGACCGCCGACCACCTGCTGATGCAGCTGCTCGCCGACTTCATCGGGGTGCCGGTGGTGCGTCCGATCGTGGCCGAGACGGTCTCCCTGGGCGCCGCCTACGCCGCCGGGCTGGCCGTCGGCTTCTGGCCCGACCAGGAGAGCCTGCGGGCCAACTGGCACAAGGCCGCCGAGTGGCTCCCCCGGCTCGAGCCCGAGAGCCGGGAGCGCCGCTACCGCAAGTGGAAGAAGGCGGTCGCCCGCACCTTGGAGTGGGTGGACGAAGACGACGACTGAGATTTGGGCTGGGAGCACGAATACTCGGGAGCAGTCGTCGGCGATGCTAGACGCATGCGCAGCCTCGATGCGATCGGAGCCCGAGAGGGAAGCCGGTTAGGGCTGGGCGCACACCCGTCTCGGGAGAGGGTGGGGGGTGCTGTGGACGCGCCCGTGATCCGCAGCCTCGACATCGGGGAGCCGGTGCGCACCGTGGAGCTGCCGGCCGAGGAGCCGCTGATGCTCTCTCACCCGGAGCCCAAGCCGCAGCCGAGCGAGCCCAGGAAGGTGCCGGTGCGGGTGGGCGCCGCCTAGAGGAGCCGGGTGCGAGTCCTCGGCTACCGGGTCTTCCGGGCCTCCGCGAGCGGCGGGGGCTGTCTGCGTTCCTGGGTGATGGACACGGTATGGGGCCGGGGTGAGAACGTGGCGGGCTGCGGGACCACGGGGTGCGGCGGGCCGCCGGCCCAGCACGTGGGGCGGACCGGCTGTGGGTTCCACGCCTTTGCCCATCTGCGCAGCCTGCGGGCCTACGCCGACGTCCAGCGCCTGGAGGAGGACCGGGCCGGCCGGCCGATCCCCTGGTGCGGGCCCAGCGGGCCCGCGGTGATCTGTGCCGTGGTGGCCGGCTTCGGGACCGTGCAGCTCGGGAGCCGCGGCTGGCGCGGCCAGCGCGCCGAGATCGTGGTCCTCTTCGGCGGCTCGTTGATGGCGGAGCGGATGGCCGACCGCTACCAGGTGCCCCTCCTGCCCCTGCCCGAGGACCTGGAGTGGGCCGAGCGTCTCATCGGCGGCGAGTGGGGGCTCACCCACGCCGAGGCCCTCCACCTCCCCGCGGAGTTCGAGGCCGCCTGATCCCGGGCCGCTCCCGACCCGGGTCGGCGCGCTGACCCCGGGGACGATCTCTCGCCTTGCAATCGCGCATGGCAACGCCGATAATCTGTGCGCAAGTGAGCATTTGCTCACCAGGTGAAGGGGTGGCTGAACCGTGCGGGAGGAGCTGCGCCAGGACGAGTACGAGCTCCTGGCACGGCTCGCCCAGCGCTACTACGTCGACGAGCGCACCCAGGAGGAGCTGGCGGCGGAGTTTGCCCTCTCCCGGCCCAAGGTCCAGCGGCTGCTCGAGCGCGCCCGGCGGTCCGGCGTCGTCGCCATCCACATCCAGGCGCCGCCCTGGCTCCGGCTGGAGCTAGAGAGCCAGCTGCGCGAGACCTTCGGTCTGAGTGACGCGATCGTCTGCTCGGCCGGCGCCGACCAGGAGGCTGAGCGCGAGGCCGTCGCCCAGCGCGCGGCGCGGTACCTGGAGCGCCACCTCCACGACGGCTGCGTGGTGGCCGTGAGCCACGGGCGCACGGTGGGCGCCGTGCCGCGCTTCTTCCGGCCGCCCAGCCGCCTGGACGTCACCTTCGTCAGCGCCATGGGGGGCTCTCCGGGGGTCGCCGCCCCGACCAACCCCAACGAGATCTGCCGAGCCCTGGCCGCGGGCTGCGGGGGAGAGGCGGTGAGCCTCTACGCCCCCGCCTACGTGGAGAGCGGGGAGATCCGCGACCAGCTGCTCGCCCAGGAGGCGATCTCCCAGAGCCTCGACCGGGCGGCGCAGGCCACGGTGGCGCTGGTCGGCATCGGCGGCACCGACGACGGCTGCACCATGGTGCGCTCGGGCTGCCTGACCACCGACGAGATCGCCTGGCTGCGCAGCCAGGGCGCGGTCGGCGACGTGCTGGGGAACTACGTGGACATCGAGGGGAGGCCGGTCGCCTCGCCCCACCAGGACCGGCTGGTGGCGCTGACCGTGGACCACCTCCGCCGGATCGGGACGGTGGTGGCGGTGGTCAGCGAGCCGGAGAAGCCGCGGGCGATCCTGGGGATGCTGCGGGCCGGTGTGATCAGCGTCCTGGTGGTGGACGAGGACAACGCGCGAGCGGTCCTGGACCTCGCCGCCGGCGGGCCGGCAATGGCCGGCCGGGCCGGTGGCGGCAGCTCGGCATCCCAACGGGAGGTGTAGACATGCCTGTCGTAACCACGAAATCCATCCTCCAGCGGGCCTTCGAGGAGAGGTACGGGGTGGCGGCGATCAACGTCGTCAACGACCTCACCATGGAGGCGGTGCTGGCGGCAGCGGAGGAGCTGCGCTCACCGGTGATCGTCCAGACCTCGCCCAAGCACGTGGTGATGACCGGGGTCGGGGTGATGTACGCGATGTGGCGCGAGATGACCAAGACGATCACCGTCCCGGTCGCGCTCCACCTCGACCACTGCCCTGACCGCACCCTGATCAGCGAGTGTCTCGCCGCGGGCTGGAGCTCGGTGCTCTTCGACGCCAGCAAGCTGTCGGTCGAGGAGAACCAGCGCCAGTGCATCGAGGTGGTCGCCGAGGCGCGCCGCCACGGGGCTGACGTGGAGGGCGAGATCGAGGGCTTCAAGCGGACCGAGGAGATGACCGGCGACGAGGCCGCGCACGTCCAGTCGCT
>Ga0187880_1000828_pt1 | contig 25448 bp, 20 predicted proteins | sample June2016WEW_19_4_FD_132998 | JGI IMG/M metagenome (GOLD analysis project Ga0187880, IMG submission 132998) | Peatland microbial communities from SPRUCE experiment site at the Marcell Experimental Forest, Minnesota, USA - June2016WEW_19_40 | ecosystem: Environmental > Terrestrial > Soil >... | reverse complement strand
GAAGCTCGAGCGGGTGCTGACCAACGACCCGGGCAGCGGGGTGGTGCGCCACGCCGACGCCGGCTACCCGGAGGCGGAGCGGGTTGCCGCCGCCAAGGGACTCCGGCTTCCCATGCGCGAGCTGGAAGGCTGAGCCGGGAGCCTGCGGCCGGTTCCGGATCCGGGAGCGAGCGTGCGTTCCGGGGTGCTGCCGGTCAGGTTGAGACCGTCAGGCGTGCTCGGAAGGCGGTCTCCAGGTCGGCGAGCGTCGCTGCCGCCCGCTCCCGCACCCGCTCCGCCTCGTCGCGGACCGCGTCGATGCGGGCCGTGTCGGTCCGCGCGGCCAGGTTGATGCTCACGTTGGCGAGGCCGCCGGCCACGGCGGCGTGGAGCGTCTGGCCGGCGGAGTAGGCGTCGGAGACGGCGTTGGCGTTGCCGGTCTCGACCAGCTCGCGGGCGACGGGGAGGAGATCCGCGGCCCGCCGGGCGATCTCCAGCGGCACGTCCGTCGCCTGGATGAGCGCGGCCTGCACCGCCTCGCCACGGGTCGCCCGCTCCGCGTCGGAGCGGTGGGGGAGGCGGTAGGCGGCCATCACCGCGTCGAAGGCGCCGGCGTCCCGGTCGGCGAGAGCGAGCAGGGCACCGCTCTCCGCGCCGGCCAGCGCCGCCACCTCGCCCATCCGCCCGGTCAGGGCCTCGTAGCCCTTCCGCCCGGTGGTGAGCCGGGCCACCATGGCGAGCAGCGCCGCGCCGGCCGCCCCCGCCACGGCCGCCGCCGCGCCGCCCCCGGGGGTCGCCCGCGCCGATCCCAGGGCGTCGAGGAACCCCGCCACCGTCATCGCCCCGAAGCCGGTGCCCGAGGCCGCGGCGGGGCCACCGGCACCGCTCCCCTGCTGCGCCACCAGGGTCTCGATCACCTGGGCATCCGCCTCGAAGCCGCGGAGCTGCAGGTAGTGGGCCGCGGACTCGGCGAGCGCCGCCAGGGGGATGAGACCGACGATCTCGGTGTCCAGAACCTGCATGCCGAAGCGGGCGGCCTCCAGGCGGACCAGCTCGAGGGCTCGATACGGCGGCGTCGCCACCGGGTCGAGGAGGTTCATCGAGACCTGGACACAGCCGCGCTCGGCGACCGCGAAGCCGATGGCGCGGACGTGGACCAGCCCGCCGGAGCGCTCGCGCACCCGCTTGGCCACCTCCTTGGCGGCCCGCGCGTCGGTCCCGCTCAGGTAGACGTTGAAGGCGACCAGCGGTGGTCGCGCTCCCACCGCGGTGGCCCCGGCTTTGCCGATACGGTGCGGGCCCATGTCGGGCGGGCGGCGGCCCTCGGCCACGTCCGCCCGGAGCCCTTCGTACTCGCCGCGCCGGACGTCGGCCAGGTTGACCCGGTCGGGCGTGACGGCGGCGCGCTCGTACAGATACACCGGCAACGAGAGGGAGTCGGCGAGCTCGCGGGCGACGTCCCGGGCCAGCTCGACGCAGTCGTCCATGGTCACGCCGCGGATGGGGATGAAGGGGATCACGTCCACCGCCCCCATCCGGGGATGGCTGCCCTGGTGCTGGTCCATGTCGATCAGCTCGACCGCCCGGGCGGCTCCGGCCAGGGCGGCGGCCCGGACCGCCGCGGGAGAGCCGATCAGGGTGGTGTCGAGCCGGTTGTGATCCGGGTCCGACTGGCGGTTCAGCAGGGTGGCCCCGGGGACGGCCGTCATCGCTGCCACGATGGCGTCCATCACCTCGACGCGGCGACCCTCGCTGAAGTTGGGAACCACCAGCACCAGCGGTTCGGGCGCCGTCACCGGACCTCCGGTCATCGGCGTGATCGGGAGCGGCTAGGCGGGCGAGCCGGCTGCCGGCTGGAGCCCCTCCTGGTTCATGATCCCGGTCACCTCGTCGAGGGCCATGTCGTCGCTGGGCAGGATGATGTCGCTCCGGGTGACGTCGGCGCTGCCGAGCACCACGCCCTTGGCCTTGACGAAGGCGGTCACGTCGCGCAGCACCGCGTGATAGTCGGCGTCGTCGTTGGCCTGGACGGCGGCGACCAGGCGCCGGTCGTAGGTGTCCAGGTCGGGACGGAGGGACGCGTCCAGCCGGTACTGGTCGTCGCCGTGGATGCGAACTACGATCCCCTGCGCGCTCAGCGCCGGGGGGGCCGGCGCGGCCGGCGCGGGCAGCGCGGCCTGCTGCTTCATGGCGGCCAGCTTGGCCTGCACGCTGCTGTCCACCACGGTGGCGCTGATCTGGTCCTCCAGGGTGCTGGAGCCACCGGTGAGGAGCGGGGTGTCGAGGGTGCCGCTCTCCAGCAGGGCGTCGACGGCGTCGGCGTGGGCCTGGGTGCGGGCGATCTTGTCCTGGGCGCGCTGCATCATCATCGCCGCGTCGCTCGTGTGCTCGCCGATGCCCGCCAGGGTGTCCCCGGCGGTGCTGGTCGCCTTGGCGGCCTCGTACGAGGCCTTGAGCGATTCCCGCTGGGTCGCGAACGACTGCACCTTGGCCTGGTACTTCTGGAGCGCCACCTGCAGCTTCTCGACCTGGGCCTTGAGCGTCGCGATCTGGGGGTCGAGGGCCTGGCGCTGCTGGGTGAGCACCTCGGCCTGGGTCAGCGCCTGGGTCGCGAGATCGTCCTTGCCCGCAGCGACCGCCTTCTGGGCGGCGTCGTTCAGCTGGGCGATCCGGGTGTCCATCGTCTTGGCCTGGTTCTCGACGCGCTTCTGGCCGGTGGTGGCCTCGACCAGGGCGGTCCGCAGCTTCTGCTGCTGCTCCAGGAGCTGCTGATAGGAGAGGTCGATCGCCTGGGAGGGATCCTCCATCTTGTCCAGGGCGGCGTTCGACTTCTGCTGGACGATGTTGCTGAAGCGCCGGAACACGCTCATCGGGGGTCTCCTTCGGGGTGGCAGCCGCGTGGCGGGGACGCTGCGAATTCTATGCATTGGGTGCGGGCGGGTGGACGGCACCGATTCGCCCTTTCCGGGCCCGGCTCGGAGGGCGGGTGGGCGCCCGGAGCCGCCATCGCGCTGGTGGCGTCAGCGGAGACCGAGCGGCGCGGCAGCCGCCGCGGCGGCCGCGGCGCGGGTCAGCGCCCCGGTCGCGACCAGGCGGTCGAGGACGTAGGACTGCCGCTCCCGGGCGAGCGCCAGGTTGTGGAGGGGGTCGAGCAGGCTGGGCGCCTGGGGGAGCCCGGCGAGCAGCGAGGCTTGCGCCCAGCTCAGCTGGGCGGGGAGAAGCCCGAAGTACCCCTCGCTGGCGGCGAGCACCCCGTAGTAGCCGTTGCCGAAGTAGATCGCGCTCAGGTACATGCTGAGGATGGCCGGCTTGGTGTAGTGGCCGTTGAGCTTGAGGGCGAGCGCGACCTGGGCGACCCGGTCGGTGATCCCGGTCCGCCCCCCGGTGTAGATCACCTTGGCGAGCTGCTCGGTGATGGTGCTGCCGCCCTCGTCCACCCCGGTGACCCATCCCCAGGCCGCGCGGACGAGCCCGGTCACATCGATCCCGGGGTTGCCGTAGAAGCCCGCGTCCTCGGCGGCGACGATGGCCTGGGAGACCCGCCAGGAGGGGTCGGCCGGGATCGGCACGGTGTGGTGGTCGCGGTCGACGGCCGCCACCAGGGCGGGGGCGCCGGCCACCGGCGGGGTGGCCAGCTCGACTCCGGCCAGGAACGTGCAGGGGAGGAGCACGACGATCAGGAGGGCCGGGAGCAGGGGTCGAGGCCAGCCTCCCCGGCGGGGTCGGCGTGGCGCCGGAACCGACCCCTCCGGCTCGGCAGGCGGGTGTCCCGGGAGTGGCGGCGCGGCCACCCCGGCCTCGGGCACGGCCTTTGCGCCCGGGGTGGTCCCGTCGGTCCGGGGATGATCCGCGGCCCTCTCCGGTCCGACCGTCGGTGTGTCCAGCACTCTGCTCATGAGAACGGACGCCGGGGGCGCCCCGCTACGGTCGGGTGGGCCCGGGCGGGCGCGGAGCCGTCCCCTGACGCATTGTCTCCCCACGATCCTTGCGCTTCCCTTCCGACCCGGCGGTGACCCCGCTCCCCGCCGATGCCCGGGGGCGTCACGGCGCTACCCTGCCGCCAGCCCGTTCCCAACCAGATGCCAGGAGCCGTCCATGGACCTCACATCGGTCACCATCCACAAACCGGACGAGGTCAACCTCATCCTCGGCCAGAGCCACTTCATCAAGACCGTGGAGGACCTCCACGAGGCCCTCGTCGGGGCCGTCCCCGACATCAAGTTTGGGCTCGCCTTCTGCGAGGCGTCGGGGCCGGCGCTGGTCCGCTGGAGCGGCACCGACGAGCAGCTGACCGACCTGGCCCGGCGGGAGATGCTGGAGCTGGGCGCCGGCCACGCCTTCCTGATCCTGCTCCGCAACGCCTTCCCCATCAACGTGCTCCCGGCGGTGCGGTCGGTCCAGGAGGTGTGCGGCATCTACTGCGCCACCGCCAACGAGGTGGAGGTCATCGTCGCCGCGACCGGGCACGGCCGGGCCATCCTCGGGGTCGTCGACGGGGCGCGCAGCCGGGAGATCGAGAACGAGGCGGAGATCGCCGAGCGCAAGGCCATGCTCCGCCGCTTCGGGTACAAGGCGAGCTGAGGCCCCGGACCGACCGCGGCGATCGGCTGTCGTGGTGCCCGGCGGCCCCGCTCAGGCGGGCGGAGGCGCCAGCCGCTCGGCCAGGTAGCGGAGGGCGATCGGGTACCTGTAGTCGATCCCCATGTGGCCGCCGTCGAAGAGCTCGAATCGGACGTCGGTGACCCCGATCGCCTCCAGCGCGCGCCGGAAGGCCTCGCCGCCGAGCTCCAGGTACCACTCGTCGCTGCGGCCGCCGTCGATGAAGACGGCCCGGAGCGAGCGCAGTGCCTCCGCGTACCGGGGGACCATCCGCACCGGGTCCCACTGCAGCCAGCGCTCCCACACCTCGGGGATCAGCATGCCGGTGGCGGTGTCGAAGGGGAGGTGGACGGTGCCGTCGGGGTCCGCCGAGTAGGCGGCGGCCATCGCCCAGGCGTTGGACAGCTCGCCGTCGCCGTCGCGGGTCATCGCCGTCCGGGAGCGGAAGTCCTCCCAGAAGCGCGCATACGAGCCGTCGTAATGGTCGCGGAGGACCCGGGCGCACCTCCGGAAGTCAGGCAGGTAGCAGTTCTCGAAGACGGCGTCGCCGGCGTGGTCGGCCATCCCCCCGAAGAGGTCGGGCCGGAGCATGCAGGTCACCATCGCGCCGTAGCCGCCGCTCGACTTGCCGGCGATCCCCCGGTGGGCGGCGGCGGGCAGGGTCCGGTAGTGGGCGTCCACCCAGGGCACCACCTCCCCGCAGAGGTGGGTGTGGTAGCGGCCGATCGCGGGCGAGTCCAGGAACTGGCTGCCCCCCAGCGAGGTCCAGCAGTCCACGAAGACCACCACGACCGGCGGCGGGGCGTCCTCCCCGCTGAAGAGGGCGTCGCAGAGCTCGCGGAAGTTGGGCCGGAAGGCGCTCCGGTTGTGCCACATGTCGAGCTGGCCGGAGTACCCCTGGATCACGTACACGGAGGGGTAGCGGCGCTCGGGCTGTTCGTCGTACCCGGGCGGCACGTAGACCTCGATCGGCCGCACCCATGGGTCGCCGAGGGGGTTGTCCCGGAGGACCTGGCTCTCGACCGCGGACTTCTCGAAGCGACCCCGATAGGTGCGCCGCCAGGGCGGGCCCACCGCGGGGGCTCCCCCCTGGCCGGACTCTCGATCGGACATCTGGCGTCCCCCGATGTGCGTGAACCGAAGCTGGATCAATGGATCCTAACCCGGCGTGGCCGGCCGCCAGGGCGACCCGCGGCCCGTGCTCAGGCGGCGGCGCGGCGGGGAGCGGAACGCCGGCGCCGGAAGGACCCGGCGGGACGCCGCGGGAGAGCAGGCCTCACCGCGCGGGGCGGCTGGGAGGCCGGAGCCGGGCCCTCGCCCTCGGCCAGGTAGAGCCACTCGCCGCGCTCGAGGAGCGGCGCGGCGTGCAGCCGGCGCAGGCGCGGGGCGCCTCCCCGCTGCAGCTTGTGCCACTGCTCGGCGTCGGCGCTCGAGAGCAGGGTGACCGCGCGCCCGGTCGCGCCGTTGCGCGCGGTCCGGCCGATGCGGTGGGTCAGCCACAGCGCCGTCTCGGGCAGCTCGTAGTTGACGACCAGCCCGACGTGGGGCACGTCCAGCCCGCGCGCTGCGACGTTGGTGGCCACCAGGACGTCGACGTCGCCGTCGCGGAAGCTGCCGATGGAGCGCTCGCGGGCATTCTGGGAGAGGTTGCCCTGGAGCTCGGCCACGCGCATCCGGAGCGCGTCCAGCTTGCGGGCCAGCTTCTTGGCGCCGTGCTTGGTCCGGGTGAAGACGATCGTCCCCGAGCCCGAGGGCTGGAGCTTGAGGAGCGTCACCAGGGCGTCCAGGCGGAGCTCGTCGGCGACGTCGAGCAGGCCGTGCTCGAGGGTGGGCTCAGCCTCGGCGACGACCCGCACCCGGCGCGGCTCGCGCAGGTGGCGGTCGATCATCCGCTGCACCCAGTCCGGCATGGTCGCGGAGGCGAGCACGGTCTGACGCCGGGGACCGGTGGCGCAGAGGGCGATGATCCTCTCGACCTCGCGGGCGAAGCCAGCATCCAGCATCTCGTCCGCCTCGTCGAGCACCAGGTACTCGACGGCGGCGAAGGACACCCGGCCCTGCCCGACCAGGTCGAGGACCCGTCCGGGACAGCCGACCACGATGTCGGCGCCGCCGGCCAGCGCCTGGTACTGGGCCCCGTAGCCGACGCCGCCGTAGAGGACGGCGACGCGGAGGGCGCGGTCGAGGCTCGCGATCACCGCGGCGACCTGGAGGGACAGCTCCCGGGTCGGGCCGATCACCAGGGCGCGCGGCCCGCCCGGACGGTGGCCACCGAGGCGTTCGATCATGGGGAGGGCGAAGGCGAGGGTCTTCCCCGAGCCGGTGGGCGCCTCGACGACGGCGTCATGGCCGGCGAGGAGAGGGGGAAGCGCCGCGCGCTGCACCTCGTTGGGGGCGCTGATGCCCTGGCGGGTGAGGGCGTCGAGGGTGCGCGGGCGCACTCCGAGTTCGGCAAACGATGTCATGGGTTCTCCGGGCGCATACCAGCCTGGTCGCGGGTGGGCGGCTGGACCGCGCTGGGCCCCTCTCGGGGGTGGGAAGCGTTCTTGATGACCCCGCGGGGAGCGGGGGAGAGGGTTCGCCAAGATGCCGTCGACGTGGTCGACTGTCCCCACGGTAGCAGACCTGGCGCCTCGGCCCGCTCCGGTCACCGATCCGGGGTCAGATGGCGATGGCCGGGCCCAGCTCGAATCCGAGCCTCAGCTGCAGGTCCAGGTCTCGCCTCCGCTCACTGATCAGCCTGTCCACCAGGGCTGGGCCGGAGGCTCGGTGAGGATGCACGACCGCAGCAGCGCGACCGCCTTGCGAACGCCCTCCTCGGGGCTGGCCAGGGCGTCCTCGTGCTCGATGCTCACCACGTCGTCGTATCCGGCCTCGCGGAGGGCGCTCAGGAACCGCCGCCAGAGCAGCTCGTCGTGACCGTAGCCGACGGTGCGGAACACCCACGATCGCTGGCCGGCCTGATCGAGGGGGGTGGTGTCGAGAACACCCTTCGCCCTCACCAGGTCGGGATTGAGCGCCGCGTCCTTGGCGTGCACGTGGTACACGGCCCTGCCCAGCTGATGGACGGCGGTCACCACGTCGATGCCCTGCCAGAAGAGGTGGCTGGGGTCGAGGTTGGCGCCGATCTCCTCTCCCACCGCCTCCCGCAGGCGGAGCAGGGTGGGCGGGTTGTAGACGACGAAGCCGGGATGCATCTCGAAGCAGAGCCGGGTGACGCCGTGGCTGCCGGCGAAGGCCGCCTGCTCACGCCAGTAGGGGATCACCTTCTCCTGCCACTGCCAGTCGAGGATGCTCAGATAGTCGGTCGGCCAGGCGCAGGTGACCCAGTTGGGCCCACGGGAGCTGTCGCTGTCCCCCGGGCAACCGGAGAAGAGGGTGAGGCGGTCCACGCCGAGCTTCTGGGCGAGCAGCACCGTCTGCTGGAAGGTGTGGTGATCACGGGCCGCGACCTCGCGGTCGGGGTGGAGGGGGTTGCCGTGGCAGGCCAGCGCGCTGATGCGGATGTCCCGCCTGGACAGCTCCTCCTCGAAGCCGGCGCGCGCCTGCGAGTCGGCGAGCAGGCGGTCGGGATCGCAATGGTGGTTACCCGTGTAGCCGCCGCTCCCCAGCTCGACGTGCCGCACTCCGTAGCTCTGAACGAGATCCAGGGCCTCGGCCAGACGCCGGTCCCGGAACACCGCGGTGAGAATCCCGATCTCCATCCGGCCACCTCCTGCTGGCTCACCGCCGCGGCTCCACAAAGCTCGGCGGGTCGATATTGGACCGTCGGTCGTGGCCGGCCGAGGAGGTGCGGCTCGGCCCCGGCCCAGCCCGCCTCCGGGTGGGCCGCCCCGCCGCCTACGCCGGCACTCGCAGCCGGGCACCCGCCAGGATGGGGGTATGTCGCGCCTCCTCTCGGCCCGCGGCCAGGGCGGCACGGTCCAGCTCGTACCAGCCGTCCTGCCGGACCAGCCGGTGCAGCGCCCGCACCAGGGCCTCGTCGGGGAGCAGGCCGGTGGCCTCGAGCAGCGCTCCGAGCAGCACCATGTTGCCGGCGCGGGCCGACCCCAGCCGATCGGCGATGGCGGTCCCGGGGATGGCGGCGACGCGGACGCCCTCCACTGCACAGTCCGCCGGCACCCGGTCGGCGTTGAAGAGGACCAGGCCGCCCGGCTCCGTCGCGGGGAGGAACTTCCGCAGCGACGGCTCATTGAGCGCGACCAGCAGGTTGGGATGGGAGACCAGCGGCGAGTCCACCGGAACTGCCGAGAGCCTCACCTGGCAGTTCGAGGTGCCGGAGCGCATCTGAGGGCCGTAGGAGGGAAGCCAGGAGACGTGGTAGCCGGCGCTGAGCCCGGCCTCGGCCAGCAGCTCGCCGAGCATCAGCACGCCCTGGCCGCCGAAGCCGGCCACCACGACGCGGTGGTCAGCGCTCTCCGGCGGCGGGGCGATCTCGGCCTGGCCGGGCGCCGCGGGCGCGCCCGGGGTGGGGGCGATGCCGAGGATCCGCGGCAGATCGTCGAGGCTCGGCACGGGTGGGGCGGGTCGCGGCGGCGCGGGGGCCTCGCTGCGGTCGCGGAAGTTGCCGAGCGGGAAGGTCCGCGTCATGGTCTCGCGAACGAAGGTCTGCGCCGCCGTCGGCTCCAGCCCCCAGATGGTCGGGCAGGGCGAGAGCACCTCGACCAGGGAGAACCCGAGGCCCCGGACCTGGTTCTCGAGGGCGCGGCGGAGCACGCGCGCGGCCGCCATGATCTGGCGGTTGCTGCCCAGCGCCACGCGCTCCAGGAAGACCGGCGCTTCCAGCGTCGCGAGCAGTTCGCACACCTTGATCGGGTAGCCGTGCTCCACCGGGTCCCGGCCCAGGGGGGTGGTGGTGGTCCTCTCGCCGAGCAGGGTGGTGGGCGCCATCTGGCCGCCGGTCATGCCGTAGATGGCGTTGTTGACGAAGACCACGGAGATGACCTCGCCGCGGTTGGCCGCGTGGATGATCTCGGCGGTGCCGATGGCGGCGAGGTCGCCGTCGCCCTGGTAGCTGATCACGACACTGTCGGGACGGCTGCGCTTGACCGCCGTGGCCACCGCCGGGGCGCGCCCGTGCGCAGCCTGGATGTTGCCGACGTCCAGGTACTCGTAGCCGAACACCGAGCAGCCCACCGGGCTGACCAGCACGGTGCGATCCTGGATGCCGAGGCTGTCGATGGCCTCGGCCAGCAGCTTGCTCACGATCCCGTGTCCGCAGCCCGGGCAGTAGTGGGTCTGATACTGGTCGTCGTCCTTGCGGTCGAAGCGCGCGAAGAAGCTGGGGGAGCGGCCGTGCACCACGGTCATGGGGGTGCTCTCAGTGGCCATTGGCGTCCCCCTCGGCGGCCGTCCGGGCACCGGCCGGATCGCGCTCCACCAGCTGCAGCACCTCCTCGGCGGTGGGGATGTTGCCCCCCACCCGGGTGTAGGACTCCACCGGACGGGCTCCCTCCAGCGCCAGCCGGACGTCCTCGACCAGCTGGCCGGTGCTCATCTCGACCACCAGGAAGCGCTGTGCCGTCGCCGCCAGCCGGCGCAGCTCGACGGTGGGGAACGGGTAGAGCGTGATGGGCCGCAGCAGCCCCGCGCGGATGCCGCGGCGGCGGGCCAGCTCCACCACGGCGCGCAGGACGCGCCCGACGATGCCGTAGCCGACGACGACGACGTCGGCGTCGTCGACCCTCCACGCATCCCAGCGCGCCTCCGACCCCTCGGCGGTGCGGTATTTCGCCTCCAGGCCGCGGATGTGCGGCTCCAGCACGTCGGGGTCGAGGTGGAGGGAGTTGACCAGGTTGCGCCGCGAGGCCGCGGTCCCGGTGACCGCCCACGCCGGCGCCGCCGGGACCGGGATCGGCTCCGGGAAGGCGACCGGCTCCATCATCTGCCCGATGCTGCCGTCGGCCAGCACCACCACCGGGTTCCGGTAGCGGTCGGCGAGCTCGAAGGCGACCACGGTCAGGTCGACCAGCTCCTGCACCGACGCCGGCGCCAGCACCAGGTTGCGGTAGCAGCCGTGGCCTCCGCCCTTGACGATCTGGAAGTAGTCGCCCTGCTCGGGACCAATGCTGCCCAGGCCCGGTCCGCCCCGCATCATGTCGACGATGACGCAGGGGAGCTCGGCGCCCGCGAGGTAGCTGAAGCCCTCCTGCATCAGGCTGATGCCGGGTCCGCTGGAGGCGGTCATGGCGCGCACGCCCGCGGCCGCGCCGCCGTAGAGCATGTTGATCGCAGCCACCTCGCTCTCGGCCTGGAGGAAGACGCCACCCACCCTGGGCATGTCGAGCGCTGCCGTCTCGGCGATCTCGCTGGCCGGCGTGATCGGGTAGCCGTAGAAGGCGCGGCAGCCGGCGAGCAGAGCCGCCTTGACCACCGCCTCGTTGCCCTTGAAGAGCTGTGCCTCCATGGCTCAAGCCGCCCGCCGGAGCACGGTGAGAGCGCCCGGCTCGGGGCACACGTAGTAGCAGATGCCGCAGCCGGTGCATCCCGATCCCCCGTACTCGGCGGGGTGGTAGCCATGGGTATTCAGCTCCGCCGAGAGGCGGAGCACCCGCGGTGGGCACGCCTCGATGCAGAGGCCGCAGCCCTTGCACTCCTGCGCATCGATGGTGACTGATCCCCGATCGGTGACCGCTTCCATTGTCGTCTCCTAGGCGGGCGCGGTGTGCGCCTCGAGGTGGAGCTCGCGGGCCGCGAACTCGGCGAGCTGGTCGCGGAAGCGCGGGTGGGCGATGCTGATCAGCGCCTCGGCACGCTGCCGCAGGGTCCGCCCGCGAAGGTGCGCCACCCCGTACTCGGTGACCACATCGCAGACGTCGGCGCGGGTGGTCACCACTCCCGCGCCGGGTGAGAGGCTGGGCACGATGCGTGACATGCTGCCCTGGTGGGCCGTCGACGGCAGCGCGATGATCGCCCGTCCGCCCCGGGCGCGGGCCGCGCCCCGGATGAAATCGAGCTGGCCGCCCACCCCGCTGTACGGCCGGGTCCCCAGGGAATCCGCACAGACCTGTCCGGTCAGGTCGACCTGGATCGCTGAGTTGATGGCCACCATGTGGTCGTTCTGGGCGATGACGAACGGGTCGTTGACGTAGCTGGTGGGGTGGAACTCGAAGGTCGGGTTGTTGTCGATGCAGTCGAGGATCCTCCGCGAGCCGAGCACGAACCCGCTCACCACCTTCCCCGGGTGGAGCGTCTTGCGGGCTCCGGTGATCACGCCGGCCTCGATGAGCGGCACCACGCCGTCCGGGCACAGCTCGCTGTGGATGCCGAGGTCCCGGCGATCGCCAAGGCCTGCCAGCACCGCGTTGGGCAGCCCGCCGATCCCGACCTGGAGCGTGGCGCCATCGGGGATCAGCTCGGCGACCCGCTCGGCGACGCGACGCTGCACCGGGTCGGGGGGCTCGGACAGCAGCTCCTGGAGTGGCAGTGACACCGGGACGATGGCCTGGACCTCGGTGACGTGGAGGAAGGTGTCGCCCAGCGCACGTGGCATCCGATCGTTCATCTGGACGATGACCCGCGACGCCTGACGGGCGGCGGTCAGGGTGCAGTCGGGGCCGATGCCCAGGCTCATCCAGCCGTGCGCGTCGGGCGGCGTCGTCTGGACCAGCGCGACGTCGAGGGGCAGCTCGTCGCCGAAGAGGCGCTCGATCTCCCCCAGGGACACCGGCGTGTAGTCGGCGCGCCCCGCCGCCACCGCTGGGCGCGTGTTGTCACCCAGGAAGAGCCCGTTGTGGCGAAGATGACCAGCCAGCTCCGGTGCGGCATAGGCGAGAGGTCCCAGGGTCAGCATGTGGCAGACCTCGACGTCCTGGAGCTCGACGGCCCGCGCGGCCAGCGCCTCCAGCAGCACCGTCGGGGTGGCGCAGCCCTGCTGCACCCAGACGCGGTCTCCCGAGCGAATCAGCGCCACCGCGGCGTCGGGGCTCATGAGCCGGCGCTCCACGTCGCCCGACCGCGAGGACGTGCCCGGCAGCGAGGTCCCTCTCATCGTGGGCGTGCCTCCAGTCAGCGGCCGGATGCCTGCCGCGGCCGGGTGGTCAGTTGGCGCGACGCGGCGCCGATTCACCGGGGTCTTCGTGCTTCATGTCTGGCGCGGGTTGGGCCCGCGACCATGTGCTACCCCCTGAGCCCCGCCTTGGCCAGAGGTCATCGACCTCGCCTACTCGGGCCGAACGGCTCTTGCCGGCGCCGTGGGTGGGGCCCGAGCCCACCTCACCCAGCCTCCGATCTGCCCGAGGTGGCTCAGGGCCAGCTCGGCGGCGCTCCCGATGAGATGCGCTCGCCACCCCGGGGGCGACCAGGGGATTATCCTGCGCGGCACCGTGACCAGCGCACGAGCAGACCGGGCAGGGGCACGGGGATCGTCCGAGCCGGCCACGTCTGCGCCCATGGCGGCGCCGCGCGGGAGGGCAAGGAGGCTCGGCAGCGGAACGCACCCTTCCCTGGCGCGCCGTTGGCCAGCCCTTGCCGTGCCGCTCAGCTACGCGCTGGGCGCGCTGATCCTGTTCGCCAATGCGCTCCGATCCCCGGGCCAGGCACTCACCGGCAGCAATCCCGATGCCATGCAGCTGACCTGGTTCCTGGCATGGACGGCGCACGCGCTCACCCATCACCAGGCGCTCCTCTTCTCGTCCGCGCTCAACGCGCCGGCAGGCGTCAACCTCGCCTGGAACACGGCCATGCCCCTGCTCGGCATCGTGGCGGCCCCGATCACCCTGCACTGGGGCCCCGTGGTCGCCTACAACGTTCTCATCTGCGTCGCGGTGGCCACCACCGCATGGGCCATGTACGGGGCCGTCATGCACTTCACAGGCCGGCACCTGGTGAGCTGGTGCGCCGGACTTGCGATCGGGTTGTCGCCGTTCGTGATCGCGCAATCCCTGGGACACCTTGACCTGGTCTTCATGGCCTGCGTTCCGGCCGCGGTCGTGCTCTGCGACATCATCCTGGTGCGCCAGCACCGCCCGTGGTGGCTGGTCGGGGGTGCTCTCGGCGTGATCGCCGCCGCGCAGCTGTACATCTTCCAGGAGACCGTCGCCGCGGTCGTGGTGGCGATGGCGGTGGCGGTCGCCGTCCTCGTGATGGTGTCCCCGCGCGCCCAGGTGCCGGCACGGGCCCCCTACGCGCGACGCGCCTTGGCTACGGCCCTGGTCGTGGTCGTGGTGGCGTCCGGCCCGCTCCTGATCACCCAGTTCTTCGGGGCCCAGCACCCGGCCTACTACGTGGAGGTCGGCAGCAACGGCTTGGGCAGCGACCTCACCGCGCTCGTGGTTCCCACCGCCAACCAGTGGCTGGCCCCCGCCACGGCCCAGCAGGTGGCCTCGCGCTGGACGGCGCAGGGCACGGGCCAGGACGGCTACCTCGGGATCTTCGCCCTGCTCCTGCTCGGCATCGCCGTGGCGGCCCGGCGTCGCGATGTGGCGGTCCGGGTGCTCGGCATCACCACGGCGGTGCTGGTCGTCCTGTCGCTGGGGCCGTGGTTGTCGGTGAACGGAGTGAGCCTCCCCGTTCCGCTGCCGGACATCGTGCTGCAGCACCTTCCCCTGATCACCGACATGGTGCCGCTGCGCTGGTCCTTCTACGCCGCCACCTGCGCCATCCTGACGGTGGCCATTGTGATGGCGCGGCAGCCGGCCGGCCGGCTGCGGCTCGTGATGGTCGGTCTCGTGGCGCTGACCATGGCCAGCTGGCTGCCCGGCCTGCCCCGGCCGCTGATGCCGGTGCCGGTCCCCGGTGCCCTGCCCAGCGCGGTGGAGGCGCGCATCCCCACCGGGACCACCGTGCTGTTCGTCCCCTGCGCCTCGGACTCCGCTCCGGCGGGCATGTACTACCAGGCGATCGGCGGCTTCCGCTGGTCGCTGGTCGCCGGCTACGCTTACTACCAGACCGCCGGCTCACCCGTCGCCGCCGGCCTCTGCAGCAGCACGCCGAGCGCCGCGCAGCCGCAGGGGGCCGCCCTCGAGAAAGCGCTGGCGGGCGAGGGGGTGGACGTGATCCTGGTACCGCCCGGCGCCACGGTGGACGCGGCGCGCATCGCGGCGGCGACCGGCGAGACACCGGTCGTGCTGGACGGCTTCTCCGTGTGGGTGACCGGCGCAGGCTGACCTGGGTCGACCGGCGGCTGCCACTGGCAGGGAGGCGCTCGTCCCTACATGCAGGTGTTGGGGATGTCCTGGTCCACGGTCTGCCCGGCGCGGACGGTGACCTCGACCCAGCGCGGAGACCCTTCCTCTCCGGCCTGGTACCCGGCCAGCACGTACCGGCCGGGTACCAGGGTGAACGAGTACGTGGCGTCGACCCCCACCGGCTCGCTGACCACGACCCGGGTGGGCAGCACGGCCTGCCACGAACCGGCTCCCAAGCTGCGCCACGTGACCTGACCGGCGAGCACGCTCACGGTGCCCGCCGCGTAGTGGGGCTCGCCGGCGAGCGGAATGGCGGCGCAGGGCTGGATCCCGCCGCTGACCGCGCCCGTGGAGGAGCGGGAGCACGCCGCCGACACGCAGGCCAGCAGAACCACCGTGAGCAGCGGGATCCTCATGGCTCGAAGAACGGTACGCCGGGTGACGCCGGGACGCCACCTCTGATGCGTCAGGGACCGTGCTCGCCGAGCTCATGGAGGCTGCTCTCCGGTACCCGGCCCGTCGGATCAGATCCGGGGCGGTTGCCGGCTCCCCCAACAGCTCGCGTCGTGCCAGCCACCGGGTGCCCGGCTCGTCCACGGCGAACAGCCAGGGCGCCGTCGTGCGTCCTCGAGCGCGTCCACGCGGGCTGATCGTCGCGCCCGGTGCGCGTCGAGCGGTCGATCAGCAAGCTCTGTTGTAATTCCACCGTGCAGCCTCGCCGGCCCAGCCGTCCGTCCGGCTCCGCCTGGCAGTCCCCGCCACGGAGGTCGAGTCACGGACGGGACCGCGGACGCCGGGCCGGCCACCTCCGCTGAGGGGCGTGTTCCCCTCCGGGTGATCGCCCGGGAGTGGGCGCGCATCGGCTGCATCGGCTTCGGCGGACCGCCGACCCACATCGCCCTGCTCCGCCGCCTCTGCGTCACCGACAGGAGCTGGCTCTCGGCGGGCGACTTCGAGGACGGGGTCGCAGCCACCAACCTGCTTCCCGGACCGGCCTCGACCCAGCTGTCCATCTTCTGCGCCTGGCGTCTTCGCGGTGCCGTCGGCGCGCTCGTCGGCGGACTCTGCTTCATCGTCCCCGGGCTGGTCCTGATCCTCGGCCTCTCCGCTCTCTTCCTGGCCAGCCATCCTCCGCGCGCGGTCGAGGGGGCGGCCGCCGGTGCAGGAGCGGCGGTCGCCGCGGTGGCCCTGAACGCCGCTCTCGGCCTCATGCCAGCAAGCTGGAGGCGCATCGGAGCCCGGCGCACCGAGAGGAGCCGGTGGGCCCTGTACGCGCTCTGCGGGGCGGCTGCCGCGGCAACGGTCGGACCTTTCCTGGTGCTCGTCCTGCTCGCCGCCGGGCTGGCCGAGGTGGGCGCTCGCGGCAGCCGGCCGCGATCGGCACCGGCGCTGCAGAGCGTCGTCGTCATGCCGCTGCTCGCCATTGCCGCCGTGGGAGGGCTGGGAGCGCTGGTGTGGGAGTCGTTCAAGGTCGGCGCCCTCTCCTACGGCGGGGGCTTCGTGATCATCCCGCTGATGCAGCAGGACGTCGTCCACGTCTACCACTGGATGACGGGCCCTCAGTTCCTCAACGCGGTGGCCCTCGGCCAGATCACCCCGGGGCCGGTCGTCCAGACGGTCGCCATGGTGGGCTACGCCGCCGCAGGGCTCGGCGGCGGGCTGCTGGCGGCGCTCATCGCCTTTGCACCCTCCTTTGCCTTCATCCTCCTCGGCGGGCGGCACTTCGACCGCCTCCGGACCAATCCCGCTGTCCAGGCCTTCCTCACCGGCGCGGGCCCCGCCGCGATCGGGGCGATCGCGGGCTCGTCGATCCCCCTGGGGCTCGCCCTCACCCAGCTCTGGCAGGTCGGTGTGCTCGGCGCCGCGCTGGTCTGGATGCTCGTCCTGCGCCGGAACGTGGTGATCGGACTGGTCGCCGCCGCTCTCGTCGGCGTCGTCGTTTCGCTGTTCGGGGTACCGGTCGGGGGCTGAGCGCTCTCCGCCGATGGTCGTGATGTAGGCGGCGACGGGGATCGCCGTCTGCAGATCGATACTGCCCGCTGGACGCGCCTCGTGATCATCCGGGAAGTGCGCGGATGCGCTCGTCGACGTGGTGCAGCGCGCCCGTAGGGCCGCGTGAGCAGGGCGCTCGAGCTCCTGGATCTCCTCATGTTCACCGGATCACGAACACGGAGTCAGCGACTTCGCGTGGAGACCAGCGCGTGTTCCCGGCGGTGAGCGGGATCGCGCCAAGTGTCGGGCTCGAGGCTGGGGGCACCTCGGTCACCATCAGCGGGGCCGGCTTCACCGACGCCACAGGAGTCAGCTTCGGCGGGGTGCCGGCCGCCTCCTTCTCCGTCAGCTCCGACGGCGATATCAGTGCGCAGAGCCCGCCTGGCACCGGGACGGTGGACGTCACGGTGACCACTGCGACGGGGACGTCCACCACGTGGAGGGGGGATCAGTTCATCTACCAGTAGCGGCACGAAGACGCCGGACAGGGCGGTGAGGCCAGGGTTCCCTGCAACATCGGTATCCGGAGTGTCGAGACGACCGGAGACTCGAACTCCAGATCAGGCGGTTCGATGGCCGAGTCCGGGAGTACCCTGACGGTCGAAGCATGGATGCTCAGCTTCCCTCTGGGGCGGCCGGGAGGTGGCAGCGGAGCACCCAACCTTGCCCATCGGTCCGGCGGCTGCTGGCCGTGGGGTTGGCGCTGACCGCCCTGGCTGCCTGGGGCTCAATCCAAGCCTTCGCCGGCAGCTACCCCCTCCTCCCCTGCACCGCCGGCACCTTCGTCAGCTCCAACTCGTCCGCTCAGGCGCAGCAGCTCCTTCCCCAGGCCCTGGCCTACTGCTCCGAGTACAACCAGGTGATGGACCTCCTCGATCGGGCCCAGACCGAGGGCTGCCTCAGCTCCGGCGACCTGTCGCAGCTGGACGGACTGGTTGCCAAGACCTCCGCCTTCGAACGCAGCTACGGGACCATCTTCGTGACCGAGCTGGACTCCTGGTACGAGACTCAGGCAGGGGCTGTCACCACCTGCAGCGCCGCGGGCAGCGCGGGCTCCGGTGGTCCGACGCCCCTCTCCCTGGCGATCGCCGGTGGGGCGGCGGTGGTCGTCGCCGGCGGCCTGACGCTGGCGGTGCGGGCGAGCAGGCGACGGACCGCCGGGGCGCAGGTGGGACAGGGTACCGGCTGGACCGCGGCGGCAGCGCCGAGCGGCCTGCAGGGCCCGGGCATTCCCGTCGCACCGGCTCCGGTTGCGGGCCTGCAGGGCCCGGGCATCCCCCAGCCCGGCCTTCCCCCTTTCATCGGCGCGGCCCCGGGAGGGGTGCCTCTGGGCGGGGCCGGGGCCTCGGTGGCGCCGCCCGAGAAGCCGGCGGCCGGCGACCTGCGCCTCGCCTGGGGAGCGGACGGCCGCCCCATCCTGAGCTGGCTGCCACCGCAGCTGGATCCCAGTCAGTGGCAGTTGAGCGGCTACACCCTCTACCAATTCCAGTTCTCAGGGGCGAGCACGGCGCCGCAGCCCACGGCCATCGCGACCCTCCCGCCGGGCAGCACGACAGTCGGGATCAACTGGACGGCCGCCAACCAGACCTACATGTTCTCGACCGGTGGAGACGTCGCCGGCTGGGGCGTGCAGCCGGTGTTCAACGTCACCGGCGGCCAGTTCGCCGGGACCGTCGTCCACGGACCGCTGAGCTGGGTCGCCACCGGAGGCTGACCCTCGTGGTCGCATCGAGGCGGGTCAGTCCGCGCGGGCAGGCTCGGCCTCCCGCCGCCAGCTGAAGCGGGGCTCGTAGCCGAGGACACGTCGCGCCTTGTCGATGGAGAGCAGGGTCTGATTCTCCCCCGCGCGCTCGTCGAAGGGGACGCCCGGGAAGAAGCGGGCAACCAGCTCTCGGTTCGATGTGCTCATCACCGTGTCGGCGTTGGCGATGATGAAGACCTCAGCCCCGGTGATCGGGGCCTCCAGCGACCTGCGAATCGCCCGGGCGCCGTCGCGGGCGTCGATGTATCCCCACAGGTTCCACCTGCGCCGGGCCGGATCGGCATCGAAGCCGGGGAACTCGGCGTAGTCGGCGGGCTCCATGACATTGGAGAATCGCAGCCCGATGATTTTCGCCTGGGGGTCCCAGCGGCAGAACTGCTTGGCCATCTCCTCGCCCATCAGCTTGGAGAGCGAGTAGGCGCTCTGCGGCCTGCCCGGGTACTCCTCGTCGACGGGGATGTACGGCGGAGGGAGGTCGAAGGGGAGGCCCAGAACGGTCTCGCTGGACGCCCACACCACGTTGCGGATGTGCAGATGGCGCGCCGCCTCGAAGACGTTGAAGGTGCTCAGGATGTTGTTCTGGAACAGGGCTGCGTTGGGACGCAGCCCCGGCGCGGGGACCGCCGCGAGATGGACGACGGCGTCGACGCCCTGGTGGCGATCGTCGACCCGGGAGAGGACCTCGAGAGCCTGGCCCATGTCCGTAAGGTCGGCCGCGACGTGGGGGCAGAGCTTCTCACGTGGCGGGGCCAGGTCGACGTTGACGACCGTGTGGGCGTGCTCCACCAGGTCGCGCACGCAGGCGCGACCGAGCTTACCGCTGCCCCCTGTCACCGCCACACGCACAGCGAGATTCTGACGGCACCGAGGTGCTTCTGGCGAAGCCAGAACGTCAAGCCCCCGAATCACTCCACAGAACCTGGAGCCGACGGGGAGATTCGAACTCCCGGCCAGCGGTTTACGAAACCCCCGAACGCGTCATTTATGGTGCTCTCTAGTGCAGCTGCGTATTCAGCCGTCGGGCCTCCATGCCGCCCTGTGATAGGGGGTGCCGCTCCTGTAGGGGTACGTTAAGGGGTACAGCGTGCGCGCTGGTCGGCGGCTTCAGGGTCCGTGACGGGTGATCTGGGCACCCGGATCGAACCGGGGTCCTCTTGCTCCCAAAGCAAGCGCCTTCGACTTTCGTCGTTCGCATAGGCCATCCCGAATTCGCCTAGTGCATCTGCTTCACAAAGTGTGCCTATGACCGGCACTTGCTTCAAGCGTCCGGCGAGCGTCCAGAAGCAATGAGGCGCTCGACGGCAGCCGGAAAGGGAATCGAACTCCAGGTGGTCACACTTCCGGACGCGCTCACGACACCTCGGGTGGTGGCGCCATAGACCCACCAGACAGCCTGGCAACGGTGTCCCCCACCAAACTGATCACCGTCGCGCCGCTTACGGACGCATAGCGTCTCGGGTACGACGTGAGCACGATCACCTGGCACTGTCGCCCTGCGAGACTCAGGATGTGGCACATGTATTCGAGCCGATCCTCGTCCGTGTGGCCGAGAGTGTCGTCGAGGATAATCGGCACCTCGCCGGTGCCGGCGACCAGCATCCCCGCTGACAACCGCGCGATCAGGGTGAGTTGCTCCTGTGCCCCTGTGCTCAGCTGTTCGAAATCGAGGGTGATGTTATTCAAGGTGCGCCGACTGACGGCCAGCCTCTCGTCTAACTCGATGCTGAAGCTGCTTCCATAGAGGATGCGCCCGAGCTCGGTGATCCGGTCCCGCAACGGGCCCTCGCGACGCTGGCGTGCCTCCTCACGGCATGCCCGCATAACAGCTAGCAGATGTTTGGCTGCGCTCGCTCTTCTTTCCAAGAGCTCGAGATCGCGTCGACCTCGGTCACGCTTGGATATCGCCTCATCCTGAGACTCCGCAAGCCCTTCCTGGCCTCGAACCTCGAGCTCGGCTTCTAGGCGCAGTCGCTCTTCGATGCGCCCGCTGCGCTGCCCGTTTAGACCGTCGTAGGTGGTCGCGGCGATCTCGGCTCGCGTCCGGAGACGCTCCGGCTCCAGGGTCGCCAGTTTCCCTTGCTCCGCCACGTAGAGCTCCTTGGTCTCCCTCTCCTCCCCGGTCGCCGCCAAGAGCTCTCGCGCTAGATCCTCGTCAGCTGCAGACGCCCGAGCCTGCGCGAGCTCATGGACAAGCTCCGCGCGGTTGTCCGTCTGGAGGTTGAGTTGGGCGCTAGCCTCCTGCGCCTTGAGCCGGAGATCCTGAACCCGATCATCTGCGATCTTGGAACCGTGTAATAGCCCCTCATGGGCTGCCTTGGTGCTGCTTGCATCGGACTCAGCGGTCCCGCGCAGCTCCTCACATAGCTCGATCGTGGTCCCCATCTCCGGTTGCGGTGAACGCGCTGTACAGTAGGCGGCTGTCCGCCGCTGCAGATCGTCTATCTTCGCAGCCATTTCCTCAAGGGTCAGATCGCGAAGGTCCTGCCGCTGCCGAGCCTCGGCTTCGTGGACGGTACGTTCCGCCTCTACCCGGCTCTTCAGCTGCCGGTCAGCTTCCTCTCGATCGACCACACCGTAGCTCTTGAAGAGACGAGCGAGTTGCGCTTCAGCATTGCGAACCTGTTGCGTCAGAGCCTCCACGCTGGTCCCTGAGCGGACCGATAGCCTGAACAGGCTCGGAAGGTGAAGATCCAGCCGATCGGCCACTGTGCGCTCGAGTACTTGGCCTTGCGCCAACGGAACCACCTCACCGTCGACCTGGAGCCCGAGCTCAGCTTCAGCTTCGAATCGCAAGTTAGGACTACCGGCCGCCAGCGCGGCGCGGGCCCGCTCCAGCGTGAGGCGGTGATCGTCTATGCGCTTGAGCCCGGATTCCGTGATCTTGATCCGCTCAATGAGCTCACGTGCTCGAATCACCTTCTCTCGACTATCCACCACTCGCTCGCGACGTTCGCGCAGCTGGACCAGGCCCAGCTCATCCTGGCGGAAGTCGTAGTCCTGGCGGCGCAGCTCGTAGATCTGCTCGGCCTGCTCTCGTCTGACCGCAGCGGCCTCTGCTTCGTGTGCCTGGTGGGCTTGCTCGGCGGCCGCAACGTCAAGACTCGACCTCAGCTTCATGTGCGTCTGTTCCAGGACTTGAACCGCCTTATCCATACTCTGTAGGCGCGCGGACAATTGCTCCCGAGCTTGGTGGCGGTCTCTCGCCTGCTCTGCCTTGGCGGCCGCCGCTTCGGCATTGGCCCGGAGCCGCGCCAGCTCGGCCTCAAGCTTCTCAAGCTCCCGAACCTCTGCCTCACGCTGGGTACGGTTTCGCTTGGCCTCGGCCACTTGGTCGTCGAGCTCGCGGAGTTGCCCTTCCAGCCACTGTAACTGGTCGATGGTCTTCTGCAGCTTCCCCAGCTCCGCGGTGAACTCGTCGACCTGCTCCTCCAGCTTCGTCATCTCCCGTCGATCTTTCACTAGCTCCTGGCCGGGCTGACCCGTGGGAGTGAAGTAGCGAAGCGCCTCTCGCTCGATGCGCCCGAAAAGCGTCAATTCACCTTGCCCGGCCGGGGCCGTTCCTGCAGCGGCGTCCAAAGCCGCCATCAGTGAGCGCGAGTCGGCCAGGGCGACCTGACCAATGGCCGCGCCCTGCTGCACCCGGACCGCCTTCCAGAGATCGAGGTCGAGGCTCTCCGAAAGAATGCTCTCCACCCGCTCGTGCGCTTCGCGCCCAGTCAGCTGCTCAGGGTGTGGCCGCCGGATGCGCAGCAGCGTCTCTGGCCGACGGGTGTCAAAACGCTTGAAGTAGGTGAAGGAGTAAGGTCCGGAGTCCGCCTCGAGCTCCACTTCAGGCGCAGCATCCTGATCGGCTGGTCGCTGGATCTTAACCCGGGTCTTGTTGCTGTCGGCGTGGACCTCAAGCAGCAGGTCAAGCGCCTCTTGGAGTGCGGTCTTGCCCACTTCGTTGGGGCCCTGAATGACAATGACGCCGGAGGGAGGAAACTCGATCTCTCGGCTGACGACGTCCTTGAAGTTCGCCAGTCTCAGGCGCTTGAGCCTCACCTCGCTGTCCCGGCCAAACGGTAGAGCAAGGCGAGCGATTCTCGCGCCAACTCTGCATCGACTCCCCCTGGTCTTGCCTCCGCCATCAGCCGCTTACGGGCTTCCTCAGCGAAGCCGGACAGCTGGAGTCCCCCGAAATCGCCATCGTCTGGCAACACGACAAGGTCAGATTCCGCTTCCCACCAATCGATAGAGGCGAAGAGCTCCCGTTGCTCTTCGAGGAGTTGATCGAGTTGAGCCTTGAGCCCAAGTGTGAGCGTTCCCCGGAGGCCAAGCCGGATGACGGTCCGCCCCTTCTCTGCCTGGCCAGCTAGCCATCCCCGCAGTCTCTCCAGTTCCTCCGCGCTGGAAAGGTCGAAGTCCTGGCGCACGAAGCGCCATGTGCCGATGGGAACGGGCTCCACCGAGCAAGACTGCTCGTCCAGTTCCACCACCAGAGCGCGCCCCGAGTCCGTCTCGCCGAAGTCGGTCGCCTCCGGGCTTCCTGAGTACCAGATGCGGGTCACGACCTCAGTCACCGAATGGCAATCACCCAGGGCGGCGTAGTGCAGACGGCCAGAGGCAACCGCCTCCTCCAGGGCCTCGAGTTGGATTGTCGCGGGATTATCGCGGCTGACCTCGAAGGAACTGACGGCCCCGTGACCGACCAGGATTCGGAGGCCAGCTGGTACGAGTTGCCGGCAGGCCTGAGCCACAAGGTCGATGGGTGGTCGCTTGGAGGGCCACGGCACGGCGACCAACTCCAAACCTGGTCGAACCTCGACCAGGCCCGGCCGTTCCAATACCGTCACGTTTGCAGGGCGGCGCGAGCGGAACGTTTCGGAGCGGTAGACCGAGCCGGGATCAAGCGGATCATGGTTGCCGGGGAGGAGATAGGTTGGGACGGGGATTGACGCCATTGCGTCCAGACCCTGAGCGATGGTTCGGCGGTCGACCTGGTTCGACTCGAAGACGTCACCGGCCACCACGACAAACTCACAGTCCCGCTGAGCAGCGAGCTGGCCTAGCTTGCGCACCGCATCGAGCCGAGCCTGGCCGAAGAGCTCAGCCCGCCCCTCGTCCAGTAGATGTGGGCGCATTCCGAGTTGCCAATCGGAACTGTGAACAAACCGGACCCGACGCCCCTGGTCCACGGTGCGGAGTATAGACACCTGTATGAGCACTCTGGGTGCCCAAGCGGCAGGGTCGTAGAGGAGCTCAGCCTTTGTGCTGGCGTGTGAGCAAGGCGCCACTCTCTCGCCACTCTGATAGGCGACGAGCCGGTCGTTCGACGCGTTCGCGCGCTTCGCTAAGCGCGGCTGGAGATCACTCAGGGCTCGAACCCGCGACATCCAGCTTGGAAGGAAAGACGCCACCGCGCGGGCGGTGCGCGTATTCAGAGAGGCCCTCGACGCCAGCGTGGCGCACTTTCTTGAGCGTTTACCTCCTCTCTCTCAACCCTCCCTCTGCGTGGCTAGACGCCGCGCAGGATACTACGTCAGCAGGAGACCACCAGGGCCTGCGCAACGCGCGGGCCTCAAGATCGCAGCTCGAAGGTCGGACGGACTCCGGGAGTCGGACCAGCTCATTGGGGAAGGCCTTCTCACATCGGCGTATCTCACGCACGAGGCCGTGTCTTGTCAAGTGGTGTAAGAGGGACCGACGCCATCCGCGCGCCGTTCGACTCGTTCACGCTGCTGCGGTGATGGCGGGCACGCCCTCCGTGTCGATGGTGGTGTAGGTCTTGGTGAGCGACTCCGCGCTCATGTAGCGACGGGCCACCGCCCACTCGTCGTTCTGCTCGGCGAGCACGGCCCCGACCAGGCGGATGACGGCGTCGCGGTTGGGGAAGATGCCGACGACGTCGGTCCGCCGGCGCAGCTCCTTGTTGAGGCGCTCCTGGGGGTTGTTGGACCAGATCTGGCGCCAGTGCTCTTTGGGGAAGGCGGTGAAGGCGAGCAGGTCGGGCGTCGCCTCCTCGAGCAGATCGGCCGCCCGCGGGAAGCGCTCGCGGAGCTGCTCCACGATCCGGCCGTGCTGGGCCCAGGTCGACGCGGCGTCGGGCTGGGCGAACGTGGAGCGGACCAGGGTTGCCACCACGGCCTGGGCGGATCTGGGCACCCGGCTGAGCAGGTTGCGCATGAAGTGTGTTCGGCACCGCTGCCAGCTGGCGCCGTCGAGCACGGCGGCGATGGCGTTCTTGAGCCCCTCGTGGGCGTCGGAGATCACCAGCCGGACCCCACGCAGCCCCCGGGCCACCAGGCCCCGCAGGAAGGCCGTCCAGGCGGCTCCGTCCTCGGCGCTGACCACGTCGACGCCGAGGATCTCCGGCTTGCCCTCGGCGGTCACCCCGGTGGCGATGACGGCGCAGGCGTTGACGATGCGGCCGTCCTCGCGGACCCGCTGAGTCAGGGCGTCGACCCAGAGGTAGGGGTAGCCGGCGGGGTCCAGGGGGCGGTTGCGGAAGCTCGCCACCATCGGATCGAGTTCTTGGGCCATGGCGCTGACCCGGGACTTGCTCAGCCGCTCGATGCCCAGGGTCCGGACCAGGCCCTCCACGCGGCGGGTGGAGACCCCGCGGACATAGCACTCGGCCACCACCGCCACCAGGGCCCGCTCTGATCGGCGGCGCTGCTCCAGCAGCCAGTCCGGGAAGTAGCTGCCCGACCGCAGCTTGGGGATAGCCAGGTCGATCGTGCCCGTCCGCGTGTCCCAGGTCCGCTCGCGGTAGCCGTTGCGGAGTTCACCCGCTCCTGGCTCCGCTCCCCATAGCCGGCCCCGCACAGGCTGTCCACCTCCGCGTTCATCAGCGCGCCGGCGAAAGTCGTGATCATCTCCCGGAGCAGGTCGGCGTCAGCCGCCTCCACCTGCTTGCGGAACCAGGTCAGGGCATCCATGCTGGGTGTGGCCACCGTCGTCTCCTCGAGGTTGGTGAAGCTTCCTCAAAGGATGGCGGTGGTCTCTCT
>Ga0187880_1000825_pt1 | contig 25474 bp, 17 predicted proteins | sample June2016WEW_19_4_FD_132998 | JGI IMG/M metagenome (GOLD analysis project Ga0187880, IMG submission 132998) | Peatland microbial communities from SPRUCE experiment site at the Marcell Experimental Forest, Minnesota, USA - June2016WEW_19_40 | ecosystem: Environmental > Terrestrial > Soil >... | reverse complement strand
CGATGGGCGTGCAGCCCTGGGAAGTCACGGCAACCAGTTGCACGGCGCCGCCGACTGAGATCGCCACGCCACCCTCGTCATAGACCTCGCCGTTCAAATACACTTGAGTCGCCTGCTCGCTCCCATCGCCGCTGGCGAGCCCGCCGAGGACCGGCAGCGGAGCATAAGCTTCGTTCCAAGTTCTCAGCCACGTTTCACTGTCCAGGTGGAACGGATCAATGAAGACGAGCCAGCCGTTGGTTTGGGCGGGCTCGACCTCGGTTTCCAGATGCCAGTAGCCGGGGCCGTTGGCTTCCTCGATCTGCTCCTGCTTAAAGTGGACCGCTTTCAACTCGGCGCCGGGCAGGGCATACAAGCCAACGGTCAAGCCCGCGTTCTTCTCCACCTCCCGCTCCCCGACGATCAGGCTTTGACTCGAACACCCGGCCAGCAGGGGAATCCGGGCATGCACCCGCAGAATCTCGAGCACCTGCCTGGCGCGGGAAAAGAATCGCGGGGACATGAAGATGAGCCCGAGCGACACGTGCGGCGCGGCCAACTGGGCGCGCAAACTCTCCGCCCACTTCTGGAGGCCCGCCTCGTCGAAGTCGCCCGGCCAGTGCGCTGCCGTGGAATACTCGTTGCCCACAAAGCCAACTTAGCGGGGAAGGCGCCGAATGCAAATCCGAAGGCCGAGACCCGAAAACCGAAGGAGGCCCGAAGCCCGAAATCCGAAAGGGGATTAAGTCAATGAGCTGCTGCCCTGCTGGGGCCGGCATTCGGTTCGAGCTTAGGATTTTGGATTTCCTTCGGATTTCGGGATTGGCCCCAACCTCTCCGACTGCAGAACAGCCCCAATATTCATCGATCGCCATGCACTATCTCCTGCGTGGCAATGGCATCAACTGGCTCTTCTGCGGCGGTCGTCTCGGCGCGCTCTTCGCCCTCGCCCGCCTGGCGGGGCCAGATGTGGAAGCCGCCGTGGTCATGGATGGCAATCTCCCACGTGCCCCAGATCCCTTTGCCCTCCCGGAAACCGCGATAGAACACATCGTGCGCGCCCAGGTAACTCTTGGTCCAGTAACACTCGCGGCTGGCGGCGTCGTAACGGCCCTTGATGAGGAACCGTCCAACGTCATCCACTCCGTCGCCGGTCATGTTGCCGTTGGCAAAGGTAAGATCGAGGTCCATCCGGTGCCGATCCCCCGGGCGGTAGTTGTAGAATCCCGTCCACGGCCCCGATGAAAATAGCGACTCGCTCACTGGCAGAGATCCCAGGGCCAACACGGACCCCTCTCCCCAGCCCTTTCCCCTTTGGAAGGGGAGAGGGGGAATCGTCAACAGGTTCCTGGAGTGAAGTTCATGGGCCGGGGGGCGAGATTGTCGCAGGGTGGCGCCCCTTGAACGTCAGCTCCGCAATGCCCGACTTGTCGAGTTCGCCCAGACCTTCGGCGACCATCCGGTCGTATTGTTTCTTCGTCGCCGCCGCGAGCGGGAGCTTAAGGCCTCGGGCCTTGCCGAGCTTGAGGGCGATGCCTGAGTCTTTGGCCGCGTGGGCCGCGGAGAAGAAACAAGCATGGTCGCGGTTCTGCATGTCCTCGCCGTCGGTCTTGAGCACTTGCGAGCTGGCGCCGGTCTGCGAGAAGACCTCGCGGAGCATCGCCAGATCCAGCCCGAGGGCGTCGCCCAGCCCGAGGCCCTCGGCCAATGCCGCCGTGTTGATGTTCATGACCATGTTAACGAGGGCTTTGACCTGGGCCGCCTGGCCGGCGGCGCCGATATACCGCACTGACGTGCTGAGCTTTTCGAGCAACGGCTTCGCACGGTCAAAGACTTCCCGCCGGCCGCCGCACATCAGGTACAGGGTGCCCAGGCGCGCTTGCGTGATGCTCGAGCCCATGCAGGCTTCGAGCGACTCCGCGCCAGCCTTCTCGGCTTTGGCCTCCACCCAAACATACACGTCCGGCGTGATGGTAGCGCAGTTGATGAAGAGCATGCTCTGAGCGTGGCGCAGCAGACCGCCGCTGTAAATCTGCTTCATCGCGCGGTCGTCCGTTACCACGGTGAACACGACATCGCAGAGGTTCGTGACCTGCTTTAACTCTTCGGCGGCCGGACAGCCAAGCTCCTGCGCGAGGCTTTGGGCTGCCGCGCGGTTGACGTCATAGATGGCGGCGATTTCGCAGCCGCATTCCTTGAGCCGGCGCGCCATGTTGGCGCCCATCCGTCCCACTCCAACGAATCCAATCTTCCTTGCCATGCCCCAGAATACAACAAACACGGCGAACACGCGACTGATTCCCCATCCGATGGGAGAGGGTGCCCTTCATGGCAGGTGAGGGGAGATCCGTCGCCTCACCCAGATTCCAAAGGGCAGGATGTATGAGATTGCCGTTCAAGGCCAGCCGGCTGGCGGTGTGAAAGGTCTCTCGCTGCCGAGTCGCTGCAGGATCTGCTTGTGGGCGCTGGTGAACGCCCTCTGGTTCAATCGGCTCCAGCCAAGCCAATGGCCTTTGGCTGACGGGATTCGGGCTGCCTGACGGCTCGGAACACGATACGCTTCCAAATTAATGCGATAGCGAGTGATGGAGTGTTTGATCGTGGCAAATAATTCGAGCCTCTCCGGCCGCACTCCCAGGGCCTTGCGGACCGCATGCTGCAGGTCCGAATCAACGGGAGTCAATTCCACGTTCGGGAATTCCCAGAGGTGCGCGTTCACACTGCCGGCAGGCCGCTGCCGGACGAGGAAGCGACCGCGTTTCTGCGCGATGAAGGCAACGAAGCGGCGCGGCATGGCGCGGATGCGCGGGCTGAGGCTGGGCAGTTCATGGATGCGGCCTTGTTGATAGGCGGCGCAAAATTTGGCGATTGGACAAACCGCGCACCGGGGTTGCCGTGGCGCGCAGACGAGCGCGCCGAGCTCCATGAGCGACTCGTTGAGCTGGGCACAGGGGCGTGAAGCGTGATGCGTGATTCGTGATGCGTCAGGGGAGGTGATGGTGCGCACGCTAAGCTTAGCGGCTCCCTGGACCAGTTCCTCCGCGAGCCGCCAAAGCTGGGCGTTGACACGCCGCTCGCGCGGATTTCCGCGAATGCCATAGCAGCGCGTCAGGACGCGAATCACGTTGCCATCCAGGATTGGACGGGGCTGGTTGAAGGCGATGCTGCAGATGGCCCCGGCGGTGTAACGCCCGACGCCGGGGAGGGCCAGGACGTCCTCGAAATCGCGCGGGAAGCGACCCCCGTGTTGCGCCACGATGAGCTGCGCGGCGCGTTGCAGGTTTCGCACGCGGGTATAATAGCCGAGCCCTTCCCAGAGTTTGTGCAGCGTGTGTGGTTTGGCCTTGGCCAGCGCGGTGAGGTTCGGCAGCGCCCGCATCCAGCGCTCCCAATAGGGCAGGACCGTCTTGACCCGGGTTTGCTGGAGCATGATTTCCGAGACCCAAATGGCATAGGGGTCGCGAGTGCGGCGCCAGGGCAGGGGGCGCGCGTTTTGCGCGAACCACACCAGCAGTCTGGGCACGATGTCTTGATGTTTCATGCGGCTGGCGGGAGCTTACTTGCGAAATCTCAATCCCCCAACGCATTCTTGCCTTGCGCAACCCATTCCTCCCATCGCGTCCCATTCTCCGATTACCAATCGCCAATAGCCCACCCGTCATCGATTGCGGCCACTTGCCGTTATCAGCCCAACACTCTACGATACGGCGACCTTTGTGAAACCATTAACGTCCTATACCTGCAAGCTCACCGATCCCCAAGCGGCCGCGCTGCGCACCTGGTTGCAGGGGCATAACTACCGCTTTCGCGAGGTGCCGTACGCGCGCTTCGCCGCGGAGAAGGAGAAGACCAACGTGGTGTTCTACGAGAGCGGCAAGCTGGTCGTGCAGGGCAAGGGGACGCAGGAGTTCGTCGAGTTTGCGCTGGAGCCCGAGATCCTGCAGGAAGCGCGGCTCGGCTACGAGGCGGTGTTGAATCCCGACCTGCTTCTGCCGCGCCTGGGAGTGGACGAGAGCGGCAAAGGCGATTTCTTCGGGCCGCTGTGCATCGCGGGCGCTTACGTCAACGAATCAGTTATCAAGGCGTGGGCCGGCGCTGGCATACGCGACTCGAAGAACATCTCCAGCGACAAGCGGATCAAGGAGCTGGCGGAATTGATCCGCAAGACGCCCGGCTGCGTGACGACGGTCGTCCCCATCGGCAACGAGGCCTACAATCGCCTTTACGCCAAGATGCACAGCGTCAACGCCATGCTCGCCTGGGGGCATGCGCGTGTAATCGAAAACCTGATGGGGCAGCGCCATCGCATGAACCCGCCGCCCGTGCGGGCCATCAGTGACCAGTTTGCCTCCAATAAGGAGACTGTGGCCAAGGCGCTGATGAGTTTGGGCCGCGAGATCGAGCTGGTCCAGAAGCACCGGGCGGAAGAAGACCTGGCTGTGGCGGCGGCTTCGATTCTGGCCCGGCACGAATTCGTCACCCGCTTGGGGGCGCTGGAAAAGCAACTCGGCGCAAAACTGCCCAAAGGCGCCTCGGCGGCCGTGGATGCGGCGGCAAAGGAAATCGCCGCGAAGCACGGTCCCGAGGGCCTCTCCAAAGTCGCCAAGATGCACTTCCGCACCGCCCTCCGGGCGCAAGGCTTGCCGGAACCGCCGAAGGTCGAATGGCGACGCCGGGCCAGCCCGGGCCAGAACTGATGCCGGGCGGCCCGATCGGCGGATGGCACGGAGCCGATCATAGCGCGGGAATCCTGCTGATTCCGTAATCCGCTGAGGCAGAGAACTTATGCCTTGCGGGAGGTCATCAATCGACCTCTGCCCATCTACCTCGTGAGATCAGAGCCTATTGTCTGCGACTATTAATGCATTACACCTTATGCGTTTAGTTAGATTAGGGCATATATTCCGTTAGAATAATGTAACCTTGCCTTATTGCTAGCGTAAGATTAGCAAGCTTGTTCCATATTTTGCTATCGGGCAGCAATATATGTAAATACAAAGGCAAGGGATGGCGAGCAGAAATCCGGCCCTAAGCTAACCTAATCGCGTCATGCCCAACCGGCGACCAGAATCAGTAGAGCAAATCGCAAGCTTTGGCCAGACTTGCGTGGCTGGGCGTTCCTCTGTACTTCGCAACCCACCTCATCTCGCCGCTGCATGAAACTCTTCGTTGCCGGGTTGAGCTACAAGACTGCGCCAGTCGAACTGCGCGAAAAGCTGGCGGTTCATCCCTCCCGGTTGCGCTGTCACGGCTGCCGCCTCAAGCTGGGGGCTGGCCTGGATGAAGTCGTCCTCCTCTCCACCTGCAACCGGGTGGAGGTTTATGGCGTAGCCTCCAAGGTCAATGGCAACATTCACCGGCTCTTCCAGCATCTCTCCACGGGTGACGTTGATTTTGCTCCCCACCTTTACATCAAGGAAGGGGCCGAAGCAGTGCAGCACCTATTCTCCGTTGCCAGCGGCCTGGATTCGATGGTGATCGGCGAGACCGAGATCACCGGCCAGGTCAAACAGGCTTACCTGGCCGCCCAGGAAGCGAAGCTTACCGGGCGCGTCACCAACCGGTTGTTCCAAACGGCGCTGCAAGCGGCGAAGGCAATACGCACTCAGACCGGCATTGGCCGGGGGGCGACTTCCGTGGGCAGCGTCGCCGTCGAGCTGGCCGAGCGCATCTTCGACCGGGACCTGTCCGGGAAGACGGTGATGATCGTTGGCGCAGGCAAGATGGGTGAGGCTTGCATTCGCCACCTCGCCAAGAAAGGCGCGCGCTCGGTGCTCGTCTCCAACCGCTCTTACGACCGCGCGCTGAACCTGGCCACCGAGTTCGGCGGACGCGCCGTCCGATTTGATGAATGTCTGCAAGGGATGGCCGAGGCCGACATCGTGGTCAGCTCCACCGGCTCCCCCCAAACCATTCTGCACCGGGATGACGTGGTGTCGGTCATGGCCGGGCGTGGCAACCGCCCACTCTTTCTCATCGACATCGCGGTGCCGCGGGACATTGATGCCGACGTGGAGCAGCTCGACAACGTTTACCTATACAACGTTGACCACCTGGAGGCGATCGTCCGCGAGAACGTGCGTCAGCGCGAACAGGAGTTGGCCCGCTGCCGGGCCATCCTCGCCGAGCGAACGGCGGCAGTTATGGCCCGGCTCACGCCGGCCCCGGAAAAGAGTTTTGCCCCTGGTGTTCAGACCCAGCCTGCATGGGCGCTGAACGCCGTGGGGGCTTGCCCCGGCTGATCCGGGCACACCAAATAAAGCGAATGAACACAACATACTTTCGACGAGAGAGCCCGACGGTGAGCTCGCTGCCGGGCCAGACTCGCGTCAGAAAAGGCGTCATCCAGCGGATGGCGCCCTCAACCCCGCGGCCTCAAGCCACCGCCGCAGCAAATCAGTAAAACCTAAGCAGAAGAAAGCACGTGCTAAGTATGAAACAAACCAAGAAAGCCATAACCTGCCTGATAGGGGTTGGGCTGATAACCATGTTCGCCGCTATCACGGCGAGCGCCGCTACGGCCCTTACGGGACAGCTCGTCTTGCGCCCGCTGACTCCCGGGGACGTCACCAATTATAAACTCCCCTCCACCATTGAGAATTCGGCCGGGATCAACACCATCGGTGTTGGCACGCCGGCCTATTTGGAGGCGGAGGTGAACATCGCCATTGCTCCCTCCAACATAGTCAGCGTCACCTGGGCTCTCACCAATACGCCGGTATCTTCCCAGGCGACGTTCACCCCCAGCCCGCTGGGAATGAATGTGCCCGTCTACGATCCAGCAGATCGCTTGGTCTATCAAGTAGCCGGACGCACCCTCTTTCGCCCGGACGTGGTGGGACAATACACCGTCGTCGCCACCATCGTCACTTCCGGCAGCGGTTCCACCAATGTGACCCAGACCATCACGGCCGGCACCTACATGGGCCTCAACACCTGCGCCCTGTGTCACAGTGGCGGCCAGATTGCGGAAAACATGGTCACACCTTGGCAAAAAACTCTCCACGCGCAGATCTTCACCGACGGCATCAACGGCGGGTCGGGTACCACCGGCACGTCCTGCCTGAAGTGCCATACCGTTGGCTACGACACCAATACCAATGCAGTCAATGGCGGGTTTGACGATGTCGCTGCCCAGCTTGGGTGGACTTTCCCCACAGTGCTGGTGCCTACCAACTGGGCGTACATGCAGGCGACGTATCCTTCTCTTGCCAACCTCGCCAACATTCAGTGCGAAAACTGCCACGGCCCTGGCAGCCAGCATGCTTACGGGCTCGGTAATACCAACCTGATCACCAGGTCCGTCAAATCCGGTGATTGCAATCAATGCCATGACGCCCCGACTCACCACATCTATGGCACGCAATGGCTCACCTCGGCCCATGCCGGCGCGCGATCTACTGCTGCGACCATTCCCTCCGGCCCAAGCCGCTGGATGTGCGTAGGCTGCCACACGGCCGAGGGATTCATTGACCGGGTGGAGAATTACGGGAGTACGAACGCTTACACGACGAACACTGTGTACGCCTCGATCGGCTGCCAGACCTGCCATGAGCCGCATGGGCTGACCACCCCCACCAACAACCCGCATCAGATCCGGATGCTGGCAGCGGTGACGATGCCAGACGGCACTGTAGTCACCAATGCTGGCGAGGGTGCCTTGTGCCTGCAATGCCATCACGTCCGCAATGGTTCGGCTGCCACCCAGCTCGCGAACTACCCGGTCGGGAAGCTGACCTGGTTCGGTGGCTCCAGCATGGGTGTGCACGATGGTCCGCAGGGTGACCTGATCGAAGGTGTCAACGCCTTCACCTACGGCCAGACGATTCCCAGCGCGCCCCACGCTTCTGTGGTCACCAACCTTTGCGTCGGTTGCCATATGCAGCCCGCGCCTTATGGCGATCCGGCTTACCTCCAGGCTGGCGGCCACACCTGGGAAATGAGTTACAAAGTTGTCACGACCAATGGCACGACCTTGGTAACGAACTCGTACGATAAGGTTGACGTCTGCGTTCAGTGCCACGGCCCAATCAGCTCATTCAACTTTCCGGTGGCGGACTATAATGGCGACGGCGTGATCGAAGGCGTCCAGACCGAAGTCCAGCACCTGCTCGACAAACTTTCCACCATGTTGCCGAACTCGACCTACCAGACGAATAGCAACAACTATGTGGCGGATGGTCTCGTCAAGACCAGCGTCTCGTTCCAGACGAACTGGCCGACGAAGTTCCTGAAGGCCGGTTACAACTGGCAGATGGTCAGTTCGGACGGCAGCCTCGGCCTGCACAATGTGCCCTTCGCCGTCGGCCTCCTCAAGGCGTCCATCGCGGACCTGACCGGAGACAGTAACAACGACGGGCTGCCGGATGCTTGGCAGATCCAGTACTTCGGCTCGGCGAATAATCCGAACGCCGCGCCTAATGCCACGCCGGCCGGCGATGGTATCCCCAACTGGCTCAAGTATTCTCTGGGACTCAATCCGCTGGTGCCCGGTATGGTAGTGCCCGGCGGGGTGGTATGGGCGAATGGCACGCAACTGGGTAATCCGGCTGGCACCAATTCCGTCCAGATCTATACGGCGGCTGAGGTGGCCTTTGACACGGTCGTCGGCACCAACTACTATGTCCAGGAAGTCACATCCCTCAGCGGCGGTTGGCAGACGGTTGCCGGCCCGATCGCCGGCACGGGCTCGACGGTCAGCTACGTCACGCCTACGCGGCAGAACGTGCAGCAGTACTTCCGCGTTTACCACAACCCGTAACCGGCTTAGGTCCTCCGGAGCCGAGTAAGAAAGACTGGCTCGCAGCCAACCCCTCCGCGTTCGCGCGGAGGGGTTTGTGCTTTGGCAGCGGGCCCAAGAGCGGAAAAGGCGGAAGGCCGAATCAAAGCTCTCCCAGCGGATAGCCACCCTTGCTCCGTTATGCGCCACGTTATGCGCCACGTACCTACTTGACACCCCCCTCCGGTCCGATGGTAAATGGGGGATGCTCACCCTCATTGTGAAGGCTCTTCCGGCCTCGGCGTGCGGCTTGGTGCGAAACGCTTATGGCTGAAATCAAGTTTTCCTGCCCCCAATGCGGGCAGCACATCTCCGGAAACGAACAGTGGTCAGGACATCAGATCCAATGCCCGACCTGCGCCACGACCCTCACCGTGCCCGGGGCTCTTCCGCCTCCGGCTGCCGTTGCGCCTGTTCCCAAGTCGCTGGTCCCTCAACCTCCAGTGTCCCACGGTCCCAAGCTTTCTGCCGGGGCGACCCAGGTCGCGCGCTCGACTGCCCCAGGACCTGCGCCACTCAGACAACTCGCGGCACGCCCACCGAGAAGTAAGAGCCCGCTGCTGAAATATGTTGTTTATGCCATCGTGTTGGTCGCGCTGGGCGGCGCAGGTTACCTCTACGTGCCTTCCTTGCTGAGCAAGATTCAGGACAGCGCGAATTCCAAACCAACCCATGCTGCCCCCGCCTCCAATAGCGGCGGGGGTGGCCCCCTGGGCGAAGTGAACGGCGCGATGGACGTGTCGGACACTCTGGACGGCGGCTCCTCATCGCAACCGCGCCGGGCCACAGCCCGACAGCCGGCGGCCGCCCAAACACCAGCAGCCCCCGCCACCAACCCCGCGGCAGGATCCACTAACAATGCCCCGCGGGCGAAGCCCAGACGGCCCGGGCGAATCGATCCCGCCAGCGGCGGGCGTTGACAGGGCTAAAGATCATTGGGAGTCGTCCAGTACACGACAGGATTGGCGCTGCTCATGTCCACCGCCAGGCCGGTTCTTCGTTGTTTTCGGCGGAATAGATGCCTTGATTCTCGCTCATGTGTGCTGGGCTGGCCGGGCGGATATCAGCAGCCTGTGCGGTCGTCAGAGCGGCAGAATTGACCAGCTTCTCGGTTGCCGGCCCAGTGGCACACCGAAAGTACTACGGTATGTATCCCAGGTTGAACTCGTAACTCTCTGAGACTACAGCACTGGCAGACCACCTTCGGTTTGGGTTCTTCGCTGTTCGGTGGAATGGCGAGAACAGCGTCCCCTACCGCCCGCTCATCTCCGTAGCCCCACCGTAGCCTCCCCATAGCCTCACCGTAGTACCCTCGATCCAGATCGAGGGTACTACGGTGAGGCTATGGGGAGGCTCTCGGGACAGTCTGGTGCAGGGTTGGAGGAACCGGGGGCCAGAGGCTCGACGGTTTGGGGTGCCAAGTTGCTAGGTTCGGATGGGTCGCCGAGACGCGGGAGACAGGTAAAGTGCCAGAGCCGGGGCACCGCTGGGCGCGTGATCGTTCAGGCGAGCCCATTGTGACTCTTATTTCGTCTGCCCGGTCCCTCTTTGGCCGGTTGTCTTGAAGGTCACAGAGACCGGCTCAAGCGGCACGCCCTCGTCGCTGCGGAAGGCGTCGTAAGTCTCGGAGTTGAGCATGAACTCGTAAGACCAATCCGGCTTGAGTTCGATCGGCACGGTCCAGATCTTGTGCTGGGCATCAAAATGGGCGGCTTTGCCGGTTTTGGGACAATGGGGGCCGTCGCCAACGAGTGACCAGGACTTGCCGGCCATAGGCCGATCAAAGACTACTTGGATGGCGGTCAAGCCTGGATCAATGTCTTGCGCCCCGTTGGCGGGAATCATGGAAACCACTTTGGGCCGCTTGCCGGCCAACTCAGCCTGCGTCTTGGGGATATTCTTCGCCGACTCGGCGAAGAAAGCGACCAGGCGGGGCGAGAAGTCCTCCAGTGTCGGATACTGTTCACGGCGCGCTTCATACTCGCCCAGCAGGTCCGACATCTCCTGCATCCAGAGAAAGCCGTTCCGCTTCTCGGACTGAATGGCGCGCTTGACGGCCTCCTCCCCTTCATACTGGCGCAGGTAACGAATGACGCAGACGCGGACGAGTGATTCGTGCAACATCGTCTGTGCGTTGCCATAGGCCTGGGAGCGCATCCGTTCGGCAACGTGTTCAAAGAGAGCATCGCCTGATGCCCTGAGTTCGGCCTGATGGCGCGCGATAAGTGGATTGGCATAGGAATGGCAGAACTCATGGACGACTGTACCCAGCGCATCGTGCGTGAATTCGGGCAAGCCCTGCTTGTCGGTCTGCCAGACGCCAAGAACGCAGTAGAGTTCTTCGCGACCGTCCGCAGCCCGGAAATGCGGGCCATAGCACCCGCTGCCATTGAGCAAACCCAGGGCGACGGTGAAGCCGGCTTGCGACCGCGGGCCGAAGTAGGCGTCGAACCAATCGAGGTGGGCTTCCTTCTCCATGAGCGTCTGCATCCGCGCCACCGTAGTCTGGTAGAGCGGACGGTGTTGCTCGACGAACTCCTGGAAGGAGCTGTCTTTGACAAACTGCCTCGCCGCCGCCAGGAATTTGCTTACCTCGGGAGCCGTCCAGCGTCGGTCCAGGCCCTCAGGCCAGGGTTGGAGCGGGAGCTTGAGCTGGAGGCGCTCGGCATCGGTCAGATGGACCGCCAGGCTCATGACGGCGTCATAGGAAACGCCGTGGGTGCCGCGCAGCTCCTGGGCCAGGGTGACCGCCGCATGGCTGCGGAACTTCCCAAACTGCTTCTCCGCGTCCTCGGCGTAGGATTTCACCCTCGCCATGTTGTACTCCGGGTTGCCAGCCAAGCGAAAGATGAGGCTCAGGAGTTCCACGCGCGGATCAACGACCACCCGCAGCGAGTGCGCGGAGCTTGAGACCGCCTGGCCGGCGGGGCGGTTGGTGGACTCGGCCGCCATCACTGGCGATTGAGCCAACCCGGCTGCCGCTGCTATGAGGATGGCAAAGAGATGCATTGATTTCATTGGTTGATTATCACGTGCGTTACATTGGGCGGTGCTGGAGGTTGGATTAGTCCAACATCTCGAACAGAGAGTCTATTCTCCGACTGTGCCGAATTGAAGCCAATACCCGGGAGTATCTGCCGGCCAGGGCCTTCTCCTGCCCGGCGAGGTAACAGAATCGCACCGGCGAAGAAGCCTCCACCCGCCTGACAAAGTCCGGAGTGTAGAACTCATGGTTCCGGGCGACTGTCTGCACGAGCAGGAGCCGGAGGTTGTCCTGAATCAGGGACTTGAGGGAGCCGGGTTGGGCGGACGCAAACCGGCTGAAACTCCAGAGCACCTTTTGCGTGAAAGCCCATAATCGGGCGGTGACTTCATCGAGCGGGCCAAGACCTGTCTGGCGCGTGAAGATCGTCATGTGCTTGTTAACCAGGTCGTCACGGAAATCCTGCAGGTCGTCCATGAGTTGAAGCAGCACTCCGTACGCGAACATGAACTCCGCTTCGTCATGGGTCAACGAACCCCGCACCAGGCTGGCATCGGTCAGCACGGAGGTTCCTCCTTTGGCGATGCTTAGCTTCAGCAGCGCCTGTTCGTCCCAAGTCCGCGCCGCGTCCTGCTGATCGAGGCTTTGCATTTGCGCGTGATGAATGGCCCGCAAGCTGAGATAGACTTCAGGGAACTCCGCCCTTGGGTAGAGCCGTTCAATCATGCCGACCAGACGGCAAACCTGCTCGGAATGAAGGTCCGGCGGTGGGGCCTTTGCGCCGGACAGACGGAGAGTCAGCCAGTCGCCGAATGCAAGCTTCGCCGCGCGCTCAAGCCGCAGGTCGTCGAGGCAGTTGTCGGTCCACGGGTAAAGCATGCTGTAAGCAAAAAGCGTCGGGGACAGAGTAATCGGGGCGCGCAAGAACAATTGGACGCTGTGCGTGACCCAAAGGTTGCGCAAGGCCTGGAAGAGGCTCTGGTCAGTTATTGCCGGAGCAAACGCCCGTGCCTGCCGCACAAACTGCCGGGTCGCTTCCAGGGCCTCGGCAGTGAATAGCCGGTCCAGGCCTTCCGCGTCGCCCTCCAGGTAGTCGCCGGCTATCCGGCGCGCGGCATCCAGCAAGCCCTGGCGCCAATTCGCGCGCCTTGCCGGAGACGCGGGCCAGCGGCGCAACCGCGCCTCGATCTCCTCAGCATACCGGTCAGCGCGATGCTCGCGCTCCAGCTTTGCCGCCAGGTCAATAGTCGTTCCGAACCCGGCAGAGGTGGCGTTGGCCTCGGTCCAGGCCGCGGCACACTTGGCCGCATAGCCTGCGGTTCTGCGGTCGAAGGCCTGCTGCTCGGCCTCATTGGGGCTCGTCGCTCCCCGCGGCTGATCAGACCCGGCGGCTGGGTGCAGGGTCCCGGGGTCCGCCCGGCAGACTAAGTCCATTTGGTGAGCTTCCTGCCTTTCTTATCCTTGAACGCCTTGCACAGGATCAGAATCCAGTCAATGGTTGCCCAGATGCCGAGACCACCGAACGTGAACAACTGTAAGAATGCCGTTCCAATCTTCCCGACGTAGAAGCGGTGTGCGCCAAAGATGCCGAAGAAGAAGCCGAGCAGAAAGGCGGGCAGAATCCGACAGTCGCTGGTTTCCTCGGGCGGGGGCGCCAGCGGCACGACCGGCGCCGGCGGCTGAGAAAGCAGTGGCGGATTGGCTGACCCCGCGGCAGTGATGTTCTGCACATCCGTGCCGAGGTCGCTGACGTGCTGGTAGCGGCGCGCAGGTTCCTTCTCCAAAGCGCGGACGACGACTTCATCCAGGCGGACGTCCACCCGGGCCACGTGCGAGGGCGGGGCAAACTTGCCGAGGGGCAACTCACCCGTCAGCAGCTCATAGAAGACGACCCCCAGCGAGAAGATGTCCGCCCGATGGTCCACCGTCAGGGGCTTCTCCCTCTGCTCGGGCGCCATGTAGTTCAGGGTCCCGACGACGTCACCGGCGCCGGTAAGCGCGGCGTCCGGCACCGTCGTCTGGCCGAGGAGCTTGGCGATCCCAAAGTCGGCAATCTTCACCCGCCCCTTTTTGTCCAGGAGTATGTTCTCGGGTTTAATGTCCCGGTGGACGATACCCTCGTCATGGGCGAACTGGAGGGCCTCGCAAATCTGCGGGATGATTTGCATGGCCTCGCGCGGGTTCAGCTTCCCGCCGCGCTCCAGCTCACGCAGGTTGGGTCCGTCCACGAACTCCATCAGAAAGAAAGGCATTCCGGCGGCCTGGCCGAAGTCATAGACCGCCACGATGTTGGGATGACTCAGGCGCGCCAGCGCCCGGGCTTCGCGCGTGAAGCGCTCGGCAAAACCGGCATCGCCGGCCACGCCGGGCGGCAGGATTTTGAGCGCGACCAGCCGGTCCAGTGATGGCTGACGGGCCTTATAGACCGCGCCCATGCCGCCACGGCCAATGAGTTCAAGGATTTCGAGCTGCGGGAAGTGCCGGGCTAACTCCGCAGGGCTGGGCGGCACGAACGGCGGCGGCTTGGGTTGAGCCGGATCACCGGCGTTGGGCTGCGTCTCGGTTTGGAGGCCCGCCTTAAGCAAGCACTCGGGGCACAGGCCTTTGGGTGCGTTGGGCAATAGAGGCCGGCCACAGCTTGGGCAAATTTGTATCGTGTCCATAATAGTCTTTCACCCCTCATTACCGGAACGGCGGGAAAAGGTTACCGGCGCTCAAATCAGCCCGCCAGTGAGGTAAAAAGGTGGCGCAGTTCATCATCGGCCTGCTCGGGATCGGCCACGATGTTAGTAATCTCCGCCCGCAACAGTTCCCGGTATCGCTTGCGCAAGCGGTGCACGGCCACCTTAACGGCGGCCTCGTTCATCCCCAGGCGGGTGGCCAGCACGGCGTAGGGTTGAGACTCGCGCGTGCCGGTGAGGGTTTGTTTCAACGCGGCGAACAATTCGGCTTTGCCGGCCTGCTGGTATTCGGCCTCCAGTTGGTTCAGCACCTCCTCCAGCAAGGCCGTGGCCCAGTGTTTGTCGAATAGCTTGTCGGGTGTGGAATTATCCGCGGGCTCCAGATCATATCGCTCCTCGGCTTGCGCCAGGTCCAACGACAGGATCTGGCAACCTCCACCGCGCTTCTGCGCGCGAACCTTTTCCCATTCGTGGGCCAGGAAGTGGTTCATCGTGGAGAGAAGGAAGGAGCGGAAGCGGCCCCGGTTGGGGTCGGCGATGGCGAGAGTGTGGCGTTCCAGGAGGCGCGCGAAGAATTCCTGGGTCAGGTCCTGGGCGTCGTGGGGCGAGTGGCCGCGCCGGCGCACATAGGCGTACAGGGGATACCAGTAAGTCTGGCACAGCTGGGCCAGGGCATTCTGCGCGCGAGTGGAATCAGTGCGCCCGGCGACCAGCACCACCGACCAATGCGTGGTGACAAACCTCGCGCCCGAAGCTTCCGCTGCCGCTGTCCCGGTAGAGTTCATTGTGACGAGGGGAGCATAGGCGGACCATAAGGGGGGTGTCGAGTTGGATCAGGATCGCTTCCTTGACTTGCCTCCGCATTTCTCCTGCCCCGGGGAATCTCCGGGCTCATTTCCAGCAGTGCCCCGAATTGATCGCCGAAACGCTTGTATGGGAGCATCAGGTCGTTGTGCGGGAATATGATTGTGGCTTGCTTTAAGAATTTATGACGGAGTCAGGCAAAGTTTCAGGCAAACGCATACTGCTGGCAGATGATCAGCAAGAGGTCCGAGAGCTGCTGGCATTGATGCTCGGCATGGATGAGCATATCGTCACGGAGGCTCGCAATGGGCGGGAGGCGCTGGACTTGTTCGCGCCGGAACGATTTGACCTGGTGATTACGGATTACCTCATGCCGTTGATGAAAGGCGATGAGCTGGCGAGAAACATCAAGCGGCTGGCACCTTCCGAGCCGATCCTGATGATTACTGGCTCCGCCGACGAGCTTGGTGGCATTCGAGGGGCTGTGGATGTCGTTCTCAACAAGCCTTTCGCCTTTGAGGATCTGCGCCAAGCTGTGGCCCAGGTTCTCTGCCCGATTCCGGGCTAGCCTCGCGCCATGGGCACGCTTTACTATGGCGACAATCTGGACATCCTCCGCCGCTACATCGAACATGATACGGTGGACGTGGTCTATCTGGATCCGCCCTTCAACTCCGCCCAAAACTACAACGCCTTCTTCCACGAAAAAGACGGCACCGACGCCGCCAGCCAGATTCGCGCCTTCGAAGACACCTACGGCGACAAGATTGAGATCATCACCATCGGCGAGCCCGTCACCCCCAACGAAGCCGCCACCCTGGCCGAGCAGGACAAATATCAATTCCAGTGGTGGGCGCTAGGCCTGGTCGGCGCGCGTCCCGTAGAGCAGAAGAAAGGGGCCGACCACGGCATCGACGGCAAAGTCCTTTTCCGCGACGACCCGCGCGCGGCCAAGCCCGAGCAGATCATCATTCAAGTCAAAGGCGGCAAGACCGGCGTCAAAGATGTGCGGGACCTGCGCGGCGTGTTGGACCGCGAGCAGGCGGCCATCGGCGTGTTGGTTTCCCTCCAGCCACCGACCAAAGAGATGGTGGCCGAAGCCGTGAGCACCGGCTTCTACGTCCATAAGACCAACGCGCAGCAATACCCGAAGCTGCAATTGCGCACGGTCAAAGAGCTGATGGACGGCAAAGGCATCGAGCGCCCCTCGAACGTCGCCGCCACCGACGAGACCTTCAAGAAGGCCCCCAAGGCCAAAGGCAAGGAGCACGAGCAGACCGGACTGAGTCTCTAGCGGCCTTGTGGAGTGCGCCGGGTGTCGTATCGTTAGGCCAATGAATATCACCGAAGCCATAGCGACCGAGCACGCAACGTTCATGAGCATGTTTCACCAAATCGAGCTCGTGTTGCCCAGCGTGAAGTCGCAGGCGGAGATCAACACCATTGCCGCCATTGTGGCGGGGCTGATGGGGGACCATGCTCAATTGGAAACTGACCTCGCGTTCGTGGGGCTGGACCATGCCCTGCTCCACAAAGACCAGATCGAGACGATGCAGCGGGGGCATCACGAAATGGCCGACCGCTTGCATCAGGTACAGCGGGCGGGCACTTGCGGGCAGGCGCGGCGCTTGCTCCGGGTGGCAATTCGCGCCTCCGTCCGGCACTTTCGCAACGAAGAACGCTACGTGTTGCCCATGCTCGGACGCGCCCTCAAGCCGGAAGACCAGGCCGCCCTGGGCAAGGCGTTCGCGAGAGTCCGGGGGGGCAAAGCCAAGCCGCGCGAGGAGCAGGAGCTGGGCGGCTGAGTCTGGCCCAAGAAAGAGGATGCTGCTGGTCCTGAAGCGCCGTTGAAGCGCCCCAGTGGAGCTCCGCCACACGCCCCGGCGCCCGTTTGCGCGGCCCAGACAACGTCGCCGCCACTCTAACGCAACGCTTTGCCGCCAATATATAATATCATTGCGTTCTTGCAGTTCAGATACGTAGTCGAACTTCAGCATGCCCACGCGCAAACAGGACACGAGATCCCGAAAACGTCGGTTCGGCATCACGACTTTGTTCGCGGTGATGTTTCTCATCTGCCTTGCTCTGGCATGGAGCACACCGTGATATACCGAATGAAGGCGGCAGCCGGTCTGAACCCAAACCGGCGCGGGCGCTGCCAGATCTTGCCATTTGCCGTGGCCAAGCCTAGTGGAATTGGCCGCTACCTTGATTGTCTGGTGGATGCTCCGTATATCTGCCGCTACACCTTCGCCTTCGGCCTCCGGAGCCGAAGGTTGAGAGTTCGACCCTCTCCTCGCGTACCAACCTTCGCTCGACGCAGTGGAGAACGAAGGCTGCCGCGCCGTATCGAAGTGAAGGCGGGCGGATGTCACACACCTGACGGCGAGCTTCCGCCTTCGTCAGACTTCGGCGCGACAAGTCGGCTCGGCAAGCCAGCAGGAAAAGAAATGAGTTTCTTCTACGTTTATATCCTCCAAAGCGAGGCAGCCCCGGAATCTTTTTACGTCGGCTTTACAGAGAACTTGCAGGTCCGTTTGAAAACCCATAATTCCGGACAGGTTTCCCACACCGCCAAGTTCCGTCCTTGGAGGATCAAGACAGCCATCGCCTTCACTGACCGCCAGCGCGCCATTGAATTTGAACGCTATTTAAAGTCCGCTTCCGGCCGCGCCTTTGCTAAGAAGAGGTTATAGTGTAACAAGCCTTCCCCCCGCCGCGCCGGAGCGCAGCGAAGGCTGGGGGCCGGGCATTTGTCAAGAAGAGGCTGTGACACCGCGGTCAACAAATGGAGTGAACCACCGTTAAAACCAGAACAGAAACCAGAACAACGGCGAGAGACTGAAGGAAATGGGGGGAAAGACCGTCTGGCCGTGGATTTTGACTGGTTTGGGGGGATTAGACCAAAGTGGGGAGGAAAACACGCCCGGCACCCAAACAGGCGCAATCCGGCCCCTCTAAAACGATGAAGGTCAGAAGCGTGGACAGCAGACCATCCAGCCCTCGTTCCTGAAGCGACTGTCTTGCCGAAAGGGTCGAGGCTCCTGCGCCATCGTGCCAGAACGCGAAAGCGGTCTGAACCACAATAATCAGCGTGACCACCGACAGATTGAAGGTCACAGGCTTCAGTCGTCCGTTCCAGCGATTGTAGCGGCTGGAACGAAAGCAGGAACCCCTTCGTCTTCTGGAGGCGGATAATGTTGTTGTGGTGTTCGGCGCTTCGATTCCTTGAACAGGTCAACGTCCATGCAGTCCGAGAGAAGAAAGCGCAGAAGGGATTTTCCCTGAAACCGACACGTCTGCGCGATTCCGAGAAGGCGGAGGTATTCGGTCGCTCCTTTCGTAAAGAAATTGCCTGAGATTTTCCGCTGTACTGCCAAATGGCGGATCGCCCGCTCGGCCATGTTGTTGTGCCACGGGATTCCGTCACTTCCGATGAAGGTGAAAAGCGAACCTCTGTAGTCTGCAAACCTCTTCTGGTATGTTGCGGTGAGTTCGCACTCCGGCGTCGGAACATCGATCGTTCGCCGGTAGAATTGGTCTACGCGCTTTTGGTGCTTACGGAGGTGCCACGCCTTTAGTCCAAACCTCTCCACATCCTCAAGTATCGGCACCAACAGATCGCGGACACTAGCCACGAAGCGCTCGTATTCCGTGTTGAATGGATTCTTCCAAAGATCGTCGTTCAAGTCTCGGATCAGATGCACGAGGCACTTCTGTTGCCTGCAAGGGATCGAATCGTAGCCGGCATAGAAATCGGAAACCAGCGTCCCTTCATAACCAACCAACAATTCTTGAAGAAAGTGGGTCTCACGAGTCGTCGTCAATCGAAAAGCCACGTACTTACCGTCCGTAAAGACCCATACGTACTGAATGCTGCCGCGGATATTTATCGTGGTTTCGTCAACATGAATCACTGAACTGCGAAGTATCTGCCGCCAAAGGAGTCTCTCTGTTCTCTCGTGCTCATCGGCCACTCTGCTCACCAGCGATGCGACAGTCGATGTGTTCACATCTTCGGCAAACAGATCAAACATTGCTTTTGAAATGACTCCCAGGGGTAGCCGGAGAGCTACTCTTTGATAAGCGACCCACGCCATGAACCCCTTTCCAAAGATTTGTTGATGCAGGCGCTGGATGCTTGGCGGGAGATAGATCAAACCACAAATCGAACACGATGCCAGCTTTCCTACATAGGTCGTGAGAATCTTTTTGCAGCCAGTTTTCGTGAACGTTAGATCGATCATTGTGTGCCGAGCCAACTGATCCGAGGGCTGCAAAATGTGGCCGTGAGTCTTACATTTGCGTGCAAACCTCACTGCCACGATCCGCCCCTGTTTGCCCCAAAAACTGCGGGCCTTGATCGGTGATATTCTCTTGGGACGACCTGCTTCGGGTTGATGTTTTTGCTTTTTCTGGATATGGATTCGGCTGCGCTCATAATTGGCGTAGGCCGACGCCAAGATTGTCTTGAAACTCTCGTGGATGGCCGATCCTTGTTCAGTAGCTTGTCGCTTTGGGGCGTAGGCAAAATCCACATCGCGCCGTGATGCCGCCGTCTTCGTTATTTGCTTCAAATCCGTGACCAACAGGCTTACGGCGTGACAATCATCTCGATTGTAGGTCAGCAGTTGTTGCTTTAGATGCTCAGTATGCGTCTCTTCCCACTGGTAGCGCCATACCAAGCTCTGCACCCCGGATGCGTCTGATGCGTGCCACTTTGCTCCAATAAAGTTCCCGATGTCCTTTAATCCATTTGAATGGGTCGGGAAATAGATGTGCGCAAAGAGGAAAGAAAGGACGTTGATGGATTGCTCGAACGCCCTAACCACGGGCGCGAGATCTTCGGGTGGGCCACCATATCGCGAGCACATCCGTTTCAAAAACACTGCCTCAAAGCTCCCGTAATGAACAAGGATCGGATTCGGGACATGAGCCAAGAGACTCAGGAAGTCAGCCCAGATCGTCTTTTCGTCGTCCGGCCCGTCTGCCCAGAAGCTGCGTTGCTCGAATCCCTTCGGAGTTTCAACCGTCGCTCCGATCAAGTAATAAAAATCGCGGTCAGGCAGTCCTTCCACATCGAGGTAGACGGGAGTTCCTTCGAGCTTCAATTCCGGGGTGCCGACAATATGAGTTTTCTTTTCACGAATCGCGAGCGCCTTCAACGCAGGATGGTGCTTCTCTTGCCGGGATGTGCTGCGCTTTCGTGGTCGTCTTGGCCTAAAGGTGTACGAAAGCTGAGTGACCGTGAAAATCCCCTTCTTTTGCAGTCTCTTACGTTCCTTTTCAGTCATGCCGCCCAATAGGCTGAGATCATCCTTTTCCAGTGCCTTTTGACGACAGCCGTCACGGAACTCGCATTCTCCACAGTGCCGGTTCAGGATGAGGTCGGGCGGCGAACCACCAGCCAACAACGGCGACATGTTCCCAGTTAACTTTCGCACCATACCCAGCAAAGACGCGACCTTGACCTTCAACGCGGCGTGGTCGTCGCCGTGGATGATTTTGCCCACGCTGACCTCTCGTCCGAGCACTTCGGACAACACAAGCGCGTCGAATGCCACCAGCAACCGGTCGTCTTTGGTGAGCTTGTTGAAGAAAGTGAACCTGAGAGGAATGAACTGTGCCGGTCTGCCTCGGCCTTGGGACGGCTCCCGCTCGACAGCGTGCAACCGCGACGCCATTGTTTCCGTCTCCAAGGGCAAGTCCACCGCGAGCCGCCACGTGGCGGTTTTGAGATTTGCAGCGTCGGGCGTGGTAACAGCAGCTTCACCTTCAGCCACTGTTACCAACCGCTGCAAGGCTTCTTTCCGGTAGGCGTCGTTCCGCTCGCGTACCCACTCGGCGTAGGCGTTGCTTGCCCCAGTTTGTCCGGTCGAGCGGAGATAGCATTTCGTGGCGCACCTGAGGAAGGCATCAAAGAGGTCTGATGTGATTTTCATAATCTGTGAACCGCCGGGACGTTTTTCGGTGCTTCGCGGCGAACCCGACTGTCAGCGTCGAGGTGGTATGTGGTTTTGACCGTCGTCGGTGTAAATCGTTACGCGGGACCGCCCACAAAAGTCTGGGTCATTTCAGCAGGCGGAGCAGTTGGTTTGAGCCGCGACCAGTGATTGTTCCGCTGGCATCACGCGTTACCTTCGTATCGGATTCAAACCGTCCCAGAATGCCGCCGTTTTTATCGCGGAGCACTTCGCGCTTACCTGACCCCGTTTCACGATAACCGATGATTTCCAATTTCCCGTTGCGTACCCGGGATGTAATGCCGTTTGTCTCCCCGGTTGGTCTGGTGACTGTCTGAGATGACGGCCCTGGCAGATTCGCTTTGGCCTCTCGCGTAACATGTTGTAGTTGCTGCACTTCTGATGCTTCCGTCCGCCTGGGCGTCGGCTGCGTTCCGCCCGCAGCGCCAGAGTCGTGTCGGTGGCAGCTCGGTGCAGGCCCGGTAGAGTTCCGAGGTGGGTCGCGTAACATACTGCGGGTGTGGCACTTGCGAGTAAAACCTCGGTTCTTCGCTGTTCGGTGGAATGGGCGAACAGCGTCCCCTACCGCCCGTTCACACCTCCGTTACTCCACCGGAGCCTCCCCGTAGTACCTCTTATCGCCGATAAGAGGTACTACGGGGAGGCTCCGGTGACGCTCGCGGGAGGGTCTGGTGCAGGGTTGGAGGAACCGGGGGCCAGAGGCTCGGCTGTTTGGGGCGCCAAGCTGGGTCCGGATGGGTCGCCGAGACGCGGGAGACGGGTAAATGGCCAGAGCCGGGGTACCGCTGGGGGCGTGATCCTTTGGGCACGCCCAGTAACCCTTCCATCGGAAAGAGCGATGAACCGGGTCTCATACTCTATGGATTGATAATGAGTGTGTGTGGCCTGCTTGTCCATGCGGCTCCAGACAGTGATCAATTGAATTACACCTTGCCTTCATCCCCCAAAGGAGTATGCCTTGGAGGCGTCGCACGGCGTGGACGCGGACGGGCTGCCTGGTTCGCGCAACGACGGAATGAAAGGACAAGATTATGTCACTCTTTGAGCGACCAATTAGGCGCCAGGGTGCAGCGCAGGGTACCAAACCTGCCGTAGCGCCGACTTCCAAGCCAGCCGGGGCACGGATGAAACCGGCGCTGCAAGACTGGCGGGCGCTGGCGGGTTTGGAAACCCGCGAAACGGCAGGTTTGGAAACGTGCGCTACAAGCCGCAGCAGCAGCTTCCGACTCGCAAGTCTCCTTTTGGCGCTGCTGCTGCCGGGCTTTGGGTGCGGCGCACGGTCCGAGGCGTCGCGCGACGCTCAATCAACCAATCGTCCGGCAATCGCGCCTCCCGCCCAGCGCGTCCGGGAGCCCGCGGTGGCCGGGCTGTTTTATCCGGGCGACGCGGCGGCGCTCTCAAAGACCATCGACCGCCTGCTGGCCAACGCGCCGGACCATTCCATCCCGCGGCTGAAGGCGCTGGTTTGTCCGCACGCCGGCTACGAGTTTTCCGGGCAGACCGCCGCCATTGCTTACAAGCTGCTGACCGGGCGTGACGCGCGGACGGTCGTGGTCATGGGTCCGAGCCATTATGCCCTGTTCCAGGGCGCGTGCATCCCCAATGCGGACGCTTACAAGACGCCGCTTGGGCTGGTGCCGATCTCGGAGAAGGCGAAGGGGCTGACCTCGGTCGCGCCGTTTGTCCTGGAACCGCGATGCCTGGTCCAACGGCCGCAATGGTGGCGGCAGGCGCCGAGGCCCGCGCCGGAAGAGGGCCAGGACACGCCCGAGACGTGGGAGCACTCGGTGGAGGTGCAGGTGCCTTTCTTGCAGAAGGTGCTGAAGAACTTCAAGCTTCTGCCGGTGGTGATTGGCGAGGTGGACCCGGCACAGGTGGCCAAGGCGCTGGCGGAGAGGATCGATGACAAGACGATTGTTGTCGCCAGTTCCGACTTGAGCCACTACCATACGTACCAGGCCGCCAAAGGGCTGGACAGCCGCTGTGTTAAGGCGATCTGTGACCTGGACATTGACGCCATGACAACGCAGGAAGCGTGCGGCAGGACGCCAATCCTGGCGTTGCTGCACCTGGCCCGGCAGAAGGGTTGGAAAGCGCAAATGCTCGACTACCGCAACAGTGGTGACGTGACCGGCGAGAAAGACCGTGTGGTGGGCTACACGGCAGTGGCGTTTTACGCGCCCGCGCCGGAGAACCTGGCGGCGGCGGAGCGGAAGTTCCTGCTGGAGTTGGCGCGGAAGACCCTAACGAGCGTCACGACCGGGGGCAGCCTGCCCGAAGTCGCGGCTAAGGACGTGCCGCCCAAGCTCACGGAGAAGAAGGCCTGTTTCGTAACTTTGACAAAGAGCGGAGCGCTGCGCGGCTGCATCGGCCACCTGATGGCCATGGAGCCGCTGCACCAGGCCGTGGCAGAGAATGCCCGCAATGCGGCCTTGCGCGACCCGCGTTTCCCGCCGGTCGGCTCCGACGAGCTGGACCAGATCAAGATCGAGATCAGCGTGCTGACGGACCCACAACCGCTGCCCTTCAGCTCCCCGGATGACTTGCTGAGCAAACTGCACCCCAACGAGGACGGGGTGCTGCTGCACATCGGCCCGCGCACGGCGACGTTCCTGCCGCAGGTCTGGGCGCAGATCCCCGACAAGGTTGATTTCCTCAGTCACCTCTCGCAGAAGGCCGGCTGCGAACCCTCCGACTGGCGGGGCAAGGATGTTTCGATCTCGATCTACCACGTCGAGTGCTTTGAGGAAGAGCACGCCCACCAATGAGCGCCAGCGGTTGGTGCTGATCGCCGTCGGCGCGCTGGGCGTCTCGTGCGTGATGACACAACTGGCGCTGATGCGCGAGTTGCTGGGAGCGTTCTCGGGCAATGAGATGGTGCTGGGTGTGGTGCTGGGCCTGTGGCTTTTGTTGATGGGCATCGGCGCCTGGCTGGGACGCACTTCCGACCGGCTCCGCAACCAGCTTGCCGCGCTGGCCGTGATCCAGATGCTGGTGGCGATGCTGCCCCTGGCGCAGGTCTTCCTGTTGCGCGCGTTGCGGAACGTCGTCTTCATCCGCGGCGCGGAGGTGGGCGTCACTGAGACTGTGGGCGCGGTGTTTGTCCTGTTGCTGCCGTACTGCCTGGTGGCGGGTTACGCATTGACGCTTGCCTGCTCGATTCTTGCGCGCGAGGAAGGTCCGGCGGGCATCGGTCGCGCCTACATTGCCGACAGCATTGGCAGCATTATCGGCGGGGTCTTGTTCAGCTTTGTGCTGGTCCGCTTCTTCGACCACATTGCCATTCTCGTCTGGCCCGCCGTCGTCAACCTGGTGTTGTCCGCCTTGCTAGTCTCCCAAATTGGAAGTTCGATGTTGGATGTTGGATGTCGGATGTTCCCCCGCCGCCTGCTCGCCGCCCTCGCACTGTTACTCGCCCTTGGCCTGATCGTGGTCGCGCTCCTCTTTAACCCGGACGGCCTCTCCACCCGCCTGCAATACCAGCGGCAGCACATCGTCGCCCGGGTCAGCTCCCCGTACGGCAAACTCATAGTGACCGAGTCCGACGGCCAGTTTGATTTCAGGGAGAACGGCGTCCCGATTACCTCGACTCGCGATGACCAGCACGTCGAGGAGACCGTGCATTACGCGATGGCGCAGCGGCCCGAGGCTCGGCAGGTGCTGCTGGTTTGCGGCGGCATATCCGGCACGGCGCGGGAAATCCTCAAATACGGCGTGCGCGAGGTTGATTACGTGGAACTCGATCCGCTGATCCTGGCACTCGGCAACAGATACCTGCCGGAGAACCTGGCAGACGCGCGAATCAGGGTCATCAACACAGATGGGCGCCTGTTCGTGAAACAGACCTCGGAACACTACGATGTTGTCATCGTTGATGTGCCCGCTCCTTCAACCGCGCAGTTCAACCGGTTTTACACGGCGGAGTTTCTGGGTGAGGTCAAACGCGTGCTGGCGAAAGACGGAGTGGTTTGCTTCGCGCTCGGTCAATATGAGAATTACGTCAGCCCGGACCTGGCGCGGATGTTGTCATCCGCCTGCCTGGCGGCGAAGCAATCGTTCCACAACGTGCTGGCGATCCCCGGCAGCCGGGTGTTCTTTCTGGCCTCGGATGGGCCGCTCTTCGCGGACATCGCCTCGCGCATCGAGCAGTTCGGAATCAAGACCCAGTTGGTCAACCGCCACTACCTCGCGGCCATGCTGACGCCCGACCGCATGGCGGACCTCGCCAGCGCCATCGCCCAGCCGGCAGCGATGAACCGGGACT
>Ga0187880_1000822_pt1 | contig 25483 bp, 17 predicted proteins | sample June2016WEW_19_4_FD_132998 | JGI IMG/M metagenome (GOLD analysis project Ga0187880, IMG submission 132998) | Peatland microbial communities from SPRUCE experiment site at the Marcell Experimental Forest, Minnesota, USA - June2016WEW_19_40 | ecosystem: Environmental > Terrestrial > Soil >... | reverse complement strand
GGTCGGTGACTGCGGTCATCAGCCGGCGTCGCTTCGCGTCAGCATGCAGATACGCCGAAGCGTCCTCGGCGAATGATGCCGATCCGTTCTCATCCAATCCTGCCGGCAACAGGCGTGAGCGATCTCGGTGGCCCTGATTCGAGCAAGGTAGACGTAACTGTGTCGGTAGCACTGAGACAAGCCGGGGGCACACGGCTCCGATGCTCCGGTCGTGCCCCAGAAGTAGACGTACCCATCGGGCGCGAGGGCCATGGCCACATTGACGAACTTTCCCGGAGCCGAGTACGGCGACGGGCCGGGTGGTGGCCCCGAGAATGTGTAGAGGGCTCGGAAGGAGAGCTTGGCCGGGTCGTCGAGCACTGCCATCACCGACGTGTACGGATATCCGAGGCAACCTGCGGGTCTTCCCGCACAGGTCTTTGGCGTGGACGTCGCCTTCGGGTTGTTGGTGTTGAAGACCACGTACATCCTGCTCTGCGAGTTGACGGTCAGACCGATGCCGGCGACGGGCGACTCTTTGGTTCGCAGGCTCAACAGGTGCCCGTCATAGGTGACAGTCGGGTCGGTGTAGGCGCCCACCGCCGTTGTCGTCTGGGGGATGAACTGGAGCACCGGGCAGCTTCCCGGGACAGAGGGCGAAGCGTAGGCAATGGCATCATTGAGCAACGACGAAGGGTCGTCGGACCAGCGGTTCTCGTTGGAGACGTCGCTTGAGAGCGGGAACGTTGGGGTGGGCTGGGCGTCGCCGAACAGGAACCACAGCTTGCCTTGGTAGCGGAACGAGTAGCCGTGATCAGCAGCTTCCAAGCCGAAACGCGCCGCCGTCTGGGTCTCACCGTGGCCCGTGAGGGGGCAAACTTCTTTGGTAGACACCGCCAGATAGTTGGACGGTGCCATGGGCTGGGCTGCCACGCTGGCTCGGCCTGTGCCTGGGGCGCCAGCCAGGCCCGCTCCAACCAGCGCCGACGACATTGATGCCAAAGCGAAAAACCTGAGTATGCGCATTACGTCCCCTCCCCCAGCGTCAGCAGGGTATGACATGTTTCGGCCGGAGTCCAGGCGCCTCCGGCACCACTCCCGGAGGTCAGTTGCCTCACGGTCGCACGGCAACGACGGCTATGAGTGGGTGAGACCGTGCCATCGCACCCCGGTCGCCGGCCCCTGCCCCCTGGCGTCGGCAACACTCAGTTCAGGCCGCTTTCGTGCCGTGGTCGTGCTCTTGCTACAACGTTGACTGATCGTTGAGTCAGCGCGCAACGGTTGCCTGTCTCCCGGCCCGCTTAGGATCGGCCCCTGGGCGAGGTGCCGCCAAGGGCTGCCGGGTGCGGCGGGCGAAAAGGAGGCTTTTCATGGAGGTACGAGGAAGACCGCTGCATCTCGGCGTGCAGCTTCAAGCTCAGCGCACCAGTTGGCAGGACTACGCCGAGACGCTGCGGTCGGTCGAGGAGCTGGGCTTCGACTCGGTTTGGACGTGCGACCACTTGCTGCCCTTCTCCGGGGCGGACGACGGCGACTGTTTCGATGCCCTGACGACCCTCGCGGCGATGGCGACCCTCACGGCTCGCATTCGAATCGGGATTCTGGTGAGCGGTGTCCTCTACCGCGACCCGGCGACACTGGCGAAGAGCGCAGCCCTGGTCGACCACATCAGTGGCGGAAGGCTGGAGTTCTCCCTGGGAGCCGCGTGGGCAGAGAGGGAGTTCCGAACTTACGGATTGCCATTCCCTTCCCTCGCCGAGCGTTACGGCCGTCTGGATGAGGCGCTCCAGATCGTTACGTCACTCTGGCGTGAGCACCGCACGACGTTCACGGGCAACTACTACAAGGTGGAGAACGCACCTTGTGAGCCGAAACCTTTGCAGAAGCCGCACCCTCCGATCACGATCGGCGGGTCGGGCCTCGGTACCCTTCGACTGGCAGCCAGGTACGCGACGATCTGGAACATGCAGGGCTCGCCCGCAAAGTGCGCCGCGCGGGCTGCTGTGCTCGAGAGATGCTGCGAGGAAGTGGGGAGGGACTTCGGCGAGATAGAGCTGTCGGTGCACCCGCTGATCGCCTTGGCGCGAACACATGAGGAAGCCGAGGACCTCGCGTCGCGGACCGCCGCGAGCCATGGCCAGGACATCGAAGGCCAACGAGGTCACTGGCTTCTTGGCACACCGCGAGAGGTCACCGACCAGCTCCGGCGTTATGCAGACGTCGGCATCTCCCATTGCGTGATCGGTTTCGGCCCCCCGTTCGACAGGACGCAGCTGCGGCTGCTTCGCGAGGAGGTCGTACCGGCGCTCGGCTGAGTTCAGGCCGTCCCTTGCAGACGGGTTCCAGCTGGGGTTCCCGGACAGTGAACTGCGCGCGGGGTGACGACCTCGGTGGCGACGCGCGCGTTATCTGGACCTTGAGGCGCTGAGCAGCCGCACGTAGCGGCAGCATCCTCGACTCTCTGAGCCCTTGCGAGGGCGGCGATTTCGCCTGCAACGGTTCTTCGTAGCGGAGTCAACTCCAGGCCCTGGGCGCGTGGCCGCGGCTCGGCGCCGACTGGAGTTGTCGGGGGAGACGCCGGGCGATGTTGCAAGGAGTCTACGGGCTGACAATGATGTCGTCGAACTTTCTAAGCGTCAAAGATGATCGAAGGGGTCACATGCGCACGTCCCGGTTAGCCACTCTCGTCGCGGCAGGAGCGATCGTCCTGCCCCTTCTGGCGTGCAACGCCTCGGTGGTCGCGGCGAGCCCGCGGGCTTCGACGCCGATCGGAAAGCAGCTGGCGGAACTGAAGGGCTCCGACACCGTCGCAGGCGACAGTCTCGGCAATGCGGTCGCCATCTCGGGCTCGACGGTCATCGTGGGTGCCTACGACCACGCCAAGAGCGCCGGGAGGGCCTACGTGTTCGCGACGACGGGGTCCGGGTGGAAACAGATGTCTGAACTGCAGGGCTCCGACACCGTCTCAGGCGACCAGTTCGGCTCCTCTGTGTCGGTCTCGGGCACCACTGCTGTCGTCGGGGCTGGGGGCCACGCGGATCACGCCGGCCGGGCCTATGTGTTCGCAAAGACGCCGGGCGGCTGGAAGCAGACCGCCGAGCTGAAGGGTTCGGACACCGTCGCGGGCGACTACTTCGGCTGGTCGGTGGCCATCTCGGGCGAGACCATCGTGGTAGGGGCTTATGGCCACGCCAAGAACGCAGGACGGGCCTACGTGTTCACTGAGACCCCGAAGGGCTGGACCCAGACCGCTGAACTGAAGTCCGCAGGCATCCTCCCGGGGGACCAGTTCGGCTCCTCCGTGGCCATCTCGGGCCCGACGATCGTGGTTGGTGCGACCAACCGCTCCGCAGCTGCCGGTCGGGCGTACGTCTTCGCCAAGACCGGCTCCGCATGGAAGCAGGTTGCCAAGCTGCAGGGACTCGACACCATCGCCGGTGATCACTTCGGCTGGTCGGTGGGGATTTCTGGCACCACCGCCGTCGTGGGCGCATTTCTCCACGCCAAGAGCGCCGGCAGGGCCTACGTGTTCACAAAGGCCAGCGGCTGGAAGCAGACCGCCGAGCTGAAGGGCTCGGACACCGCTCCCGTCGACGGCTTCGGCATCTCGGTGGCGATCGCGAGCATCGGGATCGTCGTGGGTGCCACCGGCCACGCATCCGGCGCGGGCCGGGTGTACATGTTCACCAAGACGCCAGGAGGCTGGAAGCAGGTGGCCGAGCTGAAGGGCTTGGACACCGCCCCCAGCGACGAGTTCGGCTTTTCGTTGGGCCTGTGGGAAACGTCGCTCGTTGTCGGCGCACCAGAGCACGACGGTCATGCCGGTCGGGGTTACGTTTTGAAGGTGTGAGCCCGGCCGCGCGAGCAAGGTTCGCCTGCGCCCGGTCTTGGAGGGGTTTCGCGTGGATGGCTTGAGGTCGTCGGCTAGCCTCGCGGTATCGAAGGACGGACCTCGGCTGTCAGTGATCATCCCCGGAGGCTCCGAGCAGGCGTTGCGCGCACAGAGCCACGGCCAAGGATCGACGGTGGCGAACTGGCGCGCTGAGAGCGACCTGCCAGTCATCATTCAGGGCGGAATGGGTGTCGGTGTCTCGGGTTGGCCCTTGGCACGGGCAGTCGCGGCGACCGGCCAACTTGGAGTGGTTTCAGGCGTGGCGCTGGACACACTCTTGGCCCGCCGCCTTCAGCTCGGAGACCCCGGCGGCCATATCCGCCGTGCGCTCGTGAGTTTCCCGAGCGCGGACGTGTCCGAAGAGATCCTGGGCCGCTACTTCGTCGAAGGTGGCCTCGACCCCGGGGCGCCGTTCCGCCTGGTGCCGCGCCTGTCGTTGGATCCGAGCCAACACGCTGTCGAGCTCGTCGTCGCGGCCAATTTTGTGGAGATATTCCTGGCCAAGGAGGGCCACGACGGCCTCGTAGGCGTCAACTATCTCGAGAAGATCCAGATGGCGACTCCAGCAGCGGCTTACGGGGCGATGCTTGCGGGAGTCGACTACGTGCTGGTCGGAGCGGGCATCCCAGCTGAGCTGCCTGGTCTGCTCGACGCCCTGGCGGCGGGGCAGGCTGGCGAGGTTTCCGTCGACGTCGTCGGTGCGGGCAGCAACCGCTACACGGTGGGCGTGCGCCCCGAGCTTGTCTCCGGTGCGAACCTCGAGCTGCACCGGCCGAAGTTCCTTGCCATCGTGGCCTCGCACGTGCTGGCGTCGTATCTCGCGCGAGAAGCCCGTACGCGTCCGGACGGCTTCGTTGTCGAAGGTCCCGTGGCGGGGGGCCACAACGCGCCGCCACGGGGTCCGCTCAGCTTCGACGAGGAGGGCCAGCCCGTCTACGGAGCCCGTGACGTCGTCGACCTGGAAAAACTGGTGTCAATCGGCTTGCCCTTCTGGCTTGCAGGCGCCTACGCGAGCCGTGAGCTGCTCGGGGCGGCACTTGAAGCCGGCGCGACAGGCGTTCAGGTCGGCTCGGCGTTCGCGCTGTGCGAAGAATCGGGCTTCGAGCCTTCCCTGCGGCGTGCTTTCATCGAGAGCGCCCTGTCGGGCAAGCTGCACGTGCGTACTGATCCGTTGGCTTCGCCCACGGGCTTTCCCTTCAAGGTGGCCGACTTGCCGGGGACCGTCGCCGAACCGGACGTGTACGCGCAACGCCGGCGGGTCTGCGAGGCCGGCTATCTCCGGGTGCCGTACCGCAGGGAAGACGGTGACATCGGGTACCGCTGCCCAGCCGAGCCGTCTTCGGCTTACGTGCGCAAGGGAGGCAAGCTGGAGGACACGGCCGAGCGGCGCTGCGTCTGCAACGGGCTGATCGCTGCGGTCGGGCTGGGGCAGCGCCACCGCGACGGAGCCGTGGAGCCCCCGCTCGCGACAATCGGGCAGGACCTCTCATTCCTACCTGGATTGCTCCGCGATGGTCGCGACAGCTACAAGGCAGCTGACGTCGTGGCCTATCTCCTCGAAGGTATCTGCGAATGACGCCCTCGCGCGGCCGAGAAACCTCCGGTGAGAAGCCGCGCGTGCCGTGGTCATGCGCGTCCCGGTCAAAGCGAAGACCACGGTTGCCGGGGCAACCGAGGCCGTTGGGATCAAGATGACCACAGCTCGCCAAAGAGTCGCGACTGGCACCTGGTCGGGGGAGCGCTAAGATAGTTATGTGCCACAAGTAACTAATGCGGGACTCGAGGAGCCCCGACCGAAGCCGGCCAAGCAGTGCGTGGACGAGATCCGGGCGGCGTTCTGGATCGTGGGGCGTTCGATGGGCCAGGTCCGCCTGCACGAACGCCTGCTGCGGGCGGCGGGTGTCCGGATCGACCGGGCCGGAGGCGCCCTGCTCTACATGCTCCAGGCCCACGGCGAGTCGGTGCGGGTGACAGGCCTGGCGGAGCTGCTCGGTGTTGACGCGCCCACGGTCACGAGGAAGATCCAGCAATTGGAGCGAGAGGGCCTTGTGGCCCGTCACGCCGATCCCGAGGACCATCGGGCGACCCGGATCGCGCTGACGGACAAGGGTCGGCGGACGCTCGAGCGCGTGCTGAAAGCCCGGCGGGCGTGGTTCGACAGGCTGCTCGAGGGCTGGGACAACCGGGACCTGGCAGCCTTCGCGGAAATGCTGGGACGGTTCGCCACGTCATTGGAGCATGACTTGGAAGACGCCCGTGGCGGCTGAGGAACTCAACGTCACCTCGAGGGCGGGCAGGCGGTTGCGGCTCGCCTTGAGGCAGGCGGCGCAACTTTCAGACACACGTCCGGTCTGGGCCAGCCAGTGCTGATCAGCCTCTTACGTCGCTACATGGGCCGTTACACCGGGCAGGTGTGCCTGGTCGTCACGCTGCTCATAGTGCAAGCAGTCTCCAACCTCTACTTGCCGAACCTGACGGCCGACATCATCAACAACGGCATCGAGAAGGGCGACATCGGCTACATCTGGACCACGGGCGGCTGGATGCTCGGGATAACGCTCGTCGTGGGTGCGATGTCGATGGTCGCCGTTTATTTCGCTTCGAAGATTTCGATGGGCTTGGGCCGGGACATCCGTGGTGCCGTCTTCAAGTCTGTGCAGCGATTCTCGGCGCAGGAGATCAACCACTTCGGCACGCCGTCGCTCATCACGCGAAACACCAACGACGTACAGCAAATCCAGATCTTCTTGCAGATGGCCCTCACGATGATGGTGCTGGCGCCGATCATGTGCGTAGGCGGCGTGATCATGGCGCTCAAGGAGGACGTGAGACTCTCGACGCTCGTAGTGGTCGTCGTTCCGCTGATGCTCGTGGTCATCTCGATCCTGATGTCGAAGGCTGTCCCACTGTTCAGGTCGATGCAGTCCAGGATCGACCGGGTCAACCTCGTGTTGCGCGAGCAGATCACCGGCGTGAGGGTGATACGGGCGTTCATTCGTAACGATCAGGAGCGGCAGCGCTTCGCGGACGCCAACGCGGCGCTGACGAACACGGGACTGCGCGTGAACCGCATGTTCGCACTGGCGGTGCCGACGGTCATGGGGATCATGAACCTGTCGACGGTCGCGGTGATCTGGTTCGGCGGCCATCTCATCGCCAGCGGCAGCATGCCGATCGGGAACCTGACGGCCTTCATCAGCTACATCCTGCAGATCCTGATGTCGGTGATGATCGCCGTGATGATGGTGATCCTGCTACCGCGGGCGGTCGCCAGCGCCGATCGGATCGAGGAGGTGCTGCGCGTCGAGCCTTCGGTCGTCGACCCGGAGCAAGCCGTCGTCCCGACAGTTTCGGCGGGCCTGGTGGAACTGCGAGAGGTCGACTTCCGGTACCCGGGCAGTGAGGAACCGGTGCTGCACGACCTTGATTTCTCGCTTCTGCCCGGTGAGACAACGGCCATGATCGGTGGCACGGGCTCGGGCAAGACGACGTTGCTCAACCTCATCCCTCGCCTGTTCGACGTGACGAGTGGCGCCGTGCTGGTCGATGGGGTGAACGTGAAAGACCAGGCGCGCAGCGCCCTCTGGGACAAGATCGGCATGGTGCCGCAACAGGCGTACCTGTTCAGCGGCACGGTGGCGGAGAACCTGCGTTTTGGGCGGGCGGATGCCACTGACGAGGAGTTGTGGCAGGCGCTCGGGGTCGCCCAGGCGACTGACTTCGTCTCCGCCATGCCCGGAGGGCTCGAATCAGAGATCACCCAAGGCGGCACGAACGTGTCGGGCGGGCAGCGCCAGCGGTTGTCGATCGCGAGGGCACTCGTGAAACGCCCGTCCATCTACCTGTTCGACGACTGCTTCTCGGCCCTGGACGCAGCCACCGACGCCAAGCTCCGGGCTGCCCTGCGGTCCGAGACCGCGGACGCGACGGTGCTGATAGTGGCCCAGCGCGTGAGCACGATCCTTCACGCCGACCGGATCATCGTGCTCGACGACGGGCGGGTCGTCGGGATCGGTCGCCACGAGGAGCTCATGTCGAGCTGCCCCGAGTATCGCGAGATCGTCACCTCTCAGCTCGGTGAGGAGGCCGCATGAGCACGCCTGCGGCTCGGCAGCGACCCGGGATGGGACGAGGCTTCGGCGGACCGGGGCGGCCCGGGATGTCAATGCCGGTCGAGCGGCCCAAGGACTTCCGCAACACGGTCCGGCGCCTCGGTCGACGGCTGCGACCGGAGAGGATCCGGATCGCCTTCGTGATCGCGATGACGTCGGCGAGCGTGGCGTTCACCGTGTTCGGCCCGAAGATCCTCGGAAACGCGACCGACGTCCTGTTCAACGGGGTCATCGGAAAGCAGCTCCCGGCGGGGTTGTCTAAGCAGCAGGTGATCGCCCTGTTGCAGTCGAGGGGCGAGCACCAGCTCGCCGACATGATCGGGGGAATGTCGGTCACTCCTGGCTCAGGAGTCGATTTCGGTCATCTCGGCACGCTGCTCGGCCTGGCCGGGCTCGTCTACCTCCTGGGCGCCATGCTCAACTGGGCTCAGGGCTACGTGATGGCCGGCGTGGCGCAGCGGACCGTGTACCGGATGCGCGAGGACGTGGAGTCCAAGCTCTCCCGGCTCCCTCTGCGGTACTTCGACCGCCACTCCCATGGGGACATCCTGAGCCGCGTCACCAACGACATCGACAATGTCACGACGACTCTCCAGCAGGGCTTGAGCCAACTGCTGAGCTCGGGGCTCACGATTCTCGGTGTGATCGCGATGATGTTCTGGATCAGCCCGTTGTTGGCCGGCGTCTCGCTGATAACCATCCCCCTTTCGCTCGTCGTGACGTTGTTCGTGGCGCGGCGCTCCCAGGTGCAATTCGCCGCCCAGTGGGCGCGCACTGGGACCCTGAACGGCCACGTCGAAGAGATGTACACCGGTCACGCCCTGGTGCAGGTGTTCGGGAGGAGCGACGCCTCCATCGCGGAGTTCGACCGCCAGAACGAGCCCCTCTACGAGGCGAGCTTCCGGGCGCAGTTCCTCTCAGGTGTGATCCAGCCCGCGATGCAATTCCTCGCCAACTTGAACTACGTGGCGATAGCGGTCGTCGGGGGATACCGGGTGGCCTCGGGCGCGCTCTCGCTCGGCGACATCCAAGCCTTCATCCAGTACTCACGCCAGTTCACCATGCCGATCACGCAGGTGGCGAGCCAGATGAACCTCCTGCAGTCCGGTGTCGCCTCGGCGGAACGGGTCTTCGCCCTGTTGGACGCCGAGGAAGAGGAGCCGGACTGCGCCCAGCCCGCGCAGCTGCTCGATCCGGGCGGGCGGGTCGACCTCGATCACGTCAGCTTCCGCTACGAGCCCACCCGGCCCCTGATCGCCGACTTCAACCTGGCAGTCGAGCCGGGCCAGACCGTCGCCATCGTCGGGCCGACGGGCGCGGGCAAGACGACGATCGTGAACCTGCTCATGCGCTTTTACGACATCGACTCCGGGCGCGTCCTGCTCGACGGCGTGGACGCGCGCGACCTCACCCGTGACGACGTGAGGCGGACTTTCGGCATGGTCCTCCAGGACACGTGGCTGTTCACAGGCACGATCCGGGACAACATCGCCTACGGGCGCGAAGACGCCACGGCGGAGGAGGTCATTGCGGCCGCCGAGGCCGCGCACGTCGACCATTTCGTACGGACCCAACACGAGGGGTACGACACCGTGATCGACGAAGATGCCTCCAACATCTCCGCCGGGCAGAAGCAGCTGGTCACCATCGCCCGCGCTTTCGTCGCGAACCCGACGATCCTCATCCTGGACGAGGCGACGAGCAGCGTCGACACCCGGACCGAGGTCCTCATACAACAAGCGATGGCCCGCTTGCGCCACGGGCGGACGAGCTTCGTCATCGCCCACCGGCTCTCGACGATCCGAAACGCGGACACCATCGTCGTCATGGACGCAGGCCGGATCGTCGAGCAGGGCAGCCATTCCGAGCTGCTCGCGAAGAAGGGCTTTTATGCCGACTTGTACGAAAGCCAGTTCAGGGAGGCGTTCGTGGAGACGGTCTGACCGGACAGACACCTCAGCCACGTCTCCTGACGGCGTGGCAGGCGTCGTCAGGACTGTCGCGGCGCCGAGGCCGCGCCCTGGCACGAGGTGGCGACGGCTTTAGCCGGCCGCGGAAGTCGCGGCGCGGGGAGGGAAATCGAGGAACGCGAAGCGCTTGACCCCACTGACGTGCAGGCGGTACTGGGCGCTCGTGCGCAGCACGCCCAAGCCGTAGCGGACGCTCGCGCCAAAACTGATCGAGGAAGAGTCCGCCGCATAGCGCGTCGGACAGGAGAGCTCCCCGATGTTCGCGCCGAACTTGACCGCCTGCGCGATGATCTGGTTGTCGAAGACGAAGTCGTCCGAGTTGCGATCGAACGGTAGGGCACCCAAGAGCTCCTTGCTGTAGGCCCTCAGGCCGGTGTGATACTCGGAGAGCTTCTGGCGCAGCACGATGTTCTCGTAGAGCGTGAGGACCCTGTTGGCTGCGTACTTGTAAGCAGGCATGCCCCGCGCCATCGAGTTCTGCGCCAGGATGCGCGACCCGAGAGCGAAGTCGTACTGTCCGTAGGCGATCATCGCCGCCAGGGCGGGCACCAGCAGTGGCGAGTACTGGTAGTCGGGATGGAGCATGACGATGATGTCGGCACCGAGCTCGAGTGCCGCCTTGTAACAGCTCTTCTGGTTCGCCCCGTAGCCCCGGTTCCGGTCGTGCTGGATCGAGATGAGACCTAGCTTCTTCGCCTGTTCCAGCGTGTCGTCGCTGCTCGCGTCGTCCACCAAGAGGACCTCGTCCACCACCGCCCGGTCGAGCTCGTCGACGGTGCGCTTCAACGTCTCCCCGGCGTTGTAGGCGGGGAGCACCGCGGTGATCTGTTTCCCGTTGAGCACGCTGCGAGTGTAGTCACAGGCTGTCGGAGCTCGACTTCGCCGGGCTGGCGCCTCTTGGTAGGGTCGTTCAGTGCTCGCGACCGATACCTCGCCGGCCGAGGCGACCTCGGTCGCTCGCGCGGCGACGCACCCTCTCCGGGACAGCCGCCCGGCGCTGATCGGCGAAGCTGCGGCGGTCGCGCTCTCGCCCCTCGTCGCGTACTTCGTCCTCAGGATCCGCGGCATGGCACCCAACGAGCTGCCCGATCCCGCCATGCACACGATCTACGTCGTCGATCCGCGCGAGATGTTCCTCCGGTATGGGGCCGCGCTGGCACCGACGGCGCGCCTGCGCGAAGGCGCCCAAGTGGGATCCCTCCTCGTCGCACGCCTCTTCTACGTCGTCTTCGGGGCTGTGCCCGGCTTTTTCGCGACTCGCTATCTGTTCGCGCTGATCGCCATCGTGCCTGCCTACGTGCTCGTGAGGCGGCTGTACGGCATCCCGGCCGGTGCGATCGCCGTCGTCGCGCTGCTCAGTTCGCCAGTCGTCATCACGGCCTGGGGCACCGACTACCCGAACTCCGCAGTCGTCTCCTACATAGTCGGGGCGGTCGCCTGCCTTGCCATGCCATCTCGGGGCAGGTGGCGCTCGGTTTGTCTCGTGCCCGCGGCGCTGCTGTTGACCTTGGCGGTCTGGTCCCATGGCATGGGCACCGTTCTCGCGGCGACGACGGTCGTCGTCTACGCGGCAGTGCGGCTGTTGCGGGCCAGGGAACGCCTCGTTCTAGACGGCGCGGTCGTGGCGGGAGTCGCCGTCTTGACGACGCTCGCCCTCATGGTCGCCTCGGCGCTCGTGTTCGGTCAACTCGACTTCATCCGGCCGACCTTGGCCGCGGCTGCCTATCTGAACCAGCCGGGCCAGATCCTGCTTTTCCACTCGGCCAACTGGCGCTGGGCTCTCTACCTGGCGTACCTGTTGGTTCCTCCTTCGGTCATCGCCGCGTTCTGGGTCACCTTCGCACGAAGGCTGCGTGCCGTTTCGACACCCCAGCTGTTCGTCGGCCTCGCTTGCGCCGCCCAGTTCGCCGTCTTCGTCTACCTGCAGTTCGGCTACCACGTGGAATCCCTCGAGATGTACTACTTCTCCTCCACGCTGTGGGGGGTGATCTGCCTGACCCTCGCAGTCGTGCTCGCGGAGCTCTGCCGGCCGCTTTGGGCACGCCCTCTCGCCCGTTGGCTGCCCGCGGGCCTGCTTGTTGTAATCGCTCTCGCGTACGAGGTCGACCCGCACCCACCGGCCTTCGGGTGGTTGCCGGCCGGCGCGGCGTTGGCTGCGGTCCCGGTCGTGTTCTCGGGGATCGCGAGGTTCCACAATCGGGCCCGGGCGCCGCGTCCGGCGTCCGGCTTCTGGTCCGTGCTCGGCGTGGCGACGACGGTCGTCGCCGTGACAGGGTCCTTGCTCGTCCTCACGGTCGCGCCCAGTCCCGTACACGCGCCGCTGCAGGGCATGGCTCGTGCGGCCGACCCGGCAGCCCCGTACTCGACCGCTCTGGGCGGGGGCGCCAGCCGTCTCATCGACTGGTACCGGGTCAGCGCGGATCTCCCGTCTTTCGTGGGCAACGCCACCTATCGAGGCGAGCAATTGCTGATGTGGTTCCCCTACGACCCGAGCGGCGTGCTCACCGAGCCGGTCGGCATGTACCACGGACGCTTCAATTCGCTTCCGAGCAACCCGGGTGTGCTCACGGTGCCCGATGTGGCGATGCTCGCGGCGAGGCGGCCGGCCGAGATCCTTCTTCTCAGTACCACTGGCGCCATGTTCGAGAGTGCGCTTCAGTATCTCGGTCCATACCGGGCGGTCCTTGTCCACACCGGGGTGCTGCGAGACGGGCAAGCCGTTCTTCACGTCTGGCTGATCGTCCTCCGGGCATTCGCGAGTCAGGCCACCTGATCGGGACTCACGACGGTTCGTGCGCGGCCGACTCACCTGACGAGGGCGTCCGGTGGCATTCGTGCCAGGGGAAAGGCTCGGTCGGTGGGCCCCGATGGGCGGCGAAGTTCGGCCGAATAAGGGGAGTTGTGCTACAACAAATGCTACGTGAACGCGAGCCGCCAGCTCGCACTGAAGGAGCAGCTTGTGCAGTCGACAGCAGCAGCAATCGTGCAGTTCAATCCGTCGCCGGACCCGATCGTCTCGGTGATCATCGTCGCGACGGGTGCTGCGCCGGACCTGCTGGGATGCCTGCGGGCTCTGGCCATGAACACCAAAGATGTGCCCTTCGAGGTGATCGTGGTGGAGAACGGAGTCACCCCGGGCGTGTCGGACGACCTCGCGTTCGGTGTGAGCGGCATCGTCACCGTCCGGTCAGGGGTGAACCGGGGCTTCGCGGGCGGTTGCAACCTGGGGGCGCGCCAAGCGCGTGGTGTCTACCTCGTTCTGCTCAACGACGACGCCGAGCCTGAGCCAGGTTGGCTGGCGCCTCTCGTCGAGGCGGCCCAGACGCCGGGAGTGGGTGCGGTGGGTGGCCGCGTTCTGTTGTCAGACGGGACCTTGCAGGAGGCAGGCTCGATCATCTGGAAGGACGGCTCCAGCTACGGCGTGGGCCGCGATCTGCCCGGAGATGCGGTCTCGTTGCGATTCCGCCGCCGCGTCGAATACTGCAGCGCGCTCAACTTCCTCGTCCGGAGAGACATCTGGAACGAGTTGGGAGGTCTCGACGAAGAGTACTTCCCTGCCTACTACGAGGATGTCGACTTCTGCTTCAAGATCGCCGAGCGGGGCGACATCGTGCTGTACGAGCCGCGTTCGGTCGTGCGCCATCTCGAGTCGCGGAGCTCAACGCAGCTCTACAAGGAGTTCCTCTGCCTGACGCACCGCAAAAGGCTGATCGAGAAATGGCCCGAGGTTTTCGAGCGCGACACGCACGCCGAGCCGATCGACCCTGACTCGGTCGAAGAGGCGATCCACCTGGCCATGGGGTCCCCGCCGCGCGTTCTCGTGATCGACGACCGGCTGCCCGATCCCCGTCTCGGCTCTGGCTACCAGCGCATGTTCGACGTCGTGCGGGAAGTGGCGGCAGCTGGCTATCGGGTCTCGGTGTTTCCGACCATCGGGATCATCGACGACCCCGACGTGCTCGGCACGCTCGGTGTCGGGGTCGTGACAGAGCCGCTCGCGGAGCACCTGCGCCGGCGCTCGGCGCGCTACGAGGCGGTGATCATCTCCCGCCCGCACAACTTCGAGCGGTATGGCACGCTCGTGCGCGAGCTGCAACCCGAGGCGCACCTTTGTTACGACGCCGAGGCGCTGTTCCATCGTCGCCTGGAGGCGCAGGCTGAGTTCGCGACCACAGAGGAAGCCCAGGAGGCCTTGCTCAACGCGGCCGACGAAGCGCGCACGGTCGAGGCCGAAATGGCGTTCTCCGTCGACACGATCGTTTGCGTGTCCGCAGACGAGGCGGCGGCGCTTCGCGCGCTCGGTGCACGCGATCCGTTGGTGGTAGAGCCCTGGCTGAGCGACCTGGCGCTCACACCGGCTGGGTTCGCCGAGCGTTCCGACGCCTTCCTGGTGGCCGGCTGGCTGGCCGGGCCGGAGTCGCCGAACGTCGACGGGCTCGTGTGGTTCGTGCGCGAAGTGCTGCCGATAGTCCGCGCCAAGATGCCGTGGGTGCGCGTGCACGTGTCCGGCCCGGAGCCACCGAAGGTGGCTCGTGACGTCGAGGGTCGCGGCATATGTTTCGAAGGCCAGGTGAGCAACATGGCCGAGTTCTACGGCCGGACGCGGGCCTGCATCGTGCCGCTGCGCTACGGGGCCGGCGTGAAGATCAAGACAGTGGAGGCACTCCAGTACGGCGTGCCGACGGTGGCGACAAGTGTCGGAGCCGAAGGCATCGATCTTCGTGGCACCGAGGCGTTGTGGGTTGCCGACGACCCGAGGGAGTTCGCAGACGGGCTCGTCTCGCTTCTCACCGACCGGGAGGCCTGGGAACGCAAGCGGGCCGAGATCGAGGCGCTGGATGCCTTGCGTAGATCCGAAGCATCCAGGGTCACCTGGGGCTCTATTCTGGCGGAAGTCGTAGGTGACCGGATGGCCACCGATCTGCGACCTGAACAAAGGGCAGGAATATGAGGAAGCTCCCGGATCCGAGACGGCCGAGCACCGGCCCCGATCTTGCCTTTGACGAAGGCTCCGAGGATGGGGCCTGGCTCAGCTTCCAGCGTGCTGGCGAGACCGACGACTCGGCTCGCGAGCGGTCGCGTGCCCCGCACGAGGCAGGTGCCGATGAGGCGCAAGTCAAGGAGCTGGAACTACGCCTGCGGGAATGGGTCGAGAGGGCCGAAATGCTCGAGACGGAGCTGGCCTACTTGAAGCGAGACCTGGAGGTCCGCACGGCCTACTGCCGTGAGATGGAGCGCCAAGTCGAGGAGCACACGAAGGCTGTTCGTTGGGCTGAGCAGGAGATGATCGCGATGCGGGCGCGCGCCTCTTACCGAGTGGCGGACGCGCTCGTGAGCCAAGTGAGCAGGCGACCGGCACTGGAGCGTCTCGGGCGCGCCTGGGCACGAAAGCTGATCGGCTCGCGTGGCCGCTGACCGCTCCGAGGACGCGCGAAGCAAATTCCGCACGGGAGGTTCCGGTCCCGAGCGGATGATCTCGCACGCCGCCAACGCGGAGGACGTCGTGTTGCACCGCGCCCTCTGCACTGGTGGGGCCAGTGGCCGGTACGTCGACGTCGGGGCGTCCTCTCCGTATCTGGGCTCGGTGACGAGGCACTTCTACGAGGCGGGCTGGAGCGGTATAGATGTGGAGCCCCTTGCCGAGGAGGCAGCGGAGCTGCGTCGCACCCGGCCGCGTGACGCCGTAGTGGAAGCGGCTTTGGGAGCTGCCCCCGGCCAGGTCACGCTCTACGTCGTCGGTGACGAACGCGGTCTGTCGAGCACAGACGCGGAGGTGGGAGCAGGCTATGTCCGCGCCGGCCGTCCCGTGCGCGAGCGCGTGGTCAGGCAGCGCACTCTGGCAGATGTCCTCGACGAGCACTGCACGGGAGAGATCTCCTTCTTGAAAATCGACGTCGAGGGCGCGGAGCCCGAGGTGCTGTCGGGCAACGACTGGTCGCGTTGGCGTCCGAGGGTGCTCGTCGTGGAGGCGACCGACCCGTGGTCTTCCCAGCAGAACCACTCGCGCTGGGAGCCGCAGCTGCTTGCCGCCGGATACCTGTTCGCTTCCTTCGACGGGATCAACAGGTTCTACGCGCGCGCCGAGGAGCCGGGGCTCGTGCCCCTGCTCGCCCCGGCGAGCGTGCTCGACAACTTCGTGTCCGAGAACCTCAACCGGGTCGAGGGCTACGTTCGCCACCTCGAGGCAGAGCTGAAGGCGCGCGCTGCGCACGTGGCACAGCTCGAGACCTTCGTCGCGGCTCAGGAGGAGATCATCCACGCCAGGGACGGCCGTATCGCCGAGCTCGAGGCCCGTCTGCGTCCGCGGACGCTCCCGGGCGGGGGTAGGAGAGCTCGCTAGCCCCCTGAAAGGGTGGATGCCTGGACCTGGGTCGTCAGGACCGGACGAGCGGGCAGGTGCGAACGGACTGACCGACCGTGCCGATCCTCGTCGGGATGGCGACGCAGGCGCTGGTGTTCACTGTGAAGCCGTAGCTCGCCCACGGAGGCCTCGGCTGTGAGAGCAGCGCGGCGTCGGTGGGGAACGAGTTGGGGTCGACCCAGAAGAGATAGACGTGGCTGTAGGCGCGCAGGTCCTTCTTTATGCGGGCCACGACCGTCGGTGTCGGCCGGATATTGGCCTGGATGCGTGCGAAGAAGTCGTCACTCGGGAAGTAGGGGACGACGTAGGCCTCGGGTTGGGTACCGATCATCAAGAATGCCGCCGGGTGGACGATGGATGCCGGCACCAGCACGGTGATGTACCGCGACGCCCATGCCGTCCGGCCGATGTTGTCGGTCTTTTCGGTGACCAGTGACGCCACGATTATCGCCACCAGCACCACGGCCGCGATCGGCCAGGGCTTGAGCGGGGAGAACAGGCGCCGGACGCAGATCCCGAGCAGCACGAAGGTGAGCATCTCGAGAGGGATCAGGTACCGGTAGATGGCGAAGATGTCCACCCAGATCAGGTAGGTGACGATTGTGAGCACGACGATGAAGCGCTCCGCGTCGGAGCCGAGGATCGGCCGCCACCCCCGCCGGCGTGCCGTCACCGCGATGGCCTTTAGGGCCAGAAGCAAGAGGACCGCCTCCAGAGCGGGCATCGTGAGCTCTCGGAAAGGCTGGGGACTGGTGCGCAACGGCTGCTGGGTCCACAGGAACGGGTAGAAGAGCGCTTGCAGCACGCCGTGCGGCAATCTTCTGGCGTCGGTGTTCGACGCGAGCGGTGCGTAGGGCGAAGCGAAGACCTGGTTCAGGTAGGGGAGCAAAGGGCTTCCCCATCGGGTGGCGAGCTCGTAGCCCCACCATCCGTAGGAGAGCAGCAGGCCCACGAGCGCACCACAGCCGCAGGCGAAGGCCAAGGCCAACCGGCGCAGGAACGGCAGGCCGATCACGAAGAACGCGACGACGGTGGCCACGGTGAAGGGGAACGCGGAGAGCTTGAGGCCGGAGCCGAACCCGGACACGAGACCGGCCGCGACGGCCAAGGCCAGCACGCGCCTGCGTTCGCCGTGAGCGGGCGGCCTGCAGGCGTACAGGCCGAGAAGGATGCCACCGAGGAGGAAGGGCGCCGTGAGCGTGTCGCCCATCACACTTCCGATTTCCGAGAACGCCCCGGCGGCGAAGATGCCCAAACCTGCCGCCAGCAGCGCGAGCAGACGACGGCGGGTGAACACCCGAGCGATGAAGTACAAGATGGGGAAGGACAGGCCCTCCACGAAAGCGATGCCGTAGGCGACGGTCCGGGCGGAGAGGTGTCGGGCCGCGAGGTAGACGGGGAAGTCGAGAAGGGGGTTGTAGTAGGTCTGCAACTGCGCCGGCATGACGTCGTGCTGGTGATTGACGAGGACCCAGAAGGGATCGAAGAAGTGGTAGTTCATGAGGTCCCAGTCGGCGTCCTCACCACGGTGGAGCGCGACCAGGCCGTAAAGGAAGGGGAAGACGATCAACGCCGCGGTCGTCAGCCACAGCGCCCACCGGTTCATGGTCGCCTGCCGCTCAGGCGAGAGGGGACGGATCACGGTGTCTCGCCGCGGAGCGTGCCAGCAGCCAGTCGACGGCAACGGAGAGGTGTTTCACTGAACGCACGCTGGCCTGGGGAGGGTCGCGAGTCTCGCGCTTTGCGCGAAGCACAGGCTTTGCCAGGGGCAGCGCCTGGTGTGGTCACCGGAATGCATCCGGCAGCGTCTGAACCGGCCTCCATCAGGATCGCGAGTCTGGCACACGAGGCCGTCGGTTTGCGAGCTAGCAAGCCAGGGCCCGCCTTGCGCACGGCTTCCAAGACGTGACCAGGGGCGATAAGGTCAGCTCGCAGGAAAGCTGAAGGAGTCCTTCAAGGGGCGATCCGCCACCCTAAAGCCGAAATGAGAATCTCAACAAGACCGTCAGTCAGCACTGTGTGGGAAGGCACGGCTTCGGAATGAAGCTATTGGTTCCGCGGTCGTCCGCTCACCCACGGCGCATGTCTCGTGAGGTCTTCGCGAGCCCGAACATCCGCTGAACCCAGGAGCTCCAGGCATGGCAAACATCTCGGACCATCAGCAGACCCGCCTGCGGGCGCTTCAGCGGCTCGTCATCGACATGGGTCGCAAGAGATTCGATGAGCAGTACGGCGACTTGAAGCTGACACCCGTGGTTGGTCTGATCTGCGCCTACGAGGAGGAGGCCAACATCGGAGACGTGCTGCGGCGCGTGCCGAAGACGGCCTGCGGGCTTGAGGTCACGCCACTTGTGATCGTCGACGGCGGTGAAGACGAGACCGCCCGTGTCGCCATGGAGGAGGGGGCGGTCACCTTCGTGTTCCCGGTGAACCTGGGTCACGGCGTGGCGCTGCGTGTCGGCTACGACCTTTGCGTGAGTTTGGGGGCCCAGTACGTCGTCACCTTCGATGCCGACGGGCAGAACGACCCGACCGAGATGCCGGAGTTGCTCCAGCCACTTGTGGACGACGAGGCCGACTTCGTCGTTGCCTCCAGGCGCCTAGGGGTGGACAAGACGGGGGACCGGTACCGCCAGTTGGGGGTGGTCTTCTTCGCGACGCTCATGACCCTTCTCACCGGGGCGCACCTCACGGACACCTCCAACGGCTTCCGGGCGCTCCGCGTGACGATGCTCGCGGACGTGAAGGGCCGCCTCGAACAGGACCAGTACCAGACCGCGGAGCTGCTGATAACGGCGCTCAAGCGGGGCTGGAGAGTGAGCGAGCGCCCCGCTGTGTGGCACGAGCGGGCCTCAGGCCAGTCGAAGAAGGGTACGAACGTCCTCTACGGATTCCGCTACGCGGCGGTGTTGCTCGGGACATGGCGCCGCGAGCGTTGAGCCTCAGCCAGTAACTGAGCGCGGGCGGCCGCGGCGCGCGTTCGGGTGCAGTTGCCCTTGACCCCTGGCGGGGCGACGACTCACCGGCGGCCACCGCGCCGCGAGGGCGACTCGGAGGGTGCGCCGTGCCCTCGTCTCGGGGATTTCTGCCGGGAATTCTTTGCCATAACGGGCAATTGCGCGCCTCGAGGAGGGCTGTCCGGGAGGGCAGGCAGGCAATTTCCGCCATTCCCGCCAGGGTTATACTCGGCCGGGAATTCAACCAAAGAGCGGAGGAACTCGTGCAGATTGGGATCCTGACTGGTGGAGGAGACGCGCCCGGGCTGAATGCGGCGATCCGGGGCGTGGCACGCAGCGCTTTCAGTGACGGGGTCGATGTCCTCGGCGTGCAGAACGGTTGGGCCGGTCTGGTCGGCGAAGGCGATGCCATCCCGTTGCGCCCTGGGGACGTGTCGGGGATCCTCACCCGGGGAGGCACGATCCTGGGCTCATCGCGGGTCAACCCGCTGGCGAACCCGGCAGCCATGGATGCTGTCATCGCGAATATCGGCCGACTCGGCATGGACGCGCTCGTGACCATCGGGGGGGACGACACGCTGTCGGTGGGAGCGGCCCTGGCGGAGCGGGGAGTGCCCGTCGTCGGAGTGCCGAAGACGGTGGACAACGACTTGTTGGTCACCGAGTACTGCATCGGCTTCGACACTGCGGTCGCGATCGTCACCGAGGCGGTGGACCGGCTTCACACCACGGCTGCCTCGCACCACAGGGTGATGGTGGTCGAGGCGATGGGACGCGAAGCCGGGTGGGTCACTTTGATGGGCGGTTTGGCCGGTGGGGCGGACATGATGGTCATCCCGGAATTCGAAGTCCAACTGGAAGAGGTCGTCGCCCATCTCCAGGACCGCCGCAAGCAGGGAAAGACCTTCAGCATCATCGCCGTGTCGGAAGGGGCCGAGGTCGGCGGTTTGCCCGGCCCGTCGGACACAGGTGCGCCTCTTGACGCCTTCGGTCATGAGCAGCTCAGCCGGCGCGGGATCGGGGAGCGCCTGGGTCGCCAGCTCGAGGACGTGACGGGCTTCGAGACCAGGGTCACGGTGCTGGGCCACACCCAACGGGGCGGCACGCCAACCGCCTACGACAGGATCTGGGCGACACGCGTCGGCGTTGGCGCCTACAAGTTGATAAGCGAGGGGCGCTTCGGTCAGATCCCGATCAAGCGCGGTGACGACGTCGTGGCCGTCCAGTTGTCAGAAGTGGTTGCCGAGCCGCGGCTCGTACCGGAAGACCTTTACCGGATGGCGCAGGCGTTGGGCTGAGGGCTGCCAGCAAGCAACTGAAGCCTTGAGGACCGATAGCTAGGCCAAGCGGCGAGGTCGCTGGCTGGGAAGCTATCGCCCTGTCGACCCGGTAGACTAATCGTTCACGGCATTTGCCGTGTTTTTCTCCGGGGTATTTCTCACATGCTTTCGCGCGCCAACTTCCGCAACCTCGCGATCGTCGCTCATGTCGACCACGGGAAGACAACGCTCGTTGACGCGATGTTGTGGCAGTCGGGAGTGTTCCGCGCCAATCAAGAGGTCAACGAGCGCGTGATGGACTCGATGGACATCGAGCGCGAGAAGGGGATCACGATCCTCGCCAAGAACACCTCCGTGCGCCACGCAGGTGTGAAGTTCAACATCGTGGACACTCCTGGGCACGCCGACTTCGGCGGCGAGGTCGAAAGGGCGCTCGCAATGGTCGACGGCGTCCTGCTGTTGGTGGACGCGAGCGAAGGCCCCTTGCCCCAGACCCGCTTCGTGCTGCGCAAGGCGCTCGAGCGGCTGCTGCCGGTCGTGCTCGTGGTCAACAAGATCGACCGCCCCGATGCCCGCCCGAAGGAAGTCGTCGACGAGGTGTACGAGCTGTTCTTGGACCTCGACGCGGACGAGGGGCAGATCGAGTTCCCCATCGTGTACTGCAATGCCAGGGCGGGACGCGCCTCGCTCGACCCGAGAGTGGTGGGTACGGACCTCGAGCCGCTGTTCAAGGTCATCTGCGACTACATTCCTGCTCCGACTTTCGAGCCGGAGCATCCGCTGCAGGCCCTGGTCACGAACCTCGACGCGTCCGCCTATGTCGGACGTCTCGCGATCTGCCGCGTGCTGCACGGCACGATCCGGCGCGGCCAGCAGGCCGCTTGGTGCCGTGCTGACGGCAGCGTGGAGCGGTTCAAGGTTGCCGAGCTGTACGTGTCCGAGGGGCTGGATCGAGTCGATGCCGCGGAGGCGGGACCGGGCGAGATCATCGCCGTGGCCGGGTTGTCGGATGTGACCATCGGTGAGACACTCTCGGATCCGGAGGACCCGCGGCCCCTTCCGGTCCTCATCGTCGACGAGCCGAGCCTCGGGATGACCATCGGCATCAACACCTCACCCTTGTCAGGCACCGAAGGGACGAAGGTCACCGCCAGGCTGCTCAAGAATCGCCTCGACGCCGAGCTCGTGGGCAACGTCTCGATCCGCCTGCTGACCATTGATCGGCCCGACACCTGGGAGGTGCAAGGCCGCGGTGAGCTGCAGCTCGCCGTTCTCGTCGAGATGCTGCGCCGGGAGGGTTTCGAACTCACGGTGGGCAAGCCGCAAGTCGTGACCCGGATGGTCGAGGGCAAGCTGCACGAACCCGTCGAGGCGGTGTCGATCGACGTCCCCGAGGACTTCCTCGGGGTCGTCACCCAGTTGCTCTCGCTGCGCAAAGGGCGCCTGGTCCAGATGGTCAACCACGGCACGGGCTGGGCGAGGCTCGACTACTCGGTGCCGTCCCGCGGCTTGATCGGCTTCCGCACGGAGTTCTTGACCGAGACCCGGGGAACGGGCGTGTTGCACCACATCTTCGACCGCTTCGAGCCGTGGCACGGTGAGCTGCGGACGCGTGCGTCGGGCTCCCTGGTCGCGGACAGGGGTGGTTTGACGACCACTTACGCCCTGATGAATCTCCAGGACCGCGGCATGCTCTTCGTAGGTCCCGGCGTCGAGGTTTACGAGGGGATGATCATCGGGGAGAACGCCCGCTCCGAGGACATGGACGTCAACGCCACCAAGGAACGTAAGGTCACCAATGTGCGCTCTTCCACAGCCGAGGAGTTGGTCCGCCTGATACCGCCCAGGCTGCTTTCGCTGGAGCAGGCGCTTGAGTTCATCGGCGACGACGAGTGTGTCGAGGCCACACCGGCCAGTGTCCGGTTGCGCAAGGCTGTGCTCGACCAGACCGTCAGGGGCAGGCACACCGCCCAGTCCAAGCGGGAGCGACTCCGCAGCGAGGCACGCCAGACCGAGGGTGGTCGCCGGGCCGGCTGATCGGCAGGCGTGTGCCCGCGACGCCCGGGTGGGAAGAGGACTGATGCACACCGGCGCCCGTCGGGCGCCGGGAAGTGAAGACAGTTGTGCCGTCAGAACTCCGGGTCTGCCCGGTCGACGACAAGGCGGCCCCGACCGGCGCGTTTTGCCAGGTAAAGAGCGTCATCCGCGCGTCGCAAGAGCTGCGCTGCGTTCTCCTCAGGACGGAACAGCGCCATTCCGGCGCTGACCGAGGACGCCACACCCGTCACGGTCAGGATCGCTGCGTCCGCGAGCGTCAAGAGGTCACGTGCAACCGACTCCACGCTGTCCGGGTCGCCGTCGCCGAGGAGTACAACGAACTCGTCTCCGCCGATTCGAACAAGGACGTCGCTGCGGCGCAGGCGCTCCCGCCATTGTGCGACGAGGTGGCGGAGCACGTCGTCGCCGACGTCGTGACCCAAGGTGTCGTTGAGATCCTTGAAGTGGTCGATGTCGAACAGCACGAGCGCGCCGCTCGGTGCTTCGGCCGATTCGGCGCTGAGCCGTCGGGCGAGCTCGACGTCGAGAGCCCTGCGGTTGTGAGCCCCGGTCAGCGGATCGCGCAGCACGAGCTCCTCGAGATAGGCCTCCAGGCGGTGCCGGTCTGTCACGTCGAGGACCTGGATGACAAGATGAAGGGGCCGCCCGACCTCGTCGCGCACGAGCGTGATGCTCATCACCGTGTGCACAACGGAGTGGTCGGGTCGCAGGTACCGTCGCTCGACCATCGCAGTACGCCTCTCGCCAGCGAGCATCCGCACCGTCAGCTCCCGGTTGGCCTCGACGTCGTCCGGGTGGATCACCTCCGACCAAGATCCCCGGTGCAGCTCCTCACGCGATCGTCGCGTGAGCGCACAGAAGGCGTCGTTCGCACGCAGCACCGAACCGTCGGGCGCGATGATGGCCATGCCGATGGGGGAGTTGTCGAAGGCGCTCGAGAAGCTCGCTTCGCTGCGACGTAGCGCTTCGTGAGTCCTCTCGCGTGCGGTGACCTCGAGGTTAACGATGAGAACTTCCTGGATCTCCCCCGAGCTCGGGACGACAGGTAGGTAGCGCGTCCAGAACTGGTGACGGCCGGGTCTCGAGCTCTCTTCGGTCGGGGTGAGGCCGGCGAAGCACTCCTCGAGGTGGCAGCGCGCCGCTTCGAAACGGTCTGCACTCAGGAGTTGAGCGAGAGGACGGTTCACACAGGCTTCCGGGCCGCTTGTGAGAGACGGGAAACCAGCCCCGGCCGCGAAGCGGCACCGCAGTTCCCGGTCGACGATCCAGGCGGTCATGCCGGGCACGGCATCTGTGACCTGGCGATAGCGCTGCAGCAGCTGGGTCTGGCGGCGCTCGAGCTCGACCCGGTCGGTCACGAGCCGGGACACGGCCACGAAGCCGGTGGCCGAACCTTTGAGACCTTTGACGACTCCGATCCTCGTCTCAAGCCACGGGGACTGCGAGTCCTGCGTCAGGCCGCGGAATGTGACATCAGCGGTGTCATCGCCTCCTCGGACGCGCTCGATGGCGGAGGTGAGCAGCGCGGCGTCTTCCGCACAGCAAAGAACCTCCGACGCCGGCCGGCCGATGAGCTGGTCGGGAGCCAGGCCCAGGATCTCGCGGGAGGAGTCGGATGCGAACCGGACGGTCCCGTCGAGCTCATGGACAGTGACGAGGTCGGCGAAGGCGGCGAACATCGCCGCGAACTCGTAATGACTCGGAAACGGCCTCAATGCGGTGAAACCCTCTGGCATGGCGTGGCTCCGCTCGCGCCGGAGATGGCCCCGCTGATGCTCGAACACCAGTCGTGTCATCGGCGCGCGGTCCTTCGACCTTGAGTCTCGCCCCGGTCATCTGTGCTGTTCGCGGCTCAGCATGCCGTCTTCCTTGCTGAGGAAGACGGCCTCGGCCCTCGCGGTCCCCGGCTCTTCAGCGTCGGATGCCGGAGATGCCTGGACCTGTGGTCGCCCGGCGCAGCGCCGCTTCGAGGTGGGGCGCGTAGAGCACACCGACGACGCGGCCGTCTTCGACGACGGCGGCCGCGCGACGCCGGAAGGCGCCGAGATACTCCACCGCGACCGGGTACAACGGGTCGTCCGGCGCGAGGGACGCAGCGGCGCGATCGGTGGCGTCGGCCACCAAGAGCGCTCCCGGCGGGCCCGGGAGCCGGTCGGCCGCGATCAGGCCGACGTACCGTCCGCGGTCGACCACAGGCAGGACCCGTCCCGGTGAGGCCTGCAGGAACGGGGAAACGGCCGCGAGCGGGAAGCTCACCTCGAGCGTCGTCGGATCGTGCACCATGACGTCGCCGACCCTGAGGCCGCCGACCGCCGTTCGGAGCGCAGCGGCCCGTTTCTCGCCCGCGGCTCCCACGAACACGAACAGTCCGACAAGGGAAAGCCATAGGTCATAGCGCAACCCCACCACCACCATCGCGAGCCCGATGAAGCGCCCGATCTGTACCGCGAGGCCCGTGGCGCGGAGGTCGGTCCGCCTGTGGGCAAGCAGGGCCCTGAGCACCCGTCCGCCGTCCATCGGGATGGCGGGGAGGAGGTTGAAGCCGGCGAGCAGGAGATTGGCCCACATGAGGCGGCTCAAGATCGCGCCGGCGAACAGCGAAGGTGGCCACAGCACCGCTCCGGACACCAGACCAGCGAGCGCGAACAACAGAGCGAGTGAGAGGCTGGCCAGGGGACCGGCGATCGCGATGGCGAGCTCGTCCCGGGGGGCACCCGGCAACCCGGAGATCTCCGAGACCCCGCCGATCGGCAAGAGGACGATGTCACGTACCAAAAAGCCGCGGCGGCGGGCCACGAAGCTGTGGGAGAGCTCGTGCGCCACTATGCAGACGAAGAGGGCCGCGATCCAGATGAGACCTTCGACGAGCGAACG
>Ga0187880_1000816_pt1 | contig 25594 bp, 26 predicted proteins | sample June2016WEW_19_4_FD_132998 | JGI IMG/M metagenome (GOLD analysis project Ga0187880, IMG submission 132998) | Peatland microbial communities from SPRUCE experiment site at the Marcell Experimental Forest, Minnesota, USA - June2016WEW_19_40 | ecosystem: Environmental > Terrestrial > Soil >... | reverse complement strand
GCGGTACTGAGTATCGACCACTTCGCAATTTATGTACGCAACGTTACACGGAACTCCTCGAGATGCGCCGACTTCCATCAATTCTTTGCCCACAAATTTGGCGCAAGCCGTTTTCCCTGTGCCGGTTTTGCCGTACACAAGAATATTGGAAGGGGTCTCTCCTTTAAGAGCGACGACCAAAATAATAGCAATTGAGTTGAGCTGATCGCGCCTGTGAGGTAGATAGTTAGGCGTATAGGAAGGCCTCAGAACTTCTTTATCTTTGAAAACAGGTTTCCTTTCTAAAAGGTTATCAAAAAGTCCTTCCAACTTTCTGCCTCCAATTTCAACAGAGGAAGCGAATGCTTGCTGGAGGCACTGAACTCTAGCATAGATAACTGACTACTCAGAGCCATCCGCTTGGTCCTACCGTATAGTGGAAACATGAGTTAATAAACTTTATGATTTCTAAAGTTGTATTTCCAGTGCAATTTAACCTATATTTCCTATGGAACTAGCGATTTCTTCCACTGCAAACCCTACTACTTGTATTCCTATTATGCTACTAAGCAATCATGGACTTATATCGATCGCTCCTTAAAGCCTCAATCTAGGTTTTATTTTGCTTCGAAACGGCATAATCCTCGCTAATTTGTAAGGCTGTGCAAGGGTTCTTAAAGTAAGATCGATATCTTGTTTTTCTTTTTAGCCATACCCTTGTTGCTTGTGGAAAAGGTTAGAGACACTCCCCATGCTTTCTACTGTAAAAATAAAAAATGGGGTTTTGTTTAGTAATTAGTTATAAAAAATAGTGTGTTGTAGGGGTAATAGTCTTTTAATATATAAATTTTTGTATAAATTTGTTTCAATATTTAATGTTTAAGGTTTTATGGATGCGCAAACATGGGGGGTGTGCATTATCCCTACTCCTTTTGATCAAGAGAGACAAATTAGACTAGACTATTGAAGCCGGTTACCAATCCAAAACACCCAGCTAGCATCATATCACCGCCTGGTGCTGCAAAATACGGACTCAGTCGAGATTTCTTCATAATCCCTCGCTGAGGTCCTATTGTGGTTACCCAAAAACCTCTTTCTCTGAAAGCTCGATCTATCTCCCGATATCCAGTTTCGTGTATGTAACACCCGTGCCCCCCATCTTGAAAAATCCGTTCATTCGTTAATTTACCATCCATAAACAGTGACAAAAAATAGTCGAGTTTTTCTGTGGTGATCAAGGACGTGTGGTGTTCAAACATGCCGATGATCTTCTTTTGATCCAGCATAGCTGCGAGAGTGTGACCGTTTCCGACATTTACAATGATATGCGGTTCCCACGCGTGCTTAGCCGCTTCATCATCACATAGCGCACCTAGTATTGCGGCCGGACCAGTATCCATCACTAGGATCCGCTGCATTTCTTCCTGCTCCAATGTCCGATATACGGCCTTTAGTCGTGTCAAGTAGTTGCGGATCCTACCATCCACATAGCAAAAACTGGTCAGCTCACCACCCGTCGCGATCAAGTGCTTGAAGTGCTGAAAACGAAAAATTCTATTACTTCCGGAACTCTCACCGTGATCTTGACACGCTACTGAGCACATCGTAGGCAGACTTACGTCGAATTGTTGAAGCGCAGATTTTAGTGCGGGCACGTCCACATCGTTCATCTCTATTCGAACACAGTCTGTTTTCGGCTGTGCTGCCGTTATCTTTACCCCCCACGATCGGACTTTGTCAAGATCATCATTTAGCGTTCTTGCTGCAAGCGGCGTTGCAAAAACCGAATATCCCCCCTGTAAGTGAGCTCGAACGGCTGCGCTGCTCGGCCCACCTCCCATCGTCTCGCCGCATAAAAATAAGCTGCGACCCTTCTCCGTAACAGACTTGATCCGGTTTGCGACTATTGCCGTTTGCGAAGGCATTACCATTTTTACGTTATTCTCTGTAACTAAGCTCGTGTCGTATAGGAGCACATCTTGGGTTCCGGTGCCAACGTCTAATGCGATAACACGCATAACTGAAAGATTAGGTGACACTTCTTATTATACTTATTAACGCGGCGTCTGCGCCTTGTTGCCAATCTCCCGCCAGAAATGCTATATACGCACTAATGCAATCCACGTGTATGCCACGCCAGCGGTCACAGACTCACCATAAGCCCGCCGTGAACACGCGCTTTGAAGTTGGCGTAATCTCGATCAGCACGTCTAGATTTGCAAAATATGGAAGCGTCAAGGCACCAGAAGAGGCCGAAGACATATCCGGCCGAATTATTATCGACTTTTTAAGGAGCGCTGGCCATAAGGTTCGTTCGTATACCCTGATATCGGACGAAGCAGCGTTAATAACCGCATCCGTGAGGGCCCTCCTCAGTAATACTGACGTAATCATCACTACGGGGGGGACCGGACTCGCCCCACGCGATGTGACTATCGAGGCCGTTCAGCAAATGCTTCAAAAAGAAATTCCAGGTTTTGGCGAGCTATTTAGAAGCATCAGCTACGATGAAATTGGTTCAGCCGCCATGCTCACACGAGCTACAAGCGGTATCATGGGAAACACGGCCATCTTCTGTCTTCCCGGCTCTCCAAACGCCGTGACGCTCGCGATGGAAGCTCTCATCGTGCCCGAGCTCCAGCACATTTTGCTTCACGCGTCAGAGCAGTAGCCCATTTTTTACGGGCCGTCATTAGCGTCGTGTAAAAACAGTCTATTCGAGGGTCGCGTGCTTTTTCTTCAAGTCGTCCTCACTCTTTTTTGTGATCTCCATAAGAGCGGCGATGATGCCGTCTAAGAATACCATCGTGCTTATCTCAAACATTGTGCCGAGCGGAGCAAATGATATGTGCGAGCCGACGACTTGTCGTTCCATAAAGTCCATGCCGCTTGTTTTAGTTCGTCCCTTCACGACTACAATAGTATCTGAAATAGTTCCAAGTGAAGAGTCCTTATTTGACGTTACTGCGGCGAGTCGTGTGCCTTTCGCTTTTGCGAGGGCACTCATCTCATTGATTGATTTGGTCTCTCCGGAGCCCGATATAACGATAAGAAGATCATTCGTCTCAACGGCCGGGGTCACCGTCTCGCCAACTACATAAACGTTGAATCCCAAGTGCATCAATCGCATGGCAAAGCCCCTAACGACGAGTCCCGATCTGCCGGCACCCATGACAAACAGTCGCTTTTGGTTCTGATGCACGGTTAGGATTTCGCTGACAAGCGTCTTCACCTCAGAATAGTCTATGTCATCAGCTATGGCCTGCACATTCGCTGCGATAACCTTCATCGCTGATTTGACGTAGTCTTCGGGCTTTTGGGCGGCAGGGTTCTGCATAGATGTGCACCAGTGACTTTTGTTGTCCTCGCTATTCTTTGAGCTTTTTTGTGCTTTAGGGGCTTTGGAGAATTCTGCTTTGACTCAACCGTTTTCCGTGAACTTTCGGCGACTTGGAGAAGGCTTTTCGACCTCTTCAAATGCCAGTCTGCACAAGAGGTAGGCAATTGTAGACTCAGCGCCACGGTTCTGATTAACTCCTTTTTCGAGCGAGAGACCATCAAAACAACCACCTGTGCCCTCATCATAGATCGGCAGCTTGAGCAGATTGTTGCCGGTGAACCAGCTAAAACACTCGAGCGCGTTTCGGTAATACTGCTGCTTGCTGGTGACCCTGTAAGCATCTAAGAATGCCTCGACAAGTGCCCCGACGTCGATCGCCTGTTCGTCGCCGAGCGCTCTGTGTTTTCCGCGGACGTACCAGCCGTTGTTTCCTATGACGTTTATTACACCGTTTGAGGTAACCACTTCGTCCCACAGGAACTTCAGGGTTATTTCGCCGCACGCAAGGAGTCGCTCATCGCCTACTGCATCGTAGGCAAGCAGCATCGCCTGGGGCAGCCGAGCGTTCGAGTACGACATGAAGTCTTCAAACCACTCCCAGTCTGGAGCTCTCGTGTCCTCGTAGTTGCGTAGGATCTCTGCTGCAAGCGCTCTGATTCTTTCTTTCGCTCCTTGAAATGACTGCTTTGAATAATAGAAGCCGAGGAGGCAATAGGCAATCCCTCGTAAGGATAACCTGTTGGTCGCGTGTATCGCTGCGCGTTCAAAAATGACGTGTGCAACTTCTCGGACGTGCTCAGGGAGATACAAAGCGCCACTCGTGTATCCGCACGCCCAGAGCGTCCTGCCCAAAACTTCATCGGAACCCACGCTGTCAAGGAAGTCCCTTTGGTAACTCATGAAATTGCGCATGGTACCGTCGTCGTTCTGCGCGTGAAAAGTGAAGGCCATGTAGGTCGTCAACAAATCGAGCGTGGATGCATCTTGAAATAAACTGCAGTGCTTCGCCGTCACAAGCAGCGCTCTGACGTTGTCATCAACGCAATAACCTTCAAATCTGTTCGGAATCGCATATTTTGCGTGTTGAAATATGCCTGCACAATCAGTAAGCGCTTTGACGTGCCGCAAAGTTACGGGGGGGAGCAGCTTATCACCGTGAAGTTTTTTGTCTTCTGTTCATATATATGGCTGTTGTCCGGCGATCATTGAATAGAGGCCCGCGGCCCACTGCAGGACCTCAAAGGCGGTTTGTTGCGCGTTGCACGTGCTGACTCGCCGACCTTCGTCAAAGCAACGCTCCATGACCGCGCTACTCAAACGTCAACTTTATATCAATGCTCACGTTAGTGACTTAAGGCTTTAAGCTTCGTTTTGGCCTGATCTCTCAAAACATGCGCTACCCGAAATTCCCTAACATTTTGCTGTTCGCTGCAATCACGCTGATTTTGTGTGCTGCTTTGACGGTCCCGGTGAGCGCGGCAAACCTGACTGTCGGTGCCGGAGGGCAGTTTAAAACCATTCAGCAAGCGGTGGATGCTGCGAAACCGGGCGACACGGTGCTCGTCGCACCAGGCACGTACACACAAAACGTCGTGGTGAACAAACCTCTAACGATAACAGGAAACGCGACAGTAAAAGCAGCCGATTCGAGCAAAGATGTGTTCTTGCTAACGAGTCCAGGTGTGCACATTGACGGCCTGACCATAGCGGGCGGCGAATCTGGTGTACATGTTGCCGGCGTTGCTTCCTGCGTCATAGCTAACATTACCGCGCACGGCAACGTCTTCGCGGTATATCTTGCCAACGCGACGAACAGCAACGTGAGCCATAACAATCTAGCCAACAACGGTTATGGTGTTTATTGTGACTATGCCACGTCTAATACGATCGCGAACAACGTGGCAACTGGTGAGACAGGTGGCGGTGGGAACGCGTCATACAGCGACGGCCTCTACATGTACTACAGCGGCTCAAACACGGTGAGTAATAACGACCTGAGCGCGAACCACGTTTTTGGCATTTCGCTGTTTTATTCGTCAAACAACATTATTACAGGGAACAATATCAGCCAAAACGATTGGTACGGCGTCAGATTTCGGGAGTCGGACAACAACACATTTGCCTTCAACACGCTGCGCGCGAACGTTCAGATGGGCATACGTCTCATCGACGCGACCAACCACTCGATATACCTCAATAACTTCATTGACCAGCCGTCCGCTCTAGTTGTCTCGTCTTCTTCGGCGAGGCTCGATTCCCCACAACCGATGGCGTACACCTACAACGGTACCGCCCAGACGGGGTATATGGGCAATTACTACTCGACCTACAACGGCACCGCCTCCAACGGCACGGGGATCGGAAGCACGCCTTCAGCATATGGCGATAAGTACCCGCTCATGCAGCCGGTTGCGAGCTATGGAACCGTCGTTCCTGCCAGCGCCGTTACTTCTGCACCAGCTTCGGCGCAGCCAAGCGGTCAGAATCAGAGTGCCACAACGACTTCAGGCACCCAAAGCACGGGAACAGGAGTTCCGGGATTTGAAACACTGTATGCCGTGGCCGGGCTTCTAATAGCCGCCCTTGTCTTCATACTAAAACAGCGCCGATAGCGTGGTAATTTGGCAAGCTTCCTTTCTTACGGCTTTTGAGGTGCGGTTGATTGCCAAACATGATATAATACGTCGCTCGTGCTTGTGCAGAGGCTGGAAGCCACTCACTCTAAAGCGCATATAGGCCTGGCCAACTCACCGATTTGAAATACATGCCAGCTCCTTAAGATTGACACAGCAAAACCTGTCGCGAGCTCCCGTCTCCCGATATGGTGGGGGAAAGAAAGACGCGATCCTGCTGTTGAAGACTGATGATGTCGCTTCAATGTGCAACGTATAAATAACAAGATTTTTATTCACAAGATCAAATCAAGAAAACTTCACTTATATCAAAAAAAGTGATTTAATGCACATTGCCGATGGTATATTATCGCCGCTGTGGGTAATCTTTTGGTGGATAGTCGCTCTGGCGTTTATTGCCGTTGGCGTTATTCAAATTCGACGGAAGTCAACCGACAGCCCTCAGTATCTGCCTATGTTAGCGCTGATGGGTGCAGCCGTGCTGGTTATCTCGGTATGGCACGTTCCCGTTCCAGTCACTGGGTCAAGCTCCCATCCGTGTGGGACGCCCATGGCTGCTATCATAGTAGGACCATTTCCCGTCGCCGCCATTACTTCCATAGTTCTCTTTTTCCAAACGTTTGTCGGACACGGGGGCCTAACAACGATCGGTGCGAACGACTGGTCGATGGGAATTGTCGGAGCGTTTAGCGGATACGGAACGTGGCTCGCGTTGCGGGGGCGCGTAAGCATTTTCTGGGCTGCTGGGATGGCAGGATTTATAGGAGATATCCTCACGTATATCACTGCGGCATTTGAGCTCGCCGTATCTATTCATCCGGAAGCGGTGTTTCGTTATATTGGGATATTCATGCTGGGATATCTGCCAACACAGCTCCCCCTCGCGATAATGGAGCTCGTGTTTACCGGGCTTGTAGTCCGCTACATCGCCGAAGTGCGGCCTGAAATGATGAAGTTCGCCGGCTGGACACGAGCCAGGTCGACTGTTCCTGCCACTGCTGGACAGTAGAAGGAAGGTAGTACGATGGACAAATTTACCAAAAATGCATTTATAGCGTGTGCAATACTGTGTGCGGCCATCATCGCCAGCTTCTACGTTGGAACCGCACTTGGCTACTCGATGAGTGGGGGCGCTGATGACAGGGTTAACACTATGGCAACTGCGGCTGGAGGTGGAACGGCTCATGACTCGTGGTACGCGGTTACTCAAAACGGCGAATACGTAGGATTTTGTGCAATAGGTATCGCAGGCGGCTTCTTCTGCGGCTACCTTTGGGTAATGACGTTCGAAGAAACAAGTAAAATACGGGACACAACTGACGTTACGAGGCATAACTGATGTTTGAACTAATAAACGGGGATCCATTATCGGGGCTACTCACGACTTTAGGGTTTTTTGCGGCGCTTTTGCTGGGTCGGCACGTGAGGATCCGGCAGGTCCGTAAAAGGCGGGAAGACACCCGCTAGCTTGCTGTCAGATGCGCTAGGGCACGCATAACCTCCATTGCAAAATGAAGCTCCCTCAAACGAAACTTACTCTTGAAGGAACCCCACTGAAATCATCGGCCAATGTAGCCAGGATGCACGATGGATCTAAAGAAACACGCTCCTGAATGGAATCCCACTAAAATCATAGGCGATAGCGGCTTAGGATCGGGGCGCGCAGGCACCAGCATTTTCAGGAACATTGATGCCAGGGTCCTGCTACCCTCTGCTTTTGTGGTCATACTTGCGCTTTCCGCAACAACGCGATGGTACGTGCCCGGCACCGTTTTCGTGGTGGTGGCTCTCATCACGATGTATACCCTCCATTCGCGTAAATCCTATCTGAAACTGTTGATGTACCCGATTACTATCGCTCTGTTCCTCCTCGTCGTCCAGGCTTACACGTACGGATCTACAGTGGTTCTTACGGTAATATGGCCGGTATATGCCGAAGGCATCGCCTCAGGGTGGCTGCTAGCCATGCGAGTCCTTGCTTCAGTTTCGATCCTCCTCCTCCTCGTGGAGTCAAAGTCGCAGTTAGAATTGATCGAAGCGCTTAGGTGGTTCAAGATGCCAGTCGAGATGAGGAACCTTATGTCGCTTATGTTCCGCTATGTCTCGGTGATCTCAGAAGAGTTCACGACGATGTTTCATGCTCAACAGGCGAGACTGGGGTACTCCGCGAAGTTAAGCTGGTATAAAAAAATCAACAACCTTGCTACCATCGCAGGGATGCTGCTTATTCGATCCTACGATAGGTCATATAGAGTCATGATGAGCATGATGGCACGTGGGTATACCCAGAACGTCGATATGGGAGGTAAGTTTGAGCGTTTCGCTAGGAAAGACTATATGTTCGCCGCATTCGCTCTTGTCATCATCGCAGGCATCGTGCTGGTGGGGGCGGTATCATAGCGTCGGCTATAGAGTTTAAGAACGTCGTATTCCGGTACCCCAACGGTGCCGTTGCCTTGGACGGGCTAACTCTCAACATTGAAGAGCACACAAAGGTAGTCCTGTTAGGAGAGAACGGAAGTGGCAAAACGACCTTGCTCTTGCACCTAAACGGCCTCCACAGGCCTACCAGCGGGGAGGTTACGATTCTCGGCAAGCCGGTCGACGCCGCCAATATCGATTGGGTACGGACCAAGGTGGGGATGATTTTCCAGAACTCCGACGATCAGTTGTTTGCGCCGACGGTGTACCAGGACGTAGCTTTTGGGCCCAGAAATCTTGGCATGGACGAGACGCGCGTGAAGGAACGAGTGGGGGAGGTTCTTGACGTGCTCAACATCGCACACCTCCGCGACAGACAACCCGACGCGCTCAGCGGCGGGGAGAAGCGGAGGGTTGCCCTGGCAGGCGTCTTGGTTATGGACGCTGAAATTATCTCCCTTGATGAGCCGCATTCTGGCCTGGACCCGCTGGGATGCCTTGAGTTTAACGACCTCCTCGACGAACTCTACTCCAAGGGACGAACAATCGTCGTTGCCACACACGACGTTGAGTTTGCTGCCTCGTGGGCGGATGAATGCGTCATTATGAAGAATGGAAAGGTAGAGGCGCGTGGAACGCCAGAAGACGTTTTTTCGGATGCGGAGATCGTCGGCCGATCAAGTCTCGAACTACCGTCATTCGTGTCGGTATATAACGAACTGGAGGCGAGGAACTTCGTCTGCAAACGAGGAGAGGCGCCATTTGACATAATGGACCTCGTAAGCAAAGTTGAAGCGCCCTCCATAAAATTTCTTGAGAATTCAGAGGGATTCTATAAAGGAGCGCGCGTTGCGCTTGCGTATTCGCGTGATTCGTGGGTCGTTGCACCAGAGGGGGCTCGTGATGGGGAAATCCTCACGCAAAATGACGGCATGGCAGTCGTCGAGTTGCACGAAGACAGTGTTCCAAAGAAAGGGGACATTGCAATCTTCAAAGTGCACGATAACGAACGGTACGATGAGCGTGTCGCAGCGCGTGCAAAAAAGTTGATCGAAAGCAACAAGGGAACAAAAACCGGCGCGATGGGAACAAATGCTAAGCTGTTAGCAAAGCGTCACGCAATTTCACTTGATTTAGGGGCTGATGTCATCAACAGAGCGATCTCCTATGCGTCGAAAGGCGCTGACGTAATCATTCTCGCATCCGGGAACATGGCTGAATACGCTGGGAAGAAGATATACAAGATATGCCCGGACATATTCTTCGATTACGTCAATACGAAGGACGAAGAGACGTTGTGAGATCAAGACGCTTCTGCGGAGGCTTTAACGTCTGGTAGGTTTGCGACCATTAATTCGAGAGGTTACTACAGCTGGTAGGCTGCCACGGATGCATCTTCAGCGCCCGCATCGCAGTGCTGATACGCATTCCCATCCGCCCTCACGTTGACACGTTCACACGCAGTGATTGACCCGTGTACCCTTGCCTCCAAACGAGGGATCTGGGCACTCAAGTGGTCGTTGATAGGGCTGATGGCGACCGCCATCTTGGAAGCCGTTAACGTTTACTGCTCGGGAAGCATTGCGCTGCTGGCCGAAACCTTGACGGCTGTCCAGCTCTGGCTTGCCTTTCGCATGAGCGCGTAGAAGCCGACGAAGGTTTCCCTATCGGTACGAATGGGTAGAGGATCTGCGCATCGAATTGGACGCGCGAGATAGCCACGTTGCTTTTGCAGACCTGCAACGCCGCTCATGTGCCTTTGACTCTTCAAAAAACACGTGAATCGCCGTATGGGGAATCCATGCCACTCAGCATATCATCGAGATCCAGATACGATTCAGAAGCTTCGGAGTTGCTGCGACGTTCTTCGCGATAATGGCGTGAGCTACGGCGATTACGTTGTACATTTATCTTCTCCTTTTAAAGATGGCTGATGAGCTGGCGCAGATCGCTGCACAGATTCGTATCTTTTGCGTTGTGTTCGTGTTGGTCCCCCAAATCATTCATAGTCGATCGTAAAACTTGTTTAAGCATAATGACGGCCAAAGGCGTTCTGCGGGACTCGAGAGGAGCTGGTAACAGGGAAGAGGCACGCATCACCCCGCGAACAGGCGTGCCTCGTCGAAAAGACTGGAATGCGGCCCCAAGCAGTGTGACCATCGGAAGGAGTTAATGGATCCGCACCCATCTTAGCTCCGACATCAGCCGCGTCAATCTTTTCGCAGAGCATGAAACTGTCTCACATGTCCCTGTCCAATCCAGCTCCAACGCCCCATGGGCATCATGCACTTCATCCTTTATCAAGTTAAGTTTTTTTGATAATCATCAAATTTACTTGATCACGCGAGGGTGGGACAGAGCTGCTTCCTATAAAGGCGCGCGTGGCTCTTAGGCAGCACACTCGACTCTAAACCCTCGATTCGTGCAATCTCCCGTAAACGGGTACAGAATTAAAGAAAGCAAAAAGAAGGGGAGGACATCGGCTGAGTCAGGTGGCTATTTTTCCCAAAAAGCGACCACTCGTTCAGCGTTGATAATATCCCGGCGGTTGTCGTGCTCGATGATGATCACCCCGTCGGCACTTCCGACTACCTTGCCTGTCAGGGTTTCATTCGGCCGCCCGCCGAAGTACACTTCTATCGTTTTGTTGACAAAGTGCTCAGAAATTGTTTTATCTAGCATTTTTCATCGCCCTCTATTTTTTACTGTTGATCACACTATATTACTAGTGCAGCTTAATACCTCAGATTTCGCGCCCCGTTATGGGGACGATCTAAGCTTGGACTAGTCGGGTTGCAATGCGCTATAATTTGACTCTGAGGTAATCTTTCGTCGCGGTTCTCGTCGCTGTTCTAAGACTCGCTTTTAGCGACAAATACTTTCATCCTTCTTTTGGACAAAACATACAGTTTTAGAGAAAGAGACTCAGTACCCTCGCGTTTACCCACCGTTTTCGTTCGAAGATACACGCGAGGTTTGTCCAAAATAGCAAGGCAGTACGCGCAACGGTGGGGCTCGAAGGGCGTATTCACACACGTATTGAACGTGCGGAGACAGAGATGACCCAGCGAAGCGTTTCGCCGCAATACGAATATATCGCCACTGAAGAACATCTTACTGCCCTCACTGAGCGTATCGCACCTTCGTCGGTCATAGCGTTAGCTCTCGGAACCACGGGTCCCGACACCTTTGTTGATCAGATACGAACGCTCCAATTGGCCATACACGGCCACCCTCCGGCCGTTATTGATTGTGCTCAGGTGCCCCAGAGGGAGTTGGCGAAGCTGCACGACCTCTTTACGACACCGGCAGTCAAGGTAATGTATAACGCAAAGCTCACCCTCAAGTTCCTCAATCAGGCCGGATTCGACCTCTCAAGCCCCTATTTCGATACGATGCTTGCCTCGCAACTGCTTAAGGGCGGGTTGGAGGCAAAACACGATCTGAAAACCGTGGCAAGGGCGTATCTTGACGAGCACGTGCCGGAATCGTGCGGCAGTTTTCGGGCTGGTATCCTCACCGAGCGGCACCTTCAATGTGCGGGGCAAACTGTCGGCGTGGTCTTGAACCTCCATGCGGCGCTATCGGAGCGTATCGAGAGTGCAGGTCTCACTGACTGCATGCGCTTAGAATGTAACTGCCTCCCCGCGGTTGCGGCAATGGAGCGCAACGGCATGCTCATGGATATGGGACAATGGCGAACGTTGCAGGACACCTATAACGAGTTGGAGGGGGACCTCGCGTACGAGGTGTGTCGTGAGCTGACGACGTCAGGACAGCGTACCCTCGGTGACGTCGCCGCCATCAATCTCGGCAGCCCCCAGCAGGTGAAGCACGCCTTCAGAAGCGCAGGCGTTCCCGTCCGCAACGTGCGAGAGAGTGAGTTGCTGAAGTATGAGGAGGAGCATCCCGCAATACCCCGCTATATTCGCTACAAGCACGTCTTAAAGCTCAAAAACGGCTTTTTGGATGCACTCCCCCGGCACGTCCATCCGTTGACGGGGAGGATACATCCCACCTTTCTTCAGGTCGGCACGGTGAATGGGAGATTCGCGTGCCGCAATCCCAACCTGCAGCAGATTCCACGAGACGGTACGGTGCGGGAGTGTTTTGTAGCGGCACGCGACCATCGCCTCGTGATCGCCGACTACGCGCAATTTGAGCTGCGGGTCGTCGCTGACATCAGCGGTGATGAGACCATGACGCGGGCGTTCCAACGGGGGGAGGACTTGCATCGGTTGACCGCGTCGCTCGTGCTCGACACGCCCCTTGACCAGGTGACGAAGGACGAGCGCCTTATTGCAAAGGTGCTGAACATCGGCCTCATCTACGGAATGGGTGCACGGAGCTTGCGGCGATATGCGAATTACATCTATGGGGTGCACTTTACCCTTGAAGATGCGATCGAGTTTCGCCGGCGTTTCTTTGATGCGTACTCAGGCGTGCGGGCGTTCCACCGCAGCGTGAGCACCACACCGCTGATCTCTATCCGGACCTTGAGCGGAAGAATACGCAGGTGGCCGGACGGCCAAGAACCAAAGCTGACCGAACTGTTGAACACGCGGGTACAGGGAACTGCTGCGGATATTATGAAACGCGCGTTGACCTCTCTCCACGAAGCATTGAGTTCTACGAGGGCAAAAATCGTCTGCTGTGTGCACGATGAGTTGGTGGTCGAAGCGCCACAGGTACGCGCTGCTGCGATAGCTGAGACCGTCGCCTACCACATGAGGTCGGCGGGGGCTGAGTTTCTACGTAATGTCCCGCTCGATGTCGACGTGGCGATTGCTCGGAGCTGGGCGGGTAAGGGATGACGTGTTTGCGTGAGATTGGTTCTACTGAGAAGGGCCTGAGGCGCGAGGCACCCTCATACTGATCGGGAAGCGACAATTTATCTAGATCATCCCCTTCGCTCTCTTTTGAACTCAACCGGTTCAAACTGCGCACACCCCTCGGGGCGATAGGACGCGTTTCTGGCAAATTTCCGCTTGGGCTCCATTTTTTCGGGCACCGGGCAGAGCTGATAGAAATGCTTACACGAAAGGCACAGCAACATCGCGATCTCCTCTGTCTTGCTTGAAGTTGCGTTTTTCGAAAGGAAGTTGTGAAAGTAATAAGTTCAAGACGCTTGAAGACGTTTCAGCGCATGCCGCGCGTAGTGCGCGACGTCAAATAATCCAAAGACGCGTCGGCTCCGTCCCCCTTGTTATGCGCTCAGTAGAACTAGACCGCTCCAACACATCGAGAGCCACGGACGGCTTAGCTAATAAAGCCTCATGATAAAATCGAAATCCTTATAACACTCTACCTGGTGTTGACCATAAACGAGCTGTTTGGGAGGTACATCATGAAAGCGGTTAAACTCATTTCGCCACTTGTCGCCCTGCTCCTCATCACCGTCTTTTTTGCCGGCTGTGCAACGATTACTCTTGCGACGAGCGCGACTACGAATAGCACATTGAACAGCGCTGTTGCGACGAACGCGACCAATAGCACCTTGAATGGAAATGCCACAACAGGCAGTGCCACGCCGAGTGCATCTCCGAGCGCGAACGCCACCACCTTAGCAAGCAGCACTCAGAAAGCAACTACGGTCGGCGCAGGAACGACGGAGACCACTCTCTCTGTTAACAATTCCACGCCTGCCGTCGGCCAATCGGTCACCTTCACCGCCACCCTGATAAGCGGCACCACGCCCATCTCGGGGTCCGTCACCATCTATCATTACCTCAACGGCGTCCGCTACAACGACACCACTAATTACACAACGTTCACCTTCGCACAGAGCTGGACCTCCCCCGGTACACGTTCTTACTACGCCACCTTTGCTGGGAGCAGCTCGTATCTAACATCGACAAGCAGAGTCGTCACCGTCAACGTCGGAGCGACGCAGAACAGCACGCAGATCACCGCCTCTGTAAATACACCGACGGTCACTACGACTGAACCGTTTAATATCACGGGAAACCTTACGAACAGCTCTGGCGCAGGAATCCCATATCAAACCATTCACCTCGACCGATGGAACGGCGCCGCATACGTTTCCACCGGCGTGACGAATACTACCGATGTAAATGGCAGTTTCACTCTGACCTACTCAGAGTCTGCGGTCGGGACGTATAAGTATGAAGCATCGTTCGCTGGTTTTGCGAGTTACAGCGCGAGCAATTCTGCATCCATCACCGTCACCGTGGGCAACAGAGCAGGCAGTCAAATCTCCCTCAGCGACTCTGTTCCCTCTGGCAAGGTTGCCTCCGGCCAATCTTTTACACTATTCGGCACTCTTACAAATAGCACCGGCGGCGGCATTCCCAATGCGGGGGTCAATCTGCAATACTCTCTGGATACTAAGACTTGGTCTTCCGCCTCTGCGCCCACCACCACGGGGAACGGCACGCCCTACGGTAATGGGTCTTATCTCTTCTCCGGCTCTGTCACTGGTAAGGGCCTTTACTATTTCCACAGCGTCTACAGTGGGAACGTCACGTACCTAGGAAGCGTTAGCAGCACAATAACAATCAACTGCACCGGTCCGCAGCCAACCACTCTCTATATCTCCGTCAGCAATACTACCCCTGAAGTCAACCAGCCACTGTTATTCCAAGGATGGCTCCAGACCACGACAACAAAGACGCCGCTTTCGGGTGAGCCAGTGTGGTTGCAGGCATCAACCGATCAAAAAACCTGGGAACTCGGGTCTGCTTTGGCCGCAAACACTCACAACGGAAGCTGCTCTTTCGCAGGCGCTATCGGAAGCACCGGGACCTACTACTTCCGCCTCTACCACAACGCAACCGACGATTACCTCGCATCCTACAGCAGTATTGTTAAGATTACCGTCACGTCCTCCCCTGCTAAGCTAGGCACACAGCTCTCAATAGGCGCCAGTCCGGGCAACCCTGCGGCCGGCCAAGCAGTGATCATCTCTGGCATCCTAAAAAGCACAGAGTCGATTCCAGTCCCGGTTGCGGGCGGCAACGTGTATCTCTACTGGTCATCGGCCGCAGGTGGCACGTATTATCTCGCGTCGAGCAGCCCTTCCATCACTACCGCTAACGGAGTCTACGCGTTCTCTGGATCTCTGCCGTCGGGCACATACTATTTCAAGGCCACCTTTGGCGGCACCTCGCACTACCTCGCAGCTTCAAGTGCACCGCTAAAAATCGCAGTCCAGTGATCGGATCCAAGTAAGTTAGCCGCCGCGTCACCAGCCCAACTCGTTACAGGAGTAAGGACGGCGAGTGGAGTAGATCATAAAGCGCGTCACAACACCTCCTCGAGTTATCATGAGCCTCCTAAAGGAACTCTTGAGTCAGCGCAAGTGAATAAAGTAAGACGAGTAGGCGCTACCGCTTTCGCAATCATCCCCAGCTGCCATTCGTACGCGCTAAATGGCTTGCGGTGCTTTCGAGTGCGACCGTCAACTACTCGATCGCGGATTCTATCCTACTGATTTTTTAAAAGTTCCGAGAGGAGGAGAGCACAGAACGACAGAGATGAAAAGCAAAGTGATCTTGGAGCGATCCCGGTCGCGTATAAACCGGAGCCGCTCCACGTACTTATTGGAGTTTCGCGCCTTAATCGTTTCGTTGTTTTTTGGCTCACTAGACGCATGCGGTTGTTAGCAGTCGCGCATTAATTTCGAGAGAATCTAACGTCAAGCTTACGGGTGCATTCCGCGACCGCTAACGTCAGCAGATAGCTGGCGCTCTTCGTTACTTCGATTTCGACACGGCCCGCTAACACCACATTGTCAGCAAAAAAACTGCTTTTTCCGTATTCAAAAAATAGCGTGCGGGGGATCAACAAGGTCCGCTTTTCCCGACCCGTTTGGACAGTGGATTAGAACACGCTCTCATCTCGCGCGGAGCACCGCCGTCAAGGTATTATCTCTGTCTTTCTACCGTTCTCTCAGCGACGAGCGGACTTATTGCCCTGCTTGCGCATCGGCGGATCAGAGCGCTACGGCTCGCTCAGCCGATGGTCAGTTCTGTGAAAGATCAAATCGGTAGATGATCGACGCGGTGGAAACGGCGGGAAACGGCTAACACCTCGCGTGATCATCATCGCTGTGCCTGAGGTGATACTATCGCAAGTTTTGATGACACAATTGTCGCTGCGGTCGAGCGAGTCATGCCGAGCGTGGCCAACGTGAGCGACGTTAAACTTATTCAGGACGCTTATTTACAAGTGCATCCCGTTCAAGGAGTTGGATCAGGTATTGTCATCCGTCAGGATGGCTATATTATGACAAACGCCCACGTGGTGCTCGGCTCCCAAGAAATACAAGTGACGCTACAGGATGGACGAACTTCTCGTGCGCAGGTGCGCGGCATCGACACGAAGACGGACATAGCCGTCATCCACGTCGATTACGACGATCTGCCAGTACTTGAGATGGCAAAGAGCGCGGAGGTCAAGATCGGCCAAACGGCCATTGCGATGGGCACGCCATTCGGTCTCGTTGGCGGGCCGACGGTCACTGTGGGGATCGTTAGTGCGGTCAACCGATCTATACAAACGCAGGTCTCGTTCATGGAGCAGCTAATACAGACCGACGCCGCCATTAACCCGGGTAATAGCGGTGGGCCATTGGCTAACAGCGCGGGGAAGGTGATTGGCATGAATACGGCCGTCATACAGTTCGCGCAAGGCATCGGGTTTGCCATCGCGATAGAACCTGCGATGTGGGTTGCCACACAGCTCATAGAGCGTGGAGAAATCGTGCGCCCGTGGATGGGCATAAGCGCGGTCGATCTCAATGCGAGAATAGTGGCATATTATAAGCTACCCGTCGAACGTGGCGTTCTGGTGACCGCGGTGATGCGCAACAGCCAGGCTGCCCTGTCGGGGATTCAGCCGGGGGATGTTATCGTTCGGCTCGGGGCCATTGACATCACGGGTGTGAGAGACCTGATAAAGGTGATGAACGCGCACGACGTCGGCGATGTCGTAGATGTAGACCTCGTACGGGGAAATCAACGACTTAGCGGTCAGACCACCCTTGAGAAGGCACCCTCCTCGCAACTACCCCCTAGCCAGCCCACGGGCTGACTGGCCGTCGTTGCGCCAGCCGTCACGGGTGCGCCTTTTTGGGCAGAATCGGTTGCGATTCTGACGAGAGCACACTTTCGCTCAGAGCGCAACACTTATTAAGTCTGCTCTTTTTTTATTCGTCACGAGCTTCGGCTCTTACGTATTTGACTCGGAGACTGACAACATGGCAACAAAGCGAATAGTTCTATTGATCGCGATCACCGCGTTGCTGATCGCCTCTACAGCTGCGCCGGCTCTTGCACTTCTCTCGAACGGACAGTCGGCCCCAAATTTTTCGTTCACAGATCTTTCCGGACATACTCAATCGCTAAGCGAGTACCGTGGAAAGGTTGTCGTCATTCAATTTTTTGGAGCGTATTGTGGATATTGTCAAAGTGACGCTAAGGATACCCTTGTGCCCTTGTACAACACCTATTATAAGAACGACGCGAACGTTCAGTTCTTAGGCGTTGAAGTCGATGGCAGCTCTGCTTCGGCCATTCAGCAGTATGTCCAGGAGACGGGGGTACCGTGGCCCGTCGGAGGAGGCGCATCGGTTTCTGCGTACCAAATCGCAAGCACGCCGACTCTGTATGTGATCAACCCAGCAGGCAACGTCGCCCTCACGATGACATATCCTACGAACGCGCAGACATTACGGTCCACGGTCAACAGTCTTGAGGGCAAACCCACTCAACTTTCGCTTTCTGCATCAAACACTAGCCCGGCCGTCAACCAGGCCGTCACCTTCACTGCTACCCTCAAGAGCGGCACCAAGGCCATTTCCGAGCCAATCACTATCTACCACTACCTCAATGGCGTCCGCTACAACGACATCACTGCGTACTCAACGCTCACCTTCGCACAGAAGTGGACCGCGTCCGGAGTACGCACCTACTACGCCTCCTTCGCCGGCGGCAGCTCCTATCAAGCATCGACGAGCAGCGTCGTCACCATCAACGTCAAAAAAGCGACGCAGCTCACCCTCACCGCGTCCAACGTGACCCCCACCGTCAACAAGTCCATCGTCTTCACCGCTACGCTTAAGAGCGGCACCACAGCCATCTCAGAGCCCATCACCATCTACCACTACCTCAATGGCGTCCGCTACAACGACATCACTGCGTACACAACGCTCGCCTTCGCACAGAAGTGGACCTCACCCGGAGTGCGCACCTACTACGCCACCTTCGCTGGCAGCGGCGCGTACGCGGCATCAACGAGTAGCAAAGTGACGATCACTGTCGGAGCCTAACCAAGGTCACCTCACCCCGTTTAAGCCCTCGTCAACCAGTCGTTATCTTCCTCGCCTCCCTGACGAGCGGGAGTAGGCCGCTTTCCTCAGCGCACGTTGTCCCATACTAATACCGCACTTGTAGCGCAGCAGCGACCCTCCGTTCGAAGCTCATCTATGCTTGGCCAGCCAGGAACATTTTCATTGGCAGGCGAATCTGCTTGAGCATGACCTGTTGCATGATGCGACTGGCCGACAGAACCACGCGTATCCTCCTCAGAAAAGCACGTGCCTGGTTCCGACTGCAATCGGGCGGCGTCAAAATGGGGGCCAACGTCTCCACCGCTAAAGCCTCAGAAAATCTTGCCGCACTCAGTTTCTGCACGTTCAGTCTGAACGCACAGTATGACGACTGTATCTCTGACTATAGCAGCGGCGCGACAGGAAGCTACTCAAAGCTACTATCACGCGCATGACGGCCCTGTAATTGGTCAACAGGTAGCAACTTGGACGACATGGCCCTCTAACTATACCGCTAACACCAATATCAGCATACAGAGTTTTTTTTTACGAGGAGGCAAGGCCGTCTCGTTGGATTGTCTGGGAGTCAACTGCGCTCGAGCTTGGGCTCGGACAAACTGACACGCAGTTAGTTGCAACCGCCCTATCTGGCGTTTTTGCAAGAACATCGGCGATAGTCGCGCTGGGATAGCGCCGCGGCAAGCGCGGTTTTTTTTGGGTGCACCGTGTGCGTATTTGCAAATCAAGAGTTCGCTTTCTTATCAGCAGTTAATTGACAAGCCGAAGGCACTCGCGCATTATTCGACGCACATAAACGAAAACACTTAACTTTTGATGATCCCGTTTTACGTGTTACGTCGTTTCCTATATTGAAAAGGTGATATCAGATGCTGCGTGACCGGAACTTTTCATCATACGAACTGGAAGTGCTCGGAACTATCCAAAATATCACAAACCGTATGGCCGCTAATTCATTCATTATCAAGGGATGGACCGTCGCTGTGTTCGGCATAATTCTGTTGCTGAGCGGCACGCGACATCTAGCGCTTGTCGCGGTCTTCGCTTTGCTCGTTTTTTGGTATCTAGACGCATATTTTCAGCGGCAAAAAAAGATGTATAGGGCACTGTATAAAGAGATTGTCGAAAATAAGCTTAATATAGGCGACGAGTTTTTTAATATCGAGACCGTCCGTTACGAGGCCGGCACGGAAGTACCACGACCAAGCAAATTAATGCTCTCAAAAACATTGCTCATTTTTTATGGCTCTATTTTGACATTGACGTTTGTCTACGCCGGGATCTTGTTTGCCTTGTCACACGGAGGGTAGCATTGCAAGAGCCGTTCTTGATGCATGGCAAAATCCAGAGACCCACGGAGGCAGCGCATCTCGACTAAGGTTTTTAAGCCGCTGAAAATAGCGCAAGCGAAAGAGCCTGTAAGATGCCGCTCGTAAAGCTCGACGTGTGACGCTACCTGAGGTGCTGTAGCAAGGTGCGCACGCTCGCGAAAACATAAAGGGCGGCGCCTATAGCCAACAGGGCATACCCCACCACCCTCAGCGGCGTGAATGCCAGTACGAGCCCGGCGACGATGACGCCACCGATAATCAGGGCCATCTTCTGTGTTATCGTTCCCGTGACGTCAAGAGGGGTTGGCATACTAGCGCACCTGCAGCACTGAACTCCGCGCAGTTTGAAAAAGCTTACGGACCTCGATGGCAGTCAGGTCACTTGTGCGGAACAAACAACTGACAAATGCTGCTCATTTGACGTTGACACAAACGAGGTCAAAATCATCTCGAGCGGTAAGCAGACAAGTCCGCTCAAAGAGCGAGCGTTACTTAAAAGATGACAAGCAGATTCGCTAATCGTTGAAAATCGGTGCATCAAAATGAAATCACTGTGGAAAGGATCAATAGCGTTTGGACTGGTGAATATTCCCGTAAAACTCTACTCAGCGGTCGAACAGAGGCCACTCAAAACACGGCTCTTGCACAAGGACAAGCTCTCACCGATACGATACAAGAAATGGTGCGACGCGTGCACGCAAGAGGTGTCACAGGACGAGATCGTGAGGGGGATCGAAGTTTCCCAAGATAAATACGTGGTCATTACTGATGAAGAGCTTCACTCCATCAGGCCTGAAAAATCCACCTGGATAGAGATCGTAGAGTTCGTTCATTCCCGTCAAATCGACCCGATTTTTTTCAACTCCCATTACTACGCGGGCCCAGAACGACCAAAGGACAAGACATATTTCCTATTCAGGAATGTGCTCCACCAGACCGCCAAGACCGCGATTGGCAAATTTGTCATGCGGGAAAAGGAACACGTCTGTGCGATCGAAGCGTACAGGCAAGGCCTGCTTCTGACAACGCTGAATTATGATTATGAGATCCGGGACATAATGCAGGTCGATGGCCTTCATGAGCCGCCGCAACTCTCTGAGGTCGAGATGGACCTTGCGAGGCAGTTATTAAGCCAGATTACGGTCGATGAGTTTGACATTACCAAATTTCACGATACGTTCGAGCAGGAACTCAAGGAGCTCGTCGAAAGAAAAGCACGCGGGGAAACGATTGCGATCCACAAGACGGAATACACCCGGACCACAGAAGAGAACCTCGTTGAAGCACTGAAGGCAAGCCTGAAATGATGCTCGCCGCCACGGGCACAAAAGCGATTCTTAAGTCCACTGAGTACATCTTTGAGCCTAAGCTGGATGGCTACAGGGCGCTCTGCGAAAAAAAGGCAGGAACGCTTCGCTTCACATCACGAAACAACCGGGACATTACCCGTGAGTTTCCCGAACTCACGTTTGGCGAGCTAATCAAGGCTGATTGCGTGCTCGATGGGGAGATCGTGATCTATGATGAGAAGGGGAACCCGTCGTTCTCGCTCTTGCAACGACGGAAGCACCATGACCGGCCCGCCACGTACGTTGCGTTCGACATACTCGAACTGGAAGGCCGGAACCTAAAAACGCTGCCGCTGTCAACGAGAAAACGAACCCTTGCGGGCGTCGTCGAAGAGGGAAGAAACTTGCAGACAATGCCGGGCACCGCCGACGGTGAGCGACTCTGGGACGTCATAACAGCACGGCATCTTGAAGGGGTTATGGCCAAGAAAAAGGAAAGCCTTTATGTTACTGGACGGTCGCACGCCTGGCTCAAAATCAAGGATGAGAAGACCATGGATTGCGTTATCGTCGGGTACGTAACGAAGACTAGGACAATAGCGTCGCTGGCACTCGGGTTATATGACGCAGGCAGCCTCACGTACGTCGGTCAGGTCGGAACGGGCTTTAGCGAGTCACTCCTTGGTGAACTCGCGACGGAGCTCGTTCGGGCAGGCAGCAACGTTGCCCTTCCGAAGAACGTGCAGCACGTTGTCCCCGATAAGGTGTGCGAAGTCAGGTACCTGCAGTACACGAAAGACCACCGCCTACGGGGGCCAGTTTTCGTACGGATGCGGGACGATAAGCCTGCCGAAGAGTGCACGATAGATCAGGTGCAAAGCGTTGCTTGACGAGTATAGAAAGAAACGGGACTTTGCGAAGACGGGTGAGCCTGCGCCTGACGAATTGAAAAGCGAACAGTCGGTTTACGTGATACAGAAGCATGACGCGAGGCGGATACACTTTGATTTTCGGCTTGAACACGACGGGGTTCTTCTTAGCTGGGCGGTGCCAAAGGGGCTATCAGACGACCCGCGGGATAAAAGGCTCGCAATCAGGACTGAGGATCATCCCGTTGCCTACGCCGAGTTTTCAGGCGAGATCCCGGAAGGTGAGTACGGTGCAGGGACGGTCGAACTATGGGACAAGGGAAGATTCGTCAACATTACAATAAAAGACGGGAAGGTCCAGCCTCTTGACGAGGCATTGGAAAAGGGCCATTTCGTAATCTACCTGAAAGGCGACAAACTGAACGGGACCTATGCGTTCACCCGCCTCGACAACGACTGGATAATCGTCAGGAAGGGGGAGGAGCATCACCTTAGCGACGAAATAGACGTGGGCGGGCACCGAATCCACGTAACGAACCCCCAGAAGGAGCTTGATACGGGGATTCCGAAAGCTGAGCTTGTTGAATACTATCGGCACATAGCGCCGCTCATGCTGCCCCATATAGAGGGCCGGCTGATCTCCATGTTTAGGTTTCCCGATGGGGTCCGCGGCGAGAAATTCTTCCAAAAAAATATGCCTGACTATTTTCCTGATTGGCTTGAGAGCAAATGTCTCGAGCACAAGGGCACTGTGACGTGCTATGCGATCGTTAAGGATGAAGCAGGCATAGCCTATCTCGGCAATCAGGTCATCGTTCCCCACATTATGGTAACACGAGCAGACAGACCGACAATTCCCGACAAAATGGTATTTGATCTGGATCCGTCGTTGCCTGATTTCCCGTCGCTTAGATCAGCCGCACTCAAACTGAAAGGATTCCTCGAAGCGTTGGGATTTAAACCGTACGTGATGACGACCGGGGGGAGGGGGTACCACGTCGCGGTGCCTATCACACGCGAACTTGACAACGACGGCGTGAGGGACTTCGCCTTAAAAATAGCGCAAACCCTCGCAAAAAGTGACGCAGCACTGACTACGAAGCTTGGCAAGGAGAAAAGAAGAGGACGAATCTTCATCGACGTCAATAGGATATCCGCGATGCAGACGTCTGTGGCACCCTACGCTGCCCGATCTGAGCCAGAGCTTCCCATAGCGAGCCCGTTTGTCTGGGACGAGCTGCCTAACATCAGCCCGACCTCGTACACCATTAGGAACTATCCCAAACAGGATGCTTGGAACGATTTCTTTGCTAATGCCGTCTCGATAACGGACGTGATCAAGAGGCTTGCTTGAAGAAGCCGCTATGGCCTGTCATTTGTCAGATCAAAACCATATAAGTGCAGTTATCAGCGCTGACGAATCCTCCTTCGATTTCGCGTTGGTAGACGCGGAGGGTGCCATCGGCGCTGGTAGCGGAAAGTAGTTCAATGACGCCGGAAACATGTTATGTATGAAGTGGAGTCTGGTGGCCATTACTCTGATCTTCGTTCTTCTTTTGGTGCTCAGCGTTGCGGCCGGCAATGCTCTTTTATCGTGCCCGCTGTAGCTCAAGAACGAAACGAATGGTTAACCTTTGTCTGGTATAAGGTATGAAAACGCTTATCGTATGTGTGTCAGAGCACCACGGAAACACGAAAAAGATCGCTGACGCGATGGCAGCAGTCCTAGACGCCTAGGTCACCCATCCTGATGATGTGAACGTCGAGGCACTTGGCTATTATGACCTTATCGGGCTTGGTTCAGGAATCGCATTTGGAAAGCAGTATTCGCGCTTGCTCGAGTGGGTCGACGCGCTTCCCGCGCTTCATGCTAAAACATTTGTGTTTTCAACTAGAGGCGCACCGCGTGGGGGGTCGCATCACTCTGCTTTAAAAAGTAAGTTGGATGCGCAGGGATTGACCGCCGTCGGGGAATTCTCCTGCTGGGGGTTTGATACGTATGGGCCGATGAGACTCTTCGGCGGGATAGCTAAAGGACGGCCGAACGAGCAGGACCTGCGCGATGCCCAGAAATTTGCTGAGTCAGTCAAAAAAAAGCTGACCGGATGCCGAGGACTTGTCAGCATTAGCATTTTCGCGACTTTCCTGTGAGAGGGGGTTAGTCACGGATATTGTGATCACTGGTTATGAGGGCTCGCCGCCTTGAGCGCAAGCGTGGCATGAGGATGAAAGATGTCTACTAAGCAAAAAATTCTGTTCCTCTGCACGCATAACGCAGCGCGATCGCAGATGGCAGAAGGATTCATCAACGCCTGGCATGCTGACCGGTATGAGGCACAAAGCGCGGGAAATGAACCCACCGAGGTACACTCGTGTGCGATCGAAGTGATGGCTGAGCTGGGCATCGATATTAGCTCACAGCGGGCAAAGTCGCTGGACGAGTTTGACGACATGACCTTCGATTACGTCGTCACGCTCTGTTCCGATGCGCAAGAGAACTGCCCCATTTTTCCTGGCGGGAAGGAGTATCTCCATCACGCCTTTGACGATCCGGTGCCCGATGCCGGGGAAGGCACACCGTGTAAATCTTTTCGACCCGTGCGTGACCGACTAAGGGAATGGCTTGAGTCAGCGTTCGACCATGACTTCCTTACCTGATTCCTGCTTATCCTACACCTTGGTTCGCGTTTTTGATGCCTTACCAATATTCACAATATTCTGATTTATCAGAAAAGAATAAATACCCTGATAATTACACTATTGTATAGAGTGCTATGAAAGAAGAAGCCCCATGTTGTGCGCCCGGCGATGCGGGCAAGAATAGCTGTAAAGTTGAAGCGGTCGTGAGCGTTGACGAGCGGGGCCAGATGGTTCTACCCAAGGAGCTGCGCGACCGGGCGCATATAAAGGCGGGAGACAAGCTGGCGGCCGTGAGCTGTGAACGAGACGGCGAGGTGTGCTGCATCTCTCTAATCAAGGTCGAGGAGCTCTCGGCGACGGTCAAGGGCTTTTTAGGCCCTATTTTTAAAGATTTGGCGTGAACGGAGTGATGGGTGTATGGAAGCGGAGAAGATAAAACGCGTTGTTAGGGACGGCTATGCGAAGGTGGCGAAAGGCGAAAGGCTCAATTTTATCCCTGTGAGCCAGTGCTGCGGCAGCAACGTTGATCTGGCGCACGACATTAGCCGGGCTATAGGATACAAGGACGAAGAGCTTACCTCAGTGCCCGCAGGAGCAAATCTCGGACTTGGCTGTGGCAATCCGACCGCGCTCGCTTCGTTGAAGGAAGGCGAGACAGTACTTGATCTTGGATCAGGAGCAGGCTTCGACTGTTTCCTGGCCGCAAACGCGGTCGGTGCAGCTGGACACGTGATCGGTGTTGATATGACGCCCGAGATGATCGAAAAGGCTCGGGCGAATGCG
>Ga0187880_1000809_pt1 | contig 25662 bp, 31 predicted proteins | sample June2016WEW_19_4_FD_132998 | JGI IMG/M metagenome (GOLD analysis project Ga0187880, IMG submission 132998) | Peatland microbial communities from SPRUCE experiment site at the Marcell Experimental Forest, Minnesota, USA - June2016WEW_19_40 | ecosystem: Environmental > Terrestrial > Soil >... | reverse complement strand
GCTCGCCCATTGCGCGATCCGGTCCCGGCATCGCGGCGATCGCCGCGAGCACGGCGCTTTCCCCGTCCGCCTTGTCCGCGCGCTGGTCGGGCTTTTGTTGATTGATCGTTGTTTCTTTCTTTGCATTTTTCATGACTTACCTCTTAATTGTTTCAGAAGGATTCACTATGTTTGATCGCTAAAAAAAAACGGGATACAGAGATAAGCCTTTCTACTTTTTCAACAAGCTTTGCGGACGGTTGCGACAGATTTGGCACTTTCGTGCGTCGGATTATTTTCATGCTCGTTCTCGGTTAGCTAATTGACGAGGTTAACGCTAGTACATCGATGCAAAGACTGGATTGAAGTAGTCAAACTCTTACAGATGGTGGACAATAAAGACGACTTCGCTTCAGTGGTCACAGAAAAACTTTTCCGGAAATGCTCGGCCAGTTGGGAATCTTATCAATACCTGCGGGACCGCGTGCACCTGGCTGGCTACCTAACAGCGCGCGCTAGCAGTTGCGACGGATTATCAGGAGGATTCAGGTGCAAAACATCAAGCAACTGGCCCTCGCTCTTTATCGTGCGATCAAGCGTCCATCTGCACATCTTCCAGGGAGGGATTCTTGATACGCAGAAGCCCGGAATGCCAATGAAGCACCACCCGCTTTGGGTAGCTCGCGCTGGAGATCCCGTTCGCGTCTAGGGTCCTCTAACCAAGAAGAAAGTGGGCACGCAGCAGACGTCGCACCGAGGCTAAAAAACAGAGTGAAACATTTCCCGTTACGAAGGTGCACGTTGTCGAGCAAGAGAGTCGACCCCCTTTCGTTCTTGACGGTTGAGAACCGTGGTATCGACGGTGTTACAGTGCCGCCTTGCCACCAACACGCAATGATTCCTTCTAGTGAGTATTAATTAGCACGCTCGCTCATGAACGGATATCGAGCGGGAAGCGCTCCATTTTGAGCGGGAACCGTATAAATAGTTTCGTCATCGAGTGCATGCAATGAAAATAGCGATGATAGGAAAAGGAAACGTAGGGACGGCGCTTAGCACCGGGTGGCGGCGTGCCGGGCACGAAATACGGTTTGGGCACCGAGATCCGAAAGAGCCTGTGCGTGAGGCGGCCGAATGGGGTGAGACCGTCGTGCTCGCGGTTCCCTTCCTTGCGGTCCCCGAGGTGACTGCAGAAATCGGCTCCGCGGCAGACGGGAAGGTGTTGGTCGACGTTACCAACGCGTTAGGACCGAGAATGGAGCTGGCGGTCGGGTTCTCCACCTCATCCGCCGAAGAGATCCAAAAAGCGCTGCCGGACGCGAGAGTCGTCAAAGCCTTCAACACCGTATTCGCACAAAATCAGAGCACCGCGAAGGTAGGCGCCGAGCAGCTGTCCGCGTTCCTCGCCGGAGATGACGAAACGGCAAAACGTGTCGTCATGCAGCTCGCGGCAGACATAGGCTTCGACCCGATTGACGTGGGTACACTGAGAAGCGCGCGTTATCTTGAGCCGATGGGAATGTTGCTTATCTCACTTGGGTACGGCTTAGGGATGGGGACGAACATCGGGATCAAACTGATAAAGGGTTGAGTCACAGTCTCATTCAATTCGAGCGTTAACTGACTCAGCCGTGCGTCTCCTAGCGCTGTCCTAGCAGATACCTCCAAGATACCAAATCATTATGTCGCTGTCGCTGCGGATTAGTAAATGGGCCGACTTCAAAGCGGTATCTGTGTCAAACGTGGCGGATGCGGCTCGTGCGCCCGTTCTTCGACGATATGCCTAAAAAATCATCAACCCCACAGAGGATGCGGGGCCGATTCCTCGGCAAGCTCACTAATCCTCAGAATCCGCCTTCGCTCAAGCTGGCCATATTTGTTTCGGTCGTCGTACTAGTCACTTTTCTGTTATGGCTTCTCACGTGGCTGAATTTGCTATGAAGAGAATTGAGCCTACTTGTCTTGATTGCATACGATGTCCACGCAACTTGCTTAAGCATCACGAATAGCTTGCGCGATGCTGCCCCTTGACTGCTTGAGAGCGGATTTTTTGAGTTAGCGGAACGTGTGTGAAGCCCGCCTTTCAGTACGTCGCTCGCCTAAGCAGCAGGCCTACCCGCCACAGCGCAGTGAATTGTGCGAGGATTGCCACAAGAAGCACTGCTGGCTCAGCCAAGCCAACGAGTAGCCCTATCGCGAGGATGATGAGACGCTCACTCCGTTCGGCAACCCCAGCGGTGCAATGGAATCCCATTCCTTCACCTTTCGCGCGGACGTAGCTCACGAGGAGGGAGCCCATAAGGGCGGCGCCGACGTAGATCCAGTTGACCCCAGCGATGCCAAGACCGAGTAAAATAATGCAATCGACGTAACGATCAGATATCGAGTCGAAGGTGGCGCCGAAGGTCGTTGAGGCGCGTCCGTTGCGCGCTACGGCGCCGTCTAGCATGTCGACAAAGCCGGTTACGAGGATCAGAACGCCGCCTGCGGCGAAGAACCCGAGGGCAAGAACGATGCCAGCGACGACGCCGATCGCAAGGCCGGCGAGGGTGAGCAGGTTGGGAGTGACGCCGAGACCGATGAGAAGATTCGCCGGTCGCGAGAGAAGTCGATCAACTGAGTCTTTAAGTCTGCTTAACACGGGTGGCTCTCCTGTGACGTTCAGCGGCCTGCTTAGAGGAAAAGGCGCATTCTCATAATATAGTTGACGAATTGGTGCGACGGCCGGGGCGCAGCCGGTTCAGCGAGGAGGGTAGTCGCAACGCTGTGCTGCAAAAAACTGCGCTCGTAAGCATCGTGCGGGCAGCGCTCGCGGGCGGCCTGGTTCGTGGCGAAAACTCAGCCCCCTGAGCGGTCTGAGGCGGTGGAAAGTGCGAACGTACGATCCGGCGCAGAGCCTCACAGCAGTTTCGGTTCACCTAAATTTTATATATTAGGTCGGCCTAAATATATTATATAGAGAACTATGTCGCAGGAACACAAGCTAAGCTCCTCAGAAGAGGAGTATCTTGAAGCCATTTACACGAGGCAGGAAGGGAGTACCCGAGCCGCTACAACGCGAGATCTGGCAGGCTGTCTCGGCGTGAAGGACGCCAGTGTCACCGAGATGCTCAAGAAACTGAGCGAAAAGGGGCTCGTAAACTACACGCCCTACCACGGCGCAACGCTCACCGAGGCAGGACTTAAGATCGGCACCAAAGTGAAACGGAAGCACCGGCTGCTTGAGCGCTTCTTGGTGGATATCTGTGGGATCGATAAACGCGAGTCCCACGAGCAAGCGTGCGAGATCGAGCACGTCATTTCCGACAAGGCGATTGATAACCTCTCCACGCAAATGGGACACCCTGCGACGTGTCCCGGCGGGAGCGCCATACCAGAAGGCGAGAATGGGGACGAAACGGAGATTTCAAAGCTGTCTGAGATGGGAAAGGGGACGTACACGATACGCTTCTTGACGTCTCCGGAGCCCGAGACGATCAGCCGGCTGTGCTCACTTGGCCTCATCCCGGGACTCCCCGTGAAAGTACTGCGGAAGATCTCGAACGGCCCCATTGTCATCGAGATGAAGGACACACAAATCGCGCTTGGCAGGGACGTTGCGGAGTCTCTTCTCGTGAGTCCAGAAGAAGAGAAAGAAAAAGGAAGACGAGAGAGAGCGAAAAGGGCGCCCGCTCACGTTACCCCAGGCTAATGCGTATCGCCACGTAACGCGCGACGCGCAGACTCGTTACAGATGGAGCGGAGCCGCTAGCTCACCACACATATGGCAGAGATACCCTCGTTTTTGAAAAAGTGGACCGCGCCGAAGGAGGCGCTGGCAGAACCAACTATGGGCGCGTTATGCCCCCCCGTGCCGGAGACGCCCTCGCTTTCAAAAACGCAGGACACCACATCGAAGCAGTTCGCGCTGATGGGTAACCCCTCTGCAGGGAAAAGCGCGATGTTTAGCCAGATGACCGGAGTGAGCGTCATCGTCTCCAACATCCCACAGACAACGGTGATGGTGCAAAAGGGGCTGTCGCAAATTAACGGACAGAAACTCCTTATTTACGATCTCCCCGGGGTCTATTCCATCACGGCTGTCACTGAAGATGAGGCCGCGACAAAGGAATTTCTGCTCAGCACTCCCTTGGACGCCGTCATTGATATCGTGGACGCCACACGGCTCGAGCGGAACCTGTATCTTACGCTGCAAATGCTTGAGCTCGGCCTGCCGGTCGTGGTGTCGCTCAACCAGGTCGATCTGTTAAAGACACTCGACCTTGATATCGACGTCGCCGACCTCGAAAAAGAGCTTGGGGCGCGAGTGGTGCCGACCATCGCCACCCAGGGCCAAGGCGTGCACGCGACGCTCGAAACCGCCTATCACTACGCCGAACGGCCGTCGAAACGGGCGCCCCGTCAGGTGAGCTATGACGACCACGTCGAACGCGCGTTAGCGGCGATCATCCCACTGCTTCCCGAAACGAGCATCCCCAAAAGGGGGTTTGCGGCGCGGCTCCTTGAGGGCGATAAGGACTTCGAGTCGCGCGTGGATGAGCACACGCTCGCGCGCGTTAAAGAGTTCAGGGAGGAGGTAGAGCGGGCCCACGGCGAAGACGTCGCCATAACCATCGCACGGGGACGCTACTCGACCGCCGACCTCATCGCGAGTGCGGTGCTGGTGAGGAAGGTACACAAACCGACGTTCGCCGAGAAGTTCGGCGACATGGCCACGCGCCCACGGACGGGGTACCCCCTGCTTGTCGGGCTCATCGGCGGCATGCTGGCGCTCATCTTTTTCGTGGGAGGCTACTTAAGCGATCTCATCTCCGCGTTCTTTGAGGGAATCGTTTTCGCGCCCGTCTTTGGGATCGTTGATGCGCACGTTGCCAACGTGTTCATCACGTCCGCCGTCCACTCCGCGCTGCTCGCCATAGCTGCGGCACTGGCCATCGCCGTTCCTTACATCATGGTCTTCTTCATTTTCCTGGCGATCCTCGAAGACGTGGGCTACCTCCCACGGGTAGCGGTGTTGCTTGACAGGCAGGCGCACATCCTCGGCCTGCGCGGCAGATCGATCATTCCCCTCCTCTTTGGTTACGGCTGCAGCGTGCCCGCGATAATGGCGACACGGGCGCTTCCCACGAGAAAGGAGCGGATAATCACCACCGCCCTCATCACGATGATCCCGTGCTCGGCGCGCACCGCGATAATCCTCGGCGTCGCTGCGACCTACGCGGGAATCCAGTACGCGCTTGCAATCTACCTCATTTCCATCGTGCTCATCATCGCCACCGGGAGGCTTCTGAGATCAACTGTGCCGGGAAGGACGGCGGGGCTCGTGCTCGAAATTCCGCTCATCAGGAGGCCGGCGCTCGTCCCGATCCTAAAGAAAACGTGGCTGCGGATGAAGGAGTTTCTTTACATCGCCGTGCCCCTGCTCATCGTAGGGAGCATCGTGTTCGGATGGCTGGATGTAACCGGCCTCAGCCAATTCATCGAGGCGCCGATGGCGCCGATCACCGTCGGTATTCTAGGACTTCCCGCCTTCACGGCCATCTGCCTCATCTACGGGGTGCTCAGAAAGGAGATGGCTGTGGAAATGCTTGCCATCGCGTCGGGAACGTTCATATTTAGCACAGTGATGACACCGGTTCAAATATTCGTGTTCTGCCTCGTCGTCACCCTCTATATTCCGTGCCTTGCGACGTTTGGTGTCATAGCACGGGAGCTCAGCGCGCGGTGGGCTGTGGGCATCTCGATCTTCACCATCGTTTTAGCGCTCATCGCTGGCGGGATTGCGTTTCGGGTGCTAACTTTCGCGCATTAATGATGGCAGTCCCGCATGCAACACCTTTTTGCTGTGGCGGGTAACGTAGAGCTGTGAAGCCTTCGCTCGATGATCTGATAAAGTGGTGGGGCGCCGTCGCTTTGGTGCTTATTGTGCTCAGAATATACGGAGTGCTCTAAAGTTCCGGCGTTGATCGAAGAACGGCGCCACGCGCGTCACGGTCGATCAGCGTCAAACCCATACGCATCCATACCCAAGTCGCCCCAGTACCAGCTGTGATGGAGGGCCGTGCCGCGCACCCCGTCTCCTGCCGCCCCGAACGCCACGAGAAGGGGCATGAAGTGATCGGGGTACGGGTGAGCACGTTCAGCGTAAGGGCCCCGTTCCCGATATTTCACAAGGCTTACGCCGTCGCCCTGGGTCACCGCGTCGGTCAGCCAGCCGCTGAATTCGTGGGCCCAACCATCGGTGGCCGCACCTTCGCCGAGTGATGCCGCAGCGTAGCGGGTGTACGGCGCCACCGCTGCCAAGGATCAGAACGCAGTAGTCCCGCAGCGATGAGATGGCTGCACCAAGTGCCACGTGCTGCGCGGGGTCTAAGTGACGCTGGAGTGAGAGCTGCACCACGGGAACGTCCTCGTTGGGAAACATGAGCATCAGCGGCACCCACGCGCCGTGGTCAAGGCCACGGTTGCGGTCAAGGTCGCAGCTTAAGCCAGCGCCGTGAACACGATCAGCCACCCGCCCGGTAAGGTCTGGCGAACCGCGCGCATCATAACGCAGCCGGTAGAGTTCAGTGGGGAACCCGCAAAAATCATGGATCGTTTCGGGCGCTTCTTAACCGCAGGCCGTGACGTATTCCAGTGGGCAGATACGCATAGTACTGCACGTTCCTGTACCAGCTGCCAAGCGTAACTAGGAACTGTCGCGCCGGAACGTCCTCTAAAGGCAGTGTGGGGGCACCGTGTGACACAAATAGTGTAGGCAGTGGCTCTGTGGACATGATTCTCCCTCAAGGACTCCCCGTTATCAAACGGACAGAACTTCTGGCGGAGCTGCTAGGGCGGCTTTTTTCTTTGAGCACGTCGCGTGGTGAAATTTCGTTATTCATATGACGTAGCCTCACATGAGGCCAAGCTGTCGCATTAGCCCGACCAAATCGTAGAAGAGCTTCTCTTCAGTGATCTCAGCCTTCTCATTCCAGTGGGCGACCGTGCAAAACTCGACTTGGAATCTCTTGTTTGTGGGTTGAATGGTTTTCCCATCAGGGCCTGCCATGGGGCCCGTCATCGTGCCGGTGAAATTAGCCACCGAACACGTCCATTCGCCCTCACCAAAGAGCACCTTATATGGGCGGTTCCCCACACGATTGTCTGGAAAGGTCTTGAAGAATTGCTCAGCTTCTTCTTGGTGCGCATTTTGTCCTCTCGTCGGTTCGGCCTGGCCTGGCCAGTACACGGCGACGTTTTCGGCGTGCCGCTTGTTGAACGTGTCCCAGTCTTGGCCGTTCCACGCATCATCCAGCGTTTGCATCAGTCGTTTGTTTTCCTCAACGGTCATCTAAATCCCCCCCTACAACCTGAGTTGTTTTGAGCGTGACGAGGAGATAGCATCAGTGGCACCATAAGCATGCCCCCTTTTTTCAGTGGACGCGATCGTTTTTGGGGAAACAGCGGATATCTCACGCGTGGCGACGTAAAGCGCTCAGCGATGTGATGCACCCAGCTGACAGGGGCAATCGTTCGATCGACCTCTTAGGGTCTGCAACGCGCTTCGATCCGGGCGACGTTCTTCTCTCGCAGCTCAGTGGTACGCTCGGTCCCAGAAAGCCGTTTGCGATCCCCAATGAACCGTTTCTTCGACCCTGGGCGACCGCCGTTCATCGCCTTTCGATACAAAGCGCCCTTCGCGGCACTCAATGCGAAAGTCATTGCAGACGCGCTGGCGACTGGAGGATTTGGCCCTAGCGTGACTACTGCGAAGAAGGTAATTCCAGAAGTGCGGCCGCAAAGCGCTCTGCATTCTCGGCGTATGCCCCGCTTTCCACGTCGTTGGCCGGAACGTCAAGCATACCCGCCGACTTTTTTCCGGAAAGCGTTTCCATGCTTTCCAGCATCTTTGCGCCGCCCTCGCTGCCTGGGTTTCCGTGCGTGCAAAAGAAGGCGACGCTGCTGAACTTGTCTTTGTTTTTTGCAAGATACGTTCGTATCGGGCTGGACATTTTGTCCGCCCACACAGGACTGCCGACGACCACCAAATCATAAGACGCGGCGTCGTTCGTTGTTTGTGCGATTTTCGCGTGGACCCGCAGGAATGCCTGCATCGCCAACCTGCCCATGCCCTTGTCTTTCGTGTCGGACGTGATCGATTCAACATCGGCGTTGAGGTTTTCAGCAAGCGCCTCGGCGACCTTTTTCGTGTTTCCGGTTCGCAAGTAATAGGCCACGAGTGTTTTCATCGCTGTGCGTTATGCCGCACCCTCTTAATAGCCTGACGGCTTACCCGCGAGGCACGACTGGTCGACCGGATACTCCAAGGATTTAGCGGTGCAATACGAACGAACTAACTAGCTGGTAAAAAATCCTCTTTTTTGGGTAGCGCCCATAGAAGCAGTTGATGTCTCTCATCTGTGGTTCGTTCGTAGTTCAAAATCGCCAGTTTTTCGTTCGTCGGCGGGGCAGAACAGTTTTATTGCAAACCGATAAATTCGTCGTCTAGAGAGTGCTTCATAGCCAGTGGTGTCTAACGCAAAGCACTGTTCTGGTGTTGCAAAAGGCCCTATCCCTACCATTCACGGATGATACTATGATGACGGCGGCAATCGTCTTGGCAGCTGGCAGGTCTGAACGCATGGGGCAAAATAAGCTCCTCTTGCGCCTGAACGATAACACCTTAATAGATCACGTCTTGAACGCGATAGCAGCTGCTGACATACACGAAACCGTGGTGGTATTGGGACATAACGCTGAGGAAATAATCGACGTTTTGACGCTGAGGCGAGACGCGGCACAGATAGTGAAAAACCGAGACTATAAGCAAGGGATGGCGTCGTCTTTTCAAAAGGGGCTGCGGCTGCTGCGTTATGTTGACGCCGCATTCCTCGTTCTCGGAGACCAACCCATTCTCGACAAAAATCTGCTGAACGTCATGGTGCACCAGCTGGCGGACAATCGCGAAACACTCATCGTGAGCCCGATATGTGAAGGAAAGAAGGGACATCCAGTGCTCTTTCGCAGAGAGCTCTTCGCCGAAATATTAGGTTTGGACGAAAATGAAACCATCCGAGACGTCATTCATCGGCACGCGGCCAGACTGCTCACCGTCGAGGCACCGGAATGGACCATCATGGACATAGATACACCGGAGGATTATGCCCGCATTCGAACCCTAATGAACCGCGGCCCGTGAAGGTTTGCGTGCTTGACGATGTCCTCTTTTGTGCCGGATGACTTCAGCGAGTATGCTTATCCCGATCTCCTCAGGCGTCTGAGCACCTATGGCCACGCCGACCGGCGCGTGCAGCATTGTGAGCTTCCCGGCGCCGATGCCGTCCGTTTGAAGCCGCTGCACCAGTTGTGCAACTTTTGTCCTGCTGCCGAGTAGGCCGATGTAGGCAGGTTTCTTGGCTACCATGGTCTTTAATGCGATGTAATCGTGTTCGGGTTCTCCGTGAACAATGACGACGAAGTCATTGGGGTATACCTCAAATTCACCCACCGCGTTGGCGAAATCGCCGGTGATGACGCGTTCGGCCGTCGGAAAGCGCTCTTCGGTGGCTCGCTCAGCATCATCATCGATGATGGTTACCACGAACCCCACGATTTCGGCCAACCGTGCTAAAGGCAATGCTACGTGGCCCGATCCGACGATGATCAGCCGCGGATCCGGTTCAACGGTGTCAACAAACACTGTCATCTGACCGCCGCACATCAGGCCCGTTTCAATCATCTTCTCTTTCCGATCGCTGTTCATGTTGAACGTGACCGTTCGCCCTGTATGTTCTCTCAAGGCCCTTATACACTCATCGACAAGCGCTTTTTCAAGGGCCCCCCCGCCGATCGTCCCGTACGTCGCCCCGTTTTCTCGGACGATCATTTTCGCCCCCACCTCCCTCGGCCCCGAACCTTTTTTCTCAATGACGGTGCACAAGGCAAGCCTCGTCCCCCCCTCCAACAGACGTCGCGCTTCAGTTAGAATGTCCACATCTGAGGTCATTGCATTTCTGAAGCTCCTTTCCACCTGCGCCTGTCTTTTTTGCCGAACGCACACTATGCGTCTGCGATGAGTTCCTCAGGGCTGATGGGGGTACGTCGTATCCTAACGCCCGACACGTTCTCGATAGCCCGCACGACGGCGGGAGGCACGCCGATCGTCGGCGCTTCGCCAACGCCCTTAGCTCTGTGCGGGTACGACGACGGTTGCTCGACGATGGTGATAGAGAATTCCGGGATGTTCTTGGCGATCGGTAGGCCGGCGTCGAAGAGGTCTTTCGTAAGCAGTCTGCCCTCTGCATCGTGCACCACCCCCTCGTACAGCACCTGGCCGATGCCCTGCACGGACCCGCCGGCGATCTGCCCCTCCACCACTCCTGGGGTGAGCGGCCTGCCGACGTCATAGTGCGCGGCGCACTCCGTTACAGTCACCATGCCGAACTTGTCGATGCGCACCGTTGCGAGGTTTGCGCCAAACGAGTTTACCTGTCCCGAATGCTTGTCAAAGACCTCGGCGTCATAACTGCCATCGAGCAGGGCTTCCGCGGTGTAGGCTCCGCGCCTGCGCTCTACTTGCGCCTTCACGTTTCGTGCCGCGGCGACCACGGCCGCGCCGCCGACGATGGCGCTCCGGCTTCCCCACGTCCCCACGCCGTTTTTGAGCGTGTCGCTGTCTCCGGTATTCAGGGTGATGACGTCTGGAGCGACGCCGAGCTCTTCGTTCAGCAATCGCTTCACGAAGGCAGTGTGTGCCTGACCGTGCTGGTTGCTGCCTAACCACACGTCTATCACGCCGTTTTGCACGCGTACCCTCGCGGACTCTCCTGGCGGTACTGCGGGTACGAGCACGAAGAAGCTAAGACCGGCCTTGTCGCTCTGCGATTTTTCCCTGTAGTTGAGCTCAGCCACAGCTTTTGTGAAGAACGGACGTGACGCGTCAATCTCGAGGCCGAGCGGGGAGGTGAAGGGCTGTGTCGTGGTATTGACGAGGCGTACTTCGTCCGCTCCCTTTCCGACCTCATCGGCAAGCGCGTCCATCATCCTTTCCATGAAGAATGCAGCCTCAGGTCTCCCTGCGCCTCGATAGGGACCTTGAGGGGGCTTATTGGTCATGACGGACGTCGCTTGCACGCGAGCCCTCTCTATGCCATATGGCCCGGTCAGCTGCATCGCGATGAAAAAGGGAGAAAACGTGCCTGCTGTCCCTCCAAAGGCGCCCGCGTCTGTGGTCACTTCGGCTCGCAACGCCTCTACTCTGCCGTCGGTGTCGGCGAACAGTTTCATCTTGCCGTGCACCCCTCTGCCCGGCTGACTTGCGGCGAGGTGCTCGCTACGGCTCTCAATCCACTTCACAGGTCTCCGGTATGTCATGGCCGCGTACGCCGCCATCACGTACTCCGGATACAGTGCGCTTTTCACCCCGAACGCCCCCCCTGTGTCTGCTTGAACCACCCTCACGTTCGAGCTTTCCAGCTTGAGGGTGTTGCACAGCCCACGCTTTATGCTAAACACCGCTTGGGTGGAGATGTACACGGTTAGTCGAGCGCCGTCATAATCGGCGATGATCCCTCGTGGTTCGAGCGGATTGTTTACTATCCTGTCGATTGTAAACTCTTCTTCCAGCATCACAGGGGACGGCTGGTCGTCAAAATCAGCTCCGATCCACGACTGCTGTATAACGTTTGACCGGGTGCCGGCGTGGAGTGGGGCGGCCGAAAGGGCTTCTCCTATCGTGGTGATGGGCTTCAGCGGTTCATATTCAACGTCGATTTCGTCGAGCTTGTCTTCAGCGGCGTACCGATCGGCGGCAAACACCGCGGCTACAGGCTGGCCTACGTAGTTCACCGTGTCTGAGGCAAATACAGGGTGCAAGACGGTCGGGTTCGTGTCCCCGCGAGCGCCCTCTCCGAACCCCCCGACAAGTGCGTGCAGGTCGCCAGCGTTCATTCCGCCCTTGACCGAGAGCACCTTCGCCCGTGCGTAGGGGCTCCTTGCAACCGCCATGTGAAGCGTGCGTGGCAGCGTGATGTCGTCCACGTATTTCCCTGCCCCTTTGACTAATAACTCGGGCGCGCTCATCGGATTGCCTCCTCCCTCATGAGCTCCTTGGCGCGCTTGAGAGACTCGATAATGTTGCGATAGCCCGTGCATCTACACAGGTTTCCGGAGAGCTGTTTCTTTATCTCCTCTTCGTCCCAGTCCTTGTTCTGGCTGAGAAGCCAGTAGGACGTCATGACCATTCCCGGCGTGCAAAAACCACATTGGAGCCCGTGCTTCTCCACAAAAGCTGTTTGCACGGGATGGAGCGCCCCCTCTTTGGCTAACCCTTCAATGGTCAGTATCTCTGTGCCGTCTGCCTGGACCGCCAGCATCGTGCACGATTTGATCGCGGTACCATCCACCAAAACCGTGCACGCACCGCAGTTCGTCGTATCACAGCCGATGTGCGTCCCGGTAAGTCCTAGTTCCTCTCTAAGGACGCTTACGAGCAGCCTTCGCGGCTCTACGTCCAGCTCAACCTTTGCGCCATTCACCGTAAACCTTGTTCTCATGCGTTCCTCAGTGCACCGTTGCCCCCTCGTACGAGGCCCCTACCGCTTCTTTCACGAGCTTATGCAATACTCTACGCCGATATTCCTTTGAGGCAGTGAGATCGCGAGACGGTTGCGACGCTTCCACGGCCAACCCCGCTACCCGATCCAGCACCGAATCCGATGGGACTTCCCCCAGAAGGGCGCGTTCGGCGTTCTCCGCCCTCAGGACACTCGGACCCACGGCGGTCATTGCGATCCGGCATCGGGCGATGGTGCCCTCACCAGCAACCGAAAGACACGATGCCACTCCGGCAATAGAGAAACCGCCTGAACCTTTCCTTACTTTGCGATAGGCACTCCCGAATCCGGCCTCCTGCACCGGGATCTCGATTTGGGTAAGGATCTCTTCAGGGGCCAGAGCGGTGTGACCCGCGCCCACGAAGAACGAATCCGCGTCAATTCTTCTGGTTCCACGTCTGCTCATCGCCACCATCGACGCGTTGAGGGCCAGCATTACCGCTGGCAGGTCGTTTATCGGGTCTGCGTTGCACAGATTGCCGCCGATCGTTCCCCGGTTCCGCACCAGCGGGTCAGCGATCTGCTCGGCGGCTTCACGCAAAACCGGCAATGACGATGCGACCGTTCGGTCGTTTGCTACGGCCGCGACGGTGGTCAACGCGCCAATTGCAAGGACCTGCTTCTCGTGACGAACGTAGCACAGGTCTTTGATGCCGGTGATATCCACCAGAGCTTGTGGTGAGAGCACCCTCAATTTCAGTGAGGGTACCAGGCTCTGGCCGCCTGCCAGTACTTTGACCTCCGGGTTCCCTCCAAGAAGCTCCAAAGCTTCGCCAAGGCTTTTCGGTGCAAAATAGTCGAAGCTTCTGGGATACATAGTGAAAATAACGAGCACTTCAAGATATAAACATCTCTCCCGCTCCGTTCGTCCAAATTTCTTGTTCGATTGCTGTTAAACATGTCATAGCGATGCCGGCGATGCGAGCCCTTACGCTTCGCACGTCATCATTTCGCCGTCTCATCGTGCATCGAGCGCCGCGGTGGGGGCGCACACCCATCCTGCGTTCGGGGATGTCCTGCAGGTCCCCTGCGTATCCGATTGTGACGCCCAGCTCGGCGAAGCAAGGGCTGCTAGACGCGAGCAGCTGGTCGATGCGTCGACGGATCTATGTTCATAAGGGCGAACTTAAAGTAGTAGTCCTGCGAACTCAATGTGAAAACTGATGCAGGCGATTGAAGTCTCTCATCTGGTCAAGAAATTCGGCGCCGCCACTGCCGTCAACGATATTAGTTTCTCGGTGGCGGCCGGGGAGACCTTCGGGTTTTTGGGCCCTAACGGCGCCGGTAAGACGACCACGATCCGCATGCTCACCGGGATCTCATCGCCGACCTCGGGAGTGGCAAAGATCTTCGGCCACGATATCGTGCACGAGACCGTTGCCGCACGGCAATCCATGGGCATCGTCTCCGAGACCTCCAACGTATACACTGACTTGACGGGGTGGCAGAACATGATGCTTGCCGCGCAGCTCTATCGAATTGGCAGAAGCGAGCGGGATAAGAACGCTACCGAGCTTCTGAAGCGCTTTGAGCTCTATGAACGGCGGCGTGATGACGTGCACGGGTACTCCAAGGGAATGCAGCGGCGGCTGACCATCGCCATGGGCCTGGTCAACAGCCCGCGCCTGCTCTTTCTTGATGAGCCCACCTCCGGACTCGATGTCGAGAGCAACCTCATCATCCGCGACATGATCAGCGACCTCATCAAGAAAGGGGTCACCGTCTTCTTAACGACACACAACATCGAGGAGGCAAACGTCCTCTGCGACCGGGTGGCGATCATCGACAAGGGACACATCGCCGCCATAGACGCGCCCGAACGGCTGAAAAAGACGATTCAGAGCGCCCAGTCAATTGAGGTCTCCTTTGACAGCAGCTCTCCCACGCGGCTTGACGAGCTCCGTCAGCTCTCGACGGTGAACAACGCACGCAAGGAAGGTGACAAGTTCAAGCTCTTCACCGAGGACCCGTCTGCGGTCATCGACGGCGTGATGGCATACGCTCATACGCACAACACACGGGTGATGAGCATCACAACGCTCGGTCCGAGCCTTGAAGACGTCTTTGTAAAGTTGACTGGGCTGCAGCGCTCAGGTGGTGGGATTACTGCCATCGATTAGCCTCATGGGGTTCCAGGATCGCCTTTCCCGCGAGCTCGTTGCCGCGTGGGCGATTGCGAAAAAAGATGTCTTCATCTATTATCTCAGGCCAGGGACCATCGTCGGCGGAGTGCTTTTTCCTCTTTTCATGTTCCTCGCATTTACGGCAGGGAAACTCGGGACTGCCACTGCTCTGATCCCGGGGCTCATTGGCATCACGACCCTCTTCTCAGCGTCATCTATAGAACCGGTATCGATCCCGATCGAACGCAGGACGGCTACGTTTGACCGCCTTCTCGCCGCGCCCATCTCCCTGAACGCGTTGGTGTTAGGCGAGAGCCTCAGCGGTCTTCTCTATAGCGTTGTTATAGCGCTTGTGGTGTTTGTCGCGGCGCTGCTTATCTTGGCAACGCCCATCGCAAACATAGGCTTCATTGTGGTGGGGATCCTTCTCAGTTCACTTTGCTTTGCGACGATGGGGACTCTTTTTGCGGCATATCCGACCGAGAGTCCAGGGGATATCATTTCGATGGTGAACGTCGTCAGGTTTCCCCTCATATTCATCTCAGGCGTCTTCATCCCTATCGCGACACTACCTGCCGTCGGGCAGATGATCGCCTATATTTCGCCGCTCACGTACGCCAACGACCTCATCCAGGGCGGATACTACGGTAAAATGTCGTTCCACCCGATTGTTGACGTCGCGATGCTCATCGTCTTCATCCTGATCTTCCAGTTAATTGCGAACTACCTGTACAGGCGATTCAACGATTGAGCGAGTCGAGCGGAGTACGCAAATGGAGATCGGATTAGGTGCGCCGTCCATATGTCCAAACGTGGTTACCCAGCACGCTCTCGTTTGGGCAGGCGAAGCTGACTGCGGGCCCGTCTAACTGCATCGTCGTGCGAATCGCTCGTCGAACGCACGATGCTCAGACGCACTAAGTTCGGCTCAACTGATTCCGGGATGCTCGTGCGTGTCAGTGCACGCATGCATGGACTCAAAGTCGCTCTGCGGAGCAAACTGTTGGCGTGCTCGCCGCGACGACACACACTGTGGAGCTACGGCCAGGTTGAGACGACACACCGATTTGTGGAGAAGCAACAGAACCCCCAGCTGCGATGGGCGCGCTGAGTTAGCGTCCAGAAGCGTATTGTGGGTTAGAGTTATCGCCGAGTACCCGCAAACACGCCATCATGGAGAGCACGAGTGCAGCCTATCCAATTCTTCACTCTCCGGTATAGGCGGCACGGAACTACTGGCGTTTGTTTGGAAGGCCACAGCGTGAAGCAAAAAGTCATCAAATTGAACGACGTCACGTGCATTCTCGGGAAGACCAACGTCGGTCTGTACGAAAATCACCTGATCGACACGGCAGCTATTGACGCCTCGCTCGATCTTGAGGCGATTCTTATCACGCACGGACACGCCGATCATTTTGGGTGGGCGAGCACGCTCAAGAGACGTACGCGGGCACTCGTGGTGGCTCCGAAAGAGGACGCGTTTCTGATCGAAATTCCAGAGGTGAACGTTCGGGGTATGTTCAGCTGGGCGCGTCCACCGGTCGAGATGACGACGCGGTTCTTCCTCGGAGAGGCGTGCACGGTCGATCGCTACACCGAAGACTATCCGTTCGAAGGAAAGATTGCCCCGTTGCTCTTGCCGGGTCACACGATGGGGCATACGGGCTATCTGTGCGACGGGGTACTCTTTGCGGGAGACGCACTGTACCCGAAAGCGGTCTGGGAACGGCACAAGCTCCCCTACTCAATAGACGTCGAGCTCACGCGACGCTCGCTCAACGCGATCAAGAACACGGCGTTTGACTGGCTCGTTCCGAGCCACAGCCAGGTCATGTCAAAGGACGAGAGTGACGTCCAGGTCGCGCTTCACCTAGAGCGGCTTGCTGAGATTGACGCTATGATACTGCGACTTTTGGAGCGTGCCCGATCAACAGAAGAGCTCATCCACGCTGTGCTCAAAGAGCTTAACGTGCAGGACAACCTAGCCCAGTATTGGCTCTCCGTCACGACTATAAAAGGTCACTTGAGTGGACTGGTCAGCACTTATAAAGTTGCGTACGACATTACTGATCACCGAGTGTACTGGAAGGTGAACGAATGAGTGCGCTACTTTGCTCAAACGCCGTGTCGGACCTCGCGCGCGTGAGCGTGGACATGAGCCTGCCAGCTGTTTTCGAAACAGTGCGAGCGCTTGGAGGGTCCGTCACGCCTTCAACAAGTCCTTTCCTCTAATACGACAACTAAAGCGAAGGTTGATGCTATGGCGAATTTTGAATACTGCGTGCGCTTTGCTAATCAGCACATGATCTGTTCAGTTGCCACGTGTGATCGCGAGCAGCCACGCGTGCGGATGCTCGGGATGTGGTTTGCGGATACACGGGGCTTCTATTTCTCTACGGCGAAGACGAAAAAGATATTTCGAGAGCTTAACGCAAATCGGAAGGCTGAGGTGTGCTTTTATGCCCCGCCAAGAGGCCCCCTTGGCCAAGAGGGTTCAACGGACATCGGAACGATGATGCGAGCGGCAGGCGACGTGGTTTTTCTTGACGACCCGAACCTCAAGGAGCGCCTTCTTGAAGAGCGGCCGTTCTTGCGCCCTCACGCCGACGATCAGGTCATATTCCGGATCCAAAATGGCGAGGCGACGTTCTGGACGTCTGCAGACAGTGGGCACGAATCGGCCCTTGAGCGAATCCGTTTTTGAACGGGAGCTACGCCCCCTCTTCCATGAGCTAGGCCTGCAAGTCGTTCGGATCAGAGCCGAGCTAGGCAAGTCTCGACGACGCCGTGCGTAATGCGATGCAGGACGCAGATGCTCGGTCGTTCTGTTCGCTGGTTGCGTCCTCTCGTGTTTAGTTGGGTGTCGAAAGCGGTTCGGCTGGTTACGCTGAGCTGGCTAGCAGAACGGCCCTTGCGTCGCTTACCCTATCGTCTCTCGCAATAGCGTGCCAAACCGCACGACTTCGTCCTTGTTCCGACTGTCCACAACGTCGTATCGCTTCCCGAGCCGTCCAAAAAAGTCCTCCATGGTGTGCCGATCGTGCTCCGAGAGGACATTTATGTCGAAATAGCCGCCAAAGATTCCCACCGCGAGGACACCGGGTGGTGCGTACTCGCGGAGCTCTTCAACGTACGTCTCGCTCTTAGTCGTGAGAAGCTTGTCGTACACGAAGAAGAGCGCTACGTTTTTCCCACTTAGCGCTTCGCGGTGATCGTGCAAGAACTGTGTGACGCTCGAAAGTGGTTCATCAGTGTAGATCGGTGCTCCAACTACAATGAGGTCGTAATCCAAGCTCGTAACGTCCGCTACTTTCGCGATAACGCAGTCACCTGCGATGGCCTCACACAACCAGCGGGCGATCATCGTGGTCGTCCCGTATTTCGTATCGTACGCGATCAAGGTCTTCATGCGTTATGCCTTCACGGATCATTTCGATAAAAAGCTTCGTATACTGTCACGCGCGGCCTTAAAAAAAGTCCGGTTTCAGCTCACCGAAGGTGCTCCATGCCTTCTAAATTTTTTGAACGGGGGATTAGTTTGGTGCACGCGGCACCGCGGGCTTTCCGCCGCGATCGTAGGCCGTTTCACCGAGGTGGAAGGCTATTTTTCGCCTTTGACTTCCTTGCCCTTGTAATACTCTTCTTTCTTTTTTTCTAGTTTGCCTTTTACTTCTTTCCCTTTGTAGTACTCTTCCTTTTTCTCTTCCATGGGCCACCCCCTCGATACAGGTTGATCCGCACGCATAAAGAAGCTATGACCCCCAGAACTCTGTGGTAAATGCCGTGCTTTTTCGCTCTTCTCATATAATTGGAGTCCGGCTCAATATACTTGCCGCATAGGCAGTTCGCGAGGCGCTGACAATGCAGACAACAAGTCACAAACCGCTTTATAGAATGCAATGCCAATACGGTCGATGAAACGTATCGACATCATTAAACTGATCGTCTCCGTCGCGGTGCCTTTGGTAGCGGGTTTGGGGTCGTCAGTTTTTACGATCAACTCCATCTCAACGTGGTACGCTACGCTCAACAAGCCCTGGTTCAATCCGCCGAATGCGGTTTTTGGGCCTGTCTGGACGATTCTCTATATTTTGATGGGACTGGCGTTGTTCCTCATATGGCGATCGCCTCGAAATCGCACACGAGACATCGGGATCGCGCTCTTCGCTGCACAGCTCATCGTCAACGTCATCTGGACGTTAGGTTTTTTCGGGCTGCAGAACATACTGTACGGCCTGCTCACCATCGTGCCGCTATGGATACTGATCGCCACCACCATCTATCAGTTCTACAAGGTGGACCGGCGGGCGTCGTACTTGCTCGTGCCCTACATCGTGTGGGTGACCATCGCCACCGCCTTGAACGCGTCGGTCTACCTGCTCAACCGGTGACGCACGTCAGAGGCGTAAAAATAGCCGTGTTTTCGTCGTGGCTAAGTCACGGGGGTGTGCCGTGAACGCAAAAGTAGCTTCCGCTGAGCTCTGCACAGATCGGATAGCCGGCGCAGAGGCATGACCGTTGATCGGCCCTTAGCGTGTAACGAGCCGCAGCATCATCGCAGGCCGGCGCTATCGCGCTCCATCTGGCTATACAGCGTTTTTACCTCTGATCGTAAGTCGTCCAAACGATGCTCGAGCTTGGAGACGCGTTCTTTCAAGTCATTCATTTCCTTTTCATAGTCCATTTCTATCTCGAACCTCCTTTTCATACGGATGAGGCCTCGGTCAAGGTCAATAGTAGATGACTTGGACGATATAAAGCCGCTGTCCTGAAAATGCTGATGAACGGCGACAATCAGCTCTCTTGAGCACCATCAGCAGACGCACTAAAAGGAGGATAAACTAGACGTTCTAAGGTCGGATTGTGCATCTATGATAAGAAGCGGTGTTCCGTCGCAGCGCGCATTCGTCGACCGTTGCTTCGGTCAGCAGCGAGTACAGCTCAGCGCCGCGCTGGGTCCTGACTCCTTACGTCTGGGGCGGTCGTCGTCGCGTGGCACCGCGCGGCGCAGCCTCCCGCGGTCTGGCCGCTGCTTGCGTTGTGTCCTGAGGGCGCACAGGCTTGGCAGTGCGAGCGTCTAATACCATCTCGCGTTCGGGTCGGGCCGCTTCACGCCTGTCGATAACCGCCAGATTCGCCCGTCTCAGCATCCAAATAACGAGGAAAAATACGGTTATCAGGCCGATGCCGAAGAACAGCGAGTACGCCGTGATGCCGCCTGTCGCGGCGACGAGAGATGGGACATAACCAATAGCCAGTCCGAAGGTGATGACGATCGTGAGACTTAGCCCGATCGACAGCGCGAGTCGCTCGGTGATCTCCAGCTGGTTGAACCTGGGGAATGCCGCCAGCGACATGGCAAATCCCGGCACGACGAGCACGTAGATGAACGCGAGGGCGAGTTGCAGTATGTTTGACACGAGTTTGGTACGACGCTCAGTTGCCGGAGCGTCACGATGAAAAGTACGACGTTTCTAAATCGATTCTGTAAGCGAAAGAGCTTAAGTCTTTCTAGGTGTGAAATTTAGGGCGTATCGTAGCCATCAAAAAAGCCTTAATCCCACTTACGCCTTGCCGCGAACAGCGTCGCGGCTTTCGTCGTGCGGAATCCGGCCTAGCCGTTTTATGGTCCGCTGGCTATGCCCGCTTTTCAACAATCAGAAGGACGATCACGACAAGCTGCAAAACGATGCCCGCACTCTCAAGGCTACTTAACCCGTGAGCTACTTGGTGGTACGCGCTGAATATCACCGAAATGAGCAGCAGTATGATCGCGACCAATTTGGTAAGCATTTTCATGTCTCACACCTCTCGCCGTGGCCTATCGCTGTCGCTTTCGACAGGCGCTCCGACAACGAGAGTTGGCGCCGCCGTTATAAAAGGTTTTGGAAACGTGAACGAGCTGAAGCGGATCTCACGCACGATGCCGCGTTGTGCGTCCTTTTTTGTGCGAGAGCTGACATGTGGACGCTTAAGGCACCATCATTGCAGACAAACGCGCGCTACCCGCTTTGCAATTTCGTGGCAAGCATTACCACTTTTTTCGCCAAACCCCTGCACTCCTGCGAGGCCTGATCGTCAGGCGCTCCGGTAGCAACAGCGCCAAAGTGCCCCCCGCAGGAGATCGGATCGCCGCATACGACCATGCCGTGCACGATGAACGCCTGGAGGAGTGCCATAACGGTGGTTTCCCTCCCTCCTGCACGGTGTCCTGAGCTGACAAAAGCAGCGCCGACCTTGTTTTCCAATTGCCTCCTGACACTGATCGAGTCTTCGATGAACTTCTTGATCTCGCTTGCCGGGAGGCCGAAGTAGACGGGTGAGCCGATAACGATGCCATCAGCCCAAACAAGGTCGTCATTTGACGCATCGGCCACCTCTTTAAGTCTGACCACAGCGCCGTCTTCGTCCGCCGCGTCGGCTATTATTTCTGCCATTGTTCTGGTATTTCCTGTGCGCGAATAGTAAACCACTAACACGTTAACCATGCTGCCATCATCCTCAAAGCAAATGGCACAACGATGGCTCTTTAACCTTGCCCCTCTTTGCCACATTCCGCGCTTTGAGTTTGTATCGGGTGGTTTGGTGAACCGAGCGAAGTACCCAAGTTTCGAGAAGCCCTCCGCTCTTCTAATGGCTTCATAGGTAATGGGAAGACTGAGAATCTTGTAACTGCGCTCAACCTCTGAACAATCCAAGGAGCTTGGGAGATGGGATGACGGACTGGTCGCGACTCACGAGCCCTAGTTATGCGCCGGAGCTGGCCGTCGAAGAACCGCTAAAAGTTTACCGTTGCGTGCAGGATCTCATCTATGGCGCGTGTATCCTGGACAGCGAATGATGAGGCAAGTGCTACGTGAAAGATCGGACATCCTATTCCACGTCAACTTCGACCATCATCTGCTAGCGATGGTTAAGCGAGTGCATTCGGTCCTGAAGCCTCAACATGCCTCAATCCGCGGACATGCTCGGCTCTCTCGTTATACGTCCTTGCTCGTCCGACGTACTAATCCCGTGCTCCGTCTTTTCCCAGTAAACGGGTTTTGTGAGGAGTTGGGTAGCACCTTTCCAAGCCGCTATGCTGATTAAGGCCCAATATATGGGGACAAGCAGCGCAAATGGAACGAGCGAGTACTTCCATGCTTTCACAGCAGCAACTACCTATGTGATAAGGAAAAAAGCATTACCGACAACCAAGTTGAAGAGACCTACGTACGCCAGTGGATAATAGAATAGGAAGGCAAGATGCTTGGAATCAAGATCGCGAGAACCGTCGTCAGCCCTATGTTCTTTTGCTAAGGCGCCCTGGTCATTTGGTATCTAAAGGAAGAAGCACGGTAAACGTGGACCCTTCGCCGACGGTGCTGCGCACTTCAACGCGTCCGCCGTGCTGCTTGACGGTTTTGTCACAAACGGCTAATCCAAACCCCATTCCTTGTGCCTTGTTTGTGGTAAGTGGTCGAAATATGGATTTGAGATCTTCTTCAGGTATACCCGTTCCTTCGTCTGCGACGCTTATCGCGAGCTCTCTTGCCAATTTTCTCGCGCTAATTGCCACCTGTCCGCCACGCGGCATCGCTTGCACAGCATTTTGAATCAGGTTTGCAAAAACGCGCGATAAGAGCACGAGATCTCCGTTAAGCCTTTCGATGTCAGGATCGACGTCTATGCAGACAGTGACATTATCGGGCACAAATACTCTCGAGAGCGCATCGGAAATCAATTCGTGGACGAGAATGTTTCGCTTAATAGGGCGCTGCGCGTAATCCTGCAAATTGGAGACGATCTTGTCCATATAAAGGATCTGCTTTTCGACGCCGGCACAAAAATTTAAAGCCTTCTGCTGGTACTCGTCGTTCGTAAATGGTGAAGGGATCGCGTTGAACGTCTTTTTCACGCTAAAGGTTAGGTTCATGAGCACTTGCAGCGGATTGCGAAGGTCGTGTCCCACGAGCGTTGCGGTCTCTCCAATAGCAGCCAAGCGCTCTGTCTCTCTAAGTTGTAAGCCCTCTTCTTCTAGGAGTCCCTCCAAATGTTCGGCGCGCCGTCTTAGCTCTTGCTCAGTGCCGTGCAGATACAGTGCTATTTCAACGGCGCTGTAGACCTCGGCATCCTCGAATGGCTTCAAGATGTAGCCGAATGGTCTGGTGGCCGTGGCGCGGTCCATCGTGGCTGCATCGCCGCGTGCGGTTACGTAGATGAAAGGTACCGCAAGCACCTCCTTAAGGACGATTGCAGTTTCGATTCCGTTTAATTGTCCTTGAAGGCTAATATCGATGATGGCGAGGTCGGGATGTCCTGCTTCAGCTGCACGAAGCGCATCGTCGCCTGTACAGGCAATATCAACGGTATGGCCCATGTGTCGTAATAGTCGCGTAAGGTCGTGCGCGAAAACCGCCTCTCCTTCAACTACCAGAATTGTAGCCATGCTCTAAACGTCCAAACTATGTTGGTTCGTTCCCAACGTAAACAACCTTTGCCCTGACGAACGAAGCTGTGAAGGCACATAGCCTGTGCCCGTGACACACGGAGTATCAACCGATCCTTCGCGGGGCGCTAGCATTACTCGCGATGTTAGTGACACTTGGACGACCCCCCCTATAACTGCTCTTTGAACACCAATCCTCGTCGCTATCTGCAGACCTCAGCCGCGAAGGGTAGGGTGATGCAGAACGTCGAACCTCGGCCGACGTCACTCTCAACGGTAATGGTCCCGCCGTGAGCTTCAATCATGGACTTCACGATGGCTAAGCCGAGCCCCACACCTCGTGATTTTGTGGTGAACAGCGGCTCGAAGAGCTTACTTATGTTTTCCGGCGGTATGCCCGTTCCTGTATCGGCTATGCTTATGGAGGCGCTCTGTCCGTTTTTCTTGGTCGTTATGCTCAGGCTGCCGCCGTCCGGCATTGCTTGCAACGCGTTGCCAATGATGTTTGTCAGCGCCCGCTGCATAAGGAACGGATCGATATCGAGATCGCGCAGACCAGGATCAAGCCTCTTCTCGATCGCAACATTAGTGGGCGCTACAACGCGACGAAGGGCGTCGTCGACGAGTTGTTGCGTGCTTGTTCGAGTGATTTTCGGGTTCGGCGTCCGAGCAAAGTCGAGCAGATCGGTTACCATGGAGCTCATGTAAGCAACGTGCTCGCCTATCTTGTTCAAGCCGTCGTGGAGCTGCTGTGCCTTAGGGCCCTCACTAGGCGCGAGGCATCCTTCTAGCGAGTCGACCTGTTTTTTCTCGAAGTAAATAGTGTTAAGAATGGCCTGCAAAGGGCTGCGGAGATCGTGTCCGACCATTGCCGCCATTTGCCCGATAGCCGCCAAGCGTTCCGCTCGCTTAAGTTCAGCCGTTTTTTGCTCCACCAGCTCTTCAAGGTGCTCAGAATACTGCGTAAGCTGCTCTTCAAGGTTTTTGCGCTCGATGGCATAGTACATAGCGCGTTCCAGAGTATCTACCGTCGCCGTGCCTTTCACGAGATAATCCTGTGCACCTTCACGCACCGCGTGTACCGCCAATTCCAGATCGTCGAGACCAGTCAGCACGATGATCGGCGTGTGCGGAACTGCCGCGCGCATCGTCGCGACGGTGGCGAAGCCCTGGCTATCAGGAAGACCCAGATCGAGGAGCACAACGTCGAAACTCCCCCGGTCGCACCGTTCTATCCCGGCATTGAGACGATTCACTGCGTCAAGCGCGTGCTTTGTCGGGGATGACTTAGTCAGAAGCCGTTTTATGAGGAGCGCATCGCCAGGGTTGTCCTCGACGAGAAGGACGTTAAGTGCTCGATCACGAGCGTACATTCTCACTGCTCCCGCTTCGGAAGCTTCACGACCGTGAACCAGTACTCTTCGATACGCTGTATCACGTTCATGAATTGTGGCCAGTCAACCGGTTTGGTGATGAAGCTGTTACCGTGTAATTCGTATGTTTTCATGATATCCTCGTCAGCTTTGGACGTCGTCAATACGACGACTGGTATGCTCGCTAGCGCTTCGTTGGATTTGATCTTTGCGAGCACCTCGCGACCGTTCACCTTTGGCAGGTTAAGGTCGAGCAAGATCAGATCTGGGCGCGGAGCCTGCCCGTATTCGACATCGTGCAAAAAGGCAAGTGCGGCTTCTCCGTCATTTGCGACGTGCAGGTTATGGAGCACTTTGCCGGACTTGAGGGCGCGCTTGGTTAGAACGATGTCGCCTTGATTGTCCTCCACCAACAAGATTTCTATGTAATTCACGCTATTTGGCTCACTCATACCGTACTATTCCCCCTTTGGAAGCGTAAAATAAAACGTCGAGCCGTTTGCTGGCTCTGATTGGACCCATATACGTCCCCCGTGACGTTCAACTATCTTCTTGACGACAGCAAGTCCGATACCCGTTCCCGGGTACTCTTCACGCGCGTGGAGGCGTTGAAATACGGAAAAAATCCGTTCTGCGTATTTCATGTCAACACCGATCCCATTGTCGTGCACCGAAAATTCCCAGCCATCTTTCGTCTGCTCTACGCCTACGTGAATGCTCGGAGGAGCATCGCTCCGAAACTTTATCGCATTGCCTAACAGGTTCTGGAAAAGCTGAATAAGCTGGGACTCGTCGCCGAGCACGGTTGGCAATCGATCGTGCGTAACCACTGCGTGGCTCTCCTCTATGGCGAGTTCAAGATTCGCAGTCGCTGCGGAAAGGACGTTATTTAAACTGATTGGCATGAACGGCTCTCCCCGCGTGCCCACACGCGAATACGCCAAAAGGTCATTTACGAGCGTGTGCATTCGTTTTGCGCCTTCGACGGCAAACGCGATGTATTGGTCAGCGTCTGCGTCAAGTTTTCCTTTGTAGTCCTCCTCAATTATTTGAATGTAACTCGTTATCATTCGCAGTGGTTCTTGCAGGTCGTGTGACGTGACGTACGCAAACTGTTCTAGTTCAGCGTTAGATCGTTGGAGGTCAGCGAGTGAACTGTCGAG
>Ga0187880_1000808_pt1 | contig 25720 bp, 24 predicted proteins | sample June2016WEW_19_4_FD_132998 | JGI IMG/M metagenome (GOLD analysis project Ga0187880, IMG submission 132998) | Peatland microbial communities from SPRUCE experiment site at the Marcell Experimental Forest, Minnesota, USA - June2016WEW_19_40 | ecosystem: Environmental > Terrestrial > Soil >... | reverse complement strand
TTCGTTCGACGGCGATTGGGGCAACGACGCGCTCTGGGCTGCCACCACCGGCTATGCGCCTTACGACTACTTTCAGAGCGACAACCGAAAACGTCGCACGCTCGCCGAGGACTTGCGGCTGATCGGTGACCCGTCGAACGCGCTGTTCGGTCGGTTGCGCTGGGTGGCCGGCGTTTATGCGCTGCGCCTGACCGAGTCGGACAACCAAGTATTTACCTGGGACGCCTACGATGCCAGCCCCGGCGGCACCCCTGGAGCCGGCAGCAGTGGGCTGAACAGCCAATACGGGGCGACCAACGTGGCGCTTTACGGATCGTTGGAAGCGGACGTGGGCGCGCGCACGACCGTATCGGGCGGCCTACGTCTGGAGCAGCGCCTTGCCGATTACTCCGACAGTGCCGATGTCCTAACTCCGTTTCCTGAAGAGACGAATCACATGGTCGGCGGCAATCTCTCCTGGGAGCGAAAAACCGGCGACGGCGAGAACGTCTACGTCACGTTGGCGCGCGGCTACAAGGGCGGCGGCTTCAACATCGGCTCGGGAATCCTGTCCGAGCAGCGCCAGTTCTACCCTGAGTCGCTATGGAGCATCGAGACCGGCGTGAAATTCGCGCGTTCCGACAATCCGTTGCAGCTGCAGGCCGATGTGTTCTACATGCGGCGTCAGAACATGCAGGTGTACCTGTCGGAGCAGCTGCAGCAGAACAATCCCCTCGATTATGTGTTCTTCACGCAGAACGCCAGCAACGGCGAAAACTACGGCTTGGAGGGCGAAGCCAGTTACCGCTTGGGCAGCCGCTGGCAGATTTCGGGCAGCGCCTCGCTGCTGCGCACGCGCTATCTGAACGTCACCGGTATCTTCAGCAGCCTCGATCTGGACGGTCGTGAGCAGCCGTTTGCCCCGGGCTATAAGCTCTCGGCGGCCGTGGCATACCACCACCCGGCGGGTTGGTTCGCACGGTTGGACGCTTCCGCCATGGACAGCTTTTACTACTACACCAGCGACGCGCAGACCTCGAGCGCCTACAACTTGGAGAATCTCAGGGTCGGCTACAGGCACGGCTCATGGGCCGCGAGCCTATGGGTGCACAACGTGTTTGATGCGCGTTACGCGCAGAACGGATTCTATTTCGGGCTGATTCCGCCGAATTTTCCAAATCAATCGTTCCTGGATCTGGGCGATCCACGCCAAATAGGCATTACGTTCAATTATGAACTGCGCCGAAACGCACGCTAACGAAATAGCGCGCTGCCCCTAAGTTAGAAACAGTTGGCGAACGGCGCCTATTAAACCGCCGACGACCAGTATCATCGAGGGTAGAAGCGACAGTGCGAAACCCAGACTGCGCTTCGCCGGATCCTTGACGTAGGTCGCGGCATAAATTGCTCGGCCGATGAGATACACGACGCCCAGTGCCGCTCCCCATAGCGGATTTACATAGCGGCCAAAAATGTAAAGTCCGGGAATGAAAACGACGAGCAGTTCCAAGGTATTCTGTTGAACGCGGAAACACCGCTCGAAAATTTCGTTACCGGTGATGGCCGGCGCCTTCACGCCGTACTTCCCGCGAGCACTGCCCACTTTGAAGCCGAAAACGATGAACTGTAAAAGTGCGAGCGCAGTCACGATATCGACATAAGTCATGAATGTTCCTTGTTCGTTATTGAATTCTAACACTCTACCCCGCTTCGCCTTCCGTCAGAATGTCCACCATGAACTTACCCAGCAGATCGACCCGCTCCGGCACCCGCGGCTACGCCCACTTGGTCGAGATCAACGTGCCCGTCAGTCGCGTTTGGTGTGCCCTGACCGACCCGGCCTTGGTCCGCATGTGGTCGGGTCAGGAAGCGGAGATCGACGCACGCCAAGGGGGGCTGTATCGCATTGGCAGACGCCATGCCGGGGGCCGTGAGGCTCATATCGACATCTTCGACGTCGACCGGCGACTTCGACTGATTTATTTGAGCCGCCCTGATGAGCCGCCGAGCGAAAGCGCCGTCGTGGACGATTTTCTGCTGGATATGCGTAAGGGCGAGCGAACGACCTCGTTGCGGGTGCTGGGCTCCGGGGTACCTGAAGCGGAAATCTGGGACAAATCCTATGTGCGCATGCGCATGACCTGGGAGCGCTTTCTGTCGCGCATCAAGGCAGCCCTCGAGGCGCCGCCGCCGCCCAAGAAGCCGCCGCCGCCGCCCAAGGATCCGCCGCTGGCGGGCTTGGATTATTAACGGACCACGCTCCTTGAAATGTGCGAGTGCGGCGGCATAACGCAGCCATGGAGGCAGTATGCTTGGGTTCCTGATTCGCGCAGCCATCGTGGCAATAGGGTTATGGATCGCAACCCTGTGGGTGCCGGGAGTAGCTATCGACCGGCCGTCCACGCTGATCCTCGGCGGCGTGTTGCTCGGCATCGTCAATTCCATCATAAGGCCCATCGCCATCGTGCTCACGCTGCCGATGACCATCGCCACTCTCGGTTTGTTTCTGTTGGTGATTAACGCCGGTATGGTCGCCTTGGTCGCGTGGATGCTGCCCGGCATGCATATCGCGGGCTTTTGGTCGGCCTTTTGCACCGCGGTCGTCGTCAGTCTGGTGAGCGTGGTGGGCTCATGGTTCATCGGCCCAACGGGCAAATTCGAAATAGCCGTGCGCCGCCGCTGAAGTCACAGCGTCTCCGGTTCAGCCAACACTTTGGGATCGGTGAAGCTGCCGCCGGGCACGGTCAGAATGCACACTCCGACGATGATGACGACCATGCCGATGAGCTGCATGCCCGACAAGTGCTCGTGCAAGAACTGCCAGCCCAGGAATGCCGCGATCGCGGGATTCACGTAGCTGTAGGTACCGATGACGGCCGGCGTGGCATTGCGCGTCAGCCACCCATAAGCGCTGAACGCCAAACAGGAGCTGACGAACGTCAGATAGGTCAGCGCGATCAAACCGGGCGCATTGAATGTCCAACGCGCAGCATCGCCGTGGATCATCGCAATGCCGAGCAGCATCAGGCCGCCAAACCATAGTTGCATGGCCATGAACATGAGCGAGCTCACCGGTGTGTCGACGCTGCGGTAGTACAACGTCCCCAGTGAAAACGCGAGACAGGCGCCGAGCACGCCGAGTTCGGCCAGCAAACTCGACGCCCGCAATTCGCCATTGGGAATCAACATCAACGCCGTGCCGGCGAATCCAATGCTCAAACCCACGATCGCCCAGCGGGTCAGCGGGTGGCCTCGGGGGCCGAAAACTCCCAAACCCGCGATCCAGAATGCTGCGGTGCCGTTGAGCAGCGCCGACTCATTGGTCGGGATGAACTGCATCGCCCAAGCGTTCAAGCCGTTGCTGGCGAACACCATGAAGAATCCCGTGACGATGACGTGGCGCCAGTCGATCAGGCGGCTTGGCCATGTATCGCCTCGTCCGAAGCGTGCCACCAACGCGAGCGTGCTTCCTGCGGTGAGAAAGCGAATGGCCGAGTACAAGGCGATAGGCAGATGAGTGACCGCAATTTTCGTGAACAGGAACGTCGAACCCCATATGAGGTAAACGGCGGCAAGGCACGCAGTGAGCTTCGCTGAATAGCGGGGATCGGTGCGCATGAGATGTCGAAACGCGGTGACCGGCAGAGCGTCAGGTGGGTCGACGCAGGATCCCAGCGGTCACTTCACGCCCCCCATGAGTTTCTTCACCGGGCGGCTCAGCACCAGCAACACGGCGCCCAGCCCCACGGAAAAATAGACGATGTGCATGTATTGCCCCGGCATGGCGGCCACATTGTTGGCGTCGAATTCGCCGGCAATCAAGCTCGCCACGAGATTTCCCAGCGAAATCGCCAAGAAAAATATCCCCAACATCTGTCCGACGAAACGCTTGGGCGCCAACTTGGTGAAATAGCTCAATCCCACCGGGCTCAAGCACAGCTCGCCGAAGGTGTGCAACAAGTAAGTCAGCATCAGCCAATAGGGCAGCACTTTCGAGCCGCCGGCGACGATGCTCGCCGCCGCCGCCATGATCAGAAACCCCGAGCCCATCAACATGACGCCAACGGCGAACTTCGCCGGTGCCGAGGGGTTGAGATTGCGAGCGGCCAACGCGATCCACAACCACGCGAAGAATGGCGCGAACATGAAAATGAACAGGGAGTTGAGCGATTGAAACCAACTGGCCGGTACGACGACGTGCAACCACCCCAACGTCCGCTCGGTATACCGCTCGGCAAACAGGTTCAGCGAGGAACCGGCTTGTTCAAACCCCGAGAAGAACAAGGCAGTGCCGAGGAACAACACCAGCAACACGACGCCGCGTTTGCGCTCCTCCGTCGTAAGATCCGCAAGCACCAAGTAATAGAAAAAATACAGAACAGCCATGCTGACGATCACGTAGGTCATGACGCGCGCCAGGCGGACCGCATCGACCGGAATCAATCCAAAGCTCACGGCGCCCAGTACCAGTGCCGACGCAGCGGCTCCCACCCAAAACCGAGTCCAATGTCGGCTGCGGGTCGTCACGGCGTTTGCCACGGCGGTATCGGGTGGGCTGTATGCGCCGGCGCTGCCCAAATGACGCCGAGTCAGCAGAAACTGTAGCACCCCAAAGCCCATGAAAAGAGCGGCCACACCGAAGCCCGCGCGCGCACCGTACAGGACCTGCGCTTCGCCGGTGATCAGCGGCCCCAAGAACGCGCCGACATTGATTCCGATATAGAAGATCGTGAACCCGGAATCGAGACGCGCGCCGCCTTCCGGATAGAGACCGGCGACGATGGCGCTGACATTGGGTTTCAGCAACCCCACGCCGACGACGATCACCACCAGCCCGACGTAGAAACCGCGCGGCGTCGTCGACAGCGCGAGCATTGCATTGCCGGCGGCGATGGCGATGCCGCCCGCTAGCACTGCGTACTGAGCGCCGATCAACCGATCCGCAATCCATCCGCCGGGCAGCCCCGCGAGATAGACCGCTGCGTTGTACAACCCATAAATTGCCACGGCGGTTTTGTCATCGAGGCCGAAGCCGCCGGAGGAACCTTCCGCGACCAGGAACAGAACGAGCAACGCCCGCATGCCGTAGAACGTGAAGCGTTCCCACATTTCGGTGAGGAACAACGTTGCCAGGCCGCGCGGATGTCCGAAAAAGGCGGTACTCAATTAAACGCCGGCCTCGCGCTTGGCTTGTTCTGCTTCTTCTTTGGCGCGTGCCGCTATTTTGTCTTTCAGCAGGAGTCCGGCCATCACGATCCCTATTTCATACAGGAGGTACATCGGCAGCGCCATCGCGCTTTGCGAGACCGCATCGGGGGGCGTGACGAAGGCGGCGAAAATGAATATCCCCAGTAACACGAAGCCGCGATTCTTGCGCAGCGTGGCTATTTTTACAAACCCGGTCCAGACCAATAGTACCGTAGCCACGGGCACTTCGAACGCCGCGCCGAATGCGAGCAGCAGGACCATCACGAAATCGAGATAGCTGCCCATGTCGGTCATCATCTGTACGCCGCTGGGCGTCGTCGCGACGAAAAAGCTCAACATGACGGGAAACACGATGTAGTAGGCGAAGGCCGCGCCTAGATAGAACAGGAGCACGCTTGAAATGAGCAAGGGGACCGCCAGTTTCTTTTCGTGGCGATACAGGCCGGGGGCAACGAACGCCCAGGCCTGATACAGGATGAACGGGATGGCGATACCGATGGCGAGAACGAGCGCCAGCTTGAAGGGTACGGTGAACGGAGCGACCACGCTGGTCGCGATCAGCGTGGCTCCAGGCGGCAGCTTGTGTTTCAGCGGTTCCGCGACGAACGTGAACAGCTGGTTCATGTAGATCGCGCATGGAATGAAACAGATTCCGACCGCGAGCATTGCCTTGAGCAACCGATCGCGCAACTCAAGCAGGTGCGAGATCAGGGTACCTTCGGCGAGCCCATCCGGTTCGCCGTCGGACTCACTCATTGGGCGGTTTACTGGCTTCGGCGGCCGGCGCGGAATGCGGGTCGGTGGCTCTGTAGGGCATCCCGGGATGCGGCATGTAGGTCGGCGGCGCGGCCTGTGGCGGCGCTATCGGATTGGCAGGCGACGTCTTCGCTTGGTTCTGCTCCTTCATCAACTCCTCCGCGCTCACTTCGCGTTCGAGCTGTTCGCTCAGTTGCCGGGCCATGGCGCGGGCACGACCGACCCAGTTGCCGACTTGGCGGGCAACTTTTGGCAGCCGCTCCGGCCCCAGCACGACGAGTGCAATGGCCGACGTGAGCAGAATTTCCGAGAAGCCGAAATCAAGCATGCAGCATCAGGCGTTCGGTTTGGGGGGCACCTTGACGTCCGCTTCGCGTGCCGGCGTGGCCACCCCCGGCGCGGCGACCCCCGGATCGAAGTCAGCATCTTGCTTGAGCTGCTTGACTCGATCTTCCGATTCGCCGTCATTCATGGCTTGCTTGAAGCCCTTGACCGCCGCACCTAGGTCGGATCCGATGGTGCGCAGACGCTTGGTGCCGAAAATCACCAGCGCGATCGCCAAAATCACCAACAACATTTTTGAATCGAACATCTTGCTTCTCCGATTCCAGGTTAACCAAGTTTGAGGCGCCAATGATACGCCAAAGATATTATGACGTTGGACAGGCACGGGGACGTCGTGTTCGGTCGCATTTGCAGTTCAACCGAGGCCACCGGTGCCCGGGGTCGGGTCAGCTCTCCAGCCAAAACGTCACCGGCCCATCGTTGACCAGCGAAACCTGCATATTGGCGCCGAACTGGCCGCTGGCGACCTGCGGGTGCTGCGCGCGCGCTGCCTGCAGCAGCACGTCGAACAGGCGCCGACCGTGTTCCGGCGGCGCCGCGGTGGAAAAGCCCGGCCGCAGCCCGTGACGAGTATCGGCCGCCAGCGTAAACTGCGGCACCAAAAGCAGGCCACCGCCGATCTGCTGCAAACTGAGATTCATCTTGCCGGCTACGTCGCCGAAAATGCGATATTTGAGCAATCTTTCGAGAATTCGGTGCGCATCAGGGTCGGCATCGTCGGGTTTGATGCCCACGAATACCAATAGCCCGGTGCCGATTTCCCCCACCGTTTGGTCGCCTACCCGGACACTCGCGGCCGTCACTCGCTGCAAAAGAGCGATCATGGGCGCCGCGAACCCACTGATTCGCGCATTTGCACCAAAATTGGATCATAGAATCCCACCGCGGATGAATTCTGGCAGTTATGGGTGCCAAGTACCCGATTACCGCTCATTTCCGCCATAAAGTGGGGGTGAACAATACCAGCAGCGTGAATACCTCGAGCCGACCGAGCAACATGGCGGCCGAACATACCCAAGTCTGGAAGTCGCTCAAACCACCATAGTTGCTGCCGGGTCCCACCAGACCCAATCCGGGTCCGGCGTTGTTGATGCAGGCAATGATCGAGGACAGCGCGGTGAGGAGATCCAGGCCGCTCGCGAGCTGCACGAAAATCAACGTGACAATGCTCATGAAATACAGGAAGACGAACGCCAAGACGGCGAACACCACTCGATTGGCGATGACGGTGCCCCCCACCTTGAGCGGCCGCACCATGTTCGGATGCACCAGTTGGTTCAATTCGCGGTGCGCCTGCTTCGCCAGCACCAGTGTACGGATCATTTTGATGCCGCCGCCGGTTGACCCGGAACTGGCCACAATGCAGCTCAAGAACATCATCCACATCGGCGCGAATATCGGCCACCGCGAGTAATCCTGCGTATGCAGGCCACTGTCGGTGGCGATGGAGACCACGTTGAAGGTGGCCTCGCGCAGCGCCGTCGGGTAATCCGTATAGCTGCCCTTGAAGAACAGGAACAATGAGATGCCGATGCAACTCGCCGCCAGCACGCCGAGGATTGCTTTGGCTTCGGCATCGCGCAAATACGCCATGACGCCACGCTGGCTCCAGGCCAAAAAATGGGTCGCGAAATTGAGCGCCGCCAGGATCTCGAACACGGTCAAGACCATTTCGATGGGCAGTGAATTGAAGTGTCCGATGCTGGCGTCGTAGGTGGAAAAGCCGCCGAGCGATACTGCTGAAAACCCGTGACACACGGCATCGAACCAAGCCATGCCGGCAAACCTCAAGGATACGATGCATGCCGCCGAGAGCCCAGCGTACACCGCCCATAGCAATTTGGCGGTTTGCCCGATTCGCGGCGTCAGCTTGCTGTCCTTCATGGGACCGGGCATTTCGGCGCGATAGATCTGCATCCCGCCGACTCCGAGCATGGGTAGGATGGCCACCGCGAGCACGATGATTCCCATGCCGCCGATCCAGGACAGGAGATGCCGCCACAAATTGATGGACCGCGGCAGATATTCGAGTCCGGACAATACCGTGCCACCCGTCGTCGTCAGCCCGGACGCCGCTTCGAAATACGCGTCCGTGAAGTTGATCGGCAGGTATTTCCAGAGAGGAAATCCGGCCACCGCCGGCAGGACCACCCAGGTGAGAGCGACCAGCATCAAGCCGTCGCGAGTTTTCAACTCTCGCTTGAAGCGGCGCGTCGCCAGCCACAACAGCGCACCGAGGACGAAAGTCGCAACCGCGGACAAGATGAATGACCAGAGTGCCGGATCCATTTCCCAGACCGCCATGATCAACGGCGCGAGCATGGTCGCCGCGAACACCATCATGACCATGGCAAACACGTGGGCGACCGGCAGGAGAATGTCTTTCACAGAAAGGAAGCGGAGCCTTGGAACAACTTTTCGACGGCGTCGATATGGCGCCTGTCCGTCAAAAATAGGATCAGATGGTCGTCCGGCTGAACGGTGGTGTCGTGATGCGCGATGATGACATCCTCGCCCCGCACCACTGCGCCGAGCGTAGTGCCCTCCGGCAGCGCAATGTCTTCGATGCGTCGGCCGATCACCTTGGAGCTATCCGCGTCGCCGTGCACGACCACTTCCAGCGCTTCCGCGGCACCCCGCCGTAGCGAGTGCACCCGCACCACGTCGCCGCGTCGCACGTGCGCGAGCAACGAGCCGATCGTGATGGTCTGCGGCGAAATGGCCACGTCGATCGATCCGCTTTCGATGAGCTCGGCGTACGACGGCTTGTTGATCAGCGCCATGACCTTGTGAGCGCCCAGCCGCTTGGCCAGCATGGCGGAAAGGATGTTGGCTTCCTCCGAATTGGTCAGCGCCGCGAAGACATCGGCGCTGTCGATATTCTCCTCGAGCAGCAATTCCTCGTCGGCCGCATCGCCTTGCAGGACGATGGTGCGGTTCAACAGTTCGGAGACCCGGCGAGCGCGCTTGTGGTCGCGCTCGATCAACTTCACCTGATTCTTGTCTTCCAAGTCGCTTGCGAGCTTGAAGCCGATGTTGCCGCCGCCAGCGATGACGATACGCCGCGCCGGTGCCTCCTCGCGGCGCATCTCCTTCATGACCATACGGATGTCTTTGCGCGCCGCGAGAAAGAACACTTCATCGCCGTCCTGGATGACGGTATCCCCTTCGGGTTTGATGCTCTTTCTAGCGCGATAAATAGCGGCGACGCGTGCATCGGCCGTAGGAATGTGCTCGCGCAACGTCCGCAATGCCTGGCCCACCAAAGGGCCGCCCTGGAGCGCGCGAATGCCGACCAGCCGAACGCGACCGTCGGCGAAATCCAGCACCTGCAGCGCGCCAGGGTAACGAATCAAACGGGCGACATACTCGGTGACCAACTGCTCGGGGCTTATCCAGACATCCACCGCCACGCCGTTCTCGCCGAAGAGCTTTTCCCGATCGGTGTAGTCGGCCGAGCGCACGCGCGCGATCTTCTTCGGGGTGCGATACAGGGTCCAAGCAATCTGGCAAGCCAGCATGTTGACTTCGTCGCTGTTGGTGAGCGCAACCAGAATGTTCGTGCTGGCAATTCCGGCCGCTTCCAGGATTCGCGGGCTGGAGGCATTGCCGTTCACCGTGCGTATGTCGAGTCGATCCTGCAGATCGCGCAGGATCTCTTCGTTCAAGTCGATGACGGTGACGTCGTTTGCCGCTTCGCGAGAGAGGTGATACGCGGCCGTGCGGCCCACTTGTCCGGCACCCAAAATGATGATTTTCACCGCGGCGTCACTCTACACGACCTCGAGATTGGCGTATGAGAGCATCAGCCACTTCGTGCCTTGACTCTCGAAATTCACTTGGATGCGGGCCTGAGGGCCGTTGCCCTCGAAATTGAGCACCACGCCGTCGCCGAACTTGGCGTGCCGGACCCGGCTGCCCATGCGCATGGCGTGGGTCGGCGCTTCGTCGAGAGTGCCACCGCGCTTGACGAAAGCGGGGCGAGACACTTGCAGACGCGGCCGAATCTCCTCGATCAAGTCGGCCGGCAATTCGCCGATGAAGCGAGATGGCTGGCCGTATTGATCCACGCCATAGAGGCGGCGCTGTTCGGCATAGGTGATGTAGAGTTGTCGCATGGCCCGCGTTGTGCCGACGTAGCACAGGCGCCGCTCCTCTTCCAAGCTCGCGAGATCTGCGATCGAGCGCTGATGCGGAAATAGTCCGTCTTCCATGCCGGCCAGGAATACCACGGGAAACTCCAAGCCCTTGGCGGTGTGCAGGGTCATCATTTGCACGCAATCGGCATAGGGATCCGCCTGTCCTTCGCCCGATTCCAGCACGGCATGCGCGAGAAAGGATTCGAGCGGCTGCATGTCCGTTTCACCTTCGGGCGAAAAGCCCTTGGCGGCGCTCACGAGTTCGAGCAAGTTCTCGACGCGGCCCTCGCCGCGTTCGCCTCTTTCCTTTTTGAAGTGCTCGATCAGGCCGCTCATCTGAATGACATGATCCACCTGTTCGTGCAGTTCCAATCCGGCGACTTCAAGCCCAAGCTTGTCGATCAGTTGCAGGAAGCTCAGCAAGGCCTGCGATGCGCGCTGCGGGAGGCCGCTTTGCACCGCTGTCTGCGCGGCGTGCCATAGCGACGTGCTGCGCGCGCGCGCCATGTCGCGCAAGGTATCCAATGTCTTCGCGCCGATACCGCGGGTGGGCAGGTTGACGATGCGCTCGAACGAGGTATCGTCCGCACGGCTCGCCACCAAGCGCAGGTACGCGAGTGCATCCTTGATTTCCGCTCGCTCGAAGAACCGCAAGCCGCCGTACACGCGATAGGGCATGCGCGCGTTCAGGAAGGCTTCTTCAAAAACTCGAGACTGTGCGTTGGAGCGATACAGAACGGCGACTTCGCGGCGGGCGCCGCCGCGGTCGACCCACTCGCGTATGCGGTTCACGACGAAGTCGGCCTCGTCGCGCTCATTGAACGCTGCGTAAAGTTTGATGCGGTCGCCGTCTGCACCGCTGGTCCATAGGTTCTTGCCCAGGCGACCGGCATTGTTGGCAATCAGCGCATTGGCGGCTTTGAGAATCGTCCCGGTGGAACGGTAGTTCTGTTCCAGCTTGTACAGCATCGCCTGCGGATAATCGCGGCGAAACTGATTCAAGTTTTCGACGCGGGCGCCGCGCCAACGGTAAATGGATTGATCATCATCGCCCACCGCGAATGGCAGGCCGGCGGGGCCCGCGAGCAACATCAGCCACTTGTATTGAATGGCATTGGTGTCCTGGAATTCGTCCACCAGCACGTGGCGAAACCGCGTTCGGTAATGCTGCAAGAGCGCCGGGTTGTCGCGCCACAATTCGTACGCCCGCAGCAGCAGTTCCGCGAAATCGACGACTCCGGCGCGCTGGCACGCCTCTTCGTAGGCCTGATAGATCCTGAGAAGTTGCCGCCGCGTCGGATCGCCGTCGTCCTTGATGTGCTTGGGGCGCAGCCCTTCGTCTTTCTGCGCATTGATGAACCAGAGAATTTCTCGAGGCACCCAGCGCGCTTCGTCGAGATCCAGGGCTTTCAGCACCTTGCGCAGCAGCCGCGATTGGTCCTCCGAGTCCAAGATTTGGAAGGTTTGGGGCAGCCCGGCCTCGCGCCAGTGCAGGCGCAACAGGCGGTGGGTGAGGCCGTGGAACGTGCCGATCCACATGGCGCCACCGGGGATGCCCAGCAAGGTCTCGATGCGCCCGCGCATTTCGGCGGCGGCTTTATTGGTAAACGTGACGGCGAGGATGCTGTTCGGGGAGGCGCCCTCGACTTGGATCAGCCACGCCACTCGGTGCACCAGCACCCGGGTCTTGCCGCTGCCGGCGCCGGCCAGCACCAGCGCTGCGCCGAGCGGCGAGCCCACAGCCTGGCGCTGAGCGTCATTCAAACCATCGAGGAGATGCGATACGTCCATAAGGCCGCGGATTGTACTGCGCCGTTGCACGACCCTGCTACGCGCGTCTGCTACGCGCGTCCCTGGCGCGTCTCCTCCGCGAACTCGATCAGCGCGAGCACCAGGCTCAAGACCACCGGGCCCGCGATGATGCCGATGGCGCCGAACGCGGGAATGCCGCCCAGGACCCCGACGAACACCGCCAAAGCCGAAATCTTGGCCCGCCCGGAGATCAATACCGGCCGCAAGACGCTATCGATGCCGCCGAGCATCAGCCCCCAGGCCAACATGAAGATGGCGAAGCCCCAGCGGCCATCGATGAACAGCCAAATGACCGCCGGCACCCAGACCAACGCCGAGCCGCCCATGGGAAGCATGGACAAGAGCGCCGCCAACACGCCGAAAACGACCGGCGAGGGCAGACTGGCGATGGCGAAGCCGACGCCTATCATGACCCCTTGCATCGAGGCGGTCATGCTGGTGCCGATCACGATGGCACGCGTGACGTCGCTCACCTGTTGGAACAGCCGGTCCTTACGGGACTCCTCCATGGGAATGAGATTGCGGGCTCGGGCCATCATGACGTCGCCGTCGCGCAGGAAAAAGAACAACAGAAACAGCATGATCGCGAAGCTGAACAACGAATCCAAAGCACCTAAGAAAAGCGAACCGCTGAAGCCGGCCGCCGCCTGCAAGACGTGCTGGGTGCTGTAAACGAGCCAGGACTGCACCTCGGTGGCCGAGATCCCGGTATGCGATTGCAGCCAGTCGTTGGCGCGCGCAATCCAGGGGAATTGCTGTAAGTCCGAGAACGTCTTGATGTCCCATTGCGCCGCTGCCTTCTGCAGCTTGCGAACCAGCTCGGAGATCTGAGTAACGAAGTCGATGGACAGAGCGCTCAACGGCAATAGGATGGTGATCGGCGCCAGGATGGTGAGCACTCCGGCGGTAACTCCGTTGCCCCGCAAATGCCGGCGCCAACGAACGTTCAGCGGCAACAGCAGAAACGCCAGGAACGCGGCCCAAGCCATCGCACCGAAGAACGGCGTGAAGATCTTGACCAGAGCGTAGCCCAGAACGGCAGCCACAACGAGCGCGAAAACGCGCTGATAAAAGGTCGACATTGCGGGCATGGCGCGATGCTAGCATTGCGGGCGTCTCAGGTCGCCACCGGATCGCCGCATGATGAAGATAAGGGTCAACAATCAGACCGTGGATGTCGACGCCACGCCGGACACCCCGTTGTTGTGGGTACTGCGTGATCATCTCGCCATGACCGGCACCAAATTTGGTTGCGGGGTGGCTCTGTGCGGTGCCTGCACGGTGCATCTCGACGGCGTGGCGGTTCGATCCTGCGTACTGCCCTTGAGCGCGGTGGACGGTAAGGCCATAACGACCATCGAAGGATTATCGGCAGGCCGTAGCCACGCCGTGCAGAAGGCATGGCTCGAGATCGACGTGCCGCAATGTGGGTACTGCCAATCCGGACAGATCATGTCCGCCGCTGCCTTGCTCAGCGTCAACCCGAATCCCAGCGACGCCGACATCGACGCTGCGATGTCCGGGAACATCTGTCGCTGCGGCACATATCCGCGCATTCGCCGAGCGATCCATCGCGCGGCGGAATTGCAGCGGGCTGCAGCGCCGGCAGGCGGTGTCGCGCAATCCGTCGTCGCGCATGCGAGCAAAGGCGCACGCTCATGAGCTCCGCGCCCGGCGACCTGACGCGCCGCGGATTCTTGAGCACAGCGGCGGGTGTGGGTGGCACCGTCGTTTTGGCATTGACGCTGCCGGGTTTCGGAGCCGGCGGGAAGCGCGGGACCTCGGCCGTCGGCGGCCAGATGAATGCCTGGCTGACCATCGCTGCCGACAACTCGATCATCGTCATCGTGGACCGCTCGGAAATGGGCCAAGGCGTTTACACGGCGCTGCCGATGCTGTTGGCCGAGGAGCTGGAGATCTCTGTGGATACCATCCTCGTCGTTCCGGCGCCGGTGGGCGATGCCTACGTCAATCCGGGGAATGGTGGACAGGTCACCGGCACCAGCAACAGCGTCCAAGACGCCTGGGAGAAATTGCGCACGGCGGGTGCACAGGCGCGCACGATGCTTATCGCGGCGGCGGCCGAACGCTGGCGGGTGGATCCAAATGCGTGCAAGGCGCAGAACGGATCGATTTTTGGACCCGCCGGAAAATCCCTCACCTACGGCGAAGTGGCCGCTGCGGCTGCGAAAATGCCCGTGCCGAAAGACGTCAAACTGAAACCCAAGGAGAGGTTTCGAATCATCGGCAAGTCGCGGCTGCGGCTCGATTCGCCGAGCAAGGTCGACGGCAGTGCGCAGTTCGGCATCGATGTGAAACTGCCGCGGATGCTGTATGGTGCGCTGGCTCAAAGCCCGGTGCTCGGCGGCAAGGTGTCGGCGCTCGACGCCACCGTCGCCGAAGCGATGCCGGGTGTGCGCAAAGTGCTCGTCACCGCCGGCGGTGTCGTCGCCGTCGCCGATCATTTCTGGCAGGCCCTGCAAGCGCGCAACGCGTTGAAAATCACTTGGGATCCCGGCAGCAATGCGGGACTCGACAACGCTGCCATTCGCGCGTTGCTCGAAAAGGCCGCGCAGTCCGATCCGGGCCTGAGTGCGCGGAAGGACGGCGATGCCGCGGCAGCGCTTCAGGCCGCGAAGCACTCGCTGCACGCGGTGTACGAGCTGCCGCTGCTGGCTCATGCAACGATGGAGCCGATGAACTGCACGGCCGATGTCAAAGCGGATGGCTGCGATCTTTTCGTGGGAACCCAGGTTCAGCAGCTCGCGCAAGTGGCCGCCGCCGCCGCCGCAGGCCTTGACCCCAGCAGAGTCAGAGTCTTCACCACGTTGCTCGGCGGTGGTTTCGGACGGCGTTTGGATGTGGATTTCATTCCGTCGGCGGTGGCCGCATCGAAGGCGATCGGCGCTCCGGTCAAACTGATCTGGACGCGCGAAGATGACATGACCCACGACACGTACCGGCCGCCGGCACGCGAAGAGCTGCGTGGCGGTTTCGACGCCGCGGGTCGCCTCACGGCATGGTCGCTGCACATCACCAGCCCGTCGATCACGGCGCGTGCGTCTCCGTCGGTCACGGACCCGTTCGATTCCGTGGTCGAATACGCGCTCAACTGTCCCTACGCGGTGCCTAATTTTTCACTCGCCTACACGCGACAGGAAATCGGCATCGACGTGGGCTACATGCGCTCCGTGAGCCATGCGCCCAACTGCTTCGTGATTGAGAGCTTCATGGACGAACTCGCGCATGCCGCGGGCAGCAATCCCGTCGAGTTTCGCCTGAGCCTGCTCAAGGCGAAGCCGCGGCACACGCGCGTGCTGCAGATCGCTGCGCAGCGCGCAAATTGGGGCCGGCCCCTCGCAGGTCGATTTCAAGGCGTGGCATTCATGGAGGGGTACACCACGCATGTGGCGCAAATCGCCGAGATTTCGGTCGATGCCGGAGTGCTCACGGTGCACAAGATCACATGCGTGGTGGACTGCGGCCAAATGGTCAACCCGCGCATCGTCGAATCGCAGATCGAAAGCGGCATCGTCTTTGGACTGTCGGCGGCGTTGTGGGGCGACATAACCATCGTCGCGGGCCGGGTGCAACAGACGAATTTCAATTCGTATCGGGTGCTGCGCGGCAATGAAATGCCCGATCTCGACGTTCATCTCCTGGAGAGCGACGAGGCGCCCGGCGGGATCGGCGAGCCGGCCGTCGCGCCGGTCGCGCCCGCGATCTGCAATGCCATCTTCGCCGCGACGGGTAAGCGCCTGCGCACTCTGCCCATTGCGGGGCAGAGTCTGTCAAAGACCTGATTTCGCAAGGACAACTCAACGGGAGTTGATCGGCTCCAGATCCGCAAGCGCCGCCGCCAACGATTTCGCAACATCGCGTGCGCCGGATGCCGGTGAATAAGGATATGTTCCGATGCAGGGAGCGGCGATGCGCGTTCCGAGCGCCGCCAAATTCTCGTCGCGGCGCTCGAATACCGGATCCACGGAATTTCCGATCCAACCGCAGAGCCGCAAACCACGCCGCTCGATGGACTCCGCAGTGAGCAAGGCGTGATTCAGGCAGCCCAGCCGCAAACCCACCACCAGAACGACGTCCAGCTGCCAACGCACGGCTAAATCGGCGAAAGTGAGCTCCGTGTCGAGCGGCGCAAGCCAGCCGCCTGCACCTTCGATGATGGTGGCATCGCTTTGCAGCGCCAAGCGCTCGAAGCATCGATCCAAGACAGCGAAGTCGATGGAGCGCCCGGCTTCCAGCGCCGCGATATGCGGCGCTATGGCAGGTTCGAATGCGTAAGGGTTCACCTCCGCGTAGCTGGCGCGCACGTTCATGGCACCCTGCAGCGCCATGGCGTCATCATTGCGCAACCCGTCGGGCGTCGCCGTGCAGCCCGAAGCCACCGGCTTCATGGCCGCGACGCGCTTGCCGGCCGCCGCGAACGCCAGGCATAACGCGGTGGCGATCCGGGTCTTGCCGACGCCCGTATCGGTGCCGGTGACGAAAAGCCTCGGCACCTTACCCGCGCCGCGCTCGCAGCTGGCGTTTGAGGTCGTCCAACGACACGTGGGCGGACGCAGCGAGGGGTCGGGCCTGCGCAGCCACCGGCGCCCACGCCTGACCGAATACCACTTCGTACGTTGCAGGAAGTCGGCCGTCGACGCGATAGGCCTCATAGGCGGAACTCATTGCGGCAAATTTGCGCGGGCCGGTGAGCCCCTTGGGCCGGCCGATCGTAGCGTTACGCGCACCGATGGCCTTGAGATCCGCCGCCAGCCGGCGCACGTCGGTATAGGTCAAGGTATAGCGCTCGACATCGAGTACCGGGGCTGCGAAGCCCGCGCGCACCAGCGCATCCCCGATGTCATGCATGTCGATGAATTGGCTCACCCGGGTGTGCGAATCGCCGTAGCGACTCGAGGCCTGCATCCACGCTGCGCGTAGTTCACGCAGCGTATCGGGACCCAAGGTCGTGAAGCTCAAGAACCCCCGGGGCTTCAGGACGCGGCGGAACTCCGCGAACGCGGCATCGGGATCGCTCCACTGCAACATGAAGTTGCTGAGAATCAGATCGACGCTGCCGGACGGCAGCGGCAAGCGCTCGGCGTCCGCGCACAATCTCGCGACAGGCCGCAGCCACGATTGCTGCCGACCGGCGGCCCGCAGCATGCCGAACGAGGAGTCCAACGCGATGACCCGAGCGCCCGGATAGCGCCGCTTGAGCGCGCGGCTGGCATGGCCGGTGCCGGCGCCCACATCGACCACCAGCCGTGGCGACAAGTCCGTCAGCTCCAGGCGTTCCAGCAGCAGGTCGCGCACTTCGGCCTGCAGCACGGCCGCGGCATCGTAGGTCGCGCTCGCGCGATCGAACGAACGTCTGACCCACGATTTGTCGAGCGAATAGGCGGAGGACTCGTCGGTAGGCATCATTATTGGATGTTGCGCTCGGTCGTGCCGCAGGCGCGAGCCCTTCACGCCGTTGCGGCGCGTAACTCGGCTGGCTTCGCATCGCCCGGCGCCCCACGGGGCGGTTCCGCGACTATTTTTAGCCGCTCGAACAAACGTTGGTCATGGGCCGTATCCGGATTGCCCGTCGTCAGCAGCTTCTCGCCGTAAAATATGGAGTTAGCCCCGGCCATGAAGCACAAGGCCTGCATTTCATCGCTCATGTCGCTGCGACCCGCCGACAAGCGCACATGAGCGCGCGGCATGAGGATGCGGGCGACGGCGATGGTGCGGACGAAATCAAAGGGGTCCAAAGCCGCGGTATCCGACAGCGGCGTGCCGGCGACGCGCACCAGTTGATTGATCGGCACGCTGTCCGGATGGCTGGGCAGGGTGGCGAGCGTATGCAGCAGCCCGACGCGATCCTGCGGTGCTTCGCCCATCCCGACGATTCCGCCGCAGCACACGTTCATACCCGCGTCGCGTACTGCCTGCAGCGTATCCAGCCGATCCTGAAAGGTACGCGTCGTGATGATCCTTTCGTAGTACTCGGGCGAGCTGTCGAGGTTGTGATTGTAATAGTCGAGTCCCGCCGCTTTGAGTTCATGCGCTTGGGGCAAGCTCACCATGCCGAGCGTGGCGCATGTTTCCAGTCCCAAGGATTTCACTTCGCGGATCATGGCGATCACCTTGCGCAAATCCTTTGGCTTGGGCGAGCGGTACGCCGCGCCCATGCAAAAGCGGGTGGCCCCTGCTTCCTTGGCTGCGCGGGCGCGTGCGGCCACCGCGTCGAGTTCCATTAATTCTTCCGGCTCGAGCCCGGTGTCGTAACGCACGCTTTGCGGGCAATAGGCGCAATCCTCCGGACAGGCCCCCGTCTTGATGCTGAGCAACGTGCTGATCTGCACCGTGTTCGGTGCGTGGTGGAGCCGATGCACCTGTTGCGCCATGAACAACAGATCCATGAACGGCAGCGCGAACAGTTCCAGAACCTCGGGCAGCGACCAGTCATTGCGCACATTCATTCAAATACCCTTGGACCGCGAGTGCGGCGCTAAGCTCATGGAACCGCGAAGTATCGAGCCGCGCTCAGGCTTAGTCAACCAAGACGGTCGATGTCGGTTGACGAGGCGGCCGTCTCACCGAGCGAATTGATAATTGAACGCGATGCCGAGAAAAACCGACATGCCGAAGTAATTGTTGTTGAGGAAAGCACGTAAACACGCGTCGCGTTCGCGCGCGCGAATCAACCAGAGGTGATACACGAAAAATAGCGCTCCCGCGATCAATCCCCCGTAGTACCACGGGCCCATGCGCATGATGCCGCCGATGAGATACAAGGCGAGCAGCGTCATGACCTGCAGCGCAGCAATGATGTGGCGATCCGAATCGCCGAATAGGATGGCGGTGGAGCGCACGCCGATCTTGACGTCGTCATCGCGGTCCACCATGGCGTAGATGGTGTCGTAAACTGTCACCCACAGCACATTGGCGAGCAGGAGCAACCACGCCACTCTCGGCACCCGCTCCAACTGCGCGGCGAACGCCATAGGTATTCCCCAGCCGAACGTGATTCCTAGATACAACTGGGGCACCGACAGAAAACGCTTGATGAACGGGTAGCTGACGGCAAGCGCCGCGCCGGCCACCGCGAGCAACAGCGTCAGCTTGTTCAATTGCAGCGCCAACCCTAGCGCGGTGAGCGACAGCGCGGCGAACAGCACCAACGCCTCGACGGTCGAGATCCGTCCCGCGGCCAGGGGCCGCTCCTTGGTGCGCTCGACGTGCGGGTCGAAACTGCGATCGGCATAATCGTTGATGGCGCAGCCCGCTGAGCGCATGAGCACGGTCCCCGACACGAAGATGATGAACAGTCGCGGGTCCGGCTTGCCGCGGCTGGCGAGCCAGAGGGCCCACAGTGTCGGCCAGAGCAGCAGCCAAATGCCGACGGGCCGGTTCAACCGGGTGAGCGATACGTAATCCTGGATCGTAGCCAGGATCCGCGGCAGCTCATTCGTGGTGAACGGATGAAAGCGTACGCGGTAGGCGAACCAGCGCCAGCGTGCGGCGATGCGTTCCCCCAGTTCAACGCCTGAGCGCGGCAGCGGCACGGTCTGGCGTCCTTAAGGACGGCCCATGGCGGGGAGAAAGACCTCCTGCATGAGCAACGGTGCGTCGCGCAGCGCAACTCGCGAGCGGCGCGCCCATAATCCCGCGGGCCTGACCTGCGCTTCGCGCAAGGCGCGCGCAGTCAATTTGTCGTCGCTCGAGTCCGGCGTCACCGTTTGTGCAAACACCCACACTTGATCGTCGCGATACATCTCAACGTCCCGGAATAATCCTGCATTGTCGTCTGCGCGCAGGCCCAACTTCTGCGAACCCGTCAGCAGACCGCTCCATTGATCGACGAGCCGCAGCGCAAATCGCTCGCCGCAAACCGCTTTTATGCGCTCGGACAGCAAGCCTTTGGCGATGAGCCACGGGCGCAGGTTCGCGTCGACGTGCAATTGGCCGAGCCGTTCCGCGGGGAGCCATTGAATGGACGGGATTGCTGGCACAGGCTTGAATTTCATGCGTGCAGTCTACCCGACGCGGGCGTATTGCTCCGCATGACCCACCCAACGCCGAATCAGAGGTGCGACGTTCGAAGGCCAGTCGCGCAGCAGCGATTCCGCGGCGATTTGCACTTTCGGCAGCAGGTCCGCATCGCGCAGCAAATCGGCCACCCGCATTTGGGCGAGTCCGGTTTGACGAGTTCCCATCAATTCGCCCGGACCACGCAGCTCGAGATCGCGGCGTGCGACGAGGAAGCCGTCGTTGGTGCCGCGCATGACGGCCAATCGTTCGCGCGCCAGCGAGGATAAGGGTGGCCGGTAGAGAAGAAGGCATGAACTCGCGTGTTGTCCGCGACCCACCCGCCCGCGCAGTTGGTGTAATTGCGCAAGACCCATACGCTCGGCATTCTCGATGACCATGAGCGTGGCGTTGGGTACGTCGACGCCTACCTCGATCACCGTCGTTGCCACCAACAATTTGATTTCGCCGTCCTTGAAGCGGCGCATGGTGAGTTCTTTGGCGGCCGACGCCATGCGACCGTGTACCAGGCCTACGGCGAGCTCCGGCAGCGCCGCCACCAGCGCCGCGGCAGTCTCTTCCGCCGCTTGGTAGGGCATTTCCACCGATTCATCGATGAGAGGACACACCCAATAGGCCTGCCGGCCCTCCAGGCAGGCCGTGCGAATACGCATCACGACTTCGTCGCGGCGTGCGTCGGCGAGCACCACGGTCTTTACCGGCGTGCGTCCCGGCGGCAGTTCGTCAATCACGGATATGTCGAGGTCTGCGTACGCGGTCATCGCCAACGTGCGCGGGATGGGAGTCGCCGTCATGATCAGTTGATGCGGCTGGTGGCCGTCGCGGCCACCCTTCTCGCGCAAACTCAATCGTTGGTGTACGCCGAAGCGATGCTGTTCATCGACGATGACCAGCGCCAGCGAATTGAATTCGACACTTTCTTGGAATAGGGCATGGGTGCCGATCACAATGGCAGCGTGTCCCTCGCGAATCGAGGCGAGGGCGGCACTGCGCGCTTTGCCCGTCTGGCGGCCAGTGAGCAGCGCCACGGTAACGCCCAAAGGCTCGAACCAGCGGCGGAAATTCTGCGCGTGCTGGTCGGCCAGCAATTCGGTCGGCGCCATCAATGCAACCTGCAGGCGCATCTGTACCGCCTGCGTTGCGGCCAGCGCCGCCACCAGCGTCTTCCCGCAACCTACGTCGCCTTGTACCAGGCGCAACATGGGTTTCGCGATGGCAAGATCCTTTTCTATTTCACCGAGCACTCGCGCCTGTGCCGCCGTCAGTTGAAACGGCAACGACTCCAGCAGCCCGGTCTTCAGCGACCCGTCGCCTACGAGCGCCCAGCCGGGCTCGCTCTGAATCCGCTGCCGCAAGAGCTTGAGGGACAACTGGTGTGCCAGCAATTCCTCGAATGCCAGCCGCCGCTGCGCAGGATGGCGCCATTCCAGCAGCTGCTCGACCGGCGCGTCCGCGGGCGGCTTATGCACATAGACGAGTGCCTCGCGCAACGACGGCAGACGTGAATCCGCGAGTAGGGCCGCGGGCAGCCAATCGTCTAATTCGCCGGCGGCGGTCCCATCCAATGCCAGGCCCACCAGCATACGCAGCCGTCCCTGCGTGACGCCCTCGGTGGCCGGATAAATCGGCGTGAGGTGATCCTCGGCCGATTTCGCGGCCGTCGAGTCAACCCGCCGATACTCCGGATGCACCATCTCCAGACCCTGCGGGCCGCGCCGTGCCTCGCCGAAGCACCGGATGCGTATGCCGCGACTCAAGCCGGTTTGCTGTTGCGCGGTGAAATAAAAAAAGCGCAGCGTGAGAAACCCCGAACCGTCGGCGATTCTGCACAGCATCTGCCGTCTGCCGCGAAAGGCGACCTCGGTGAGCAGGACGTCGCCCTCCACGGCGGCACGTTGACCCGGAAGCAACTCGCCCAACGGCACCACGCGCGTGCGGTCCTCGTAACGCAGCGGCAGCAGGAACAGCAAGTCCTCTGTGGTTTCCACACCTAGCGCGTGCAGCTTGCGGGCGAGCGTGTCGCCGACGCCGCGCAGCACCGTGACCGGCTTGAGTAGGGTCACAGGGCGACGATGCACTCCACTTCGACCCGCGCCCCGCGCGGCAGCGCGGCAACGCCGACAGCGGCGCGCGCCGGATACGGCTCGCGAAAGTATTCCGCCATCACCTTATTGACGAGCGCGAAGTGAGAGAGATCCGTCAGATAAATGTTCGCTTTGACGACGTCGTCTAAGGTCGCGCCCGCGGCAACCACGATCGCCTTGAGATTATCGAAAACCTGCCGGATCTGCGCCTCCACGTCGCCCGTCACCAACTCTTTGGTGCGCGGGTCTAAGGGAATTTGGCCGGATACCCAGACGGTGTTGCCCACCCGCACGGCCTGCGAGTAGGTTCCGATGGCGGCGGGGGCGTCGGTGGTAGAAATGATTTGCTTGTTCATAACCCTTCAGGTGGTGTGGTCTTAACTTCGGTACGAGCGCTCAGGCCAACGTGCGAAATACCCGCTGCACGTCGGGCATTCGTCGGATGGTCTTGATGACTTGAGCCAAATGCTTGCGGTCGCGGACTTGGAGCTGAATTCTGAGCCACGAGTTGCTGACGTCGCGCTCCTCCAACTGAACCTGGTCGATGTTGGTCTCCGTTTCGGCGATGCTCGACGCCACGGCGGCGAGTACGCCCACTCGATTGTTGATCTCCAACTGAATCTCGGAAGAGAAGAGACGCCCGTGAGTCTCTTCCCAGGCCACCGATAGCCACTTTTCCGGCTGTTTGCGATATTCGGCGAGGTTACCGCAGTTTTGCCGATGGATCATCACGCCACGGCCGGCGCTGAGATAAGCCATGATCGGATCATTGGGGATGGGGAAGCAGCAGCGCGCGTAAGTGACCAGCAGACCCTCGGTGCCGGCAATCATGAGCGGCCCGCCGGTCGAGAGGTCCGCTTCCGGGACATCGCGCGCCGGTTGCAGGCGCCGCGCGACGAGCGGCGCGAGGCGCTCGCCCAAACCGATTTTCTCGAATAGTTCGCCTGCGTCCTTCAAGTTCAACTCTTTGACCACCGCATCGAGATCGGCGGGCGCAATTTTCTTGAGGCTGGTTGAGAATTCTTCGAGCGCCGATCCCAGCAAGCGGCGACCCAGTTCGAGCGCTTCGCCGCGCTTCAAGTTCTTCAAGTACTGCCGGATGGCGGCGCGCGCCTTTGCAGTCACCAGGAAGCTCGACCAGGACGGATTGGGCGTGGCGCCCTTCGCGGTGATGATTTCCACGGTTTGTCCGTTGCGCAGCGGCGTCCGCAACGGCACCAGGCGTCGGTCGACCTTGGCGGCGACGCAGCGATTACCGATGTCGGTGTGGATGGCGTAAGCGAAATCCACGGTGGTCGCTCCGGTGGGCAGGCGCAGGATTTTGCCCTTCGGTGTGAACACGTAGACCTTATCCGGAAACAGGTCCACCTTGACGCTTTCCAGGAACTCCTCCGAGCTTCCGCCTTCCTGAATCTGGACCAAGCCCGCAAGCCATTCGCGCGCGCGGTCGTGTTCGACGCCGCCGAAGGCATCGCCGGATTTGTATTTCCAATGCGCCGCAATGCCTGATTCCGCCACCCGGTGCATCTGTTCTGAGCGAATCTGAACTTCGATGGGCACGCCATTCGGGCCGAACAGTGTCGTGTGCAGGGACTGATAGCCGTTGACGCGCGGAATGGCGATGTAGTCCTTGAAACGCCCCGGCATCGGTTTGTATACGCTGTGCACCAATCCCAATGCGCGATAACAGGTGTCGGGACTGTCGACGATGATGCGAAAGCCGTAGACATCGACCATTTCATTCAGCGAGATGTGCTTGGTCTGCATTTTCCTGTAAATGCTGTACAGGTGCTTCTCGCGGCCCTCGACGCCGCCCGCGATCTGCGCTTTTTTCAGCGCGCCTTTGAAGGTCTCGGCGATTTTGCCTATGAACTCCTTTTGATTGCCGCGCGCGCGCTTCAGCTCACGCTCGAGCACCTTGTACCGGTAGGGATACAGGGCGCGGAACCCTAAGTCCTCCAGTTCCAGCTTGACTGCATAGAGGCCGAGCCGCTCGGCGATGGGCGCGTAGATCTCCAGCGTCTCGCGCGCACTGCGGCGGCGTTTGATCGGAGGCATGACGCCCAAGGTGCGCATGTTGTGCATGCGGTCCGCGAGCTTGACCATGATGACGCGGATGTCGCGCACCATCGCCAGCAGCATTTTGCGAAAGCTCTCGGCCTGCGCTTCCTGACGATTCTTGAATTGAATCTGGTCGAGTTTGCTGACGCCGTCTACCAATTCGGCCACCACTTGACCGAAGATCGACGCGATCTCGGCCTTCGCCGTGGGCGTGTCTTCGATGACGTCGTGCAGAATCGCCGCGACCAAGGTGTCGGCATCCAAGCGCAGGTCGGCGAGGATGTCGGCGACCGCGACCGGATGCGTGATGTACGGCTCGCCCGAGACGCGCTTCTGGCCGTAATGCTTTTCCGCCCCGAATTCGTAGGCTTCGCGCACCCGCTCCACTTGCGCGGGAGACAGATAAGCCTCGAGTTTATCTAAGAGCTGACTGATCCCGGTGGAGCGTCTTCCACCAGGTAGGAAACCGAGTATGGAAGACGCATAGTCCATCGTTAGCCTAAGTGCAGGGTCGATCAGTCCCCTAGCCCGAGCTGCGGCGCGCGGAAATCGGAGGGCATGTCGAGTTCGCTGACCGGCTGCTGTACCGGTTCTTCGGGCTCTTCAAGCATCTCGAGAGTGATATTTCCGGCGGCAATCTCACGCAGCGCAACCACGGTCGGCTTGTCGTTTTCCCACTCTACGGTGGCTTCCGCGCCGTTCGCCAAGCGGCGGGCACGTTTGGCGGCCAGCAGCACCAGGTTGAACAGATTGGGTTCGTTTTGTAAGCAGTCTTCGACAGTAATTCGCGCCATGGCTAAGGTTCCATTGAAAGGATCGCTATAATAGCAGCATTATGATAGCAGAATGAGCCGCACTCAGGCCACTGACGAGTCCAGCAATCCGGCGGCAAAACGTGCGACTTCAGGTCGGGTCGCCGTCAAGGCGTCGCCGCGTTCTTGCACGATGGCCAGCAAATCTTTGAGCGCTTGCTCGAATTGATCGTTGATCACCACGTAATCGAACTCCGTCCAATGCGCCAAATCGTGCGCCGCGTCTCTGAGGCGGCGTTGGATCACCGCCTCGGAGTCGGTACTGCGCGCCCGTAAGCGCTCCTCGAGCGCGCGCCGCGTGGGCGGCAAGATAAAAATGCTGCGCGCGGCCGGCAGGCGGGCGCGCACTTGGCGTGCGCCCTGCCAGTCGATTTCCAGCAACACAAGCTGGCCTTCGCGCAGCGCGGACTGCACGGCGCTCAAGGCCGTGCCGTAGAAATTGTCGAACACCTGGGCATGCTCGAGGAATTCGTTGCCCGCGACCATT